>Ga0105048_10017818_pt1 | contig 10947 bp, 10 predicted proteins | sample MAT05_FD_78382 | JGI IMG/M metagenome (GOLD analysis project Ga0105048, IMG submission 78382) | Freshwater microbial communities from Lake Fryxell liftoff mats and glacier meltwater in Antarctica - MAT-05 | ecosystem: Environmental > Aquatic > Freshwater > Ice > Liftoff microbial mat | place...
ACCCACATTTCCGCATCGCATCTCCGGTTTCATCCCGGAACAAAAATCCACGCCTCGCTGGGGCGAGGGAATCTCCCGAGACGTGACAATTTCGCGTCAGCGTAAACTTCTGCTTGCCTCCCACCCGGCATTTTCCGTAACCGTGATTCTCGCCCGGACAAATTCGCAATGACCTCCGCACCCCTCCAGATCGCAACGGCGCAACGGCGCAACGGCGCCTAATTATAAGCGGCTGGCGCTGGCATTTCTTGGCCTGATCGCCCTCGCCTTTCTCGGTCGCGGGACCGCTCTCGCTCAGGACATCCCTTTCACCTTCTCAAAGGTCGGTCCCGAGTACCGGCTCTCCCTCGGTGCCGATCCCGCGCGCTACTTCGGATTCCAGCATACGGATGACCTGACGCTTTCCTTTGCCACGATCGAGATGGCCTTGGGCACGCCCACCCCGACCTTCGGCTACACCCCGCTTCCGACCGAGACGAAGGGCTTCTTCCGCGCCCGCGGCATCAGCGTCTCCGCGCCGGAGGATCAGGATAATGACTTCATGGACGACATCTGGGAAATCACCCACTCGTCGTATCTCGATCCGCTCAATCCGAACGATGCCTTTCAGGTCAGCCTGGAGCCGGATCACCTTCCCGGCGAAAACAACCTCGAATACTACCGCCGGAAGCGCGGCATCGTCCCGCTGAAGGAGGCCATCGCCCGCGAGGTCAGCATCTTCAATTTCGGCCAGCCGACGGCGACCGGCGAAGCGGTTTCGCGCACTGTCTCGATCTTCAATGGGCAGAGCATCCCGATCTTCCCCGGCGAGGTCTATTCGCGCGAGACCAGCGTCTTCAATTTCGGATTCAACTTCGGCGCACCCACGGCGGGGGTCGAAGCCATTTCCCGCGCCGTCAGCGTCCTGAATACCGCGCCGTAACACGATGGAAAAGAAATTCTCCAACCGGGATCATTTGCGCGCGAACCGCGCGGCGGACGGCAAAGTAGTCCGGGGCTTCAGCCCGGACAGCGCGCCTCGCGGGCTGAAGCCCAAGACTACTTTGGCGCGCACCCCGACATCACAGCCGCGCCCGAAATATCGGCGCTGACCGCGCAGACTTCTCATCAATAACCCAAAGCTCCACCATCCATGCAAACTCGATACCTCCTCACCGCGCTCGTCGTCCTCGGCAGCTTTACCAGCGCTTTCGCGCAGCTCAATATTCCAGACGCCAATGGCACCGACGGCCCTTTGAATGCGAGCGGGGCGACCTACACCATCGATCTCTCGCAAGCCCAACCCGGTGACGCGCTCACTTACAGCAATGCCGGCGGAAACATCGGCAAGGGCATCTACGACGCGGCGCGCTGGGTCATCGTCTTCAAGTATTCGGCGGTAAACGTGCCGGCGGGGACGACGGTTAATTTCATCAATCACCCGAGCTATGCGCCGGTGGTGTGGCTCGTGCAGGGAAGCGTGAATATCGCGGGCACCGTGAGCGTGAACGGGAAGATTGGCGTCATTGGGACTGGAGGGTTGGTTCCCACTGAACCCGGACCCGGCGGGTTCCGAGGAGGTGCTTCCGGGCCTTCCGGCTACGGGGCAGCGCTAGGGCCGGGTGGTGGGGGCCCGGGCAGCTCGGGAGTGTACAATACCTCCTACGGCAACCCGCAGGTTCTTCCGCTAATTGGTGGCTCGGGCGGAGGGGGCACGGACGCATTTGGGGCTGCATCGGGCGGCGGTGCAGGTGGTGCATTGCTCATCGCCGCGCCTTCGACCATTCAAATTTCCGGGAGTGTTACCGCAGTCGGTGGATTTGCTGTGGCGCCCGGCTATGGCATTAGCGTTGCCGCTGGCGGAGCGATCAAGCTGATTGCCAACCAGGTGACTGGAACAGGGAGTCTCAACGCCGACACGACCGGTCGAGTGCGGATTGAAGCAAATACGCTGGAAGGAGGGATTACCTCGAATCCTTCCACCATCACCGTCCCCCCGGGGATCGGTGCCACTCCCATCCTCTTCCAATCGCCCACTTCCCCGACAGTGAAGATCGTGAGCGTGGACGGCCTGCCTTCCCCCGCCGATCCGACCGCGCCGCTGGTGAGTTCCGCCGACATCGCCATCCAAAAGAACACCCCGGTGACCATCGTGCTCGAGACCCGCAACTTCGCCACCGCTGGCGCTGTCGTCGCCGTGCGCATCGCCAACAAATACGGCAACGCCACGACGCTCAACGCAACGCTCCAGGGCGGCGGCACCACCGTCCTCTCCAACTGGACGCTGAGCACCACGCTCGCCCCCGGCTTCGTCACCCTCCAAGCCCGCGCCACGCAGCCCTGACCGCCAAACGACGATGGACGGCGCGCTCCGCCGCGCCATCCACCGGTTCCCGTGCGCTGTGGACTTTTAAAAGGAAACCCGTCCATCCACTCCTGCCGTGCCCATGCCAGCCGCCCTCGATGTCTTCGCGGAATCGCTCGCGCCGGTCGAAGAGTGTCTCAATCACGAGGTGGCGGCCGCGCTGGCCGGGTTGCCTGCGAATCCGCGGATCCAAGCGCGAGTGGATGAATTGGCCGCGAAGTGCAACGAAGGCCAGCTTTCCGCGGCGGAGCGTTCTTAATATGAAGCGCTGATCTGGGCGGATCACTTTCTCGGCATCCTCCAGGCGAAGGCCCGGCATTTCCTGCGCAGCGGCGGACACGTTCTGGTGATCCGTGCCGATGCGACGATCGAAGAACTCGATGAAAGGGTGCGCGCGCTGGGTGGCCGGGATCTGACCCCCGAGGAATCTGCCAGGGTCCGCGCGGAAGTGCGCCGGCATTCGATCCCGGACGAGATGGCGGCGGGCGTGACCAGCGCGTAGTGGGAATCACGATTGGATGGCACGCCCAGAGCGCCATGCCAAAAAGTTCTGCGCGATAGCGCCCATCTTGAGGGCGCAGCCTTTGGCTCGAGCGTTTGGCAGGTCTGGAGCAGGATTTTAACGCGCTCAATCCAGCCAGTTCTCGACGCGCAAGCCGGGCACCTTTTGGAAATCGACCAGGTTGCGGCTCAGCAGCGTGGCATCATGGGCGATGCAGATGGCGGCGATCTTCAAGTCCAGCGTCCCGACGCGCAGTCGCTGGCGTTGGAGCGACTCCAAGCTGGTCGTGGCATCGTCATCGGAGGGGAGGATGTCGAAGTGCATCAACATTTCGAGACTGTGCTGAAATTGCGCGTAACCAGGGATCTGCTTCCGGCCGGATGCGTTGCGATTGAGGACCGCGAATCATCCCTGGCAGACCTCCTGTGCAGTGATGATCGAGACGAACATCTCGGCGGCTTGGTGATGGCCGCGCCGTTTCAAGTTCTCACCCAGCACGGAGCCCTGCGTCCATTTGGAAAAGTGGTTGGTGTCGGGCACCGCAAACATGCGGTTACTTCCGCCTCCGATTCTCTTTCTTTCGCCACCCGGCTCCGAGCTTCATGGCTTCCGGAAAGAGATCGTCGTCCTTTGCCATTCCGAAAACGTCCATCCAGGCGCCGCGTGGTTTGCGACGGGCCTTCGCTTCCAGGGCCGCGACGCGCTTCTGGAAAGCGGCCAAATGTTGCTCGATCGTCTTGGTGGACATGGGCGCAGTATGCACAGCGCGCGCTGCCGTCAGGATATTGGTTAGGGCTTGCCCCCGCTTTCGCTTTGCGGATGACCGATGGACGAAATCGCGCACTGCGCCGCGCGGACGATAGGCGCTGCGTTGCTTTGCGGGGCAACGGTGACTTTGCACGTCGGACCCGAGACGAGGGAAGAGCGGCGTCAAGCCGCGCGCAGTCCAAAGGCTGGCGCCACGCTCGGCGCCACCATTTCGCTCATCCACTGGACTCACTTTCAATCACACCCAACTCCGCCGGGGCGGCGAAACTCCGCCTTGCCGCTCTGCGGGCGCGCCGCTAGACACGGCACTCCTTTCACAACAACACCTCCGACCATGGGCAACATCTACAACAACATCATCGAGACTGTCGGCCGCACGCCGCTGGTGAAACTCAACCGCATCCCTGACTCCGAAGGCGTGGACCCGAGCACGACGATCGCGCTCTAGTGCGAATTCTTCAACCCGCTCGGCTCGGTGAAGGACCGTATCGGCGCGGCGATGATCGAGGACGCGGAAAAGCGCGGCATTTTGACAAAGGACACCGTCATCGTGGAGCCCACGAGCGGCAACACGGGCATTGCGCTCGCATTCGTCGCGGCGGCGAAGGGCTACAAGCTCATCCTCACCATGCCCGAGACGATGTCGCTCGAACGTCGAACGCTGCTCGCGATGCTCGGCGCGCAGCTCGTCCTCACGCCCGGCACCGAGGGAATGAAAGGCGCCATCGCGCGCGCCGAACAGCTCGTGAAGGACACGCCGAATGCGTGGATGCCGCAGCAGTTCAACAACGCGGCGAACCCGGCCATTCACTCGAAGACGACCGCCGAGGAACTGTGGGCGGACACGGACGGGAAGATCGACATTTTCGTCTCTGCAGTCGGCACGGGCGGCACGATCACCGGCGTCACCGAAGCGATCAAACCGCGCAAGGCGTCGTTCACCGCCATCGCCGTCGAGCCTGCGGATTCGCCGGTCATTTCGCAGACGCTGGCAGGCGAGCCCATAAAGCCCGGCCCTCACAAGATTCAGGGCACCGGCGCCGGTTTCGTTCCGAACAACCTTCACCTCAAGAACCCGAAGACGGGCGAGGCGCAGATCGTCGAGTGCATCAAAGTGAGCAACGACGACTCGTTCGCCATCGCGCGCCGCCTTGCGAAGGAGGAGGGCATCCTCGCGGGCATCAGCGCGGGTGCGAATGTCTGGGCCGCCATCCAGGTCGCGAAGCGTCCGGAAAACAAGGGCAAGCTCATCGTCACCGTCGCGTGCTCGACCGGTGAACGCTACCTCTCCACCGCGCTCGCAGCGGAGGCGCGCGCTGCGGTCGGCGGGTAATCTGCCGTGGCCGCCGACGTAAGGAGGCGGGCCATCCGGCAATGACGAATGACGGATGACGAATTCCGAAGGGATTCGCATTCGTTCGACATTCGTCATTCCACATTCGTCATTTCAAAATGTCCGCACCTGCAAACGCCACACCCGTCGTCAGCGCCAATGGCCTCGTCGTCCGCTACGGCCCGACCACGCTGCTCTCCGGCTGCACCATCGCCCTGCACGAGGGCGAACACGTCGGTCTGGTCGGGCGCAATGGCTGCGGAAAAAGCACGCTGCTCCGCATCATCGCGGGCGAATTGGAGCCGGACGAGGGCGATGTCTCGCGCCGCCGCGGAATCATGACCGGCTTCCTGTCGCAGACGTTCGATCTTGATCTGGACGCGACCGTCGAGGCCAACGTGCTCAGCGGCGCGCAGCACATCCTCGACATCATCGCCGAATACGAGAACACGCCCGGCGACTCGCATCGCGGCGCGGATCTCCTCGATGAGATCGAACGGCACGACGGGTGGAACCTCGACTCGCGGCTGAAGAGCCTGCTGCAAAATCTCCACGCGCCTGCGCCGGATCGCATCGTCCGCCCGCTGAGCGGCGGGGAGAAACGGCGCGTCGCACTTTGCCGTGCGCTCATCGCGCAGCCCGAGCTGCTCATCCTCGACGAGCCGACAAACCATCTCGATCCGCAGAGCGTCGAGTGGCTGGAGAACTTCCTTCGCAGCTATCCGGGCACGTGCTTCCTCGTCACGCACGACCGCTACTTTCTTGATCGCGTCGCCACGCGTATCGTCGAGCTGAAAGGCGGTGCGTTCTATTCCTATCCCGGCAACTACCAGCAATACCTGGCGACGAAGGCCGAGCGCGAAGCCGGCGAGGAAGCCTCAGAGGGCCGGCGGCAGAAATTTCTCGCACGTGAACTCGAGTGGGTCCGCAAAGGACCGAGCGCGCGCCGCACGAAAAGTGTGGACCGCATCGCGCGCTACCACGAACTCGCCGCGCAGACCGGCCCGATGCGCGAGGAGGATGTGGACCTCATCATCCCGCCGCCGCCGAAGCTCGGGAACACGATCCTCGATCTGGTGAACGTCGGCGTGGAAATCGGCGGACGGAAGCTTTTCGACTACCTCTCGCTGGAGCTTCCTGCTGGAGCACGCGTCGGCTTCGTCGGACGCAACGGCGCGGGCAAGACGACGCTGCTGCGCATCATCCTCGGCGAGCAGGAGCCGACGTGGGGCAAGGTGACGCGCGGCGCGCGCACGGTGATCAATTACGTGGACCAAAATCGCGAAGTCCTCCGCGACGAGGAGAGCGTGATGGAAGCGATCTCGGGAAAGAGCGACTGGGTCGTGCTCGGCGACCAAAAGCTGCATGTCCGCAGTTACTTGAAACGCTACCTTTTCACCGACGAGGCGATCAATGGCCGCATCAAATCCCTCAGCGGCGGGGAGCGCAGCCGGCTCGCGATCGCGAAAATTCTCCTCCGCGGCGGCAACCTGCTCATCCTCGACGAGCCGACGAACGATCTCGATCTCTCCACGCTGCAAATCCTCGAGGAAGGTCTCGCGGAGTTCGGCGGCTGCGTGCTTGTGGTCAGTCACGACCGCTGGTTCCTGAATCGCGTCTGCACGCACATCCTCGCCTTCGAGGACGACGGGCGCGTGGAACTGAACGTCGGCGACTACGACTACTACCTCGAAAAGAAGAACCGTTCATCCGTGGTCGCGGCTCCCGAACCACCGAAGGCCGCGGCACCAGTGCAGCGCCAGCGCGCGAAGAAGCTCAGCTACAAGGAGGTCAAGGAACTCGAAGGCATCGAGGCCATCATCCTCGCAGCCGAACGCGAAGCCGCCGAGATCGAGAAGACGCTGCACGACCCGGCGTTCTACGCGACACGCTCGAAGGAGTTCCCCGCATGGGAGGCGAAGTTGGAAGCGACCAAGTCATGCATCGCCACCCTTTACGCCCGCTGGGAGGAACTCGAAGCGGCCCGCGCCGCGTCCGTTTGAGAACGGTGGCTGGCGCGGCTTGCAGCGGAAGAACAGGCACTTGGTGGAATCGAAGTGCTCAGCCGATCGGTGGGCCGTATCGGGCCGGGATTCTGTGCGCAAGTTCTTCCATCCGCATCATTCCGCGGTTCATCCCCTCGCCTTTCTTGGGTTGAGTGCAGGTGCCTCATGCCGTCTTTCTCCCGTCCAGCAAGAGGCAGCCTAGCCCGCATTTCTCACACTCTTGGAGAAATTGACGACAGTGTGTTGCAGAGACCGATCGTGGAGTGAAAGTAATTAGTAATTAGTTCTCCGGGCGTGGCGCAACTAATCACTAATTACTCATCACTTCCCTCCCATCGACTGTGAGAAATGCGGGCTAGATCTTGCGATCGGGTCCACGAAAGTCACAAAAGGAGAAGATATTGAGCCGATCCCCGGACTCAACCAGCGGGTGATTCGCCGCCGCATCCCCACTTCTTCCTTTCGTGTCCTTTCGTGGACATCCCATTCCCGGTTTTAGTATCTCTCGATCAAACAACGGACACCTTCTCGACGTTTTTATGAGGCGCCCAAGGAGGGGCGCTTTGATAGCGCCCTCTCGATGCGGTCGCTCCGCGCCGCATCGAGCCAGAGGCGTGGACACCGTTTGGAGCGTGCGGATTTGGAGAATCCTTCTGCGCTGGCACGCCGGGGCTGGCAGCGGCGCGGAGCGACCGCTGCCAGAGGGCGGTATCATGCCGCCCCTCCTTGGTTCAGGCTCCGCCGGCTTGGGGTAAGACCGCTTCACTTGCCGCCCGAAGTCTTCGCGATCACGAAGTCCACCAGTTCCTGGCACTCGAAGAATGACGGCGACACCTTGTGTCCCTCGCCGGGGATCAGTTTGACCGTGATCGATCCGCCACCTGCTTCGTAGCGCTGTTTGATGATCTGGGCGTTGTCAGCGTAGGGAACCACAGTGTCTGAATCGCCATGCACGATGAAAATGGGCACGCGGTTCTTGAGCAGACCCTGCAGGTTGTCCACGGGGTTGTAGCGGGCGAGGTTCTCGACGAACTCATCCTCTGGCAGACCGTAGTCGGTGAGCACGGACTTCTTGGAATTCTTCAGCGGCCAGCTTGCGAGGTTGCACACCGGATAGATGCCGGTGAATGCGGTGATTTTGTCGGGATGCCGCATCCCCCACGCGAGCATCATGAGTCCGCCGCGACTCTGGCCGAGCAGCACGGGTTTTGACGAATAGCCGCGACGGACCATCTCGTCGTAGAAAAACGTGAACTTCTCGGAACTCGCGGGGGATCCGCGCACCTCGCCAAGATCGAATCCGGCGATGCTGATGCCCGCCTTGAGCAGGCGTTCGAAATACCACTGGTGACCGGCACCTGGCAGCGATGGCAATGTCGGCGCGTACCACACCCACGACCTGTTCGTGTCGGGCTTCGGCGCTGCGATCACGAATGCCCGGTGGCCATCGAGTTCAAAGGTTTCTTTCGGCGGCGGTGGTTCGTCGGCAGCGCAAAGGGCCACAGCCAGCAGCAGTGCCATTGGGCAGGATGCGGATCGTCGATTCATGGAATGGACACTTCGAGACGGATGAACCTCTTCTCCATTCCAGCGCCCATCGGCTGGGTGTCGCGCACGGTGATGGTGCGGAGGTTGTTGCTCACGGTGTTGCTGACTTCGATGGTTTCGGCGGCGCTCCAGGACGTGACGTCGCCGCAAGTCTTCACGGTGAAGACGGCATTCGCCGGCGCGGGATCGGGGCGGATGAAGGTGAGGGTGAGATAGTCCTGACCCGCCACATTCACCTGCCCGGTGGTGACCCGTCCGCCATGGCCCGGAGTGTTCACGCCGATGCCGAGGACGAATTTCATCGCGTTGCTGACTCCGTCGCCGCCCGGGTTTGCGTTCGGCGCGCCGAGGCCGCTGCCGTCGGATGGGAGGCTGTTGTCGAGCGCCCATTGGTTGAATGCGGCAAGCGCGGCGATGTTCGTGGTGATGTCGGCGAGCGTGGTGATGGCACTGTCGCTCGCGCTGAAGCGGAGAATGTAGGCGCCGCCCTGGTTGTGCGTCGCGTTCGTCATCATGCTGTTCGGTGTGCTGAATGCGACTGCACCGGGGCCGCTCTGCCTGATCCAGTTCAGCGTGAGCGCGGCGGGCAGTCCGTCGTCGGTGACAGTGGCGCTCAGCGCGAGAGGCTGATTCGGATTCCCGCTCACGGTCGTGGCGAGCGTGATGAGCGGGCCGACGTTCGCGGGTTTTCCCCCGGCGAGATCCTGGATCTCGGCGAGGGTGAGCACGCGGTTGTAGAGGCGCAGTTCATCGACCTGGCCATTCAGCGGGAGGGCGGTGCCGGTGCTCGCGGTCGCGGTGTAGTCGCCGACGCGGAGCCTCGATGGCGCGACGATGCGCGGGATGATGTTGTTTGCCTGGCCGGTGCTGATGGTGCCGTATTTTTCCGGCGAGCCGTTGATCCACAACTGCAGGTTGTTCGTGGCGAGACTGCCGTCGTAGATCATCACGAGGTGATACCACTGGCCGACCGCGAGCACGGCGTCGCCGGTCACGGCGGTCCTGTTCGCGACGCTGATGGCGATTTTTTGCACAGTGTTGACGGTGATGAGATACGAGGTGGTGGTCGTGGTCGCGCTGGTGCGCTTGGCGAGGATCGCGTGGGAGTTCGCGTCGGCGATGTTGAGTTTGACCCACAGGGAAACGCTCAGCTTTTGCATGCCGTCGAGCGGCACGGTGGTGGAGTCGGCGATCTCCACGCGCTGGCCGCTGCCGTCGAAATTAATCGCACCGCCGATTCTTCCGCCGCCCGGACCCCATGTCGGATTTCCCGTGCCGCCGAGTGTGGTGAGTGTGCCGGTGTTGCCGGAGCCGGAGAGATCGGCCGCTGTGGCGCCGGCGCTTTGATCGAAGGCCATGCGGAGGATCAGCGAATCATTCGGGCCGGTGACGGGCGCGGTGCCGGCGGGCACGGCGAGGACACGCACGGCCAGGTCTTTCGCAGTTTGCAGGACGCTGTCGTTTGCGGTGAGGCGCAGGACGTAGTCGCCGGGCGCGGAAAAAATCGCGGTGGTGTTTGCGAGATTGCCCGAGCCGAAGGTCACGACGCCGGGACCGCTGACCTTTGACCACTGCACGGAAAGCGATCCGGCGAGCGCCGGGATGGCGGTGGCGGCGGCGTTGATTTGCAGCGTGGCTCCAGCGTGGACGCTCGCGGGATTCACCGCGGGTGAGGTGATCGTGATGGCGGGGCCGTTCGTCGTCTCGATGATCAGCCGCGGCCGCGCATTGCCCGAGGCGTAGCGTGTGGCGATTCGCACTTCGTTGCCAAAGCCCGCAGGCGTCGCGGTGAACAGGCGCAGGCTGAGCTTCTTCGCCGGATCGTTCGCGAGCGTGGCCTGCACGAGCGGCGTGACATCGATCTCCATCGTGCCGTACGGCGTGAGAAATCCCGGCGCGGTGATCGGCGCGATGGCCGTGTTGTCCGGCGGGCGCGATGCCCAGTTCACCGTGAATTCATTCCACGCATCGCTCGCGTCGGTGGTGAGCGCGACTTTCAGCAGGGGGATGGAATTGCTCACCTCATGCGCGGTGAGGACGAGCCGCGCGCGGACGAAGGCGTTGTTCGCATTCAGGCTCGCGAGGTTGAAGCGCAGGAAGGCCATGTAGTTGTAGGTCGGGCCGACCATTTTCAGCGTCGGCTCGTAGAACTGGCCGACGAGCGTGGTGTTCATGAATTGGCCGGCTTCGCTGAGGAAAGTCGTCGCGTTCACCGACTGCACACGGATGCCCAGCGCCCGTTGCGCGGTGACGCCGAGTTGATCCGTGGTCTGCACGGTGAAGTTGAAAGTGCCGCCGGTGGTCGCGCTGCCGCTGATGACGCCCGCGCCGGAAAGAGCGAGGCCCGGCGGCAGTGCGCCAGCGCCGAGGCTCCAGTTGCAGACCGGCGTGCCGCCCTGCGCGGCGAGGCTGGTGGTGTAGCCTGTGTTCCAGTTTGCATCCGGCA
>Ga0105048_10017821_pt1 | contig 10945 bp, 8 predicted proteins | sample MAT05_FD_78382 | JGI IMG/M metagenome (GOLD analysis project Ga0105048, IMG submission 78382) | Freshwater microbial communities from Lake Fryxell liftoff mats and glacier meltwater in Antarctica - MAT-05 | ecosystem: Environmental > Aquatic > Freshwater > Ice > Liftoff microbial mat | place...
ACACGTGGCACGGTGCGCTTCGACGGCCGGGACACGGCGGCCACGCTGGCTTCGCCCGACGCCCGGGCCTTGCGCCGCCGCATGCAGATGATTTTTCAGGACCCGTATGCCAGCCTGAACCCGCGCTGGCAGGTGCGCAACATCGTGGGCGAGCCGCTGCGGGAGCACGGCATGACGATGAGCCCAGCGCCCGGCCGCCCGAAGCTGGGCTCGCTCCCGCTTGGCGGGACGGCGCGCAGCGCCCAGGGTGCACCAGTGCTTGAGGACGAACTTGAAGCCCGGGTGGCTGCGCTGCTGGCCTCGGTGGGCATGGCAGCGGCCGACATGGAGAAGTTTCCGCATCAGTTTTCGGGCGGCCAGCGCCAGCGCATCTCGATCGCCCGGGCGCTGGCCACCGAGCCCGAGTTTCTGGTTTGCGACGAGCCCACCTCGGCGCTGGATGTGTCGGTGCAGGCCCAGGTGCTCAACATCATGAAGGACCTGCAGCGCCAGCGTGGGCTGACCTACCTGTTCATCTCGCACAACCTGGCCGTGGTGCGCCACGTGGCCGACCAGGTGGGGGTGATGTACCTGGGCCGCTTGGTGGAGCAGGCCGACAAGCGCGCGCTGTTTGCCACGCCGCGCCACCCCTACACCCGCATGTTGCTGGATGCGATCCCCGACATCGCGATGACCGGCCGAAAGCGCAGCCCCGTGCAGGGCGAGGTGCCGAACCCGCTGAACCCGCCCACCGGCTGTGCCTTCCACCCGCGCTGCCCGCACGCCAATGCCCGCTGCAGCGCCGAGCGGCCGGCGCTGGTCGAATTCGACGGCATTCGCATCGCCTGCCACGCCGTGAGCGAGGGCCGCTTGTAATGTTTGCCCCTCGTGCGCGGTGTACCGCGCACGATCCCCCGAGGGGATGGCGGGGCCGCTTGGGAGCGGCCCGGCGCTGGCCCCGCTAGCCGCTGCAACCCGCGTGAATCAGCCCGGCAGCAACTCGTTGCGCAGCAGCTCGGCCACCGTCTCGCGGCGCCGGATCAGCGTGGCCCGGCCGTTGTCCACCATCACCTCGGCCGCGCGTGGCCGGGTGTTGTAGTTGCTGGCCATCGTCATGCCGTAGGCGCCGGCTGACAGCACCGCCAACAGGTCACCCTGCTGCACCACCAGCGGCCGGTCGCGGCCCAGCCAGTCGCCCGATTCACACACCGGGCCCACGACATCCCAGGTCAGCGCCGGCTCGGCGCTCGTGCCCTGCCGAAGTTGGCAGGGCACGATGCCCATCCAGGCCTGGTACATCGCCGGGCGCGCCAGGTCGTTCATCGCCGCGTCGACGATGCAAAAGTTCTTGGCGCCTTCTTCCACCGGGCCGGGCTTGAGCACCAGCACCTCGGTCAGCAGCACGCCGGCATTGCCCACCAGCGAGCGGCCGGGCTCCATCAGCACCTCGCGGTGGCCGTGGCCACGCTCGTCGATGCGGGCCAGCAGCTGGCGCACCAGCTCGTCGGCGGCGGGTGGCTGCTCGTCGGTGTAAGTGATGCCCAGGCCGCCGCCCAGGTCGATGTGGGCGATGGCGATGCCATCGGCCTCCACCTGTTCGATCAGGTCGAGCAGCCGGTCCAGTGCGTCGAGGTAAGGCGCGATGGTGATGATCTGCGAGCCGATGTGGCAGTCGATGCCCATCACCCGGATGCCGGGCAGGCTGGCCGCGCGGCCGTAGATGGCGCGGGCCTGGTCATGCGCCACGCCGAACTTGTTGCCCTTCAGGCCGGTGGAGATGTAGGGGTGGGTTTGGGCATCCACATCGGGGTTGACGCGCAGGCTGATGGCCGCGGTGAGGCCCAAGCCGGTGGCCACGTCAGACAAGCCCAGCAACTCGCTCTCGCTCTCGACGTTGAAGCATTTCACACCGGCTTGCAGCGCGGTGGCCATCTCGGCGCGGGTTTTGCCCACGCCGGAGAACACCACCCTGGCCGGGTCACCGCCCACGGCGATCACCCGCGCCAGTTCACCGGCCGAGACGATGTCAAAACCCAGGCCCATGTCGGCAAAGGTCTTGATCACCGCCAGGCTGGAATTGGCCTTCATCGCGTAGCACAGCAAATGCGGCCGGCCGGCCAAGGCGCGCAAGTAGGCGGCCGCGGCGCTGCGCATGGCGTTGCGCGAGTACACATACAGCGGCGTGTCGAACTCGGCCGCCACGTCGGCCAGCCGCGTGCCGTCCAGCCACAGGTCACTACCCTGGCGGGCCAGAAATGGGGCGCCGGGCAGCAGGGAAGGGGTCATCGGATGGCCGGCAGGTTGGTTGGCTTGGAGGCTGCGGTGGCAGGAAGGGAGGTGGACGGTGTGGCGCTGCCGGTGGCGGTGACCGCTGGCATGGCGGGCGGTGCAGGCAGCTTCAGCGCACCTTTCTGGCCGCAGCCGGCCAACAGCGCCGCCGCGGCGATCCAGGCCAGGCAGCGTTGGGCCGCGGCCGCCGAAAATGCCCCCGCATCCGGCCGGGCGCCACACGGTTGGGCGCTGCTGGCTACACTCGATTGCAATTTCATCCGCCGGATTCTATCGACCATGACCCAGCCAGCTGCCACGGCGGCACCGCCCGCCACCCCACTGACGGACGCCGAATTCCACCGCCTGGCGTTTGCCGCGCTGGCCCACATCGAGGCCACGGTGGACGGCTGGCTCGACCGGGATGTGATCGACATCGACAGCCAGCGCCAAGGCGGCCTGCTGGAGCTGAGGCTGCCCGGCGGCAGCAAGATCATCCTCAACACCCAGCCGCCGCTGCAAGAGCTGTGGCTGGCCGCCAAGGCCGGTGGCCACCACTACCGCCACGTGCAGGGCCGCTGGCTCGACACACGCGACAGCAGTGAATTTTTTGCCGCGCTGTCACAGCATGTCAGCGCCCAGGCCGGCCAGGCGCTGGTGTTTGGCCCACCCGGCGCTACCTGCGCACCCGGCGCTACCTGAACAAATCGAGGATGCCCTTGCGCTCGGTTTCGGTGGGCGGCTCGGGCAGCTTGTCTTCCAACCCCACGCTGCTGATGCCGTTGCCGGGGCCGAACTCGTTGAACATCCAGTCGCCGTTGCGCTGGATCAGGCCGTCGGGCACCACCGGCGCCTGTTCGGGCAGCCGCTTCAGCGCGTGGGCCATGTACTCGATCCACACCGGCAGCGCCAGGCCGCCGCCGGTTTCACGGTCGCCCAGCTTGCGCGGGGTGTCGTAACCGATCCACACCACCGCAGCCAGGTTGGGCTGGAAGCCGGCAAACCAGGCGTCCATCGAATCATTGGTGGTGCCGGTCTTGCCGGCCAAGTCCATGCGTTTGAAGGTGCTGTACACCTTGGCAGCGGTACCCGAGCGCGCCACCTCGCCCAGCAGCTGGCTCATCACGAAGGCGTTGCGTGCCTCCAGCGTGCGCATCGATTCGTCGATCACCGGCGGCGGGCTCTGCAGCAAGGCCTTGCCTTTGCTGTCGGTGATGCGGGTGATCAGCAGCGGGTTCAGCCGGTAGCCGCCGTTGGCGATCACGCTGTAGGCGCTGGCCATCTGCAGCGGTGTGACCGAGCCGGCGCCCAGCGCCATCGTCAGGTAGGCCGGGTGCTTCTCGGCATCGAAGCCGAAGCGGGTGATCCAGGCCTGCGAAAACTTCACGCCCGTGCTCTGCAGCACCCGGATCGACACCATGTTCTTCGACTTGGCCAGTGCGGTTTTCAGCACCATCGGGCCCTCGAACTTGCCGTCGTAGTTTTTCGGCTCCCAGGGCTGGCTGCCGGTGGTGCCGGCGTCGAAGAACAGCGGCGCATCGTTGACGATGGTCTGCGCAGTGAAGCCCTTTTCCAGCGCGGCCGAGTAGATGAAGGGCTTGAAGCTGGAGCCCGGCTGGCGCCAGGCCTGGGTCGCGTGGTTGAACTTGCTCTTGCCGAAATCGAAGCCGCCCACCAGTGCCCGGATCGCGCCGGTTCGGGTGTCGATCGCCACGAAGGCGCCTTCCACCTCGGGCTGCTGGGTCAGCGTCCAGTCGCCCTTGGGGCCGCGCACCGCGCGCACCACCGCACCGCGGCGGATCTGCTTGCCCGGCTCGGCCTTGTCGACCAGGCCCGAGGTGACGGGTTTCAGCCCCTCGCCCGTGACGGTGATGCTTTCGCCCGACTGCAGCACCGCCACCACCTTCTTGGCCGACGCCTCCAGCACCACGGCGGCCTTCAGCTCGTCGTTGTCGGGGTGCTCGGCCAGCGCCTCGGCCACGCGGGTGTCGAGCGCGGCCAGGTCGGCCGGCAGGTCGACGTAGTCTTCCGGCCCGCGGTAATGTTGCCGGCGTTCATAGTCCAGCAGGCCGCGTCGCAGCGCGCGGTAGGCCACGGCCTGGTCGCTGGCGTCCACCGTCACGTAGACATTCAAGCCGCGGGTGGTGGTTTCGGCGCCGTACTGGCTGAAGATCAGCTGGCGCACCGATTCGGCCACGTACTCGGCATGCACCACGGCCTCGGCCGGCGGGCGCAACTTCAGCTCTTCCTTGCGTGCGGCGTCGGCCTGCTCTTCGGTGATGAAGCCGTTGTGCTCCATGCGGTCGATGATGTACTGCTGGCGCCGCGCCGCGCGCTTGGGGTTGCTGATCGGGTTGTAGGCGCTGGGCGCCTGCGGCAGGCCGGCCAGCATCGCGGCTTCGGCCACCGTCACCTGCTGCAGTGGCTTGCCGAAGTAGATTTCGCTGGCCGCAGCAAAGCCGTAGGCCCGCTGGCCGAGGAAGATCTGGTTCATGTAGATCTCCAGGATCTGCGGCTTGCTCAGCTGGCTCTCGATCTTCAGCGCCAGCAAGATCTCGTAGATCTTGCGGGTGAAGGTTTTTTCGGTCGACAGGTAGAAGTTGCGCGCCACCTGCATCGTGATGGTCGACGCGCCCTGGCTCTTGGCCTTGTTGAACTGCGCGAGGGCCGCGCGCAGCACGCCCAGGTAGTCCACGCCGCCATGGCGATAGAAGCGCGCGTCCTCGATCGCCAGCACCGCCTCTTGCATCACCTTCGGGATCTGCGCGATCGGCATGAATATTCGCCGCTCTTCGCCAAACTCGCCCAGCAGCACGCCGTCGGCCGAAATCACCCGCAGCGGCAGCTTGGGCCGGTAATCGGTGAGGCCGCTGATCTCGGGCAGGTTGGGGTAGGCCACTGCCAGCCCGGTGCCCAACACCAGCGCTGCGGCGGCCACCACCGCCAGTGCGGCGGCCAGCAGCCAGCCCGCCGCCTTCAGCACCAGGCGCAGCGCGCCATGGCGGGTCTTGGGGGCTTGGGAGCCCTTGGCGGCAGCGGGTTGCGGCGCAGCGCGCGCAGAGTCGGTCATGGAGCGTGCGAGTGTATAGAAAGCGCTGCCGCTGCCCGGCGCGCCAAAGCCGCGAGTCAGGCAGCCCGCAACCGCGTTGCCCTTGCTTTCAATTGGGCTGGAATACGTCGGTTGATCACAACGCCGCGACTGGCCAGAAACGGTAAATTCCTTTAGGCTACATAGGCTTTACTGCTAGCATTGAAGTAACTTATTAAGTTGCGGCGGCCCGTTCGCCGGCTTTTCTGTCCACCCCTTTTGCCCGTTGGGAGACGCCATCCGTGAGCCTTATGGACCTGCTGCTGGGCCGCAAGCATGTGCCGATGATCGGGCTGGACATCAGCTCGTCCAGTGCCAAGCTGGTGGAGCTGAGCAAGTCCGCCACGGGCGACTACGTGCTCGAGCGCATGGCCTCCGAGCCGTTCGAAAAGGGCTGGATCACTGACGGCCAGATCGAGAAGTTCGACGAGGTGGTGGCCGCCGTGCGCAAGCTGCTGGCAAAAAGCGGCACCAAGACCCGGCTGGTGGTGATGGCCATGCCGCAATCGGCGGTGATCACCAAACGCATCATGCTGCCCGCCGGCCTTCGTGATGAAGAGCTTGAGCTGCAGGTCGAATCCGAGGCCAACCAGTACATCCCTTTTTCGCTGGACGAAGTGAGCCTCGACTTCTGCGTCATCGGCCCCAGCCCCACGTCGGGTGGTGATGTCGAGGTGCTGATCGCCGCGTCCCGCAAAGAGCGTGTGCAGGACCGCCAAGGCCTGGCCGAGGCCGCGGGGCTGAAGCCCACCGTGCTGGACATCGAAAGCCATGCCTCGCTGCTGGCGATGAGCCGCATCGTCGACACCCTGCCCAACCAGGGCCGCGACGCGCTGGTGGCGCTGTTCGAGATTGGCGCCGACACCACCAGCCTGAAGGTGCTGCGCGAAGGCGAGATGCTCTATGACCGTGACCAGGCTTTTGGCGGCTCGCAACTCACCACGCTGATCTCGCGGCAATACGGCTTTTCCTTCGAAGAAGCTGAAACCAAGAAGCTGGCCGGTGAACTGCCCGAAGACTATGACCAGGTCGTGCTGACCCCGTTTGTTGAAAGCCTGTCGCAGGAAATCGGCCGTGCGCTGCAGTATTTCTTCACCAGCACGCCGCACCACAAGGTGCACTACGTGATGCTGGCCGGTGGCACCGCCACCTTGCCGGGGCTGAAGGACAAGGTCACTGAGCTCACCGGCTTTGCGTCGATGGTGGTCAACCCCTTCGACGGCATGAAGATCAGCGGCAATGTCAAGGAGACCAAGGTGCGCAAGGAGTCCCCTTCGTACCTGACCGCCTGCGGCCTGGCGATGCGGAGGTTCTTGCAGTGATTTTGATCAACCTGCTGCCCCACCGCGAAGAGCGGCGGCGCCAGCGCAAGCGTGGTTTCTTCATCGCCCTGGGGGCGGCGGCGGGCCTGGGCGCTTTGATGGCCGCGCTTTGGTACGGCGCCTTGCAGCAGATGACGCAAACCCAGCAGCAGCGCAACAATTTCCTGAAAAGCGAAATCGGCAAGCTCGAAGGTCAGATCAAGGACATCGCCACGCTGCGCGCAGAGATAGACGGCCTCAAGGCCCGCCAGGCTGCGGTGGAAGACCTGCAACTCAACCGCAATGTGCCGGTGCACCTGCTCGATGAACTGGTGCGGCTCACGCCAGAGGGCATCTACCTCACCAGCGTCAAGCAGACCGACAACACGGTGCTGGTGGCGGGCGTGGCGCAAACCAACGAGCGGGTGTCTGAATTTTTGCGCAACGCGCAAAGCAATTCACCCTGGCTCGACCGCATGGAGTTGGTCGAGATCAAGGCCGTGACGCAACAACCCGCGCCGGGCACGCGCGAGCAGCGCCGGCTCTACGAATTTTCACTGCGTGTATCGACCAAGCTGCCGGGCACGCCGGCGTCGGCACCCACGGCGGCCCCGGCCGCCAGTACCGCCGCAGCCCGCAAGGCCGCCTGAGGAAACGCTGATGGCCAACAACACCACCAGCCCGATGGGCCTCGACATGGGCACGGCCTTTGACCGTGCCTCGGTGCAGTTCAAGGGGCTCAATCCCAAAGAGCCCGGTCAATGGCCGCTGCTGCCCAAGGTGGCGGCCTGCGTGGGCGTGGCGGCGGCGGCGCTGGCGCTGGGCTGGGTGCTGCTGGTATCGGGCGCGGCCGATGCGCTGCAGGCCGAGCGCAACCTGGAGCCCGGCCTCAAGGACGACTACCGCGCCAAGCTGGGCCAGGCGGTCAACCTGTCTGAGCTGCGCAAGCAGAAGCAACAGGTGCAGGAATACGTTACCCAGCTTGAACGTCAACTGCCCGGCAAGGCCGAGATGGACGCGCTGCTGTCGGACATCAACCAGGCGGGCATCGGCCGCGGCCTGCAGTTTGAGCTGTTCCGCCCAGGCCAGGTGGAGATCAAGGACTACTACGCGGTGCTGCCGATCACGCTGCGGGTCACCGGCCGATTCCACGACGTGGGCGCCTTCACGGCCGACGTGGCCAACCTGTCGCGCATCGTCACGCTGCACAACCTGGCGCTGGTGCCGGCCAAAGAGCCGGCGGGCACGCTGTCGATGGACGCTGTGGCACGCACCTACCGCTATCTTGACGTGGCCGAGCTGGCCGAGGTGCGCAAAACCCGTGAGGCCGAAGCCAAAGCCAAGGCGCCACGGAAATGACCGCGACGGAAATGACCGCCACGGAAATGACCGCCAGGCAAATGACCGCCATGTTGAGCCCCGAACTGTGCCTGGCCGATCAAACCGCGGCGATACCAAGCCGCGCCGCCCGCCCCTTGGCCCTGGCGTTGGCCCTGATGCTGGGCACCGGCCTGCTGGCCGGCTGCGAAGGCGAAACCCAGCAGCTGCAGGAATGGATGGAGCAGCAGCGCCGCGAGGTGCGGCCCAGCGTGGCCCCGCTGGCCGCGCCCAAGAAGTTCAACCCGGTGCCCTATGCCAATGCGCAGCAGGTGGATCCGTTTTCCACCCAAAAGCTCAGCGTGGCGCTGAAGCAGGAATCCAAGCAGCCCAATTCATTGCTGGCCGCCGAGATGAACCGCCGCAAAGAGCCGCTGGAAGCCTTTCCGCTGGATGCCATGTCGATGGTGGGCAGTGTGGCCAAGGCCGGCCGGCCATTTGCGCTGTTGCGGGTGGACAACCTGCTCTACCAGGTGAAGGCGGGTGATTACCTGGGCCAAAACTACGGCCGCATCCTGCGCATCACCGAAACCGAGGTGGCGTTGCGCGAAGTGGTGCAGGATGCCGCGGGTGAATGGACCGAGCGCAATGCCACGCTGCAACTTCAGGAACGTGCGCAGGAGAAGGCGCGATGAACAACATGCAGGAGACTACAACCATGCCCCAGTGGCGCACCCGGCTTGCCGCCTTCTTGCTGGCTTGCGCCGCGCCGCTGTTTGCGCAGGCTGAAATCACCATCCAGGGCATCACCAGCACGCAGCAGGCCGGCGCCGAGGTGGTGCGCATCGAGCTGAGCGCGCCCCTGGCCGCGCTGCCCAACGGCTTTGCAGTGCAAACCCCGCCTCGGGTGGCGCTGGACTTGCCCGGTGTGAGCAACGGCACCGGCAAGTCGGTGATCGACATCAACCAGGGCAACTTGCGCTCGGTGGCCATCGCCCAGGCCGGTGAGCGCACGCGCCTGGTGCTCAACCTGCGCCAGCCCGCCAACTACCGCGCCGAGCTGCAGGGCAAGGTGTTGGTGGTGGTGTTGGAGAACAACGCCGCGCCCGCCGTGGCCGCCAGCACCGGTGAGCCGGTGCACTTTGCCGCGCCGCAAAACCGCGACCAACTGCCGCTGCGCGACATCGACTTTCGCCGCGGTGCCGATGGCGCCGGCCGGGTGGTGGTATCACTGGCCAGCACGCAGGTGGGGGTGGATATCCGCCAGCAGGGCCAGACGCTGGTGGTTGAGTTTTTGCGCAGCAGCCTGCCCGAGACCCTGCGCCGCCGGCTGGACGTCACCGATTTCGGCACGCCGGTGCAAAGCATCGCCACCTTCCAAAGTGGCGACCGGGTGCGCATGGTGGTTGAGCCGCGGGGCAACTGGGAGCACAGCGCCTACCAAACTGACAACCAGTTTGTGCTGGAAGTGCGGCCGATGAAGGTTGACCCGAACAAGCTGACGCAAGGCCCCGGCTTTGCCGGTGAAAAACTCAGCCTGAACTTTCAAAACATCGAGGTGCGCGCGCTGCTGCAGGTGATCGCCGACTTCACCAACTTCAACGTGGTGACCAGCGACACGGTGACTGGCAGCGTCACACTGCGGCTGAAAGACGTGCCCTGGGACCAGGCGCTCGACATCATCATGCAGAGCAAGGGCCTGGGCGTGCGCAAAAACGGCAACGTGCTGTGGATCGCGCCCAAGGACGAGCTGGCTGCCAAGGAGCAGCTGGATCTTGAGTCGAAGAAGAAGATTGCCGAGCTGGAGCCGGTGCGCACCCAGTCGTTCCAGCTCAACTACACCAAGAGCGAAGAAGTGGCCAAGGGCCTATCCGGGCAAAGCAGCGGCAGCAGCGCTGGTGGCAGTGGTGGTGCGGGGGGCGGCGCAGGCGGTGGTGCCGGGGGTGGCGGTGCGGGGGGCAGCACCCAGCAGCGCATCCTGTCGCCGCGCGGCAGCGTGATCTTCGAAACGCGCACCAACCAATTGTTTGTCACCGACATCCCCAGCAAGCTGGAAGAAATCCAGGTGCTGATCAGCAAGATCGACATCCCGGTGCGCCAGGTGCTGATCGAGGCCCGCATCGTGGAGGCCGACGACAAGTTTGGCCGCACGCTGGGCGTGAAGCTGGGCGCGTCTGACCTGCGCGGCATCCAGGGTGGCATCCCGGGCTACAAGGTGGGTGGCGGCAACTACGCCACCATTGCCGGCAACTACACCTCCGTGGGAGCGCAGACCAAGCAAACTTCACCGCTGAACTACGCTGATACCCAATTTGTCAACCTGCCGGCCAACACCGTCAACTCGGTGTTCTCGGGCGCCGAGGGGCTGCCGAGTTTTGCGCTGTCGCTGTTCAGCCCGGCGGCCAACCGATTCTTGAACCTGGAGCTCTCGGCGCTGGAGGCCGACGGCAAGGGCAAGATCATCAGCAGCCCGCGGGTGATCACCGCCGACCAAAACGAAGCCATCATCGAGCAGGGCACCGAGTTGCCCTACCAAGTGGCCACGTCCAGCGGCGCCACCTCGATCCAGTTCCGCAAGGCCAACCTGAAGTTGCAAGTCAAGCCGCAGATCACGCCCGAGGGCAGCGTGATCATGACGCTGGACATCAACAAGGACAGCGTGGGCCAATCAACCCCGCAAGGCTTTGCCATCGACACCAAGCATGTGAAAACCGAGGTGCTGGTGGAGAACGGCGGCACCGTGGTGATCGGCGGCATCTTCACGCAGACCGAGAGCAACGACGTCAACAAGGTGCCGTTCCTGGGCGATGTGCCCTACGTGGGCGCTTTGTTCCGCAACACCACGAAGACGGCGACCAAAACCGAACTGCTGATCTTCATCACGCCCAAGATCGTGACCGACCGTGCGGCGGTTCGCTGAAATGGTGCGTCGATCAGCACCTTGCCCGACTGGGGAGTTTTTGAAATGAGTGTCGTGAAGATCAAGTCCTGG
>Ga0105048_10017822_pt1 | contig 10945 bp, 10 predicted proteins | sample MAT05_FD_78382 | JGI IMG/M metagenome (GOLD analysis project Ga0105048, IMG submission 78382) | Freshwater microbial communities from Lake Fryxell liftoff mats and glacier meltwater in Antarctica - MAT-05 | ecosystem: Environmental > Aquatic > Freshwater > Ice > Liftoff microbial mat | place...
CCCTGCCTCAGCGGCCGCTGCGGCGAGTGTCCGAGCGCCGTGGCAGCAGTAGTCGAGGCCGAGCCGCTCGAGGTCGGCGGACAACGATGGGTAGAGCGTCACGATGTCGCCGAGTGTCATCGAGGCAGCGATGTCGTTCACGTTGCGGGCACCGGCGTGCCGCGATGTGCCGGGCACCGGCTGCGCGTCTCGATGATGACCACACGGCGCCGAGAGCACGACCGGTTCGAGCGGCACCATCCGAACCTCATTGGAGAACATTTCGATCCCATGCAGACGGTTGCGAATCGTGTCGGCGATCACTCCGGGCGCGATGTTGTCGTCGTGATCGATCTCGATGCACGGACCCGATATCGATCCGTGTACCGCTCGGATGCCCTCAACGTGAGCGAGGTCGTCGAGCGTCTCGTTGAAACAGGTCGGGCAATTCGCCCCATCGATGTGCAGGGATGTTTGCATGCTCTCCTTCTTTCCAGCTCTGTGCTTGCGGCTCCGTACTTCCAGCTCTTGGACCGCGTAGCGTTGTGGCCATCGACGGCCCATTTCGGGCCATCTCGTCAGGCTACTCGCATCAGAGATTATTTCTAGCGAATGCTCTACAATTACTGAAAGCCTGAGGAGGCACCACATGAAGGTCTGGATCGATCAGGATTTGTGCACGGGAGATGGCCTGTGTGAGGAGATCGCACCTGACGTGTTCTTCGGCCAGGACGACGGGTTGTTCTACGTCAAGGAATCGCCCGAGAACTTCGGGGCCGAGCGACGCTTCGACGGAAAGGCGAACCCTGCTGGAGCGGAAGGCATGGCCCGCATCCCCGACAACGGTCTGGACCGAGTGATCGAGGCCGCCGAGGAGTGCCCCGGGGAATGCATCTTCATCGAGGTCGAGTGAACCTCGAGGTCGGGTGAACCTCGAGGTCACCGCTGCGTCATCGGGAACCGAACATCAGGGGTGCTGCGCCGAGGTGTCGTGATCATCGGCGGCGTAGGTCCAGTCAGGCTGTTTGCGCCAGAACGACTCGTCATAGACAGCGCGGCCGTCTGCGAGGTCGATCAGCTTCGGGATCGGGAGGCGTCTCGGGCGTGGACAGCGGCCGAGTTCGATGTGTTCGGCGAACTCCTCCGGGAACGCGCTCAAGATGCTCGTCACGATGATCTGTTCTTCGGCAGCGAGGTAGCAGCGGCTGCCGTCTGTGACGTGGCTCAGCCAGCCGGTGATCACGTCGAGATCGTCGGCGTCACCGACCCCGGTCTCGATCCGTTCGAGGTGTTCCGTGATCGCGCTCGAGCCGAGCTTGCACGGTGGACACTGACCGCACGACTCGATCGACAGAAAACGTGAGAAGCGGTATGCAGCATCGACCATGCAGGTGGTGTCGTCGTAGACGATGAATCCAGCCGAACCCATCCCGCTCCCGATTGCACGGAAGCCCTCGTAGCTCAGCGGCACGTCGAGATCGGCGGCCAGCACGACCGCATTGGCGACGCCCGAGAAGACGGCCTTGACCGTTCGCCCAGCGGCGACACCGCTGCCGACGGCGTCGATGACCGCCCGCAACGGCGTTCCCATTTCGACCTCGCCGACATCCGGGGCGATGACGTCGCCCACGACCGTCGCGACGATCGTGCCCGGTGATTCGGCGGTGCCCATCGAACGGAACCACTCGACACTGCGGGCCAGGATGTGAGGGATGTTCGAGAGGGTTTCGACGTTGTTGACCAGCGTTGGGTTCGAGCCGGAGCCACTCCGCGTCGACCCGCCACCGTTGTCACGGGACTGCCACCCGAGTTGCGGTCCTGTCTCGAACAGTCCATGCAGATACGGAGGAAGCCAGCGCGGCAACGGCTCGTTGCCCTCGATGACCTCGAGCATCGCCTTCTCCTCGCCGAACAGGTACTCGTCCGGGCCGGCCACGATGGTGACCTTGCATTCGTCCCACAGTCCGGCCGTCTGGAACTCCTGAACGGCGCGGGTCACGGCACCGATCTCGCGTTCGAAGCTGGCCTTCAAGCAGATGAACGCCTCGGCGGCCCCGATCGCAAACGCCGCGATCGCGACACCCTCGACCAACTGGTATGGGTTGGCGCGCAGCAGCGCCCGGTCCTTGAAGGTTCCCGGCTCGCCCTCGGCACCGTTGCACACCAGATACCGCCGACCGCCGGTCTGACCGGCGATGCCGGCCCACTTCTGGCCGGTCGGGAAGCCTCCGCCTCCTCGACCCCGCAGCCCCGACTGTGTCACCTCGGCAATCGTGGCCAGAGGGCCGAGTTCGCGAGCACGACCGATACCTGAGCCTCCGGTGGCAGTCGCGAGATACGCGTCGAGCGACTCGATCGGTTCTGTCGGCAACAAGAACGTGGTCATCTGCGGATCCTCTCGCCGGTGGAGCCGACGTCTGCGGAAGTATCCGGACATCTGCTGGCATCACCGTGTTCGCTCGTCACCATAGCTCAACTCTTCTTCCAAGCATCGCTAGAAAAAAGGGACCAGCGTGGACGACTACCTCCGAGTCAGCGTGCAGAACTCGTCGTCGTCGGGATCCGCCATGGCGACCCAGTCGACCTCGCGGTCAGGGTTCGTAGGTCTCGCCCGTGCGATCGAGGACAAGGGATCCGTTGACGCAACGGGCTGTTTCCTCACCGCCGAGCAACGAACTTGCATCGATATCGACGTTGGTCTTGATTTCGCTGGTCACCAGCGTGAGCCGGAGTGGCCCGCCGTATGCCGAAGACAGACGGTAAGCGTCGCCATCGACCGAATACGAGAAATATAATATACCATTGACCTCAGCGAGCGATCCGCCGGACACGCTATACACGTCGGACTCGTCGAAATTCAAGATGCCCTCGCCGCTGACTGGATCGAGATACATCCGGACGCCGGCAGGCATCAAGAACCCAGCAAATGTCGAACTGATTGCATACAGGATCTGGCCCTCACACCCTGCTGGAGGAGGTGGAGGAACGCTGGTGGAACTGGGTGGTAGCTCTGTGACCGGCACGGTGACGGGTGCTGGCGGCTGATGATATGTGACCACCACGACGCTGCTCTGTGCCGAAACGGGGCCCGACAACAGCGCGGCAAGTCCGGCGGAAGCATCACCGGCCGCTCCCTGCAGCAGTATCCGAATCTGCTCCGGTAGCTTCGCAAGTGCCTGACCGATGACCGCATCCAGCACTGGCGTGAGCAGCTTGACCTGGTCACGCAGGACGACGGCCGAAACCGTGATCGGCACGGTGGCAGGACTCCCGTTCGCAGCAACATCAGCGCTTTCGAGTTTGGTCGAATAGGTGAGCGCTGCGTAGGGAAACTGATCGCTGATCAACACAGCGTCCGAGGCACCCTCGTCAGCGGCAACGACGGCACCGGCGAAATTCCACTCGACGACCGTGCCTGCCGGGTTGAGGTCTGGAAGCGTCACACCGGCAAGATCGGCGCAACTCTGAATCGATGCGGGCCACTCGAACCCGAGCGGGGCATCGACCGCCAGCCGGAAAGTCCCCGTGACGATGCCTCCAGGTTCGATGCCGTACAGCTTGCTCGCAGCATCAGGCTTCACCGTGGCCGTCCATGGGCTGATCGCGCCGGCAACGGCCACGACCGTGGACAAGGCGCCAACTGCTGCTTTCAGCGGACCGACAACCGGAGCAAGTGCGGCGTCGACTGCAGAGCCGATCACATTTCCGAACAGTGTCAGCGCTTGCTTTGCTATCGAAACGATCAGACCATCGGATGCGCTGACCTCGAACCACTTGGCCACCTGCCCGAGTGTCGAGTCATACAGGCCCTGCAAGAACCCGCACGTCCCCGTCAGGGCCGATGGCGTGAGTTCAATCAATCCGGCTGGGGTGATTGCGACCGCCGGCGAAGGCACGGCGAACGATGCCGACCGAAAACCCGACTTTGAGCCGCCGTCGGCGACGATGTCATGGACGAACAACGCAAGCACGGCCCACGGATACCGAACGACAGCTGGATCGACGATTGGTTCGCTGCCGACCAGGCCATGTGCGAACGCCGCACTCTCAGACGTCGAACTCTCCAGCCATGCTGCAACCATCGCATCGATCGGCACCTGACCCTGCGCCGGAGGGATCATGACCCGCAGTTCGGATCCGAGGAGACCTCCGCCGCTGTCGGCTTGTCGTTCCCATGCTTGGACTTGCCAATCAGTCACAGCGAACGCAGAGGCCGGCGCAGGGCCCTCCCCATCGGCGTCAACCACGTCGAACCCTGCTGCACGGAGGGCAGCTGAAACTCCGCTCTTGCCGGGTTGCCCATTTGCCGGGTCAGCCGCCGCAGTCGTCGTCGAGCCCTGGCCAACAGAGGAAGAATCCGTCAACGAATCTTCTGTCGTCGTGACAGGCGCCTCAGCACTGGGATTCGACGCCGTCGAGTCGGTCGAACACGAAGCAATCAGCGATATCGCTACGAGAACCACACACCACTTGGTGAGACGCATCTCATCGAACCCCCCTCCCCGACCAGCGCCGGGGCTGGAAGGGTACCAAAACGACGGTGCTGGGCAGGCCGACCGGGAGCATCCTCGCTTGGGTGTCCATCGTTTTGGCTCCCCGAAGGCACGTCCATCTCGGATGCGGCAGAGCCTGGGAGCAAATTGCCCGGACGCTCCGTCGGATTTGCTCCCAGAGCGCACTCATGCTCGCACGAGGGAGCGCCCGATCGGGGGCACAGCGCCTGGCTCCAGCCCGCGCAGGATGGCGGTCACCGGCACCACCGCGGCGGGCCCGGGACACTCCAGCAAGGACCGTGTTTCGGAATGAGTCCTATTCTTGTTATGGTGGTTTCGGGCTTGAGCGATGGAGCCCGCAACTCACGAGGATGAAACATGACACAACGATCCAATCTTGCCTTCACGCAATCACGCCTCCGGTGGCGGACCACGCTGGCGGTGATCGCTCTCGCCGGTGTGGTCGGCGCAGCGTGCAGCAGCGACGATTCGTCGAGCACTGTTGCCGACAGTGCCACGACAGTCGCCGACACCACCGCTGAAACGGTCGCTGAAACGGTCGCTGAAACGGTCGCGGAGGCTGCAGCGACGACGGTCGATTCGGCCGACAACACGACACCGGTGTCCGACCCGAGCTCGACCGACCCGGGTTCAGCCGAAGTCGCTGACGATCCGCTGATCGTGCTCAACTCGTACGAGATCGCCTTCATCGACCCGGTCGCCTCCGGTGGTTTCTGGCTCTATGACTTCGGTGGCCAGGAGAACCTGCTCGAGCGCAAGGACGACGGGAAACTGCACCCGTGGATCGCCGAATCGGTCGAACGAGTCGACCCCTTGACATGGACGATCACGGTCCGTGACGGCATCACGTACGGTAACGGTGGCGAGGTCGATGCCGAGGGCGTCGCCGCGAGCATCAACCGACAGATCGCCGAGCGATCCGGTTCACGGAATCTGATTCCCGGTGGAGTCGCCACGGTGTCGGGTCCGCTTGAGGTCATGCTGACGACTCCCGAGCCCAACGCCGGCGTCGCCGACGCGCTTGCCGAGCGCGGGGCGTTCCCGGTGTACGACGTCGATGCAGTAGTCGCTGCAGATGGTGTTGACGAGGACACGTTCGCCGACAACGATCTGCTGATCGGAACCGGTTTCCTGACCGGCCCGTACCAGCCGGTCGAGTTTTCCGCCGATGAGATGACCCTCGGGGCCTACGCCGACTACTGGCAGGGCACGCCGCCGCTGCCTGGCGTCGTCGTCCGTCGCGTCATCGATGAACAGGCCAGGATGCTCGCTGTGCAGAACGGTGAGGCGGACCTCAATCTGTACCCGCCCGTCGAGGCCGCTCGTCTGCTGACCAACGCAGACGGCCCTCAGTTCAAGGCATCGACCATCGCCCTCCAAGGCGTCACGATGGATCTCAACCTGCAGTCGGCGCCGTTCGATGACGTCAAGGTCCGCCAGGCGCTGGCGTTGGCATTGGATTACGACATGCTCGCCAACGACGTCCTCGACGGCGTGTTCGGCGTTGCGACAGGCCTCTATCCCGAACCGGTCGTGCCGGGAATCGTCGAACGAAGCACGACGGATCCCGAGCGGGCGTCGGCGCTGCTCGACGAAGCCGGCTGGGTCCAGGACGGCGACGGCGTGCGTACCAGGGGCGGCGAGAAGTTGTCGTTCACCATTCTGCGCGCTGCCCAGGATCCAGAGACCAACAGCCTTGCGATCGCGATCCAGGAACTTGTCAAGCCGTTCGGCTTCGAGGTTGAACTGCTGACCTCGGAGGACTTCTTCACGGTGCTCGAAGACCCCGAAGCGTGGGACGCAACGATCTTCCTCACCGGGTTGATGTCGTCGAGCGGCGCTCCGTACGGCCCGTTTTTCAACAAGCTGACAACCGAGGGACCCAACAACAACGGCAAGTTCAGCGATCCCGAATTGGACGCGCTCTATCTGGACCTGCTGGCGTCGGAGACCGACGACGAACGGCTTGAGATCTTGGACCGGACCTCGGAGATCGTCGTGACCGAACAGGCGTACCTGATCATCACCACTTTCAAACGCTATGTCGTCGTCGTCAGCCCTGAGTATTCGGACTATGTCGTGTCCAACTTCCGTCGTCACGTCACGTTCGATACCGCTCCGGCGGCATGAGGTTGTGGCGACCGGGGCTCTCCCGGATCGTCCAGCTCATCGTCACTCTGTGGGGTGCCAGCGTGGTCATCTGGTCGATGATCCTGCTGGCACCCGGTGACCCGGCGCGTCGGCTCTTGATTGCGCGCGGGATCCCGGATCCGCTGGCCGAAGACGTCGCCGCAGCGCGAAGAGAGCTGCGCCTCGACCAGCCGGTGGTGGTCCGCTACGTCCGCTGGTTGGGCGACGTCGTCCGGGGCGACTTCGGCGCGTCGTGGCGGACCAATCGGTCCGTGCTCAGCGAGTTCGGCGATCGCTTCGGCGCGACGGCGGTTCTCGGTGTCGCAACGATGGTTTTCGTCGTCGTCTTCACGGTTCCCATGACGTTGATCGCCGCCCGTTGGCGTGAGCGGTGGCCGGACAAGGTGATGCAAGTCGGCTCGTCGATCGGTACTTCGTTGCCGTCGTTCCTGGTCTCTCTCGTCCTGCTCCATGTGGTGGTGCTGGAGTGGGGGTGGGGTCAAGTGCTGAGCGACGGTTCGGTTGGTTCTGTGTGGCTGCCAGCGAGCGCTCTGTCGATCGGGGTCGCGGCGACATGGACCCGCCTGTTGCGGGGCGGCATGGTCGGTGTGCTCGACACGTCTCTCGCCGACATCTGCAGATCGCGGGGTGCTGGACCGTGGCGAATCATGACCCGGGTTGCGCTTCCCAACGCGCTGGTGCGGTTTCTGCCGTTCATGGCGCTCACGGTGGGTGCGCTCGTCGGCGGCGCAGCGGTCGTGGAGTCGGTTGTCGACTGGCCGGGTATGGGCGCGTACCTGGTCGATGCAATCAACGCTCGTGATCTGCCGGTGATCCAGGCCTATGTCCTCCTCGCAACCGTTGCCTACGTCGTAACGGCGAACGGGGCCGATGTGCTGGCGAGACGGCTCGATCCGAGGCTGGGGATCGAGCGGTGATGCGGCTAGGAGGAATAGGGGCTCGCCGGCGCACGGGTCGAATTGGTCTGATCGTCGGCGTGGTGATCGCGGTGCTGATGATCGGGACGGTAGTGATCGGCTCGATCACGTGGGACCTTTCGCCGAGCGCGTTGTCCTTGACGAAAAAATTGGAGAGGCCGAGTTGGCAACATCCGCTCGGCACCGATTCGTTCGGGCGAGACCAGTTCGCCCGCCTGCTCGACGGGGGGCGGCGTTCGTTGTCGATCGCTGCGGTCATCCTCGCCGGGGTGGTCACCATCAGCCTTGCCCTGGGCGTCCTGGCTGGTCTCGCTGGCGGTGTGGTCGATTCGGCGATCTCTCGGGTCGTGGATGTCCTGCTGTCCATTCCCAGCACGCTGCTCGCGCTGGCCCTGGTCGGGGTACTCGGGCCAGGCCTCGTGTCGCTGATGATTGCGATGATCACGTCGCTGTGGGCTGGATACACACGCATCGCCCGCTCGCTCACGATCGCCGCCCGCAATCGAGGCGACGTGCTGGCTGCGCGCCAAGCGGGGCGAGGGTGGGTCGCGACCACCCGTGGGCACATCGTGCCGGGCGTTGTCTCGCAACTACTCGTGTTGGCGACGCTCGACATCGGTGGCGTGCTCGCCGCGATCGCGAGCCTGTCGTTCCTCGGGCTCGGTGTGCAGTCCCCTGATGCGGAATGGGGATCCATGCTGTCCGAGTCGCGACTGTTCCTCACCAATGCGCCGTGGTTACTGGCAGCGCCGACCGCAGCCATCGTCCTGACAGTGCTCGCCGCGAACCTGATCGGTGAATCGATGCACGATCGACTCGTGATGGAGCGCACCCGATGACCAACGCATCGGTGGTCCTCGACATCGCAACTCTGGACGTCACCTACCCGAATGGCACCAACGCGTTGCGGGGTGTGTCACTGCGAGTCGGCACGGGCGAACGGCTCGCTGTGATCGGCGAATCTGGCTGCGGGAAGACCACGATTGCCAGAACGATCCTTGGTCTGCTGCCGAGCGGCTCTCGAGTTGCAGGTTCCGCGATCGTGGCGGGCAGTGACGTGCTCGCTCTGTCGGAGCGCTCTCATCGGCGCCTGCGCGGCACCACGATCGGCTATGTCGCGCAGAGTCCGTACGACGCAATGAACCCGCTGTGGTCGGTCGAACGCAATGTCGCCGAGGCGTGGCGTGCAGTTGGCTGCCAGCCACCCACCGGGCATGTCGTGGCCGCACTCGAACGACTTGGCATCAACGACGCTGCGGCTCGCATTCGCCAACGACCGTTCGCCTGGAGTGGCGGGATGCTGCAACGGGCTGCGATCGCGGCGGCGACGGCGCATCGACCTGCGCTCCTCGTCGCCGACGAACCAACCAGCGCCCTCGACGCCGAACTGGCCAGCGACATCCTAGAACTGCTCGACTCCACGTCGGTCGCGCTCCTCATCATCACCCACGACGTCCACCTCGTCGCGCAGCACGTCCACCGCATCGTCGTCTGTTACGCCGGGCGCATCGTCGAGGACCGCGCCGCGCTCGACATCTGCGAGCAGCCTCGTCACCCGTACACGAGGGCGCTGCTCGCCGCTCGAATTGAACCGGGACGTCCGCTTGGCGTGCCGCTCGATGGCGACCCGCCGGATCTCAGCCAGCCGATCGTCGGATGCAGCTTCGCGCCCCGATGTCCGGTTGCTGTCGAGCGCTGCCTGACAGAGCAACCCGGCTTGGTCGACGGTGTGGCCTGCCATGTGGTGAACGACCGTGGCTGACGATTCATGCGTCGTGCGCCTCCGAGGTGTCTCGCATCAGTACCGCCGTCGCGGATTGCTGACGCAACCGCTGCGAGGCGTCGATCTCGACGTCCCGGCCGGCGTCGCAGTCGGAGTGAGCGGCCCGTCCGGCACCGGCAAGTCGACCCTGCTTCGAATCGCCGCCGGGATCGAGCGTCCATCAGCCGGAACCGTCGATTTCGGAGAGGGTTTGTCATTGCCGCTACCGCCTGGATACGTGATGACGATCGACCAGAATCCACTCGGATCACTCGATCCGCGATGGAGTATTCGCCGCACGCTCGGTGAGCCGTTGCTCGTCCGGCGGCCACGTCTCGATCGGGCTGGACGTCACCAGCTTGCGTCGAGCCAGTTGGACTCTGTCGGCCTCGGACAACTGTCGGGCGGGGAACGTCCCGGGCGACTCTCGATCGGACAATGCCAGCGCATTGCGGTGCTCCGTGCGCTGGCAGCGCATCCGACGTTGATCGTCGCCGACGAGCCAACCAGTGCGCTCGACGTCATGTCGGCGCTTTCAGTCGTCACATTGCTGCGGTCAGCCGTCGATGCCGGCGCGGCGCTGCTCGTGGTGAGCCACGACCGCAACCTGTTGGGCGCGCTGTGCGACACGACGCTCAATCTCGACGGCGGCATCCTGACGAACAACGGATGACGAACAACGGCTGACGAAGACCGACCGACGAAGACCGACTGACGGTTTCAGCCGAGGTCGATTGGGTTCCCTGCGGTGCTGATGGTGCCGTCTGCCATTGCCAGAGACAACGTGGTGCCATCCGGCGACCACGCAAGGTGCGTCACGGGGGCTCGCGTGGTGATGAAACCAAGTGGGACCGGAGCGCGCCGTGGCTGCCAGGCGAGGAGTCCGTTGGAACCTTGGCCGCTTCCCGTCGACACAGCGGTCACCACCAGGTCGGTCGTCGGGTGCCAGCAGAGCGCAGTGGGTTTACCCACCGATGACAGCAACTGACCAGCCGGTTGCCCGAGCGGGTCGGGGGCCTCGAGGTCGAACACAGCGGTCATCTTCGGCGTCGCAAATGTCAGCTGACTTCCGTGTGCGCTGAATCCGACAAGTCGACCGGTTGAGGTGCCGACGGGAATTGCCATCGCAGGGAGCACCTCGTCGAGCTTCCAGATGTACCCCCAATCGCCGCGACCGCCGGCGGCAACCCAGCCGGAATCTTCTGCAACACACAGCGCGGCGACGGCACCGCCCCAGGGGAGTTCGACGTCATCGGCCGAGCCGTCGTCAACTGAGATCCACGAGATGCGCCCGAACGACCCGGCGGCCACCAACCGCTCGTCGGGATGCCACACCAGGCTGGTGATCGTGGTCGTGCGCGTCGCAAGGACGCCGCCACCGGCGATCGATACCTGTCGACCATGGGCGATCGCGACCTCCCCGTCGCTGGACACGGCCAGATCGTTGACCCAACCGCCGACCCGTTGACGCTTCCCGTCGATCGTGATGTCGCCGTCTGTCGGCACCCATGCCTGCACGTTGGTCTCGATGTCGTAGATCACGGGCTCGGATCGTGACCGCTGCTGGCCTGCTCCGACACGATAGCGCTCGTGTTTGCGGGGCGGAAGGCGATGATGTCGCC
>Ga0105048_10017823_pt1 | contig 10945 bp, 8 predicted proteins | sample MAT05_FD_78382 | JGI IMG/M metagenome (GOLD analysis project Ga0105048, IMG submission 78382) | Freshwater microbial communities from Lake Fryxell liftoff mats and glacier meltwater in Antarctica - MAT-05 | ecosystem: Environmental > Aquatic > Freshwater > Ice > Liftoff microbial mat | place...
GCTCAGGCGGTCCATCTCGGCTTGCACGATCAGACGGTACGGTTCGAGTTGCTCCGCACGTAGTTTTAGCGGAACGAGTATCGGTTCCCCCGTGACGCATATGGCACACGAACAGGGCTTCGGCACCGCGAAACGGTCCCAGCTTTTGAATCGCCACGGACGGTTGTAACCGACGCCGATCGGCACGATTTTCATGCCGGTTCGCGATGCGACGTATATGACGCCGTGCTGAACGATTCTCCGGGGACCGCGTGGGCCATCGGGTGTGATCGCTACGTTCCGCCAGGGTGTATCGGGCCGCACGAGTTGGCGTACCGCATCGGCCCCGCCGCGCGTCGTCGAGCCGAGAACCATGCCCATTCCCATCCGCTGAATCAACCCGCCGAGAAGTTGGCCATCGGCGTGCGCGCTAATTAACACCGCGATATCTGGCCCGCCGTACGCGATCGTCGGCAACATCAGATTTTCGTGCCAGATCGAATACAGGAAGCGATCCGGGTGCGAAACGCGGTTGAGAATCATCTCCGGGCCCAGCGGTTGGTGCTGGAAACGGAGTGTTCGGAATAGGCCGACGGCGGCGTTCGCGCCGAGCCACGCCGCACTGCGGATGAGCTTCGGGTTTCGGATTTTCATGTCAGCCTCCGTGCCATTCGCCGCTAAACACTTCCGTGGCGGGACCCGTCATATACACCGAATTGTCCGCCGCAGACCACTCCAATTCGAGATCGCCGCCGGGCAAGTGCGCGAGCAATTTGCGATCCGTATGCCCCGTCAACACGCCGGCCACGCAGACCGCACACGCACCCGTCCCGCACGCCAGCGTGATTCCACTACCGCGTTCCCACGTCCGCATCGTCGCTTCGTTTTTGGAATGCACCTTAACGAAGTGGGCGTTGATCCGCCTCGGGAACTCGCTCGCGTTCTCGATGAGCGGCCCGTACGCGGCAACGAGATCGCGGCCCGTTGGCGTAAAATACTCTTCGCCGACGAACATCACCGCGTGCGGGTTGCCCATCGATACGCAAGTGGCCTGAAAGGTTTTATCGCCCGCAACGAGTGTCGCATTCACCGGCGGATCGCCGGGTAACGTCGTCGGTATTTTCACCGCTTCGAGGATCGGCTCGCCCATGTTCACCCGCACGCGGCGAACCGTGCCGCCCTCGGTTTCGAGATCCACCGTAAGGACGCCCCGCCCCGTTTCGAGCCGCAGTTGCGGCTTCTTGCAAATACCGTGATCGTAAACGTATTTCGCCACGCAACGCAGGCCGTTTCCGCACATTTCGGATTCCGAACCATCGGCGTTGAACATCCGCATCCGGGCATCGGCTTTGTCCGAAGGCACGATCAGAATCAGGCCATCGGAGCCGATGCCGAAGTGCCGGTCGCTGACGGCAATGCTGACCGCGGCGGGGTCTGCGATCGGCGCTTCGGCGAAACCGTCGACGTAAACGTAGTCGTTGCCGAGGCCGTGCATCTTCGTGAAACGCATGTCAAAACTCATTCCGGATCGCGGTGCGTGTTTCGCTAGAATTCTAAAGAATGCGTGCCGTGGAAACAGTCCAAAGTGTGGCGAAACCGATGGCGAACCCCCGTTCGATCCGACTGATCCGCGAGCGCGACGAGCGCGGCGTCGGAGTGTTCCGCATTCAAGTCGGCAACGTCTCGCAGAACTACACGTTTCGCGAAATTCGCTGCGAAATCGGCGGTCGCGGCTTCGAAGTCCACCGCCTCGGCCTCGGAAATCTCTATCACGTTCGCGTCGGCAAACCGACCGATTGCACTTGCGAATGTATGGGATTTCTGTTTCGGAACAGCTGTCGGCACATCGCCGGCTTGCGAGCACTCATCCGCGAAGGCTACGTGTAACCGATCAAACGGCACTCAGCCACTTCGGCAAATCCGTTTCGAGTCGATCGACGAATGCACTACGGGGAAGCACCAGATCGCAGCCAGCCGTGCGGGCCATGCGAAGGCGTTCGGCATCGACGTGCGAACCGTATGCGATAACCTTCGGAATCGGCAAAAAATTCTCGCGCAGTTTCGCAAGAAACATGGGCAGGTCGAGTGTCGAGTTGTGCAAGTCGAGAATGATGGCCAACGGGTTTCCACCTGAATTATCGAGCATCTTGCCGGCATCGCGAAACACGGTGAGCGTGCCACCGTGCGCACGAGCAGTGCCGGTAATTCGGCTGCTGAAAATGAGGTCGTCACTGAGCAAAAAACCGTGCATGAATCTACTTCTTGATGTTGTCGCGGATCATTTTCAACACGTCGGTGAGCGACTCGTCGCGCTTGTCTTTCTTCAAACCCTCGATCAGTTTATCGCGGACTTTAATCGCAAAATCATCGGGGAAGCGGGCTTTCGCGTCTTCGGTAAGATCGACGTAGAGCGATTTCGGATCGTTACAAATCAGGATGCCGAAGCCACTGGCTTTCTCGCTGGCCACACGCGACTTCGACCACTCTTTCATGTATGCGATTCGCTCGGTGGATTTCATCCCCCTGACCTTCTCCGCGTCCTTCATTGGTACCGCTGCGAATGTCTCGACGAGGACGTCGAGTTTATGCGTTTTGAAGAAGTCGTCGATGTCGGTTTGTGCCGCCTTAGCGGTCTCTTCCTTGAACAACTTCGCGGCATCGCTCAGTGTCGTGGCGGTCGTTCGTTTGGTCGCCGTGGCGGTCACCTTCAAACCACCGCGAATCCGTTTCACGTCGTCGCTATTCATGAGGCGACGCACTTCGGAAACGTCAATGAACGTACTCAGTAACTGGGCATCCAATGCCCCGCCTTGCGTGACGCCGACGAGTTCGGCCTTCTCGTTCATGAGCGGCCCGCCACTGTCGCCTGGGTTCGTCGCCGAGTCGGTTTCGACGAAATTCGCATGAAATTCGAGTACGCGGCCCGGCTCGAGTTGCGCCTTCCATTTCTTGTCCGCCACCGTGCGAACCTTGCCTTGCAGATAGCCCCAAAGTGCATCCGATTTGCCCGTGTTCCCAATCGAATGCACCGCCTGCCCCGGCTCCACACTCATCAGCGATACTGGCACCGCAACGATACCCTCGGGCACACGCTCCAGTTGAATCAGCGCGAGGTCCGCACGCTTGTCTCTCGCCACGACTCGCCCACCGATCGCCAGGCTGGCACGGTCCTTGTAATATTTTTTTTCGGCTTTCGGTTGACCGTTGGAAATCGTGGGGAAGTACAGTTTCGCGGTCGATTCCTCTTCGACAACGTGATAATTCGTGAGTACCAATTTGCGTTCGAGATCGATCAGCGTACCCGTTCCCGTTGCGTAACCCCGTGGCCGATTCGAGTGAATCCAGACCACCGATGGCACGACTTTCTTGTAGATCTTCGAACCATCGGCTTCCTGCGCGAATGCCAGTGTCATGGGAACGAACTGAGCGAGGATTAGCCCGAAAGCCACCATCATCGACCAACGCGAAATCGCCATGAGGATCGCTCCGAGAGTGCGTCAAACCGAATAAAAGCATTGTACCCAGCCACCACGAAATATGTTAGCCCGACGCCGCCATCCGCGTTTAGCCGCGCCGCATAGGCTTTGCGTAGCGCGGGGCGGAAACTCTCGCAACGATTGCGCGATATCCGACATCGGCGAGCCGATTCTCGCACTTCCTCTTCCAACTCCTTCGCAAATCGAAGATCAACGGCTCGAAAGCAATATCGTGTTGTGTGATTTGAACTATCGCTTGCGTGCGGCGATCAGATAGCCGTATGCGCGTAGCTTTGGTAACAACCACGGTTGCGACAATCCGCTCGTCGAGCGGACGCCGATGGGGGAGACATTTTGCACGTCGAAGCCGGTTCGTTTCAACAGGGAAATTGCTTCGCGCATGGTGAAGTGGTACAGCGACAGTTTGGCTCCGCCGTAGGCTTGTGACATCGCGATGTCACCCGAACGCAGCGTGCGTAAGGCGATGGGGTAGAATCGCCGGTTGTGGACGTGGAGCACGAGCTGACCGCCGGGTCTCAACACGCGATGGGCCGACTGCAATGCGGCCATGCGATTGACCGCCCCGCGAATCATCCCGAGCGTACTGAACAGGCACGCGGCGTAGTCGAATGTGGCATCGGGCAGCGGCGCGAGATCGACGAGGTTCGCCTGAAGATACTCGGCATTCGGCACCGGGTTTGCGCGGGCGGCGGTGAGCATTTCTTCAGAGAGATCGACGCCGAGACATGGAAAGCCGCGGCGTGCGAACTGTTGCGTGAGTCGCCCCGTGCCGCAGCCGAGATCGACGAGCGAACCGGGCGTGGGAAAGTGCGCTTCGCAGTAGGAAATATCGGCAGCGGCGAGCGGCGACAACGCCATGTGTGCGTCGTAACCGCCGACCATTTCGTTGCTGTGAAGGTAATCCCAGAGGCCGCGATCGACCCCTGGCGGGAGTTGCCAATCGGGGATCGGCGTGCGTAATGTCATGCGCGATCCCCTTCGGTGCCTACTTCAGCGAGGCCAGATATTCGACGAGGTCCAGGAACTCGACGGGTGCCATCGTGCCGGCCTGGCCCTCGGGCATACTGCTCTGTTTCAACACGGTTTTCTTCTCGACATCGTCTTGTGGGATCGTTTTCTTTTCCTTGCCGTCGAAGATCACGATCTTGTCTTTGTCTTCGGAAATCACCAGACCGGTGACGACGCCACCGCTGAGGCGCTCGATCTTCGTCGACAGATACTTCGCGTCGACTTCGGCGTTCGGGTCGATCAGCGATTCGATCAGTTTCACGCGAGTTTTGGAACGCTCGGCGACTTTGTCGAGGTTCGGCCCGTACTCGTTGCCTTCGCCCGCTCCGACCTTGTGGCACGCCACGCAGTTCCGCTGAAACACCTCGCGGCCCTTCGACGGATTGCCCTTCATTCCCGCGAGTGCGGTCATCGCCTTGTTGCGTTCTTCCTTCGATTTGTCCTCGTTGCTAAGCAGCAATTTGATCCACGGCGAGGCCATGCCACCGGTCTTCGAGCCTTTGATGATCTCGTCGAGAATCCTCCCGGCTTCGGGGTTATCCTTCGTCAACCGGCCCGCGAGGTAATCGGGTCGCCACGCGGCTTCGTTGGCACCGAGTGCGCTTTCGACGGTGTATTTCACCCAGTTATCCATCGGCTTCTTCGTGATCGCCACGACGGCGGCCATCGCGTCGGCGGTGTTGTAGAAGCTGAGGGCGCGAGCCGCTTCAGTGCGAACCCGCGGGTGTTCGTCGAGTGCCGCTTTCTTGAATCGCTCGAGTGCCGTCGGGACGCGATCGCGTTCGTCGGCGAGGATGTGAACCGCGGCCGAACGAGCTTGGAAGGTCTGACAATTCAAGGCGATGTTCAGGTACTCTTCGTTGATGGCGTGGTGCCCTTGTTGCACCCAGAGTGCTTCGCAGATCAGGCGATCGTACGCGGCGTCTTTCGGGTCGAGCGCCTTCACCCATGTGTCGAGTGCGGGCAACACTTCTGCGGCGGGGCGGTCGTGGAGTTCGCGGCGGGCACGATAGCGGGAACGCCATTCGTATTCGCGGAACTGTTCGAGAATCTCTGCGACGCTTTTCCCGGCTTGCGTGGCAGGCTTCACGAGTGCTTTGTCTTTCGCGACGAGGCGATAGATTCGACCGCGTACGTGGTCGCGGCTCGGGTCGCGTTGCGAATATTGCATGTGCCCGATCAGCGCGTTCGCCCAGTCGACGAAGTAGAGCGCGCCATCAGGGCCGATCTGCGGATCGCCTGGCCGGAAGTGCTTGTCCGCGGATCGAATGAGGTCGTCGTAGTTTTTCCCGTCGGCCTTGGTACGTTCACCCATGAAGCCGGCTCCGTCGTCGCGCATCTTGTATCGCGTCAGGCCGTTCATCTGAATCACGCATGCATAAGTGAACTGCTTCTGCATGTCGTCGGGTAATGCCCGGCTGACGAGCCATTCGTTGCCTAGGTTCGGCCGTACGCCGTTCGGTAGCACGAACTGCAAACCTTTGCGTCCGCCGTATTGTGCCCCGGAAAGTGGCGTATCCCACGTTTGGTTCGGTGTCGTACCGTCGCCGACGATGCCCTGGCCCCACTCGTCGAAGACGTAGCACCACATGTTCGCCATGCCGGGCAGCGAGAACTGGCGGATTTTCATCGAACGCGGGTCGAGAACATACGCGCCGCCACTGCCCGCGCTGCGGTGCGGCCCCCACGCGGTTTCGAGCGTCGTGCTCGTCGCGATCCCTTCGAGCATGTGCAGCAGGCCACCGTGGTTCCACTCGAACGCACCGCAGGTATGGTGCGTGTCGTCGGTCGCCCAACCGTCCATAAGGTACGTCACTTCGTCGGCTTTGTCGTCGCCATCAGTGTCTTTGAGGAACAGCATTCGCGGTTGATCGACGACGAGCACGCCGCCGTTGTAGAACTCGAAGCCGGTCGGGCAGTGCAGCTTGTCGTAGAAGACCGTACGCTTATCGGCCTTGCCATCGCCGTCCGTGTCTTCGAGGATCACGAGCTTATCCGCGGGCTTCGGGTCGCCTGGCCGCCACAGTGGGTAGCTCGGCATACAGGCCACCCAGAGGCGGCCCTTTTTGTCGAAGTTCATCTGCACGGGCTTCGCGATTTCCGGGAACATCTTCTCGTCGGCGAACAGTTTGATCTCGACGTTGCTCGGCACTTTCGCAGTTTTAATGAACTCTTCGGGGGTCTGGTACGCCAGCGGTGGCGCGTTCTCCGAGTAATCGCGACCGGGCTGGCCGAACCGCGTCGGTGGCACGATCAGATCGCCCGTTTGGCTGTCATCGGGCTTCTCGGCGGTCGCTTTGCCCGCCGCGATTTCCCAGACGAAATGGTCGCGGACGGCGGTCATGTTGCGGAGTTTCACATACTCGCGCGGGAACGTGTCGGTGTCGAAGGTGCGACGGCCACCGTAGACGTACCAGCCGTTGACCATGCGATAATCTTGCGAGTGGTGCCACGATTTGTCGTTAACTGCTGCGCGGAGTTTCTCGTACTCCGACGTTCCCGGCTTGATCGCACTGGTATTCGTGCCGAACAGGATTGTGTCGAGCGTGGCTCCGAGGACTTTATCGCCCGCTTCGTTCATCTGGAAGCCGCTCACCGTCAGCTTGCCGCCACCCTTTTCGAATGCGGCCAGCATCGGCGTGAAAGCGTCCACGAACGCGAGTTTCCGCTTCTCCGCCACGGCTTTGACTGCCGCAGTGTATAGCTTCAGGTTCTCGTTTTCGAGCTTACCGTTCGGCAGGTGCTTGTCGCCGGTGTTCTCGAATGCGAGCGGGCTGACGAGCACGAACCGCAATGGCGATTTCGCATCGTCGCGCGGATAACGACGGCTGAAGTCGTCGATGAAGTTCTCGTAATCCGACTTAAACTTCTCGATGCCGTCCTTGCCCTTGAACGACTCGTTCCAGCCAAAGAAGCTGAGGATCGTATCGGGGCCGAATGCGGTCAGCGGGTCGTCGATCTTCGTGTAATCGGCGGAACGTTGGCGAATGCTGACTTCGTCGCCGGGGAATCCAAAGTTGCGAACGACGAGTTCTTTCGCGGGGAAACGCAAATGGAGCATCGTTTCGAAGTGCCCATATAAGCTCATTCGCTCGGCGTTCGTGTTGCCCACGAATGCAATTCGCTCGCCTTGAACCAAATCCAGTGGAAGTTGGCTCGGCGGCAGGGCACCGCGTTTCGGCTTTGCCGGAGCTTTCTGTTTTTCTACCGTTTGGGTGGCCGGTTCTTTCGGTTTTTTCTGAGAGAACGCATCCGACGAAAGTAGCAGCCCGGCGATACCGACGCCGGTGATTGCCATGAGCCATTTACGAGAGAGGAGCATATCGACAAAACTCCGATAGGTGACTGAGTTTACGGGTCGTTCGGTTCGGGTGGATCGTTTTGGAAGGCCGTGCGGTATGAGACATTGTCCCAAATATCGACCTCATACTCAAGCATCTCGACGGGATTTACCAAACGGTGAATCAGATAGCGCCCCGTGCCACCGCCAGAACGGAAGATAGCAGGCTGATTGTACGGGAAGCACGCACGCGATCTCGCGGTCAGGCTCGGCGGCAAAAAGTCCGGCCCCGCGTCCACCCAATGCGGCTGAATCTCCGGCGGTGCCGTCACGTAAACGCGGATCATATCGGTCACGATGTACTTCGCCTTCGGCAACGCAAATTTCACCAGTTCGCGTTTCATCCGGTAGTACGTCTTCTGCGAAACGAGCGTCGTGTTCACGTGCATGAACCGGAAAATCGGCTTGTTATTTAGCTCCAAATACACCGCATGCGGCGAATCGTGCCAGCAGATGAGTTCGCCATCTCGCACGCCGAGTTCGCGTAAACGGTCGGCAATCTCGCCGATTTCTGCAACCCCGATACTTGGGAAGCCGCCATACTCGAGTGCCAGTGAATCTTGCCTGGCTCGATAGTCCTTCTGCGGCATGCCGACCTGAAAGCACGATGACCACTGTCGGGTTCGATCTAACTTCGCCAACGGATGTCTGGGGATGCGCTCCCAGAAGTTCGTGATCCGTTTCGCGTACTCATCCATCCGGTCGTGGAACTCCGCATTTTGCTGATACGCGATGTGTACCGAACCGCACGCAGCCAGACATATCAACCCGAACGGAATCAGATTCGTCAACCGATGCGCGACGAGCAACCCGAAGAACAGTAACGTTTCCGGTACGTGAACGTAGTGAAAGTTTTTCTGCAAGATAAACCCTTGTGCGATCCACGACAGATACAACGCGGACATCATCGTGCGAATCGTGCGGTTCCGTTCGTCGCGTTCCGTACGGCGTAAGCTCAGGTTGAACAGGTCGAGTATCGCGATCAGTATCCCGAATGGTTGCCAAATCGACCACGGTAAAAAATAGAACAATTGCTGTTCGGCACGAATCGACATCATCGCGAAAACGTGGCTCATGTACTGGCCGTTCCACTTCGTGAACACTTCCTCGAACGACGACAATGCACTCGTAGAAAACAACCACGTCACACCTAGCAGCCCAACGATGATGCCACCGACCAGATTGCCGAAATAGTCGTGCCGTGCGGTTCGCCAGTTCCACGATTTGCCATCGCTATTCCGCGCGATACGCCGAAATGAAACCAGCCAGACCGCCGTCGCCATAATCACCACGTGCGGCTTGATCCAGACCGCGAAGCCCCAAATAATCCCTTCACGTAACGATTTTTGAAACGTCCGGGAATCGACGTCGGCAACCGTCCGGTTCGCACGAAGCAGAACCGCAACGAGTACTGGAAGCAGCATCCAAACGTCTCGCTGGGCGTGGCAAAACTCGGTCGTGTATGGGTAAAATGCCGCCACTCCCGCTACAAACCATGCGATTCCTACGCGATTCGCACCGCTTCGCTTCGCCGCAATGCCGATGAGTATCGTCGACGCGGCCACGATCGCCAGATCGACTGCACGCACGACTTCCACACTCGGCCCAAGCGTGCGGCGAATGCCGACGAGTAACCACACGAAACCCGGCAAATTAGTATCGAAGACATCGCGATAATGCACGCCGCCCGTCATGATGTTGCGTGCGGCAATGTCGTAAAGTGTTAAGTCGCACCACGGCGGCATCCGCAAAAACATCGGCACACCGAGTATCAACAACGCCGCAGTAATGAGGTACGCCAGCCAAACCGATACGCTCGGATGCGCGACGCACTGATAAATCGCGGACTTACGAATTCGCTGGAGCATAACTGTGTTCTACGTATTCCGCCTATTGTGTAACGGTGTGGGCCATTCAACCGGAGGTTTCGACGATGCTCGATGAGATGTTGAACCAAAAAATTGTCGTCGACTTCCGCAGCGAGTTCGTCTGTTTGGGCACGCTCAAACGCTACGACGCGCACTTCCTCGAACTGCGAAACGCCGACCTCCACGACTTGCGCGACACCGACACCAGCCGCGAAAACTACGTCGCCGCCTCGGCCGTCACTGGCCTCAAACGCAACCGCAAAAAGATCCTGATCAACCGCACCGAGATCATCGCCATCTCGCTATTTGCCGACATCGTCGACGAATAGTTCTCGCGGCGGAAACTAACGCTTTTTGTGAAGCGGAAATCTCTTGATTTGGTGTGATGCCGTCTGACAGTTACTTCGCCCGTGTGAAGATCGTGCCGAGTACGCGTAGTGCGTCGGGGGTGGTTTTACCGATGCGGAACTCGACGAGTTGATCTTCGAGAAAGCTTTCGGTGGTGCGGAACGTGTCGCCTTGCCAGGGTTCGAGTGGCGTACGGAACGTACTCCACTCGAAGCGCAGCCCGGTTTTGTCGCGTGTAATTATCGCGGTGCCGTAGGCGGGGTCTTCGTAGGTACCCACGTAGCGATCGAGTTCGAGCGTAGGGGCAATGTTTGCACGGCGGGCGCGATTACGGGTGGCGACTTCGACCGCAGTTCGGGCCGCATCTTCGCGAACGACGGCTAGTAATTTCGCGTTCCAGTCGATCGTGGGTAACCCGAGCATTTTGTCGATCAGCGAATTCGTGAGTGCCGTATTCATCTTCGAATCGTGCAAATTATTGAGTAGCGCGATGCCGAGATTTTCGTCGGGCAGTAGCGTCATCTGAATGCGAAACCCGTCGATCATCCCTCCGTGCGCGACGACTTTTCGACCGCGATAATCGTAGGCGATCCAGCCCATCGCGTAGCTCATCTGCACCGTTTCGGGGTTCAATCGCTTCAGTCCCCCTTCCATCGGCATGATCGTTTGCGGCGACTTCGTGATCGTCAGTTGTTCTCCGGATACGAGGCGTTTCCCGCCGTGCGTGCCGTTCGCCAACTGGAAGCGCAACCACGGTACGAGGTCGCTGGCGGGCAGGTTGATCGAGCCGGCCGGGTTCGGTATTGGCACCTCGTACCACGGCTCGACGCGAACGCGGCCGTCCTTTTGTTCGCGATGACCGGAGGCACGATCTGCGGCGAGGAATGCGGGATCCTTTGTGGAAA
>Ga0105048_10017825_pt1 | contig 10944 bp, 2 predicted proteins | sample MAT05_FD_78382 | JGI IMG/M metagenome (GOLD analysis project Ga0105048, IMG submission 78382) | Freshwater microbial communities from Lake Fryxell liftoff mats and glacier meltwater in Antarctica - MAT-05 | ecosystem: Environmental > Aquatic > Freshwater > Ice > Liftoff microbial mat | place...
CCGAGCCATCCGCCGCGAAGTACTCGAAGCGGAACGTCGCGCCGAACTGGTAGACCGCGGTGACGCTCATCGCCACCACGATGCGATCGAACGGCATCGCGTCGCGCAGGAACTCTGCGCGGCTGTTGAGGACGTACGCCTCACCGCTCGATCCGAAACCGCGGAACAGCTCCGGCGCGAGGCCGTAGAAGAAGCGGTCGCGGACCTTGCCCTGCCACTTGAAATAGTTCGCGTAGTACAGGTTGCCAATGAGGTTCGAATCCTCGAGCCCCGTGTCGAACGTATCGCGCGCGACCTCGACGTGCGCGCCCGGGAGCGCCCGGAAGAGCTCCAGGCCCACGCCGTAGGGCGGCGGCTCCACCTTCTCCAGCGGTCCTTCTCCGCTCGACGCACCGGCCGCGTCGACCATGTCCTGCACGAAGTCCGGGAACGCCGCCGGCACCACGTCGCCGTGTCCGAGCACGCGCACCCAGGTGGTCCGCATGCGCCCGCTCGCCAGGCGCGAGCGCTTGCCCACCTGCGAGATCTTGTAGAACTCGCAGCGCAGATCGAGCGTCGACTTGGCCGAGCCGAGCACGCGCTCGAGCCACAGCCGCGCCTCGATCACATCGCTCGGGCCTGCCGTTCCGAGGAACTGCATGTCCGCGGCGTTGGTCACCAGCCCCGCATCTCCGGCGAGGATCAGGGACTCGAGACGATCGCGCACCGCCCACAGCGTGAACTCACGCAACGAGCCGAGCCACTCGAAGTAGTTCGAGAAGTACACCGTGCGGCTGAGGTTCGCGCAGTGCTTGAACGACACCGGGAAGCGGTTCACCGAGTGGAGGCGGCCATTCACCAGCTCCATCGCCATCCCGAACGCGCCCGGCTCTTCGCTGACCGGCGCCGGATCGACGCTGATGAGCGGCGAGTGCTCGACGATCGGCGCCGTCTCGACGCTCACCGCGAACACGTGATCGATGCCTGCCAGGTTGATCGGGAAGGTGACGACCTTGGCCGATCGCGTTGCGCCGCGCGTGGTGAACAGCTGCGCCTCGCCGATGCGCGCGCCCGAAGTCACCTCGACCGTCGCGTCGCCGGTCACCTTCTGGGTCGCCTCGATGGCGGCCCAGATCCGCGTGCCCGCGCGATCGATCGCATCACCGGTGGCGACCACGTCGGCGAGCACCTGACCGCGCGCGGCCCCGAGCAGGCCGAGCCAGTCGCGCTCGCTGCGCGCCGTCAGCCGCGCCAGATCGCAGCCCTGCGGTCCGGTGCCCGACACTGCGACGCACAGATCGCCTTCGTGCGAGAGCGAGAGACCCGCCTCCGCATCACCGACCAGGACCGGCTGTCCGGAGTCGAGCCACTCGACCGGATGCGCGCCGCCCTTTCCGTTGTCACTGCGCCGTGAGGCGCTGGCCTCCAGCAGATGCACCTCGCGCACGTGGCGCGCGGGCTTGGTCATCGCGCTGAGACCCGGCAGGTACGCGGCGGCGAGCGCAGGGCGCTGTCCACCGAGCGCCACCGTGGCCTGCTCCAGAGCACGGGCGAGCTGCGCTTCGATCTCGAACTTGGCCGAGAGCGCGGCGGGCGCCGGGTAGTCCTTGCGTGTCTCCACGACGCGACCGCGGAGCCCGGTGATGCGCTCCACGACCGTCCCATCCGCATCGAGCGCCAAGCAGTTGCCGATGAACTCCTTCGCCTTGCGCGAGATGATGTCCGTCGCGCACTGCCGCGCACCGTCGCTGCGCCCGAAGATCTCCAGCTCGGCGATCTGCACCGGCAACACGATGTCCGGCGTCAGACAGAGCTGCGCGGACTGCAGCATCGCGTCGCGCAGGTACGGGTCGCCGAGGATCCACGGACCCGCCGTCGTCGGCGCGTCCTTCCCGACCAGCTCGTTCGCCGCAGGCACGCGGCTGTCCGCGGTGTAGACGACGCGCTTCTCGTCGAGCGTCTCGACCGTCTCGATGCGCTGGAACAGCGGGCCCTGGAACAGGAGCCAGCTGTAAAGATCCTCCTTGGGACGGATCGGGAGCGCTGCGGCGCGGATCAACGTCACGCGCTCGGTGTTGGCCCTAACGGTCGCTTCGCGACCTGGCACGATCGTCGCCTCGCCGCTCGCAGGCTCGCCGCTCGCCTCCTTCATGGCCGGCGGCGTGAGCTCGAAGGTCGCCGCGAAGTGCGGCGCCGTGAACCCGGTCATCTCAGTCCCGATGGTCACCTTCACGCGCGTGGGCTCGGCGCCCTGGCGCTCGCTGACCGCAGCGGAGATCTCGATGGTCAGACCCTCCTGCGGATCGACCACGATCGGCCGCGTGAGCTGGATGTCGACCACGCGCGTCGCGCCGAGCACGGAGAGACCGGCCGCGGCCGCCGCGACCTGCGCCATCGCCTCGAGACCGAACACGGTCGGGAGAAGCAGCGAGCCGTTGTACTCGTGGTCCTTCAGGTACGGATCGCGCGCGACCGTGAGCCGCGGGCGGGTCGTGCATTCGACGCCGATGTGCAGGCTCTCGACGCCCTCGAGGAACCGCGACGCGGCCGGCAGCGGGCGCGGCGCGTACTTCCAGCGCCACGCATCACCACCCACCAGGCGCGCCGTCACGACGACGTCCTGCGCGCCCGGATCGTTCATCCAGAGCGACGTGAAGCGACGCTTGCCCTCTTCGAGCGGGATGAGCCCAACGCCGAGCTTCTCGAGCAGCGCGCCGAAACGGACGCCCATGCCGACCGAGTCCCAGATGCCGAACGACATCACCTGCGCCGTGGTCTCCGGATGCGCGGAGCCGAACGCGCGAACGACGCGGCCGAGCGCCTCGTTCGAGTATCCGTACCAGGCGTTGCCGGGGCCACCGACCGCGCCGATCAGCGAGGACAGCGCGACGAACATCTTCGGCGGCGCGGAGGCGAGCGCCTCGGCCAGATAGATCGCGCCGTTGAGCTTCGGCGCGACCTCGATCTCGGCGGCGGCCGCGTCGACCTGCTCGACGCGACGCGGCTGGTTGAGGCCGGCGCCATGGACGACGCCGGTGATCGGGCCGAGATCGGCCTTCACGCTCTCCACCAGCGCGAGCACCGCCTCGCGGTTGCCCATGTCGCAGGCGTAATAGCGGCACTCCAGGCCAGCATCGGCGAAGCGCTTCAGCGTCGCCGCGACCTCCGGGACGTTGCCCGCGGCGCGACCGGCGAGCGCGAACCGCGCGCCGATCTGCTGGGCGAGCGCGAGCGCGCACTCGGCCGTGATGCCCTTGGCACCACCGGTCACCAGCACGACATCCGTCTTCGACCACACGATCGTGCGCGGGCGGAGCTCGCGGTTCTCGAGCACCCGAGGACCGACCACGCTGCGAACGCCATCGGCGTCGTAGCGGGCCTCGCTGAACAGCGCGGTCGTCGACAGCTCTCCGGCGACGAGCGCTGCGGCGACATTCGCCTTCAGATCGGCCGCGAGCTCGATGACCCGCACCTTCTGCTCGGGGCGCTCGATGTGCAGGCTCTTGGCGAACGCCGAGGCCGTACCGAGCGCGTTGCCGTGGCCCGCCTCCGCGAACTGCACGTAGGCGATCGCGCAGCCGGTCGTCGCCGGCGTGAGCTGGATCGACTGCAGGCGGCGGATCGTCGCCCGCACTTCACCGGCCGATGCCGCGACCTGCCGCGGCAGGATCGCGATGCGGTGGGTGAGCTTGGCCATGAAGGAGGCGAGCGGCGAGCTTGCGAGCGGCGAGCCGACGATCGTGCCAGGTCGCGCAGCGACCGTTAGGGCTTGGGGATCGACCGCTTCGAATCCGAGGATCTCCACGGCTGCGCCGTGCTTGGTCTGTGCGTCCTGCAGCGCGCCGGCGAGGTCAACTTCAGCCGGCTCGCAGGCGATCATCACGCGCGCGTTCTTCCACTGCGCGAGCTCGGCGTCGCTGATCGGCTCCTGGTGCGGAGTCATCACGAAGCTGCGCACCCAGCCTTCGGCGCTGCTCGCCTTGGGCTTCGCTGCGCCATTGGGACGCGGTGCTCCGGGGGTCGGGGCCGCCGACGTGGTCGGGCCGGCAGCGACGAGCGCCGCCGCCGCCGCGCGGATGGTCACGTTGGCCAGCGCCGCGGGATCGAGACCACCGGTCGCGCCGATGGTCTTCGCCGCGCTGGCGATCACTTCACCCGCCTTGATCGAGTCGAGGTTGAGATCGTCGAGGAGCCGCGCTTCGGACGAGATGCTCCCCGGCGCAAAACCGGTCTTGTTGCTGATCAGCTTGATCAGGAGCGCCTCGACGTCCGCCTGCTGCGAGGCCGGCGCCGGCGGCGCGAACGACGTGCGTTCGGCGTGCTCGGTGGTCGGTCCGACGAGCGCCTGGAGCGCCTCGGCGACCTGCCGGATCGTCGCGTTCGCGAGCGTCGCGGGATCGATCTGCCCGGCGATGCCGAACGCGTTGGCCGCGTTGGCCACCAGCTCGCTCGCCTTGATCGAGTCGAGGTTGAGATCGTCGAGCAGCTTGGCGTCCGGCGAGATCCGCGCTTCTGCGAAGCCGGTCTTCTTGGCCGCGAGCGCGATCACCATCGCCTCGATGCTGCCGTTCCTAGAACCGGCGTGACCGCCGGGCAGCGAGCCGCCGGGAACCGGCACCTTCGACGCCGTGCGCTTGTTCTGCGCGACCGGGGGCGCGTAGCCGTGCGCGAGCGGCGCGCGCGGCGCGAAGCCCGCGACCGCGCCTCCGCTGCTGTGGATGTCCGCGCGGATCACGTCGGCGATGAAGCCACCGCGACGATCGAGGTAGCTCTCGAGCTCTGCCGGGCTGATGCCGGAGTTGATCAGCGCTTCGATCGCCGGGGAAGTGCCGCCCGAGCGCATCGGCTCGATGTGCAGACCTTCCACCTGGAACGGGCGCTCGCAGGGGTTCTCGACGAAGTTCTTCGCGTTCGCCGCGACGAAGGGACGAACCAGGCGGTTCTCGTACAGCGCCGCCAGATCAAGCTCGACGCCGCGCAGGAACAGCTGCGCGATCACGACGTTGAAGTCGGTGTCGTTGCCCGCAGTCCCTTCGATCGGGAAGCAGCTCGCCCCGCCGATGTCGGTGGCGAGACCGGTGAGGACGCGGCCGGGGCCGACCTCCACCAGGACGTCGCAGCGCTCGCCGAGCGCGCGCACCAGAGCGAGGAAGTCGACCTGCGCCAGGACCTGATCGGCGAAGTGCGCCTTCAGATCGCGGCCCTTCGTGACCGAACGGCCGTCGACGCTGGAGATCAGCTCGACCGCGCCGTTGCCTTCGAACGTCGCCGGCAGCTTCGCGTCACGGCGCAGGACGGCGGACGACTCCTGGACAAGCCGCGAGTGGAACGCGTTCGACACCGGCAGCGCGCGCGCCTGGTGGCCCGCCTCGAGCGCGAGACGAACCGCCTCTTCGACCGCGAGGCGCTCGCCGGAGATGGCGACCTGCTTGGGGCTGTTGATGTTGGCGACCGTGACGTATCCGCTGACCTTCGCGAGGATCGCCTCCGCGGCTTCGCGGCTGCATCCGAGGCTGGCCATGGTGCCGGCTTCGGCGCTCGCCGCCATCGCGCGACCGCGCAGCGCCGCGAGACCGAGCAACGTCCCGGCGTCGAACCCACCGGCCGACGAGAACGCCGTGAGCTCACCGAGGCTGTGTCCACCGACCGCGGCCGGCTTCACGCCGAGGGTCGCGAGGAAACGCTGCCAGAGCAGGCTGGAGAGACAGATCGCGGGCTGCGCGACCTCGGTCTGCGCGAGCGTCTTTTGCCACTCGCGCGTCTGACCTTCGTTGATGGCGCGATCGAGCGGGGGGTAGATGCGCGACGAGAAGCGCGGCAGACCTTCGGCGTCGAGCTTCTGGTCGGCGAGCGCGACGAGCTCCTGGGCCCACGCGAAGCGCTCGACCAGCATACGCGCGCTGGCGAGCTGCTGGCTGCCCTGACCGGGATACAGGAAGCCGACGCGGGTCTTCTGGACCTCGTTCGACATCCACGCGCGGATCTGCGGCACCGCGAAGATCTCGCCCTTCGCGGGCGGAGTGGCCGCGAGCGCCGCGCGGATGGCGGCGATCGTCTCGATCAGGTGCTCCGGGCTGTTGACCAGGAACGCCGCGCGGAACGGCTTCTTCTGGTCGAGCTCGCTCGCCGTCATGGCGGCGAGATCGGTGAGCTCGGACAAGCTGATCCCGAAAGCGCGCGCCTCGAAGGCGACCAGCTTGGCGTCGAGATCGGCCGCCGAATGAGCGCTCAGCGTGAAGAGCTCGCTGTCCTGCGAAGAGACCATCAGCGCGCGCGCCGGGATCTTCGGCTGGAGCCGCGCCGCCGGAGCGTCGCCCGACTCCATCGTGATGTGGCAGTTGATGCCGCCGAAGCCCATCGAGGACACGCCGGCGCGAACGATCGCGTCGGGCGCCAGAGACTCGCCCTGCAGCACCGGATAGAGCCGCTTGCCCGCGCCGCCGAACACGGCGTTGGGATCCTTGCAGCCCGCGGTGGGCGGGATGATGCGCTGGTTCGTGGCGAGGACGGTCTTGATGAAGCCGCCGACACCGGCCGCCGCCTTGGTGTGGCCGACGATCGACTTGAACGACGTGACACCGATCGAGCGGAGGTCCTTCGGCGCATCGCCGCCCGCGGCCATCGCGATGGCCTCGAGCTCGGTCTTGTCGCCGACGCGCGTGGCGGTGCCGTGGCCCTCGACGAACGCGAGATCGCTGAGCTTGTACGGCGAGCGAAGGTACGCGCGCTTCATCGCCAGCGCCTGTCCGTCGCGGTTGGGCGCGGTCATGCCGCCCTTGCCGTCCGACGAGATGCCCCAGCCGTTGATCACGGAGTAGACATAGTTGCCGTCGCGTCGCGCGTCCTCGAGCCGCTTGAGCAGCACGAAGCCGCAGCCTTCGCCGGGGATGAAGCCAGAAGCACGGCGATCGTAGACCGTCATGTCCTTGCTGGTCAGCGCGCCGACCTTCGCGAAGCCGATCAGCTCGAAGGTATCGAGGCTGATGTCGACGCCGCCGGCGAGGGCCAGATCGGCCTCACCGCGCTCGAGCCCGATCGCCGCGGTGGCGATCGCGATCAGCGACGAGGAGCAGGCGCCGTCGACGGTGAAGCCGCCGCCCTTGAAGTCGAAGTAGTTACAGAGGCGGCCGGCGATGGTGTTCGAGAGCGCGCCCGCCAGCGAGTCGTCGGTGAACGGCGCGAAGACCGACTTGTAATAGCTCTCCATCGTCCCGGAAAGGGACTCGAGCGAGGCCTCATCCAGGCCCTTGGCGCGTCCCGCGGCCCGCAGCGCGCGGCGCACGAACGGCCAGCGGAGGCGCATCGAGGACGACCGGGTCTGCTCGCCGGTGACGCTGTTGCCGACGATGACGCCGGTGTTGTCGGTGGGGATCGCGCCGCGCTTGTAACCGGCGTCCTCGAAGCACTTGTTGGCGACCTCGAGCGCGAGCCAGTGGACGATGTCGCTCGAGTCGTAGGTGCTCTTCGGGATGCGGTGGCCCTCCCAGTCGAACGCGAACCCATCGATCACCGCGGCGCGGGTGCCGTAGGTCATGTCGGGGACGCTCGGATCCGGGTGGTGATACTCGGCGAGCGGCAGCCGCATGTCCGGCATCCGGCGAAACTCGCGCCGGCGCGAAAGAATATTCTCCCACAGGGCCTTGGTGTCGGCGGCGCCGGGATACCAGCAACCCACACCGATCACGGCAATTGGAGAACACATCTTTGGAATGGCCACTGAAACTCCCTTTTTAGAGGTCGGAACGAGCGAAGCTGCGTATCAAACGCGGGCGCTGTCGGTCGTCGTGACGGGCGGTGCGGCCTTGGGGGCCTCGCGCTTCATCTTGGGCACGTACGGAACGTCGAGCTCGCGGTAGAGCTCTTCGGGAAGGAACACCACCGGCTTCGCCTTCGGGGGCGGGTTGTAGCGCGCGTGCCGCCAGTCGAAGTTGCGCGGCGAGCTGACGTCGCGCACCGTCGCCCAGCCGGTGCGGAAGGCCTTTTTCAGCTCGATCCACGTGTCGCGCCACGCCTGGAACGGATAGCTGAAGATGCTCGCCTCGAAGTAGAGGTTGCGCACCTTGTCCGTCGCGAACCAGCGGCCCCAGATGTAGACCTGCAGCATCTTCGGCAGGGTCCACACCGCGAGGCTGCGCGCCTTCGGATCGGCCAGGTGGATCTGCGGCGGCGCGAGCGGGCACTCGCCGAGCAGCTTGAAGATCTCCGCCGTCGCTTCCTGAGCGGTGCGTCGACCGGCGCGGAACTCTTCGATCTGTGTCGCCGCTGCGTTGAACAGGTGGGCGTACTCGGGCAGATCGATCGCCGCGAGCCCGCGGTACGGAGGCTTGTCGGCCTCCGCCAGCAGGTTCGGATTGTTCTGCGCCTGGGCGCGAATATAGAGCGTGATCGGCCCGAGCGATCCGAGGATGTTGCCGAGCGCCCAGACCCGGAACCAGGCGTTCCAGAGGTCGAAGTTGGCCCACGACGTATAGGAGCAGTGCACCAGCCGATCGAACTGATCGAGCGTCCGCTGCAGCCACCCATCGAGATAGTGGAACTTGTGCGTCGAGAAATCGTTGCTGCGCGAGGCCTCGATCAGCCGCGCGGCGATGCTGCCGACGAAGGTGATGGTCATCGCCAGACCCGTCGAGAAGAGCGGATCGATGAAGCCGGCCGCGTGCGGGATGAGGCAGTACCCTTCGCCGACCACCTGGCTCGACGAGTACTGGAGCCGCGACGAGACCTTGACCCAGTCGCGGGCGATCTTCGCATCGGTGAACTGCTTCGCCATTCCGGGGAACTTCGCCAAGATCTCGGCGAACTCTTCCGCGGGCGGGCGGTTGTCGTCGGGATACTTGTCGCGATCGAGCGTCAAACCCACGCTGCAGATCGGGTTGGTCGAGTCGGGGTGGTTGTCGAAGGGGATGATCCACATCCAGCCGCCATCGAAGATGTGGTGGAGCGTGGTCTCGTGCATCGGGTAGAGCAGCCCGTGCTCGGCGCGTGACGGGCCGACCTGATCGTACGGCGTCACACCGATCATGTGCGCGAACATGGCGCGGGTGTTGGTGCCCATGCGCGGCGGCTCTTCGCGGAGCGCGTACTTGGTCGAGAGCGGGGAGCGCATGCCGCCCGCGTCGACCAGATACTTGGCCTGGAATTTCTCGCCCTTGTTGCTGGTGAGGTTCCAGCCCGGTCCACCGCGCTCGACGCCCTCGATCTTGAGGTTCATGCGAGCGGTCGCGCCGTACTTGATGGCGGCGTTGAACATGTACTGATCGGTGTCCTGCCGATAAAAGTGGATATCGGGGCCGATCGGCGGGGTGAGCGTCGGGAGCTCGGTGCACTCCTGCGGATGCGGGATCTCACCGGGGTTGTGATAGACGAACGAGAAGCCGCGCTTCACGCCGCAGTTGAGGCTGACGGAGTGCCGCACGCTCTGGAACGTGCCGAGGTTCTCGACCTCCGGCACGTCGTAGCGCGCGCCGATCACCCGGTAGAGCGCGGCGGTCTGCGGGATCGTCGACTCACCGATGGTCATGCGCGGATGGCTCATCTCCTCCGCGAGCAGCACCTTCACGCCGTGGCGCGCGCAGAGCGCGGCGAGCATCGAGCCGCCGATACCACCGCCGAGGATCGCGACGTCGTACACCACGTCCGCAGCGGGGTGGCCTTTGCCACCAGAGTTCCCGTTGCCGCCGTTGGCGATGCCGTGACCGTTCATGTGACCGTTGCTGTGGCCGTTCGTAGCGCTCAAACCGAGCCTCCTGTGCTGAAACCCGTCGAGGCCGAAACGCCGGCCGGCTGCGGCTCCGCGATCGGAAGCGGCGGCGCGAGCGGCATCGGCGCCGGTGGCGCGACGCTCTTCCGGTCCTTGTCACCCTTCGCAGCCGTAGGCTGCGGGCGGAGCGACATCATGTACATATAGGTGCCGCGCACGGTGCAGACGATCATCAGCGAGTAAAAGATACCGAACGTGATGTGGTTGATGACGAAGACGCCGTACAGCAACGCGACCGATGCGCCGAACGCGAACTGCGGCTTCGGATTCATCGGCGTCGTGCCCGGATCCGAGACCATGTAGAAGGTGAAGAGAATGAACGCGACGCCGGTCATCACGCCGAGCGCCGAGTAGCTCGGCAAGCCGAGCACGAAGATGCGGAAGCACGCCTGGGCCGCGAAGCCGAGGACCCAGCCCGCGATCAGCGGCATGCGCTTGGTGAGCTTGCCGTTGAGCAACGAGCCCGTGCAGATGATGACGCTCCCGACGACCCAGTCCCAGCCACCGCTCAGAGCCTCGGTGAACTGATAGGGCGGCGTCGGCGTGATCCAGGCGAAAGCCAGGATCGTCACCGCGATGCCGGTGTTCGACGGGTTGAGGAAGTGCCGCTTACCTTTGGCGGTGCGGACCCGGAACACGTACTTGGAACCGACGCCGACCGCGACTGCGAACATCAGCGGCACGAGCCGGTTGCTGGTGTACAGGAGCATCGCGCATGCCAGCGACGTGATGTGCGCGGGCAAGAGGAAGATGACCAGCTTCTTGAACCCGCCCCCCGCATAGTGTGGCTTCCTGCGATCGCTCCAGGCGTCGAGCGTCTCGAGCAAAAGGTCGAGCGAGTATCCCGTGAAGAGGGCCGTCGGGACCGCAGCGTACGACGGCTCGAAGCCGAGCAACGCGTGACCGAAGGTCGTGAAGATGCTGATCGCGATGGCGAATCGCGCCAGCGCTGCTACGCGCAAGTCCCGCATGTTCAGGGCTCCTGCTTCGACGTCTGGGGGTGGCCAAGGAGGATGGAGTGATAACCGGGCGTGAGCTCGAAGCTCTCGGTGCGTCGACGGCCGGCGCCGTCGCGCCAGCGAATGTCGACCTTCAAACGATCGGTCGGCGCGATCTTCCCGAGGCCGAAGTGGAATTCGGGTGCGCGGCGACCGGCGTGGCCGTTGCCGCCGTCGAGGAGGTTGATGAGCTTCCGGCCGTCGGGC
>Ga0105048_10017833_pt1 | contig 10942 bp, 11 predicted proteins | sample MAT05_FD_78382 | JGI IMG/M metagenome (GOLD analysis project Ga0105048, IMG submission 78382) | Freshwater microbial communities from Lake Fryxell liftoff mats and glacier meltwater in Antarctica - MAT-05 | ecosystem: Environmental > Aquatic > Freshwater > Ice > Liftoff microbial mat | place...
ATTATCGAGAAGCCCAAAGATCCACCGAGTGATCTGGCTGTCACGGGGATCTATTTCTACGACGAAGAAGTCTTCAACGTCATTGATACCTTGAAGCCTTCAGGCCGCGGTGAGCTTGAGATAACAGATGTGAACAACGCGTACATCGCGCGTGGATCACTCTCATGGAACGCCCTGCCCGGCTGGTGGACAGATGCAGGAACGTTCCCATCGCTGCGTCAAGCCAACGATCTGGCGTGGTCGCTAGAACCACCGCAGTCTGAATAGCGCGGCCTACGCTTGAGCTTCGATGTACCTCAGCGCCTGGTCTTGCCAGGTGCCAAGCGTGTCGAGTCCGCGCAGCCTAAGCATTCTGTTGTCAAGAATAGAACGGCGAGGGCGCGCGGCCTTTAGCGACAGTGCCCCATAGGGCAAGGCGCTTACATTGTTTGCCGAAACGCCTATCTTGTCGGCTAGGAAGTGTGCGTAGTCTGCCCACGTGGTCTCGCCATTGGCGGTTGCATGATAAAGGCCGAACCACTCGCTGCGTGCCAGAGCAGCGCATGCTTCGACAACAGGCACCACCCAAGTGGGCGACCCTTTTCTTTCGGCATCCGCCTTGATGGATTCTCCCCGTTTGAGCCGATCAAGAATCGTAGAAGGAAAATTCTTGCCGCCGTGTCCATATAAGCAGCCGACGCGCACCACAAACGATTGCGCCCAGCATGCGCTTACCAAACGCTCTCCTGCCACCTTGCTTCGACCGTAGGCACCCAGGGGTGATACAGGATCGAACTCGTCATAGGGGCGCTCTTGCTCCCCATCAAACACGAAGTCCGTCGAAAAGTGCACCAACTTTGCCCCCACGCGGGAGCATGCCAGCGCCACGTTTTCGGGCCCGACGGCGTTGGCAAGATAACAAGCGTCTTCGTCGTCTTCAGCCTTATCAACGTTCGTGTACGCCGCTGCGTTAAAGACGATGGAGGGACGGCTGCTAAGCAACGCACCTTCAATCATCGAATGATTCGCGATGTCGCAGGTGGCCCGTGCGTGAGCGGCGATGACCTCAATTCCAAGGCGAGGTAGATGCTCAAGCAGTGAGCGTCCCAAGGTTCCTTGAGCGCCCAGAATAACAGCGGTTAGAGCAGGTGCGGTGTTCATGTTTTTTCCAGCGTTAACGTGTAGGGGCGCGACCAGCAAGAGACGATCGGAGATCCTCTTCGTCTGCGCGGACCATCATTTCAATGAGTTCGCGGAATCGTACCTTTGGATCCCAACCGAGCGCCTTCTTGGCTTTGGATGCGTCGCCCAGAAGGTGATCAACTTCAGTAGGCCGGAAATAACGCGGATCAATTTCAACGTGATCTTGCCAGTTCAAGCCGACGGTTCCGAAGGCAACTTCCAGACATTCCTTTACAGAGTGCGACTCCCCTGTGGCAATGACGAAGTCGTCGGCTTTTTCGTGTTGGAGCATAAGCCACATGGCGTCGACGTAATCGCCTGCAAAGCCCCAATCGCGTTTGGCCTCAAGATTTCCCAGGAATAGCTTCTTTTCCAGACCGTGCTTTATCCGGGCTGCCGCGCGTGTGATCTTGCGCGTGACAAACGGAACACCGCGACGTGGACTTTCATGGTTGAACAAGATTCCACAGCTGATGAACAACCCATACGCCGCACGATAGTTTTGGCAGAGTTGGTGCGCGAAGACCTTGGCACAGGCATAGGGGGATTGCGGCTGAAACGCTGTGTCTTCATTCTGGGGTGGCTTCGCCGATCCGAACATTTCAGAAGAAGACGCCTGATAGAATCGGCTTTTGGGAACGATTTCTCGCATCGCATCCAACAGCCTCAAGGTGCCCATTCCTACTGTGTTGCAGGTGTATTCAGGAACATCGAAGCTGACGCGCACGTGGCTTTGAGCGCCTAAATTGTAGATCTCGTCGGGCCGGACCGATTCGAAGATTCGATTTAGGGAACTAGCATCGTCGAGATCGCCATAGACCAAGCGCAAACGGTAGTTCTCTGCGTGAGGATCTTGGTAGATGCTCTCAAGCCGTTCCGTGTTGAAAGAACTTGATCGCCTTACAACGCCATGGACTTCGTAGCCTTTCTTCAGAAGCAGTTCGGCAAGGTAGGAGCCATCCTGCCCTGTAACGCCGGTTATCAGGGCTTTCCGTGGACCAGCACTATTGTGGGTTTCGCTCATGAATTTGCTCCTGAATTGACGAACCAGTTTACCGTTTGTTCGATGCCCTGCTTGAAGGATACCTGCGACGAGAAACCGAATCGTTCCTTCGCGCGTGAGACATCAAGCCTTCGCCGGGGTTGGCCATTCGGACGGGTGGAGTCCCAGCGGAACTGCCCTTGAAATCCTGTGGCATCCGCGATGAGCTGCGCCAGATCTTTGATGCTGATCTCTTGCCCCGAACCAAGGTTCACTGGATCGCTTGAATCATAAGATTCCGCCCCTCGAATGAGACCTTCAGCAGCGTCTTCGACATAAAGGAATTCCCGCGTAGGCGAGCCGTCTCCCCACAGCACTACCTCAGATTTTCCTGCGGCCTTGGCTTCCAAGCATTTTCGGATCATGGCAGGTATCACATGCGAGCTTTCCAGATCAAAGTTGTCGCGGGGGCCATATAGGTTCACGGGAAACAACACGATGCTGTTGAATCCATATTGATCGCGGTACGCAGAAGATTGAACGATCATCATCTTTTTCGCGATGCCGTAAGGCGCATTGGTTTCTTCCGGATAGCCGTTCCAGATGTCGTCTTCCTTGAATGGAATCGGCGCAAATTTTGGATACGCGCAGATCGTGCCAGCAGCCACCAACTTCTTCACGCCGGCCAGGCGGCATTCCTCGAACAGATGCAGCGCCATCATCGCGTTCTCAAACAAAAAGCGCCCCGGGTTCTTCTGGTTTGCGCCGATACCGCCAACACGTGCGGCAAGGTGGAACACCAAGTCGGGCTGCGTATCAGCGAGCAACTGCTGGCAGGCCCCGCGATCTACCAAATCGTATTGCGAACTGTTGGGGGCAAAGATCTCCGCGGCACCGCGGGCGCGCAACTTTTCAACGACGAAGCTGCCCAGAAAGCCGCGGCCTCCGGTAACAACGATTCTCTTGCCTGCCAAAGGTGAGGTGCTGGTCATGGTTCTTCTTGGTGTTGGGGTCGAAGGCATCAGGGAGAAAGAACGAGCGGGGTTTTTCCGGCGATGACGGAGTCAGACAAAGCGCTAAGTTCAGCAAGGGAATTGACTGCGTCTTGGGGGAGGGTTGAAACGCCCCCTGCTTTTACTGTGGCGCCGTAGGTTGTGGCCACAAAAAGTCGTATCAAACTGGCTTGTTCCTTCGGGAACAGCTTGCCATAGGCAATTACCAAATCAGCGATGTTGGTTGGGGCTGCTCCAGCGCGTACGGCAGCTATCCACGTTCCCAAGACTTTCATCTGAAGGTTCCGGAAAGGGCCAAGAACTGCGGCCAAGCTGATCCCCGTGGGCGAGTGCTCGTTTTTCATAGGCAAATAAAAAGCATCATTGGCGACTTCCTTCATCATCCGTTTGTCTTGAAACCAACGATAGAAGATTGTTGCTGCCACTTTGGGATCCGAAAGCAATTCGGCTGCGGGCCGCAGCTGCTTTTGGGGGGCCAAAACAAACCTATTCTCGCGGACTCCTGAAAATAGAGCTGCCGCAGATTCTGTTAACTTCGTGGTCGAAACCACGGCGGCGCTTGGTGTGCCACGCCATTCGCGCGCTACGACTTCTATGGCTTGTTCGTAGGCAGTCGCCAACATATGGTCGTGAACCGAAAAAACGCCATCTGAAGCCACGGCCAAACCAATGTACTTCGCGATGCGCGCCGCCAGTATAGGAACCACGGATTTGTCGTTGGCGAAGGCATCAGGCAAACCGATCCACACCATTTTGGGGCGTTCCACCGCTCCACCAATCCATTGACCTGAAATCGTGGCTCCCACGCGCGGTCCTTGTGGAAGATCGTTTCCAATCACAAAAGGCACGGCGTCGTTCGCCCATGCCATCGCGGAGGCTGACGAACCCACGGGTGTCTTGAGATTTGCGACGTATTGCTGGGTTGTGAAGGCCGTCCGCAGCATTTCAGCTGCAAATCCATCTATCAAGGCAGCGTTCACTTGGGCAGGAACACCTTGTATTCCTTTGTCCCTTAGCACCACAACCTTAGGTGATTGACCGGGAGGCTGGGGCGCCGTCGTAAACAAAACAAAGGACGAGGCAGGTCCCAAGGGGGCTTTCGGATCCTCTTTGCAACCGCCAAGTTGAGTTGCAAAGCCGAAAGCGACGACCGGCAAGAACACGGATCTGAAGAGATTTAGGGTCATTTTTGCACAGTTGGGATCTTGATCTTGATACCGCGGACAGAAGCTACGCCAGGAACGGCACTGGCAGGCACTTCAATCAATTGCGAAACGGGTTTCTGCATTTGAGAAGTATTAACAGTGAGTGTCCAGGTTCCGGCAGGTACGCCCATGACTCGAAAACCAGCCCCTGACATTTGCACTGGTGGACCGGGGTTCCCTTCAGCAGATTGAATTGAGACCTGGGCACCTTGTACAAAACGCCCTCGCTCATCCACAATATCGCCCTCGATACCGCCCGGGCTGGCGAACTGAATGACGACGCTCTTTTCGGTCAGAGAGACGGCAACGCTTGTGGTTCCGAGAGCTGGGTTTCTCGCAACGAGGACCAGCGCTTTTTGCTCAGGCAAATCGGTGAACGAAAACTCGCCGTTTCGACCGGAAATGGAACTAACGAATTCGTCTACTGCTTTTTCCGAGGTAGAGACGGCTATTGAAGTGTTCGGCAGCGCCCTTCCCTTCGGGTCCCTCACCACCCCCGAGAGCTTTCTTGTCCCGTGAATCGTGGTCGGAATGGGTAGCGGAGAAGGTAAGTTTGCGATCAACTTAAGAGTTGCAAAGTCGGTCGTAGCGCCTTCTTTAACTGGTCGAGGCGCCACGGCAAGTTGCCCGACGCCTTCAAGTTGCGCCGTAAGACCATAGGATCCCGGGCGAAGTTCGCCCAATTCAAATGCGCCTTTTGAATCAACGGTAACGGCCCTCGATCGCAGCACGTGCGGCAGCAGCTGCGTTCCAAGAGACGCCGCTTCAGCCGCCAACGGTAGATTTCCAGCAACCACCGGCAAACGATCACTTGGATAACTGGGCCCTGAAGGTGCCGTGAGTCGAATCTCGGCGCCACTCGCTGGCACTCCTGAGGGCGTCAGTAATCGGCCAATAACGCGACCCGCCCGAAAGACTTGGATCGAGATATTGGGCGGTCGGCCGTTCACGCTTATGAACTGCGGCGGTTGAGGAACGAAGCCAGGCATACTTGCGGTGACTTGGTACGAACCCCGCGTGAGCGCGATCGTCGAAAAATACCCAACAACATCAACTGAAAGCGTTTCGGGGCATTCATCCAATGGAACCGACTGAACCACAACTGTGGCGCCCGTCAGTGGCTTCCTTTGAGAGTCAATCACCGTACCTGAAACAACTTCGCCGGAGCCCATCGTGAGGTCAAAGTTTGAGACGTCACTGGCGGCCATCGTCACTTTTCGTGTTCCAGACGCAAGGATTACCGATCCCGCCCTTATCGCGTAGTCACCCGGTCCGAGTCCTTGAAAGATGAAGTGTCCACCCGCGTCTGTGTTTGTGCTACGCGACGTTCGTAGTCCAGCTCCGCCAAGCCGCACTGTTGCTTGTGCCTCGGGGCCTTTGGGGCCCATCACAGTCCCGGAAATGCTTACCCCCAAGCCTTCCAGTACAAGGTGCAGTGCTCGCGCCGGTATCGCGACCGAATCCAGCTTCACTGAACCAATCCCTGCGGCTTGTACAAGCACGGAAACGTTGCCTGGTGCGAGACGATCAAAGGTAAAGTCTCCTTGCTCGTTCGTGCTTGTTTCCCTGGAGTCAGTTGCAGCCTGCCCGATTCTCCACAGCAGCACGAGCGCTGAAGGAACGGGATTGCCCTTGCGATCAACAACTTGGCCTTTCACTTTCACCGGCTCGGCCAAGCGAAGCACAGTGGTAAGTGTTTCCCCCGAGCGTACGGTTAAGGGAACAAGCGCCCCTTGTCCTGCCACCTCGGACTCGAGTAAATATTCGCCTGCAGCCACCCCTTTGATTTGAAAGCGGCCACTTTTATCGAGCGTTGTTTCGGCCACGAAGCTTCCGCCCGGTGTATCCGCTTTTCTAAGCGTAACGCGCAATCCAGAGACGGAAGTATCAGTTGAGCCTGAAACGTGGCCTTGCACGGAGCCCGAGGCATTCGACGAAGGCGTGGCCGAACCCCTGCATGCCGCAGCGGTTGCACCACACAAAAACACAATCAGGCAGAGGCGGAGCCTTCGCGCCGTCAAAAAAGATCCTTCCTACAGCGAGTCGGCCACAGCAATGGCTTCGATTTCGACGCGAGACGCTTTGGGAAGCGCGGCAACGGCCACGGTGGCACGGGCAGGAAACGCACCCGAGAAATAGGTCGCGTAGACCTCGTTCACAGCCGCGAAATCGCCCATGTCGACGAGAAAGATCGTCGTTTTTACAACGTCTGCGAAGCCAACATCTGCTGCGGTAAGAACCGCACCTAGGTTCTTCATAACCTGCTCGGCTTGCGCCTTGACGTTTCCTTCCCCCACAAAGGCGCCTGTTGTTGGATCAAGGGGGATTTGCCCCGAGCAGAACACCATACGGGAGCCTTGCGCCACCTTAGCTTGAACGTAAGGGCCGATGGCGGCGGGTGCCGCAGTTGTGGAAACCGTTCGGTTCGACATAGGCGCGCATGATAGCCTATCCACTAGGGAGAAACACCTTGCGTCTTACCTGCTGTGAACGTAAGAGCGAGCCAATGAAACGCCCGCCCCGTCGTCCCCGCATGCCCGAGCCACAGACCTTTGCGGATCTGCTTCCTCAAATGGTGGCAAGGATGGGCGGCGCCGCCCGCAGCGTCGAACAGAGGGTGTTTATGGCCTACGATCGCGCCGCGGGCGTGCAACTAGCGACACACTCGCGGCCGGAGCGCCTCAAGGAAGGAACCCTGATCATCCGTCTTGAAAGTTCCGCATTGGCGCAAGAGCTGTCGATGCTCAAGCGCACGTTGATTGAACGGATTTCCGAGGAGTTGGGCGAACCGTTGGTAAAGGACATTCGGACGCGCGTTGGGCCCTTGGAAGATTAGCCTCTAGTCATTCACTTTAAGCCAGTGGCCAACTGCGCGACGAGTGCACCCATCGCCTTCGTTGCATCACCAGGCGCAGAGTTTTCGATGATGCGAACCGCCGCGCTTCCAACCACCACACCATCCGCAAAGGCAGCCACTGTTTTCACGTCTTGCGGCGTGGAAATTCCAAAGCCCACAACCACAGGCAATCGATTTTCCGCGGCGGCCCGGATCTGGGCCACGTGCGCTGAAGGTCCGCTAAAGTCGGTGAGCTTCGCGCCAGTGATGCCCGTCAACGAAACGTAATAGACAAAGCCGCCCGCAACTTCCAGAGCCGCTTTGACCCGTTCAGGGGTCGACGTTGGTGCCAACAACGGCACGAATGCTAGCCCTTGTGCCGCGAGAGCGTCGGGGAGTTCTCTGTCCTCGTCTGCGGGCCAGTCAACGCACAACACGGCGTCTGCTCCTGCGTCGCGAGCGTCGTTTGCGAAAGCTGCGCACCCACGAACAACGATGGGGTTCGCGTAGCCGAACAACACGATAGGTAACTCAGGCCGCGCGTCGCGTATACGCTTGCACAGTTTTAAGGTGGCTTTGAGTCCTCCGCCTGCCCCCAGCGCACGTAACATAGCGCCTTGAATCGCAAGGCCATCGGCTGAAGGATCGCTCCAGGGAATACCCAATTCAAGCACATCCATGCCTGCGTCAGAGGCGGCCAGGATGATCTCGTAACTAGCTTCTGCGTTTGGGTCTCCGCCCGTTAAGTAGATCACCAAGGCCTTACGACCCTGAGCCTTGGCTTTCTCGAACGCTTTGGCAATGCGCGGTGATGACGTTGGCATTAAGCCCGCCCCCCTGCTCCGCTGAGTTGTTCGTTCAATGCTTTAGCCACGGTTCCCATGTCTTTGTCTCCACGGCCAGAGACGTTTAAAACAACAACAGCGTTGTCTTCAAGTTGCGCAATCACTTTCGGTAAGGCCGCCACGGCATGGGCTGTTTCCAGCGCACACAAGATTCCTTCCTGACGGCCTAGCCGTTGAAGTCCCGCCAGTGCTTCGGTATCCGTCACAGAGATGTATTGCGCGCGGCCTGTGTCCCGGAGGTAGGAATGCTCTGGACCAACACCTGGGTAATCCAAGCCCGCAGAAATCGAATGGGCTTCCGAAATTTGGCCTTCGTCGTCACACAGCACATACGACTTCGAGCCGTGCAGAACGCCAATCTTACCTGCGGTCAACGTAGCTGCGTGACGACCTGTTTCCACGCCGTCCCCCGCAGCTTCAACACCAAACAGCTTCACGGTTGTGTCGGGCACAAATGCATGAAACAACCCCATCGCATTCGACCCTCCACCAACACAGGCCACCGCGGCGTCAGGAAGTTGTCCTGTAGCTGAAAGCACCTGTGCTCTTGCCTCGCGGCCAATGATGGCCTGCAGATCACGAACGATCGTAGGGTACGGATGAGGCCCTGCGACCGATCCGATCACGTAGTACGTGTCACGAACGTTGGTCACCCAATCCCGCAGAGCTTCGTTCATCGCGTCTTTAAGGGTGGCCGTGCCGCCGGTGACTGCGTGTACTTTTGCGCCCAACAACTTCATGCGGAAAACGTTGAGGCCTTGTCTTTCAACATCCACGGCGCCCATGAAAACTTCACAAGGCAAGCCGAACAAAGCACACGCGGTTGCCGTGGCTACGCCGTGCTGGCCGGCCCCCGTTTCGGCAATAATGCGGGTTTTGCCCATGCGCTTGGCAAGCAACACTTGGCCTATCGTGTTGTTAATTTTGTGCGCACCCGTGTGGCAAAGGTCTTCGCGCTTCAGGTACAGCCTGACGCGCTTTCCGGTTTCCTTTTGCAGATCGGCACTCAGGCGGTCAGCGCGGGACAACGGCGTTTCACGGCCTACGTAATCCTTCAGCAGTCTATCGACCTCGGCTACGAACTCCGGGTTCTTGGACTCCCGATCCCAGGCCGCCGTCAATTCGTCTAGTGACGGAATCAAGGTTTCGGAGACATATCGGCCCCCAAAGGGGCCAAACCTGCCAGGAGTCGTTGCGGATATGGTGGACATGGGGAGTACGTCACTATATGCCTTGTTCCGGGGCCTGTTTCAAAGGCTGGACCCCGCTTTCTTCCAACGATTGTCTGGATTTCGCATCACCATGAGTTTGACTGAAGACATAGGTTTCGATCCATCCACACGAAGGCTTTGCCCCGATGGTGCCTGCACGGGTATTCTGGAAGAGGGTGGTTGGTGCTCCGAGTGCCGCAAAACGTGGGTAAACGCACCTACGGTCGGCACCACCAATGCGTTGGTTTCAGATGAGGTGGATGAGGAGGCCGAGGTTCTGTTTCGCTCTGATGTTCTCGCAGACGGAAACAATGAATTTGATGCAAACAGGCGCCTTTGTTCCAACGGCGCCTGCACTGGGGTGATTGGCGCCGATGAACGATGTTCTGTGTGCGGGCTCTCGGGCTTGCCTGGCTCTGGCCTTGGGGACGCCTGAAGATGCCTACCGTCGCTGTTATTGGGGCATCCCGCGATCCCCAAAAGTATGGAAACAAGGCGGTCCGCGCCTACGTTCGCCAGGGGTGGAAGGTTATCCCTGTTCACCCTACGGCCCACGCCATCGAAGGACTTGCGGCGGTTGCAAGCTTGGAAGAAATTCACGAGCCACTTGATCGTATCTCGCTATATCTTCCCCCATCTATTGGCATAACTCTTTTGCAGGTCATACGGCAAAAGGCGCCGATAGAGTTCTGGGTTAATCCCGGTGCCGAAAGCGACGAGCTTATAGCCCGCGCTGAAGAATTGGGCCTTGATCCCATTAACGCCTGCAGCATTATTGATATCGGAGAAAGGCCCTAAGTCGTGTCGCGTCCAGAACTTCCCGTTGTAGGGGATATGCTTGCGCTCATTGGCGGCACGCCCTTGGTGCGCCTTCGCAACCTCCCTCGCCCTAACTCCGCCGATGTCTTCGCAAAATGTGAGCATTTCAACCCCGGCGGGTCGGTCAAGGATCGGGTTGCGCTCTCAATGATCGAAACGGCCGAACGAGATGGGCGGCTTGTCCCAGGCAAGTCAGTGATTGTTGAGCCAACATCTGGAAATACGGGAGTTGGGTTGGCCTTGGTTTCGGCTGTGAAGGGCTACCGATTGATCCTTACGATGCCTGACAACATGTCGCTGGAACGGAGGATGTTGTTAAAGGCTTACGGCGCAGAACTTTATCTTACGCCGGCCGCCGACGTGATGAACGGGGCTATCCGAAAGGCTGCGGAACTGTGCGAATCGGATCCCAGTTTCGTGTTGCTTCAACAATTCAAGAACCCCGCAAATCCGGCTGCCCACCGTCACACAACAGGGCCCGAGATTCTGGCGCAGTTGCAAACCCTAGACGGTCGCGTTCCTGATGCGTTTGTTGCGGGCGTCGGGACAGGGGGCACAATCACAGGTGTTGGCCAAGTTTTGCGCAAGGCCAATCCGAATGTCCTGCTCATTGCTGTTGAACCCCAGAAAAGCCCAGTGCTCTCCGGCGGAAAAGCAGGCGAACATCGGTTGGATGGCATTGGCGCGGGGTATGTGCCGGAAATACGTGACCGTTCCTTGATCTCGGAAGTGAGACGCATTTCGGAAGAGGATGCCCAACGGACCAAGCTGGCTCTGGCTCGCCGAGAAGGACTATTGGTAGGCATATCGGCCGGGGCCGCCGTCAAAGTGGCTCTGGACGTTGCCGAACAGTTGGGGCCGGGAAAGACA
>Ga0105048_10017834_pt1 | contig 10941 bp, 11 predicted proteins | sample MAT05_FD_78382 | JGI IMG/M metagenome (GOLD analysis project Ga0105048, IMG submission 78382) | Freshwater microbial communities from Lake Fryxell liftoff mats and glacier meltwater in Antarctica - MAT-05 | ecosystem: Environmental > Aquatic > Freshwater > Ice > Liftoff microbial mat | place...
GAAGGGGATGGTCTGCCAGAGAAACTGGGAGATGGCGGGGCCGGCAGCGTCGGCTGGAGTGTTGCCGCGGAAGAGGGCGGAGAAGGGGTCGGGCCCCTGGTAGCCGGGCAATCGGGCTAGATTGGCGGCGGCGGCTTGGGTGATGGGCCGGGAGGCGAATTCCGTGTATGGCACATCGCGGGAAAGCGCACGCCAGTAGACTTCGACCATGTCGGCGGCATGTGCGGCCGAGGCGATTGCGGGGGCTGGCGGAACGGCGAATTGACAGGCGTCGAGGCCGACCGAATCGAATGTGTGAGCGCCGAGGGGACAGGCGAAGCGCGCTTGACCGCCCATGGGAACGGCTTCGTAGGCTTCGAGAGTGCCGGCGCCTACGGCGGCCAGATAGGCTCGGTAGCTTTCTGGATTGGGGAGGGCCTGGCGATTGTGGGCGAGGCCTTTGGAGTAGCTGCCGCCGAAGGATGGGACGGCAATTTCGTCTGAATTTGAAGATTGGATGGCTTCGCGTTCGGCGTTCATTCGGGAGAGCGCGGACGCACGGAATTCGTTGGCTTTGGCGAGGCGCGTAGTGGAGGTGTCGGCTCGCAGGGCGAGCGCGGAGAGGGCGAAAAGAGAGCGTCGTTTCATGGTGATTTCCTTTTCTGTCCAGGAGGCGGAGGGACTCCGCGTTAAAGAGCCCCTCACAGTTCGTGGTTGCAGGCGTGGCGTTAGCGGTCCTGGCGTACCTGGACGCGGAAGGTTCTAACGCCGGCTTGTTTAGCGGCCGTAAGAGGAGTTGACTCTTCGATCGGCGCGACATAGACGGGTTGTTGTTGGGTCTCACCGGCGGCGACGAGTTCCAGGGTGTAGAAGCCGGACTGCCAGTCGTGGCTGCGGACGATAGCGACGTAATCGCCACCGGCGTGGAAGCCGTTGTGGATGACGCCGGCTTCGGCGCCTTCTTCGTTGAGCAAGCGGAGCGTGGCCATGCCAGTGGGGACGGTGTAGCGGATGGCGGACGTGGCGCCGCCGCCGATGCCGTCGGTGGGTTCGAGACTGAAGGGCAGTACTGGAACGCCGGGTGCGGTTTCAGACGCCAAGCGGGCCACGGGCAGGTTCTCAATGACAATGCGCGCCTGAGACAAAGCGGGGAGCGTGCGGATCGCTGTCCGTGGCACCCTGTACTGGAATTCACGGGGCAACTCGGCGTCCAACTGATACGTTCCGTCGAATTCCCCGGAGGAAATGGGAATGAAGTATTCGCCGCTTTCGTTGGTTCGGACAGTGACCGGCCTTCGCTCCCTGTTCGTGGGCCGGTAGGTTACGGGGATGTTGGCGAGACGGGCTTCCCGCAGATCCAAGCGGAGGCTGCTGTTTTCATCTACAAAAACGTTGCCGTAGATTCCAGTGCCATTGTTGAGAATGATTTGTCGCGGAATGGGGAAATCGGCTTCCTCCATGCAGCAATTTTCAAAGAGACCGTTTCCGAGGTTCTTGCCATGCAGGGTGATGGCGACACGGACGAAAGTTCCGATGGCGGGAGTTGGCGTCAGCGTGATTGGCACGAAAACGGTGTTTCCAAGGGGGATCGACAAATTGAGGGAACCAGGGGCGATGGTTAGGCCGGGGGTTTTCACGTCGAGTGTCAGGAACGTGGAATTGGGAGAGATTGCCAGGTTCTTTATGAGCAGGCCGAGGGAGTTGCCGGTGAGACCGGAGCGGACAAGGGTGGCCGTGAGGCAGCCGCATTCGGGAACTTTCACGGGGATGGTGATGGGCTTATCACACCATTCGTAGCTGAGTGGCGGGGGAAGGGGCTTCCCATGGAATTGGAAGACGAAGTTGATGATGTTCCCGGAGGATTGATAGCCAATCGTGATGGGGATCGTCACCGTGGTGGTTGCGCCCGGGGCGAGGGGCGGGGCGAAGGTTAGATTCGTGGTCGTTCCATTGGGCAGCAGGACGACAGCACCATAAGCGTCACTGGTCTCATTGTTGGCGACAGTGAGGACGAAGTTATACTGGCCGGCGCCTTCATTGACGCAGGACAGGTAGTGAGAGACAACACCGGTCTGGCCTTCGGCGCCACAGGCATCGCGATAGATATCGACGTCTCCGATTTTTGTTTTATCCTGGGTGCTAAGATTACCGTTTAGATCGACGAAGAAGTCGTCATTCGTGGCTGGCGTGTTGACGCCGAGGATTGTTCCTTGGAGGCCGTAAATAACACCACCGCCTACAGTCCGAAGGTAGTCGCCGGTAGCCCATAACATTTGTTCGCAGCCTCCGAGCTGTTTGGATTCGGGGTCATATTCGATGTAACCGTAGTCAATGCCACCAGTGGAGTTCGCATTACCCGAAACCTCACCGGTCCAAAGCGGATTAATTCCCGGCGTGTAGACGTTATTCAGGATTCCGGAAAGGTGATACTCGACTACTCTGGCGCGGTGCGCGAAGCCGCCATTGGCCAAAGGAGGAAACACGAGGTCCTTTAGATAGTCGGGCATGGTGGAAAGCGACATCGTCCGTTCGGCCACGAGCATTTTGCCGCCCGAGGAGAATTCGATATCGGAGATGGGATTCGACCACAGGTTAGTCAAGTAGTTTTGGGCATCGAACTCCTTCCGGATAGTGCCCCCGTTGAGGACGCCGCCGCCAGTAATGGCAACGGAGTGAACTGAGTTGGAGAGGTTGCGGCTGGCTCGATCATTATGCTCGGCCCAGACTGAGAAATACGCCCGGCCCGCGAAGACACCGATGCCCCAGATACGCCGTCCGATTTGAGTGCCATTCGTGGCCAGAAGACCGGCATCGGCGAAGCCGGCCACGCCGTCGTCGGCGCCAATCGGGCTATACGGCACTCCGGTAATTCGGCCAGCGGGAAGATGCAGATCGACCAAGCGGTAAATCCTGCCGTCCTCAAAATTGGTGACCAGGAGTTGATCGTTGGCCATGTCGTAGGCCAGATTTCCCAAGCCGGGCCCGGTGTTGGGGATCTTGTTCACATTGGCCGGCGAGTTGGAGTAAGTGGGTGAATTGAGCGTGGCGATGAAGTCGGTTACATTGCCCGCACTGTCGATTTTGTAGACTCCGCCCGGACCGGCGCTGCCCCAGAGGCCGACACCGGTTTCTCCCACGCTGCCCTGGGCGCCGTAAATGCGGCTGGCCGCGACGAAGATATTGCCATTCTTGTCGATTGCGAGGCCGAAGACCTGGCCCATGCGGCGGGCGGTCCATTGATTGGCAGGAAGCGTGCTGGTTTCGTTGTGAAACATGTCCGGCTTCCAGTTGTTTCCGACGCCGGGATTGGTCCCGGCAGTTTTGTCACGAACATCGACAAGGCCAATTACCGGCGCATCGAGGTCAATCGTGAATGGATTCTGGGTTTTCCAGCCGGAGAAACAGGTGGCGACGGCGACACCCTTCTGAAGCGGCATTTGTAACTGAGCGAACGCAAAAGCGCTCGAAATCGCGGCGAGTAATAGAATTCGCATTGGTTTCCTTTCTGACATTGGAGCGGCGCGAGAATGCTGGAACACGGGGGTCCCGGGGCGAGAATCGCCCTCGCCGGCCGCAGGTTTCTCGCTTGCAATGGGTAGTGCGCGAACGGCGGGAAACCGGGGTCAGAATTTATTTTCCAGCGAGAGGATCCCCTGACTATCGGGCTTCGAACCGGTGGTAACTTAGCGGAGGAGGAAGTTAGTTAGGGCAGCCAAGCGGCGAGGCGGGTATCCTTGGCGCGAAGGCGATGGACGCAAAGCCTTCCGTTGTCCCCCTGCGCATCGCTTGTGCATGTGGGCCTCGGCGCTCACGGGAAATTGACCACCTATGCCCGAATAGAGTTGACCACCCAGGAAAGAAATCATGCCACGCGGCGGCGGTATCAAGCAGGAGGATAATTGTCCACGCCGGTGGCGGGCAAGTCGTTGATGAAGTGGGCGGCAACAGAATCATCCGCGCGGCGCGGCCGCGCGCCACAAGGCAGAGTACGGCGCTAGAACGGACGAAAAAAGGAGCGCCTTAGTGGTCAACTCTTGGTAAACACGGGTGGGTCATTCTTGGCGAGTGCCGAAGCATGTGGGCGGGCGTGGCCAGATGAGATCTTCCGGGAGGGTCTCCATCGGTGACGGCTGGCACTATCACTCGGATAGGATTCGGCCGAAAAGCGCCGAAGGATTAGTGGAAGCCCCCTCTTCCCGGATGCTGGCGCGGCAGGCGAGGACGAAAATCGCAGCCCCGGCGGCAAGTCCGGGAGCGAACATCGATCGCCTCCCCAGGACTCGATGTCCGCCAGTTTCAAATCGCTCTCGTTCACCAACAGATAGCTTTCGTCTACGCGTTGCGGTGCCATCTGCGCGGCCGGAACCCTTTTCCAGAACTCGGAAAGCTACTCCCAGAAGCGACGGTGCGGTCTCTGCGCCGCTTTCGAAATGTGCCGGCCGCCATTATCCGGCGCATGGGGCATGACATAAGAATGGCATTCGAAAACGGTTGGATCGACTCTATCCGCTTCTCTTCTCTGGACGAGACGCTGACGCAACTGACGAACATCCAGGGGTCCTCCGAGCGGATCCGCAACACTCCACTGCCGCGCCAGTACGACTACTTCCCGCGCCTGCTGGTCATCTTCTTCTGCCTGCTGCTACCGCTCGGATTCGTGGAGGGGCTCGGCCTGGCAACGCCGATCGCCTCCACCTTCGTCAGCTTCGCGTTCATCGTGCTGGACACCATTGGCCGGGACATTGAAACTCCGTTTGCGAACACGGTCCACGACACGCCGATGACCAGTCTCACGCGGGTGATTGAAATCGACCTCCGCCAGCACCTGGGCGAACTAGACATTCCGGCCGAAGTCCATCCGGTTGCCGGCTTCATGTACTGATTTCCCAATTGAAAGGAACCCTCCCATGCACGACCTGAAAGTCCTCTTCGCGACTAATTTCTTCGACTCCTGCTTCCGCGCCATTCGGGCGGTCGCGCAGCTTGCCGATGCATTCCGGATCGATATTACGATCGCCCACTCAGGCGCGGCGCCGCACCCGGCCCAGCGGGAGCTACAGTCGTTCTTCGCCGAGGCCGACCACTACACCAGTTGCCGGCGCATCACTCTGGACGGCGCACCGGCGGAGGCGCTGGGCGCGTTGACGCGCAAGGAGCACTTCGACATTATCGTAGCGCCCGGTCCGGACCGCATCGGCATTCCGAGGCCGCTACATCGTTCGCTGCGCGCGGAACTTTTGCGGCGCGGCAGGTGCCCGCTCTGGACGACAAGCCGCGGCCTGGAGCAGGCCGACTTTCGCCGTCCGATCCGAACGATCGCGGCGGGCATTGACGGCTGGGACTGTGATGTTACCCATGTGGAACTCGCGGCGGCTTTTGCCGGGCGCATCGGTGCACGGCTGCGGCTGTTAACGGTGATTCCTCCGATTCATGAAGGTACGATGGCGACCCAGGCCGTGACCCCGGAACCGCTGGCTCGGGGGGGTAGCGGTAAAGCGAATTGAGCGGCTGCTTTGCCATTGGCATTACACGCCCGAGATTGAAGTAGTGACCGGTTCGGCGTCCCGAGAGTTTCCCCGGATGGCTGCACGCTGCGATGCGGACCTCTTGTTTCTCTCGGAACCGCAGAGCATTTCCGGTGTATTCCTGCGGGGGATCAGCCGAACAGTCAATCACTCGCCATGTGCCGTCATCTCGGTACCCGCGGCGCTGCCGGCGAGCTTCCGCTGGTCGTTCCTGACTCCGGCTTTACAGGAGTCCAACGCGGAGTTGGTGTTGGCCTGAAACCTACCTGGCCATTAGCCACCGGTCGAACCAGGCGAATGCCTCTTTTTGCATGGCGGCGTCGAACTTATGCGGGCCATCGTGGAAACTTGCTTTGTATTTGTCCGAAGCGCCGGCCTTTTTGTAGACCTCGGTTAAGATGACGTCGGCGCGCTCCATTTCCGGGAGTGTAAATAAGGCGTCTTGACGGTTATTCAGCACCAATACGGGATTGGGCGCGGCGAGGCCCAGAATTTCGGGATAGTCCAGGTCCCGGGGAAGACCGGGCACATAGCACATCCATGTATGGGTGTGACTTTTGTTGAGGAGGTAGTCCCGCCACGTGGTCATCATTCCCACGCAGCAGGAACAGCGAATGCGTTCATCGGCGCCGGTCAGCATCACGGTGCGGAGGCCGCCTCCGGATAGGCCGCAGCACCCGACGCGAGTGGAATCGACATCGGCACGGGAGACGAGATAGTCCACGGCACGTTGATCGTCGTAGACGAATACACCTGGCCAAGTCATGCCGGCGCTGAAGAGGCTTTTCGCGATGAGATGCTCATGCGCGGCGGCAAACTGATTGTAGCGCTGGATTTCATCATTGGCCTCGGGATTGGTTTCAACGAGGTTATTCCGGATGTTACCGGGTAGATCGGCTAGCCGTACCCTGCGGCTTCCAAACGTAAAGGTATCGTGCACTAGAACGACGTAACCCCGCCGTGCGAGTTCATTGGCCCAGGCTAGACCGGAGTAATAGCGTTCCTGGTGCTGAACCATGAGGGGATGGGGATCCTTGGACATGCGGGTGATTTTTCGCAGTCCGAAGTACTTGTTGCCACCGTGATCGTGAAGGGCGACCACGGCGGGCAGTTTGCCCTTTGCTCCGGCAGGTTTCAAGACGAGGGCTTCGGTTGGCGGGCCAAAGGGAAGCTGCCATTGCAGATGCTCGATGTCGAGTCCATCGAACTGCAATTGATGCTGAACGGCGGCGGAGGGAGTGAGGGCCGGGCCCGGTCCAAGCAGCGTATCCCGAAAGCGGGCGCGAGCGGCGGGACGCCAGGATTCCACGTTCTGGAACATGGGCTGCCGGAAGGACATGCGGGGGGGATCCTGCATGGTTCCGGCGGCCCATTCGCCGTAAGCGCCGATCATGTTGGAAGGCATAGATCACATCTTTTCTGAATGCGGGGATGCTTGCAATGGGTTTTTTACGGGACGCGCCGTGAGCGTCTGCCTACATCTTTCTCATCCGTCGATGATCATACGGTTCTTAGCGATCTGCCGTTCCACCTCTACAATTCTTTCCTGAATACGCTGCAGTCGAAGAATTGGGGCCCGGCTCGGTTTGCCCAGAAGCAGGTTAAACAATTTGTCCAGAAATCCATCGCCGTGACCCGGACCAAGGACCCTGATCCACGATGCCGTATTCACGTACTCCGGCCGGAGACCCGAAAGTTCATTGTGCAGGCGGACGAGTGCGGGTTCAGCCGCAGTTTTGTCCGTGCCGATTTGCACTTTGCCGATGGCGGCAGCGACTGCCTTGAGAACCACGGTTCCAGCGTGTCTTTGCGCTAACATGGCGCTTCCACAGGAGCCGCAAACGAAGTACTCCATGTCCGGATAGACTTCCAGTTTGCCTCCGCAGTTTTTGCAATTCAGCGAGACGAAGTTTGTAGGCATTGAAACCGTTTCATTGTGATTGTACCGGACACTTACGGCAGCGCCATGGCCTTGACGAAGGTTAGAGTTCGAGAGTTTGTGAGGCGACGGCGTTGATAAAGGCGTCGTCATGACTGACGAAGAGAATGGTGCCGGGGTATTGGATTAGTGTTTCTTTGAGCGCGTGACGGGCCTCGATTTCCAGGTGATTGGTGGGCTCCTCGAGGAGCAGGACGTTGGCGGGGGAGACGATGACTTGGGCGGTCATTTGCTGGACACGCCACCGCCGTCTCCAGAACCATGACGGCGTTATCACCCGATAATCTCATCACCGCCTTCCGGCGCACCAGGTGCAGCTTCGAGAACGCCGCGCGACGTTGGAGAAACGTGCGGAGACCGGACTTACGGACGATTAGCTTTCTCTCGCGCTGGCGTTCGAACTGGAGACGATTGTCGGCGAATGTGGCGGCTTAGCCGGATGCCTGGAGGCGTGAGGTCTACGGCATCCCCGATCCCAAGGAGCGCGAGATGGCGCTATTCGAGAAATCGTGAAATTCGTTGCCATAAATCATCCGCGTTCTTCAATTCGCATTCCCAGATCAATGCTACACTCCAGCCCATTTCCGTCAGCATCGCGTGAGCTTTGTTGTCACGTTCTTTGTTGCGGCTCACTTTCCCGACCCAGTAATTACGGTTGTTTACGGGCACGCGGGAACCCCGCGCGCAGTCATGCCCGTGCCAGAAACACCCATGCACGAAGATGACTTTCCGCCGTCCGGAAAACACCAGGTCAGGACAGCCCGGCAAATGTTTTCCATGCAGCCGGTATCGGTAACCGCGCTGGTGCAAAAGCCTGCGCACAATCAGTTCCGGGCCGGTATCCGCGCTCTTGACCGCCTGCATGGTCCGCCGCCTTGCATCCGGCGATTCCATCACAACCTACGGATTGCGGTGAGCCGGGATTCCCGCACGACTTCTCCTCCCCGGCGAATCCGGGTACGGCGCACTGTTTCCGCTCCTTGATGCTCGATCTCGAAATCGACGTAGTTAACCTCTTCAGCCATGCCATGGAAGCATTCGTGAAAGGCCTTAAGCAATTGAACATCATCGAGCGATTGCGCTACGGGCTTTGGATTGTTTCTCGTACTGGCGATGGTCGGCGGCATCACGTAGATGCAGGCGGGCGGCAACATGTAGTGGGCGAGGGCTGTGAGGCGGTCGGGCGTGAAAACCAGCTTTGGGCAAGGCCGGCCGATCGTCCCGCAGACCATATCCCAGATTATGACCCCATCGACCTGTTGCTGGCGCGAGATCATTTCCGCGCTCAAGCGCGTGTGGATTCCAGACCATGCGTTCAAGCGCGGATCGGAGCCAGGGTTCGTGCATACGCTCCAGATAACAAATTCCTGCGCCTGCGAGGGCCGTTCGAAGATGTTGGTATTGTTGCCGTCAAGGCAACCCTTCAACTCGATGACGCCGATCTTGCCCGATTTGAGACGCACCACGTAATCATGACGGTTTGACTCGCCCGCCGATTCCCAGCCCTGGATGAAGCCCTGGTCCTCCATGTAGTTCAGAACATGGCGGCAGAATTCCCGCTTGGGTCCCATCGTGGCGGAGAATTGCCCGCGCGCGCTTTCTATGGAGGCGCGTAACAAGCCGCTGTTATAGAATTCTTCCTCGCTCAGGCCGTGTGATCCGATCTTGTGCCCTTCTATTTTCAGGGCTTCCACATAGTCGCGGACTAGTTTTTTCAGGTCGTGATTCTGCTGGCAGGGAATGACGCTCATGCGGCAGCGGTCGCCCTTACCGGCGCGGACACAACCGCTTCGAAGATATTGGCCGCCAGATGCCGCACGACCGGAACGACCACGCCGTCGCCCGTCAGGTGATAGGCTTCGTTGTAATTTTCAGGAAGCGTGTAATCGTCCGGAAGCCCCATCAACCGCGCCGTCTCCCGGCTCGAAATCAGGCGCGCTTTGACCGACTGCCCATCGACGATGACGATCACCTGCCGGCTTGATCCACCCGCAGGCGTCCGCAGGCATCCTGATATGTCGTCAAAGCGGACTTCGGCCCGCTGAACTTTCCCGCCGGTTTCATCCGGGCGAGTCCTTTTATAAACGCCGCCGACAATCCTGCGTCCCTGCCGTTTCGCCTCGGTTACTTTCGCCCGGTTGATGGGGCTCATCATCTCGAGCAGGTTCCAGGTTTCCTCGGCGCTGAACCAGCGGGCAGTTGCCGGATAATCTTCGATCACTTCAGCCAGGTTTACCTGACGGCGGGGCGGCGTCGGAAGATTCCACCAAATCCATTCTTTTTTGGTTTTGGTGGAAAGTTTTTCATGCGCAGTTTTCAAGGTTGCCGTATGCCACGGAGCGACCGGCATGCCCGACATCAGGTGAGCCGGGATCTCTACGTCATTGCGGACGCCGATTACGAACAGGCGTGGGCGCGATTGCGGCACGAACAGCGCGGCGTCGATTACGACGGCGCCCACGGCGTAGCCTGCCTGTCCAAAGCCGCCGCAGATCGTCGAAAAATCTTTTCCTTCGTGGGATGTCAGAGTCCCGCACACGTTCTCAAGAACGATCAGGCGAGGCGCGCGATTTTCCTGAACCAACCCCTCCATCAACTTCCAGAACGGGCGGAATGTGCCTGAACGATCACCTTTCAGGCCCGCGCCCCCGCCAGCCAAGGAAAGATCCTGACACGGAAAAGAACCCCACGCCAAGTCAGCTTCGCCCGGGATATCTCTTGTAGACAATAACCCCACATCCGCCGTCTTCAGGGCATTGTCGCGCCAGTTATAGGTGTAAACGCGGCCTTTTTTATGGTCGTAATCGTTGGCGAACAAGCAGGTCCATCCTGGGCCAAGGCCTGCTCGCGCCATACCCCCTCCGGCGAAGAATTCGTAGAAGGATGGCATATTATTCCGGCGCCTTCATGGCGCGCCCTTCACTCATGAAAGTTCCGTTGACCTCGGATTGACGCGCGCGCTCCACTCCAAACATTTCAACACAATGCGAGCGATCATAACGCAGCCCACTGGCTGAACAGGATTCCCACGGGTACCTTTCCATTCCTGCCGCCGGTACTTTATCGATCCTTTCAGCCGTGACCCGCTGCCACGATAAATGTTGGCTGTGGCTACCGCCTCGAAAGCCGCCGTCCGTCGTGTGGGCGGGCATGCCGCAGCCCGCATGCCCGTCCACATGCGTGAAAAACGAATGCGCCGAGTGGAACGTCCCGTCAGCTTTGACATCTGGTCTGTACCACTTCTCATCTCCGTCCGCGATCGTAACCGGCACGACTTCACCAAAGAACCAGCATAGCGAAGACAAGGCGAACATGCGGGCAGGCGTGAGCATTTAATGCTGGGCTAAGCACTGCTCATAAACTTATCACCGCAGGAAAACTTAAAGCGCTGCTGTTTTCGCACGGCCAACTGCGACGTGCCGTGCTCGCCGCTGGCGGTCGCATCCGCAAGCTTCAGGTTCAGGATGGCGAAAGTCGATCCGGGGCTAGAGCATTTCC
>Ga0105048_10017836_pt1 | contig 10941 bp, 9 predicted proteins | sample MAT05_FD_78382 | JGI IMG/M metagenome (GOLD analysis project Ga0105048, IMG submission 78382) | Freshwater microbial communities from Lake Fryxell liftoff mats and glacier meltwater in Antarctica - MAT-05 | ecosystem: Environmental > Aquatic > Freshwater > Ice > Liftoff microbial mat | place...
CCGGGTATTCTCGGTGGTGGCCGTCTCATTAAAAAAAAACACGCCATCGAGCCAGATGTTGTAGGAAGCGGGGATATGCGCGCCGGCAAATGCGTCGGGATCCCGGGTGTCGATCACCAGCCCCTCTTTCATCCGCTTCTGAAACTCCTTGGGCTGAAGCACGTGAAAGGTCGGCGGCCACTTGAGCGGCCTGCCAGGGAGCAGGTTGACTTTTTCCATATGGGAGAAGTACGGGGGACGCGCCATCTTTTCCGCGAGCTTGTGCTTGACGAATTCCTGGCGGCTTTTCCTGAAGACGGGATTGGTCCCCTTTTCGATCCCCAGCGTCGAATCGTCGCGGTCCGAAATGTTGCCGCCGCACGCCGAGCCCGAACCGTGAGCAGGATAGAGCAGGGTCTGGTCGCCGAGCGGTCCGATCTGGCGATGAACCGCGTCGTACAGGATGCCGGCATTCTCGCCGGTCTTCTCCGGGTCAGACAGATCCGTGCGGCCGGTGTCTCCTACGAACAGCGTATCGCCGGTCAAGGCACACCAGCATTTATCTCCGGCGTCCTTTACGTAGACAGCATAAGTCACGCCTTCCGGCGTGTGGCCGGGTGTGTCGAGCGCGACGAAACGAGTCGTTCCCACTTTGAGCTCTTCGCCGTCTTTGAGCTTCACGTCCGTCTTGCCGAACAGCTCGTGGCACCCACTGACGATTTGCGCGCCCGTCATTTGCGCGAGCGAGCTCGAGCCGAATTCGAAATCCTCCTGTCGATGGGTCTCGAGGACGTAGGCGATCGAAAGATCGTTCTCGCGCGCCAGGCGCAAATAATCATCGACATCACGCCGGGGATCGACGACCACGGCGAGCCCTTCTCCGCAGCCGATGACGTAAGAGTTATGTCCGAGTCCCGGGGTTTTCAAACGCTGAAAAAACATAAGGCTTCTCCTACAAAAGAATGCGTATTAAGCCGATCGCATGCTGGTAGGACACTTATTGTATTCCCCTCAAACGAGCGGATTGGCGGACGCCACTATATCAACCGTGACTCATTCGACATCTCGCCCAATCTCTTGGTTCTTGCTCGTTGGAATGCGAAAGCACCCATGAAATTAATGGGACGGCAGACGTGGCCGGCTGTCAAGCCGCTAGACAACGCTCGGCTTTCGAGTGCGCGGCAGCTCGGGCATTTAGACACCGCAAGTGGCGCGGCCCATACCTGCTTCAGCTAACCGGAGGAAATATCCAAGAACGATTAAGCAACTGTCTCAGATGACGCGCAAAAAACCTTCTCACGTCGATTTCTCGCTTCCATTACCAAAAATTCTGGTCGATTTCTGTCTGCTCGCATCATCTTCAACAAAATGCTGATTTGTTCAGTGCGTCCCTGAGGCTGCTAGTCGGGCGCGGCCGCGTCCCGCGTCAGGCTGCGCATGGCCAGGACGGCGCTGCCCGGGCTGGTAAGAACAGGGACACGCACCCTGCCGGCGACGAGCTCCTGCGCGCGGCTGGTCGAGAAATGGGCGAGAAGCAGAGCATCACAGTCTGCGAACTGGGGCGCGGCATCGGCGAGCAGCTGATTATGCAAGTCAGCGCGGCCCTGGCGCAGCGCGTGCATGGCCTCTGGAATGCAACGCGTGGTCAGCGAAGCTTGCCGACCCGCTGCCCGCGCCATGGCATTGAACTCCTCGTCCATCGATGCAACGCTGGGCGAAAAGGTCGCCAGCATTCCGATACGGTCGCCCTTTGTCAGCGCCTCTGCGAACATTGCCTCGTTCGGCTTGAGAATCGGAACGGAGATCGCAACCTTTGCCGCATCGATGGCTGGGCCAAACGCCGAACAAGTGTAAAGAATGCCCTTTGCCCCTGAGGCTTGCGCATAGCGGGCGAGTTCCAGGATGCGGGCGCGCATCGCCGCAGTAAGCTCGCCGTCGGCCTCCCGATCGGGTGAAAGCGCGTCGTCGAGCAGGTGCTGGATCCGTGCCTCCGGCCACAGCGTCGCGAAGGCATCGATGACGGGTTGCATCGCTACGGTCACCGCGTGGATCAGCGCAATGCGGGGCGGCGAACGATCGCTCATGGCCTCGCTCCCGCCTCAACATTGGTCACCGCCCAACCCCTCGCCGGAGGCGGCTCAGCCGGGTCGATCTGGACCAATATCGCGTCGAGCTCACGCAGCCAGCGTCGCTTGTGCGCACGATGGATCTCGCCAGCCGACTGCGGATCGCCGCGGCGGATGGCTTCGACCACCGCCGCGTGATTCACGTTCGAGTAGACGGGCGGTGTGCGATGGCTCGAGGTCAGGTAGCGAAAGCGGTTGGCCTGTTCGAGAAAGCGCTTGGCGACTTCGATCAGCAGGCGGTTGCCGCAGAATTCGATCAGCAGCAGGTGAAATCGCGAATCCGCGCTGTTCCAGGCGTCGACGTCACCGCTTTCCAGCGCACGGTCCATCGCCATGATGGCCGCATCGAACACTTCGAGCTCCTCGGCGGGCAGACGCCGTGCAGCTGTCCGCTCGGCAGCTTCCACCTCCAAGCACGCCAGCAGCTCGGTGATCTCGCGGATCTCGCGCGGCGACAGCAAAGTGACGCGCATGCCGCGACGCGCCTGCAACTCGACGTAGCCCTCGTCCTGTAGGCGCACCAGCGCTTCGTGTACAGGGGTCCGGCTCATGCCAAGACGCAGCGCCAGAGCGGGTTCCAGCAGTTGGAACCCAGGAGGCATTTCATGCCGAAGTATGGCGTCCTTGATCGCGGCGTACGCCTGCTCCGATTGCCGCGCGTCCCCATTTCGATTGTTTGTCAACGTGCTTGACAGCATTGAACGCATCCAATAATATATTTAACGCATGCATTGTAGTCGGGTTTATCGAACATTTCCAGCGAAATGCCAAAACAATTTCTCTGATATTTTCAGCCTAAAGCAGTGAATAGCTGAAAATATGCTGGATTACTGCCGGTCGAGACGAGAATGCTTTTGACGATTAGTGCATGCGTTATTTAACAACCGAACCGCACTAATGGGGGATCCACCATGCGCAAGCTGATATCGGTACTCTCTGTCACTCTGTTGGCGGTGCTGGCCTTGCCTGCAGCCGCGGCCACAAAGATTACGCTGGGATCTGGAAACGGCGCCAAGGACTTAGGCAATGAGGCGATGGTGCGTTGGGCGGACGCGCTTGACAAGGCCTCTGGCGGCGACCTGAAGATGGACGTCATCGTCGGCGGCACACTCGGCGGCGACAAGGAGATGCTGCAGCAGCTCTCCAGCAACGAAATCCAGGTGCATATCGCAGGGCCGGTGGTCGTGCACTTCCTGGCGCAGGCTTACCAGTGCATGGAAGCCGAGTATGTTTTCGACAACCAGGAGCAAGGACTGAAGATCTGGCGCGGTCCGCTCGGTAAGGAAGTGAGCCAGGTGCTGGAGAGCAAGTACGGGGTGATGATCGTCGGTGTAGGCAAGCGTGGCGCCCGGGACCTGACGTCGAACAAGCCGATCAAGGTTCCCGACGACCTCAAGGGAGTGAAGGTCCGCGTGACCAACAAGCTCCGCGCCGAAATCTTTAAGGCCTACGGCGCGCTGCCGGCTTCAGTGCCAATCGACGAGCTGTACGGCGCACTGCGTCAGGGTGTTGTCGACGCGCAGGAAAACCCCATCCCGACGATCTTCGGCAACAAGTTCTACGAGGTCCAGAAATACATCGACCTCACCGGACACGTGCAGAGCTATTACGTCGTCACCGCGAACAAGAAATTTCTCGACGGCCTTAATGCCGGCCAGCGCAAGGTATTCGACCGCACGCTTTCAGAGTCGATCGAATGGCTTGACCAGACTGTCGACAACGATACCAAGTCGCTTCTGGAGAAGATGGAAAAGGCCGGTGTCACCGTCGTGCGCTCGGACGTCGCTGCGTTCCGCAAGATCGCTGAACCGATCGTGAAGGCCTACGCCGAAAAGAACTGCCGACCGAACTTGCTCGATGACATCAACAAGCTCACCCGCTAGCACCCCGGTCGTGCGCCCCCGTTCATACTTCAGCCTGCGAACCGCATCGTGAAGTCGCTTTCTGTCGCGCAGGTTTTCGACCGGACGCTCGACATCGTTGCAACGGCCGGGTTCACCGCGATGCTGGTCGCCACGCTGCTGCAGGTACTGTTCCGCTATGTACTGGAACTCCCGCTCGCCTGGACCGAGGAGGCTGCGCGGGTCCTGTTCGTGCTGTCGATGTTCTTCGGTATAGCGATCGCGATCCGCGAGCAAGAGCACGTCGTCGTGGATTTCCTGTTCAACCGACTGCCGCCCCGCGGCCGCATGCTGCTCGGCCTGACGTTCGAGGTGATCGTCGTCCTCATCCTGGCCGTCATCGCGCGTGGCACGCTGGTATTGACCCGGCAGAACTGGGACTCGCAGCTGTTGATGCTCGACTGGCTGTCCAACGGACAGGTTTACCTCGCTCAGTTCGTCGCCATCCTGATCATGATCTGGTACGTGCTGCGCTCGGCGTGGCGTCGGGTCGACGACTTGCGCTCCGGCCGCGTCCACAAGCCGCGCGCCGCGCGTGCCGAAGGGGAAATCTGATGTTCTTCGTGCTTCTGACGATCGCGCTGATCGCCTTCATCCTCATCGGCTTCCCGGTCGGCTTCGCGGCCGGCTTGGTATCGCTGCTCGGCGCGGCAGACCTGTTCGGCGGCGTGCTGCAGGAACGCGTCGCGACGATGCTAGCGCGAACGTTCTCGTCGCGGATGGACAGCTACCTGCTGCTGTCCGTCCCCTTCTTCATACTTGCCGGCCGCCTGATGAACACCGGCGGCGTCACCGACCGGCTTTTCGGATTCATCAGCCTGCTGGTGCAACCAATAAAGGGTGGGCTGGGCCACGCCAACGTCCTGTCAAGCATGGTGTTCGCGGGCATGTCCGGATCGGCAACCGCCGACGCCATGGGACTGGGCACGATCGAGATGCGCGCGATGACCAACGCCGGCTACGACCGCGAGTTCAGCGCGGGAATTACCGCCGCGTCGAGCCTCATCGGACCGATCATTCCGCCGTCGATCGCGATGGTCGCCTATGCCGTTGAGGCCGAGGTCTCGGTTGCTGCGATGTTCATCGGCGGGATTATTCCCGGCGTGCTTATGGCCCTGTCGCAGATGGGCTACGTCGCCTACTGCGCGCATCGGGACAATTTTCCGAAAGGACCCTGGCCAGGACTGCGCGCGCTGGGCAAGTCCTTTAGCCGCGCGGTCCTGCCAATGCTGACACCGGTCATCATCTTGGGTGGCATTTACCTCGGGGTCTTTACGCCGACGGAAGCGGGCGCCGTTGCGGCCCTGTACGCGATGGCGCTTGGTTCGCTGTTCTACCGGGAATACGGCTTTGCGCGCCTATACACCGAAATCCGTGGCACGATGATCGACAGCGCGGTCATCATGCTGATCATCGCCTTCACATCCGGGTTTGGGGTCATCATGATCCGCGGGCACGTACCTGATGCGCTGGCGGCGATGATGGTGGGGCTGACCTCGGACCCAACGGTTCTCATGGGCCTTTTCGTCGTCCTCTGGATGATCGTCGGCTTGTTCATGGCGCAGACACCGGCGATCATCATCTTGACGCCGATCCTGTTGCCCGTCGCTGCCAAGTACGGCATCGACCCGATTTACTTCGGCGTCGTCATGACCGTCACCCTGACGCTCGGGCTGCTGACGCCGCCCGTCGGAATGGTGCTCTACGCGTTGGTGCGGGTAACCGGCCTCAGCTTTGAAAAGCTCGCCGCGCTCTCGGTGCCGTACATCTTCATCACGCTGGCGGTGATCGCCCTGCTGGTCCTGTTTCCGCAACTCATTCTGTTCTTGCCCAACGCGATCCTGTGACGCCGAATACCGCCTAACCGTGATGCAAGGCAAATACTCAACATCGAAGGACACGACATGAACATCCTGGTACTGCCCGGCGACGGCATAGGGCCGGAGATCACCCAGGCAACCATCGCCGTGCTGGAAGCCGCCAATCGGCATTTCGGGCTTGGCCTGGAATTCGAGTTCGACGACATTGGCTTCACCGCGCTGCGCGCCTCGGGAACGACGCTACCCGACGCCGTGCTCGAGAAGGCGCGTAATGCGGACGGCATCCTGCTGGGGCCGATCTCGCATCTCGACTATCCGCCGCGCGACCAGGGTGGCGTCAACATTTCCGCCGCAATCCGCGTCAAGCTCGACCTGTATGCCAACGTCCGGCCGGCACGCACCCACGACGGGGTCCCCAGTGTCGTCGGCCCCTTCGATCTCGTCATCATGCGCGAATGCACGGAAGGCTTCTACCCGGACCGCAACATGTACGCGGGAAACGGGGAGTTCATGCCGGATCCGGACATGGCGCTGTCGATCCGCAAGATCACCGCCAAGGCGTGCGCGCGCATCGCCCGCAGGGCCTTCGAACTGGCGATGACCCGGCGCCGGAAGGTCACCGCCATCCACAAGGCCAATAACTTCATCCTGAGCGATGGCCTGTTCCTGCGGGAAGTGCGGCGTGTAGCCGCCGATTTTCCCGACGTCGAGCTCGACGAAAAGATCGTTGACGCCAGCGCGGCGCTACTGGTGCGTAATCCGCGTCAGTTCGACGTCATCTGCGCGACCAATTTTTATGCCGACATCTTGTCCGACCTCGCATCCGAACTCTCCGGTGGGCTCGGGCTTGCCGGTTCGATAAACATGAACGAGAGCCTGTGTTGCGCGCAGGCCCAACACGGCTCGGCGCCGGACATCGCCGGACAGGATCGTGCCAATCCGACATCGCTGATTCTGTCGGCGGCGATGATGCTTCTCTGGATGGCCGACCACGGGCGCCCAGCGTCGTTTCGCGAAGCCGGGGCGGCGATCAACCGAGCCATCGACGCGGCGCTGGCCTCGCCCGAATCCCGGACCGCCGATCTCGGCGGAGCGCTCGGAACGCGTGCCTTCGGCGAGGAGGTGGTGCGCCGCCTGCGGTCGGTCACCGGCTGAGTGCTCGTTCAACGGGCGCCAGAGCAGCCATGGCGGCCAGCAACGCAGCGGAAATGTCGGCGGGAAAGAAGCCATCGGCCGGATCGGCGAAGCGTGCGCTCAGCCCGGTGCGCCTGGCCAGGAAGGTGTTGGCGAGGTACTTGAGCGAAGATCAGATCTTTGATCAAAGGTGGGTGTGGCGATGATGGCAGGTGGAGCGATTGACGCTCTTGGTAACACATTTGCACGCGAGATCAAAGCGGCGGCAGGTCTTCAAGTTCCCTATCCGGCGGGACAGGGATTTCCGTCGATTAACGTTCCGAAGAACGCTTGCGACTGTCACCATCATATTTATGACCCGATCAGATTTCCTTACGTCCCAGAGGATCGAAGGAAACAACCGCCGGCAACGGTAGATGCATACAAACTCTTGCAAAAAAGGTTGGGTCTAATACGTAATGTGATCATCCAGCCCTCTGCGTACGGCTTTGATAACACATGCACTCTCGATGCACTCAGGCAGATGGGTGGAGAAGCAAGAGCAGTCGTCGTCATTAATGAAAAAGTGACTGACGGCGAACTCCAGCAAATGCACACACTGGGGGTAAGAGGCATCCGGCTGAACATTGCAACCGGAGCTGCAAACGATCGGGGTGTGATCATGAACTTGGCGCGGCGAGTCGATGCCTATGGCTGGCACGTCCAATTCTGGATGAGTGCCAAGGACACCACTCTGATGGAGTCCTTTCTCCATGAACTCCCGAATCAGATTGTCTTTGATCACCGTGGTCATATTCCCCAACCAGAAGGGATAGCGCATCCGGCTTTTCGCGTGATCTGCAACCTGATTGAGAAAGACAAGGCTTGGGTCAAGTTGTCAGGCTTATATCAGGACTCAAACATCGGAGAACCAACTTACGCCGATTCCGTGAAAGTTGGTCGTGCCTTCGTCGAGTTCTCGCCGGAACGGATGCTATGGGGCACCGATTGGCCGCACCCAACAATTTTCACGGCGCGCCAGCCGTGGCCTGATGATGCCAACATGCTTGATCTTCTTGCCGAGCAAACTCCGGATGAATCAGTCCGAAACAGAATCTTTGTCGAAAACCCGGAGAAGCTCTACGGCTTTGGCAAGCCAATCTGAGCCAGATCGGCCACTTAGCGGCTCACTCATTTGTGGTGCCAGCTCCTTAAGGCGCGGTGCCTATTTCTTCACCCAGCCGCCGGCCGGATTCTGGATGTAGTTGCCGGGCGAGGTTCGCACCTCTGCTTCGCGGGCGAATATTTTGGCCGCTTCCGCCTCTGCGATACCGTTCTTCGCGGCAATTTGCATGAACTGGCTTTTACGCTGGCCGTTCACATCGGCCACCAGCGCCTTCAGGTCGGCAGGAGCATCGCTCTTCACCAGGCCGAGGTAGCCGTTGTTTTGCTCACCGACCCAGCCCTGATCCTTGGCCGTCTTGAGATCGGCGGCAAAGGCGCCGGACATCACCAGCAACAGGCTGAGCAAACATGCTGTTATCAATTTCTTCATGGCATTTCCTTGGTCAAGATAGGCGTCGTCTAAAACAGGCCTTTGTTTGAGTCGAACAATTGTTGAACATCCTTTTCAACCTTGACCAGAATTTCGTGCTTGATATTTACGGTCATGTTGATTTCGATCGGTTTGTCCGGCGCCTCGATGCGCACGGTTGGTGAACAGGCGCCCAGAAGCAGTGCCAGTGCAGCCAGCGAAGGCAGAGGAGTTTTCCTGAACATGGTTTAGCTCCGCAAGGGGAATGAAGCAAGATTAACAAAATTATTCAAGTTTGCCCGATTGCAATTGTTCCAAAATGTGACGATTGAAGTCCCCGGAAAAGAGCGCCGCGCGGAACAAGCCCGGCAACTTTCCGTTGATGTTGAGCCCGAAACGGATGGGATACCCGTTGTAGAAATCGGGGTTGCTGCCTTCCAGTTTAGCCTGTGTCCGGTACTCGCCGTCGGCGGCATACCACACATGAGCGCCAAATTGCTGGAAGTGGAAGTTGCGCAGGGCCTGCAAGCCCGGGTTGTCCGAAATCGCCAGCGCTGGCGCGTACCTGATGATCCCGGCGCCATCGCTGTTCAACTGGCCGTCAAGAATTTCCACGCTGCCATGGCGATAGGTCAGCGGCAGCAGGCCGTCCAGCTGACCACTGCCCGACAAGCCTGGAATCGTGAACAGAGCGAACAGTTGGCCCAGATCGATGTGGCGAATTTCGAGAGGCAAGGTTTGTTCCGACGGCGGCCAGGGCAGGCTAAGCGGCTCGCTATGTACACGGCCGCCGAGCAGCTTGACGTCCAGCGCATGCACCATTAGCGACTTTGCGGCCAACGCCAGATCGACGTTCAGATCGGTCATCGGCGTACCGGTTGCCAACTCGCCGCGTCGCGCGGCAAGCTGGATACGGCCCTCTAGCGGATACAATCCGTCGAGCCGTAGCGTCGTTTGCAAGGCCTCGACACGCGCCCGCTCCCAGCCCAGGGCGACATCGTGCGCCTGCAACGTTCCTGTGGCGTTGAACCGCGGGCTCGGCTGGGTGCACCAGTTCAGCGTAAAGCGCGCATCCGCTTCGCCCGTCTGAAAATCGAGCGGGTACAAAGCGGGCGGACGCGGCTGCAACAGTTCTCCCAGTGCCGATAGCGATTGGTGTGCCGTCAGCGTCGCGTCGCCGCAGCCGCGCGCAAGCGCATGCGACCCGGCAAAGCGGAGGACTTCAGTTTTCTGCAACAGCAAGGTGCCATCGGCGTGCAACGCGCTTCCGTCAAGACGCAAGCGAGCGCGTAAGTTGGGCGAGGGTCCGCTACCCATCCGGATGGCATCGGCAGAAAACAACAATTCCCCTTGTGCACCTTGTCGCCTGGTCGGCTTGAGCTGCAGCAGTTGCAATCGGCTTGGACCGAGCGTCAGCGCCTGTCCGGAACCCAGCTCCATCTTCAGCTGCGGACTGCTGGCTTGGCCTGTCAACACCACGCTATTCCAGAGATCTCCGCCTGCCTTCGCTGCCCCTTCGGCGCTGATCGTCCACGTACTGCGCCCCAGCGTAAACGGCGAATTCCCGGTTGACGACAGGCGTCCGGCGCTCAGTTGCAAGGCCAGCGTGCCACGCACTCCGGCCGACCGCGACCAGTGCAGCACCATGTCGCCCGCTGCCTGTACATCACGCACCTGAATGGCATCCTGCTGCCATTGTTTCAACTGGCCCTTGATGCGCGTTTGCACGTCGGCGGCGCTCCAGTCGGTCAAGTCTGCGCCTTCCTTCAGCCCGACGCGCTGTACCGACCCCTCCCACTGTCCCCATTGCGGTGAACGAAGCGCGAAGGGAAACTCGCCCGCGCTGGCCACGCCGCCATCGGCCAGACGAATGGCAAATGTCCGCTCAAGCCGACCGCTGGCTTGCAGCGGCTGATCGCCATCGACCGTGGCCTGCCAGTGCACCCCCGGCTGCAGTTCGAGCCGGGCCGTTGCCGGCTGCCAGGCAAAGTTCAGTTTGCCGGCAAACGCGAGGTCCAGCGGACCAACCGGCGCCGTCACCTGCAGGCGAGCCGCCGTGAATTCTGCTTCGCCGCTGAGCGTTCGGAACGTTCCGGCCGAATCGCCCAATTGCGCTTCCGCTGTCAGTGTTAACGTGCCGCCCGCTGCGCTCAACGGCGCAGCAACGCCCAGGATGCGCGCCACGTCGACCAGTAGCGGCAGCGGCACCTGCGCAACGAGGCTCGCCGGTTGCTGCGTCGGCAGGCGACCAAGGGTCAGTCGTGCATCGCCCCCCGGGCCCGTGGCCGTCAACCACTCGGCGTGGACTTCAACTGCATTGCCGGGCGCGTCTTGATGACTCGCCGTCAGCCGCAACAAAGCGGCGGCGGGTCGGAATTCCACCTGCAACTGACTCGCCGTCTGGCGCCAGCGGAAGTCGCCGCGCGCCTCCAGCCGCCGATGCTCGGGCCGATCCACGACGACGCGCA
>Ga0105048_10017837_pt1 | contig 10939 bp, 11 predicted proteins | sample MAT05_FD_78382 | JGI IMG/M metagenome (GOLD analysis project Ga0105048, IMG submission 78382) | Freshwater microbial communities from Lake Fryxell liftoff mats and glacier meltwater in Antarctica - MAT-05 | ecosystem: Environmental > Aquatic > Freshwater > Ice > Liftoff microbial mat | place...
TAGAAGCCGACGAGCCACGCCATCGGCAACCCCGGCAGGTAGATCGCTCCGCCGGGGATGTTTCCGGCCCAGGAGACTACGGCATCGGCCGAACCCAACGAGAGTTGAACGAACCCACCGAGGAGTTCCCCTGAACCCGGTATCGGAGCAGTGAGGAACATCAGAAAGCCAGTAATCAGTGCGATAGAAGTGAGAACGACGAGCACCGGCCCTACGAGCAACGCCACCGGCGACGCCAAGTTCTGCTCCGCGATCAAGAGAGGAGTATTCGCTGCGAACAGCAGTAGATTCACCAGATAAGCCATGCCGATCGTACGAATGATCCCCCGGAGCCAACGCAGCCACTGCGGCCGTGAGGAATTGATCAGTTGTTCTTCCGGGCCGGGCGGCGCGGGCTGCAAATACTTGCCGATCCCCCAAACGAGTACGAACACAGAAATGAATGACAACCGACCGCCGAGGTCGAAGGCATCGCAGGGATTCAAGGCGATGACGCCGAGCCATGCCGCTGCAAAGGCGTTCGCTACCGAAACCGGGCGGCGGAGAACGATGGCCCCACCCACCGCCGCAACCATGATCGCAGCACGGAGTGCGGAAGGTCTCAAACCCGTGAGTGCGGCGTAGGTGAAGACCAACCCGGCGACGATCCACGCCGCATTGCGGCGGGGTATGCCGAGGCTACCCAGCGCAAACCATGCGAAAGCCGCGAGCAGCACGAGGTGCTGGCCGGAGATGGCGAGCACATGCACCACGCCGGTGCGGATATAAGCATCCCATTCCGAACGTTCCATGGCGGAACCGTCGCCGAGGAGTAATGCCCTCGCCACGGCGGTTCTGTTCGCGGGCAGCGAAGTTTCGATCGTTCGCACGCCGAAGCCTCGGAGCGTGGCCAGCCCACGAGTGATGTTCCACTCGCCGTGATCGAGCCGGGTGATGCCGGCGGAACCGGTGCTGCGGAGATCGCCGCGGAGGCGCTGATCGAGCAGGCGTTCTTGCGGATCGCGTTCGCCGGGGTTGCCGAGGGCTTGGGGTTGAGAAAGTTGCCCGATCACTTCCACAACGTCGCCGGGGCGAATGACGAATAGCGGTGCCGAACCCTCGGCATCCCGTTCGACGCGGAGGCGTAGTCGGCCGGATACGGTAGCCCAAGTGCCCGTAGCCGTTTCCATCGAAGTGGCATCGAGAGTGGTGGAATCGTAGACTTTTTGCCGTTGGGGTTGGATCGAATCGGGAGCGAATGGCTTTCGCGTGATCGGATCCTCGGCGACGACGCCACGAACTTTCACCACCCGAACGTCCGCCGTGGCATACCGGCCGATATCGTTCGGTGGGAATTCGTTACGGTGCCAGTGGTGGTAGGCGTGGGCCAGCCCGAACGCGGCGAGCCACAGGCATCCGAGCGTGCGGAGTTTCCACCATCCCGCAATCGATGCCGCGGCGATCGCCAATCCGAAATCGACGGAACCGGCGAGGTAACGATCCGAAATCAAGCCGAGCGTTGCAGCAATGGTGAACGGAACGAGTGGTGCTTGAACGAACTCGACCCACGGTGTGGGCCGGGATCGCACCGAAGGAGAACTCGTTGCGGATGAGGAATCCACGTTAGGTCGCCCGACTGCGGGTTGGGTGCATTGGTGGGATTGTACGGCCCGGGTACCGTTTGCCACCGGTTGCCTTTCCACCGGTGTGCCCTAGCCAATTCGCGGTGGCTCTTGTGAAATACCGGTATGGAAACCTTGCGTGTGGAACTCGGAGCGAGATCCTACCCGATCGGCGTCGCCTCTCAGGAATTTGGCCTCGGTGCGTTCGCACGGGCATGCGCCCCGCGTTCGACTGCCGCACTCATCGTGGCCGATGAGAACACCGATGCGATCGCGGAGAAGGTCGCGGTCTCGCTGAAAGCAAATGGATTGCACTCTTCCACCGTGATCGTGCAAGCGGGCGAAGCGACCAAAAGCCTCGAATGGGCGGGCGAACTTTACGATGAACTCGCCGAGTTGCGGGCCGATCGTCAGATGCTGATTGTCGCAGTGGGGGGTGGCGTAATCGGCGATCTCGCCGGGTTCGCCGCAGCGACGTACAACCGCGGTTTACCACTCTTCATGGTGCCCACCACGTTGCTTTCGATGGTCGATTCTTCTGTCGGCGGCAAAGTCGGCATCAATCACCCGCGAGGGAAGAATCTGATCGGGGCGTTCCACCAACCGTCGGGCGTGTTCATCAACACCGCGTTCCTCGATTCGCTCCCGGATCGCGAGTACCGCAGCGGTTTAGCCGAAGTCGTAAAATACGGCGTGATTCTCGACGCGGAGTTTTTTGAATATCTGGAAGCGAACATCGAACCGATCCTCGCTCGCGAACCCTCGGTCGTTCGGCACATCGTTCAACGCTCATGCCGCTTGAAAGCGAATGTGGTGGAGAAGGACGAACGCGAAGAAACCGGCCTGCGGGCGGTGCTGAACTACGGCCACACTTTCGCCCATGCATTTGAAGCCGTGGGCGGCTACGGCGCTTGGCTCCACGGCGAAGCCGTGGCCGCTGGCATGGTGTATGCTTCCACCCTCGCAGAGCTGCTTGGGCGGGTCGATGCCGCATTCACGGAACGCCAGCGGGAGTTGCTGCAAGCCTTCCAACTTCCCACGGGTATTCCCGAAGAATGGCCCGCCGAGGAACTCATCGCCGCGATGTACCGCGACAAAAAAACCGAAGCCGGGAAGCTCCGGTTCATTCTGCCCACCCGGATGGGGCACGTGGAATTGGTCGATGGAGTGAATGAACCCCTCGTGCGACGAGTGCTCACATGATTTTCAGAGCCGGAAGCGTCAGCGACCGGTGATTGCTTTTTGAAGTGACCGGGCGCTAACGCTTCCGGTTCTGACAGATCGGATAAACTAACATGCCCGCCTCCCCGGAAGTTGCCGTGATGCCGCCCCCCCGCAAAGTTGGAATCTGGTTGATCGGAGCCTTCGGTGGCGTGGGTAGCACTACCGCGCTCGGTTTGGCCGCGCTCGCTCAAGATGTGGCCACCCCCACCGGTATGGTCACGGCGTTGCCGCAGTTTTCCCACGTAGATTTTGATGCCCCCGCGAGTTTCGTTGTTGGCGGGCACGACATTCGTCAAACCTCGTTTCTGCGATCCGCGGCCGAGTTGCAAGCACGCTCCAACGTGTTCAACGATGCTCTGTTGAAAGTCTGCCAACCGCAGTTGGACGAATGGTCGAAGAACGTGAAGCCGGGCGTGGTGTTCAAACCGAACGGCGTGATCGCGGCACTCGCCGATCGGCCGGACGTCCGCCGGGCTGAGACACCCAGGCAAGCCATCACCGCCATTCAGGTGGATCTCCGTCAGTTCGTCGAAAGCCAGAATCTCGATCAGTTGGTGGTGGTGAATGTCGCATCGACGGAACCTCCGTTCGAACTCGGTGCCGAGCATTCCACGCTCGCGGGGTTAGAAGCGGCGCTCGCCAAGGGAACCGCCGCGCTGCCGACGAGCAGCCTCTACGCTTACGCCGCGATGGATGCCGGATTCGCGTATGTGAACCTCACGCCTTCGCTCGGCGCCACCATCCCGGCCCTCGAAGAGTTATCCGATCTCCGCAAAGTTCCCCACGCCGGGCAGGATGCGAAAACGGGAGAAACGCTTTTGAAATCGGCCCTCGCCCCAATGTTCGGCAAACGCAATTTGAAGGTACTCAGTTGGGTCGGGCACAACATCCTCGGCAACCGCGACGGCCTCGTTCTGAACGACCCGAACAACAAGGCCAGCAAGGTGAAATCGAAAGATGCACTCCTCGGGGAACTCCTCGGGTACCGCCCGCAATCGATCGTGAGCATCGAATATGTGGAATCGCTCGACGATTGGAAGATCGCTTGGGATCACATCCATTTCGAGGGATTCCTCGGAACCAAGATGACGCTGCAATTCACTTGGCAGGGCTGCGATTCGCTCCTCGCCGCGCCGCTCGTAATTGATCTTGCCCGACTCACATTGTTGGCGCAACGGAGAGGAGAAAGCGGAGCGATGAAAGCACTCGCCAGCTTTTTCAAATCCCCGGTGGGCGTGGGCGAACACGATCTCGGCAAGCAATTCGATATGCTCGTGGAGTATCTGGAAGCTTGAACGTGAAAGCGGCGGGACATCGTCCCGCTGTATTCTCAATGGAAGCAGATATCGATTTCATCGTAGCTCTCTTCCCCTAAAATCCACGCCCGCACTTCGGGGGCTTCTCCCCGTAAGCCGATGATGACATGTGGAAGAGTTTCCCCGTAGCCGTTCTGCGCGAGATCGCTCGCACTCGGCACCGGCGCACTCGTCGGGTGGGAATGGTACACCGCGAGCACCTCGAAGCCCTCGGCCCGCAACTCGCGGTGAATCCTCAGCAATTCCTTCGGTTCTACCGAGTAAGCCACGGGAGAAGCCAACGCGTTGCGCAGAGGCAACGCACGTTCGATACGCTGCTTGCCGACGAGAAAACCGCAACTTTCGTTCGGCAATTCCGCGAACGCGCGGGCGAGCATCTTATGAAAAACGGAGCGGGGGATCAAAAGGGAGGTCATCGCGTTCACGGCCTCACTAAAATCGTAGATATGCAACCGAAACCGCTTCCACCGCCGCCGCTCAGAAAAGTCAACGTCAAACTGATCGTGGCGATCGTACTCCTACTTCTATTGGTTCCGCTGGGCGTGATCTTCTTGATCTTCCCTTGGCTTTCGCAACCGGCGTTCCGTTCGGTCGATGAAATTGATTCGGCCCAAGTGGAAAGCCTCCGCGTGCAACTCTTGAATCACCCTACTTCCAAAGAAGACGTCGGCCCCATTAATATGGCCCCGAGGGATTTCGCACGATTGTTCGAGCCGCTGCGGAATGCGGAGAAGGTGGATATTCAACCCGCCGCACCGTTCGCGGGGGAATACAAGGTTCGCTTCAAAGATGGCAGCCGTGGAACGATCCGCTTGCGTTGGGTTCGGGAAGCGTTCGACTATTCGACGCCCATCGCGGCACTCGTCGGAACCGCCGGGGAGGAGATGGGGAATCCACCGCAGTGGCGGTATGCCGTGTACATGCAGGTGGGCAACGAGAAATACCGCGCGAAGGTGGATATGCTCACGCTCTACGAACTGGCGAAGGAATGCGAATCGAGGGGAAAACGATAGCGATCAGAATAGCCGGAATCACCTAACCTAACCTCACTGAATGTTGGATACATCATCCACCGGCACGATCTGCGTCGAACCGTCCAAATCATTCATGAACTTCGTCTCGAGGATCGGTTGCTGGCCACTTTGCCTATTTATTTCTAGCCCGAAAGGGATGCCTCGAAAAACTGTTCCGTTTCTGAGCGTTACTGTCGATGGAGTAATGGCGCCCGTGCGAATCAAGAGACCGGTCACAGTACCGATGACCTCATCGCGGGTCAGACCCGGCGTAATTCGTGGGTAGACGTAAGCTTGGTCAAACGCATCGCCTCCGAGTTTTTTTCCTCCGAATCTAGGCGGGATTCGCCACCCGGGACGCCGATCGCGTACCGCAATCAACTCTTGAACGAGTGGGTTCTCTGCGGGAAGGAGCTTGACTTCGGACAATTCGATGATTTGTTTAGGGACTCTTGCCATGCACGAATACACTTTTCGATAGGCATCTGCCAATTTTCCTGCACTCACCGAGGTTGAACCGACATAGAGGTGCCACAATCCTTCATCGCTGCTTTTTATCCACGCAGCCGCTGTAACGTCCAAGCTTCCTCGGACGAATTCCACCAGTAATCGATGCCCATCGTCGATGCGGCTTTCTACCAATAATTGCGTATCCACTTTAACACCCCGTTCGGATCATTGGTAAGGGCTTCGTAGAGCGCTTCTGCTTCAACTTGAGTTTTTACCTCGTAACGACTCGTCACTTGCCAACCCAATATTGTACCCCAATTGCCCACGAATTCACCACCCACTCCAGCACTGGCGGCGAGTTGTGAATCCAACTCCGATTTCAAACCGGCCAGTCGAATCAATTCCCCAAAGTCGTGAATCAAACAATCCTTAACGTTTGCTTTGTCCTTAAAAATCCAACCCGTATAAATCATACGCGCCAACAAACAAGACTTCAAAGCACACTCGATAGCGTAACCTGCCGAATAATACGCGAACGACCATCGATGCCCATCGAGTAGGGCCTTTGCGTCCTTGATTCGTTCTTCGGTAAGTGTTTGCAGTTCGAGTTGATTCACTGTTGGTTCTGTCAAACGGAATTTGTGCATACTCACAGTGTAACCGCAGAAAAACTATCCGAGTTGGCTCGGGTTTCACCCGTTCGGCGGGAGCAGGGAGGGATTCGCGAACACGGTCTTCCATGGGCGGATCGTCCACTTCACGAAGATGCTGTTGGCATGGAATGGGTCGCCTTTCAGAATGGCTTCGGCGGCTTCCATCGTTTCGGCTTCGTATACGATCAGCGCGCCGAAGTCGTCGAGGAATGGCCCGGCACAAACGAGCTTGCCGGAGTCCAACAGGCTCGCCAGATACGCCCGGTGGGATGGGCGGATTTCCGCAATCTTCGCGGTATCGGATATGTATTCAATCACGGCGGCCCATTTCATCGCTCCACCTCCACGGCGGCCGGTTTCACGGCCTCGGCCGGGAAATAGATCTTCGCCAAGTAGGCATGCGCCGCAAAGATTCCGCAGGTGATCGCCACATCGCCGAGCAGCGTGCCTTTATAGAAGGGCAAGCCCATCGCGTAGCATTCCATCAAACCCGCGAATGTATATGGGTAAGGCATTGCTTGACCGAGCCACGCTTCAAAATTGCTCACAAGGAAGAAGAGTACACTCGCGAATATTGCCATGCCGCCGATGGCGAGTGGGTTAGCGGTAGGCTTCAACACTCGCCCGCAGATCGGATAGATGGCGAAGGGGAGCACGTACTTCCACATCGGCAGGTAATCGGGTTGGAACCGGAACGCGGCGACGTTAAAACTATCCGAGAGCAACTTCCCGCCGATGCAGAGGAGGAAACCGAGGGCCAAGTTCAACCGCCCGGCGGCGAACAAGCCCAAAGCACCGAACGCGGCGAAGTTGTAGGGCCGCAGAGATTCCGGCAACAGGGGCAATGACGCGGCCGCCAAGCCGAGGAAGGCGACGAGGGTGATCGTCATTGGGCCATAGCGGGTCGGTTCGTCGGGGCGTTCGCCCATGTGTGGAGCCTCGTCAAAATCTGCGGGTGTGTGTTGTGAACATCTTAGCAATTGTGGCGGGTCACGCCAGTCGGATAGAATAGCGGAACCGATCCGGGAGAAACGCATGGCCATCGAAACGGAACTCGACGATCTTCGCATCGGTGTGCCGGTTCGCGGCCGAGCAACTCGATTGCCCGATCCGCCCGCAATGGATGTTTCCCCTACCATCGATGAACCGGTTTTGCGGGCCGGGGAAACCGACCTCGGCAAGCCGCCGCAAGTCTCGCCGAGGGTCGCCCCGCTGACGGACGACGACCACCGCCGATTGCGGGAAGGCGAAGAATCTCAGGCGTTGCGCGATCTCGCGGAAGCCGAGGAATTGTTGGCGTCCGATCCGAGCGTGAAGTGGTTCGGTTGGTTCGCCCATCCGCTGGCCGCGGCGTTCCTCCTCGGTTCCGCGGGGGTGTTGGGTTTGTTCCTCTATTCGCAAATTCTCAGCATCTTGGCGAATCTCGCCACGCAACCGGAATGGATGCAATACGCCGGGTACGCGGGGTTGAGCCTGTGCGCCGTCGCCGTGGTGTACGCGATGCTTCGGCTTTTGATTCTGTACGCCAAGCTGCGCCGCAATCGGCAACTTCGCGTGGCGGGCTTGGAAGAGTTGAACCAACGCACGCGCTTGCGTTGGTTGGCGCACGCCCGGGCCGCGAGTGCCAGAGGTTTGCTGGAACTCTACCTCCGCGAGTTTCCGATCGGAACCGAAAAGGATCGCAGACGCCTGAAATCCGTGGGGTTGACCGATGAATCGTTCAACGGATTGGAGAAGGTGAAAGCCGAACTTCTGGATCCCGAGAAGTTCACCACCACCGGCGAATGGTTCGAGCGCTTCCGCACCGGCTTTCAGCAGAATCTCGACGATGCCGCAGAGAGCCGGGTGAAGTATTGGGCCAAGCGCACCGGATTGGTCACCGCGTTGGCACCGAACGGGTTGGTGGATAGCGCAGCCTCGATGTATTTCGGTTTCGCCATGCTCACGGATCTCTGCCGGGTTTACAATCTGCGTGCGGGCAAGACGGGTACAGCGGTGTTGCTCGGGCGAGTGTTCTTCAATTCGTACTTGGCCGGGCAGTTCAACGAATGGGAAAAGCTCACGGAAGAACAATTGAATCAGTTGCTTGCCCCGCACGGCCCGCTGTACGAACTCACGGCCGCTAAAGTGTTCAGCAAAGCCGGGGCGAAAGTAACGAGCGGCATCTTGAACTACTACCTGATCAAACGCCTCGGCGGCTACGCCTGCCGATTGTTGCGCCCCGTGGCGTGATCCCGAAAGCCGAGGGACATCGTCCCCCGGTTACACCATGAAAGGAGTTCCCGATGACACGATGGATTCTCTTGGCATTGCTCGCAACCCCCGCCGTTCGTGCCGACGATTGGCCGCACTGGATGGGGCCGAAACGGGACAACGTTTGGCGGGAGGATGGCATCGTCGAGAGGTTCCCGGCGGGCGGGCCGAAGAAAGCGTGGAGCTTTCCGATCGCCGGGGGCTATGCCGGCCCCGCCGTAGCCGCGGGCAAAGTGTTCATCACCGATTATCTGACAAAAGATAAAGTGGAGGAAGGGAACTGGGATTTGAAAGAGATGACGGGCGTCGAACGGGTGTTTTGCGTGGAAGCCGAAACGGGCAAAGAAGTGTGGAAGTACGAATACCCGGTGAAGTACAAGATTTCCTACCCCGCCGGGCCGCGATGCACACCCGCAGTGGATGGCGACAAAGTTTATACGCTCGGTGCCATGGGCGACCTCATTTGCCTCGATATCCCCACCGGCAAAGCTGTGTGGAAGAAGCAATTGAAAGACGAATACAAGGCCAAAGTGGCGATCTGGGGTTACGCGGCCCATCCGCTCATCGACGGCGACAAGCTCATCACCCTCGCCGGGGGCGACGGCAGCCACATCGTGGCGCTCGACAAAACGACGGGCAAGGAATTGTGGAGATCGCAATCGGCTGTGGAATCGGACGACGTCGGCTATGCGCCCCCGAGCATCATCGAGTTCGCCGGGAAGCGGCAGCTTTTGATGGCCGGCCCGAAGGCGTTGAAATCGCTCAACCCCGAAACCGGCGAACTCTACTGGAGCCAGAAGTACACCGCCGATAATGGCTCGATCATTATGACACCCGTTCTCACCGGCGATTTCCTGTACGTGGGCGGCTGGAAGAACAAGAACCTGCTCGTGAAGTTGGAGAAGGACAAGCCCGCCGCGAGCACCGAATGGAAGGACAAAAAGGATCTGGGCATAGGAGCGTTGAACGTTCAACCGATGCTCGACGGCAGCACGATGTACGGCTTTGACCACGACGGGCTATTGATGGCCTGCGAACTGCCCAGCGGCAAACGCCTGTGGGAGACGGATGCCGTGGTGGGTGCGGCGAAGAACTCCGATACGGCGTTCATGGTGAAGAACGGCGACCGCTATTTCTTCTTCACTGAGCGAGGAGACTTGGTGATCGCCAAGCTTTCCCCGGAGAAGTACGAGGAGATCGATCGGGCCAAGGCCATCATCGAACCGACGGGCGTAGCATTCGGCCGCAAGGTCGTGTGGAGCGCCCCGGCATTCGCCGGGAAGAAAATGATCGTTCGCAACGATAAGGAATTGGTCAGCTTCGATCTGGCGAAGTAGGAATTGATCGAGGGAACGGAATCTGAGTCGGCCGAGCGTTCGAGTACAACCATGATCCAAATCGTTCGATGGAACCCTCAGAGCAAACTCGCCGAGAGGGTTACCGTCGAGGAATTGCCGAAGAACATCGCCGAGATTCCGGCGGATGCCGTGTATTGGATCGATCTCGACCGACCGACGGTCGAAGAAGAAACCTTCGTTTTGCAGCAGTTCTTGCAGGTTCACCCGCTGACATTGGAAGACATCACCAAACCTCGGCGGGAACCGGAACAGGGTGCGCACCTTCCAAAAGTCGAGGAGTTCCCCTACTACCTGTTCGTGATTGTGAACCCGCTGCCGTCGGAAGCGATGGAAGAGCATCGCTCCAAGCGATTCCGTTTCGGCAAACGGGATCGCCCGCAACTGAGCGCCGTGATTACGCACACGGTTCTCATCACGCACCATTACAACGAGATGCGCTGCGTGTTCGACGGGCAGAAATTCTTAGAGCGTCATGCTGGCAGCTTGGCCCGCGGCCCGGATTACGTTTTTCACCTCGTTCTCGATGGCATCGTGGACGAATATACTCCTGTGGTGGAGAGCATCGCGGACGAACTCGACACGCTCGAAACCCGCATGTTCCGCAGCCCCGCCCCGCAAATTCTCTCGCGGCTACTGCGGTTGAAACGCCGTGTGACCTTCCTGCGAAAGACGTTGATCCTCGAACGCGAAGTGCTAGCGCGGTTGATTCGTGGCGAGTTCCATTTGGTGGAACAATCGGAAATCGTCTATTACCGCAACGTCTACGATCATCAAGTGCGTTACACGGAACTGATCGAAAGTGCCCGCGAAATGGTGAGCGATCTGATGCAGACGCACTTGGCCGCGATCTCGAACCGGTTGAACGAGGTGATGAAGACGCTCACGATCATTTCCGTGATGGGGCTGATGTGCGGGGTGATCGCGGGCATCTACGGTATGAATTTCAAACACATGCCGGAGTTGGATTGGGTCTGGGGCTACCCGATGGCATTGGGTCTCATGGCGACAGCGGTGCTGGTGATCCTCGGCGTATTCAAATGGAAGAAGTGGCTGTGAGCGTCAAAGTTGGGA
>Ga0105048_10017838_pt1 | contig 10939 bp, 6 predicted proteins | sample MAT05_FD_78382 | JGI IMG/M metagenome (GOLD analysis project Ga0105048, IMG submission 78382) | Freshwater microbial communities from Lake Fryxell liftoff mats and glacier meltwater in Antarctica - MAT-05 | ecosystem: Environmental > Aquatic > Freshwater > Ice > Liftoff microbial mat | place...
AGCCCGGGTGAGTCGTCCCAGCAGAACCAGGTGCGCTTCGCCTTCGACGTCAGCACAAACACCGTGCTGGTGCAGGCGGGTCCGGCCGACCTTGAAGAGATCCGCGGACTGATCGAGCGCATCGACAACACCGTTTCCGACGCGGTCAACGACCTGAAGGTCGTGCGGTTGCGGAACGCCTTCGCTGATGAACTCGCCCAGACGCTGTTGCAGGCCCTGATCTCCGGCGTGGCGACACAGTCAATCGGCACGACCGGTGGAACCGGCGGTGGCGGGTTGGGTGGCGGTGGCCTCGGCGGCGCGCTGGGTGGAGGCGGCTTCGGCCAGCAAGGCGGCGCCGGGGGTGGTGGCTTCGGCCAGCAGGGCGGCCTCGGCGGCGGCGGTCTTGGTGGGCAGGGCGGCATCGGCCGGACCGGCTCGCAGACTTCCACCAACGGCATCACGACCAAGACGACCACGCTGCGGCTGATCCGCGGCGACGGGCAGAACGCGATTCAGTCCGGCTTCCTTGAAGACGTTCACCTGACTGCGGACGTCCGCACCAACAGCCTCATCATCGCCGCCAAGCCGGAGACGATGTCGCTGATCCTCGGTCTGATCGAAAAGCTCGACGTGACCGCGGCCGCCCGGGCACAGATCAACGTCTTCACGCTGAAGAAGGCAGACGCTGTCCTCACGGCCAACCTGATTCAGCAACTGTTTCAGGGTAGCCGTACCGGAACCACGGGAGCAACCGGCGGCGCCGGCGGCGCGCTTGGTGGCGGCGCGCAGGGCGGCGGCGGTCTCGGCGGACAGCAGGGCGGTCTGGGCGGCGGGACCAGCCAGCAGGGCATCCGCCCGTTGCTGACTCTTTCCGGCTTCACGTCGGACGGAGCGACGCTGATCGATCTGCGCATCAGCGTCGATGAGCGGACCAACTCGATCCTCGTGGCCGGCAGCCAGAACGATCTCGACACGATTGCCGCGATCATCAGCCGGCTCGAAGATGCTGACATCAAGCCGCGCATCAATGAAGTCATCAAGCTGCGCAATGCCGCCGCTGCCGATGTGGTCAACGCACTGCAGGGCTTCCTGACGAACTCGCTGGCGGTCATCCAGACCGGCAATCAGTTGACCGGCTTCCAGGAAATCCGCCAGGCCGTTGTGCTCGCCCCTGAGCCGATCACGAATTCGATTCTGATCAGTGCCTCGCAGGAGTGGTACCCGCGGGTTCTGCAACTGATCCAGGGACTCGATCAACGGCCGATGCAGGTGGCCGTCAATTGCCTCATCGCCGAAGTGCGGCTGTCGAACACCGAAGAGTTTGGCGTTGAACTCGGCCTGCAAAGCCCGATCCTGTTCAACCGCGGTTTGATCGGCACCACGGGTACGGTCGGGCTGACGAACACGACCGGCTCGCTGATCCCGGCCGGCGTGTCGGTCACGCAGGCGACCAACATCACGGCCGTGCCGGGCCTGAACTTCAATAACACGCAGGCGATCAACGGCGGCCTGCCGCAGTTCAACCTGGCCAGCCCCAGCACAGTGGCTTTCCAGGGGCTTGGCAGTCTGGGCGTTGGCCGTGCCAACGCCAGCGGCATCGGCGGCTTTGTCTTCAGCGGGGCCAGCGATACGGTCAACGTGCTGATCCGGGCGTTGAAGACGCAGGGACGAATCGACATCCTGAACGCTCCGAACCTGCAGACGCTCGACAATCAGATTGGCTTTGTGACCGTCGGCCAGATTTTCCCTTACATCACGGGTGGTCAGTTCACCGCGCTGGGCACGTTCCAGCCGAACATCACCTACCGGACCGACGTCGGCGTGACGCTTCAGGTCACCCCGCGCATCAGTCCGGAGGGGCGAATCCTGATGCGAGTCGAGCCGTCGGTCATCCAGCCGCTCGATACGCAGGTGCCGTTGGGCAACGGACTGTTCGCCACGGCGTTCAGCAATCAGGTCGTGCAGACGACTGTGCTGGCTGAAGACGGCGAAACGGTGGTGATCGGCGGTCTGATCACGAAGAACAGCACGCGGCAGGAGAATAAGATCCCGTTCTTCGGCGATCTTCCCTATGTCGGTGCCGCGTTCCGGTACCGGACGCAGGCAATGGAGAAGCGGGAACTGATCATCGTGCTGACGCCGCGGATTATCCGCACGCCGGAAGATGCGGACCGCTTTGCCATCGACCGCTTCAAGCAGATGGATTGGAACCTGAAAGATGTCGAGAAGGCCTACGGCAAAGAGAACATGAGTCTTATCCGGCCGAACCCGAACGGTTCGAACGTTGCCCCCTACTGCCCGCCGGCGGAACAGGAACAATTCCTGCCCGCGGACCCCAGCCTGCCGGCTCCGAAGCCGGTGTCGAAGGGCGAACCGCAGGGACCGGAACTCAAGCAGGCCAGTCACACGGTCGGCACGGATGCCCCCAAGCAGAAGGAGTCGCGAGGATGGAGCCTCTTCGGCAACAGCAAGTGACCCGTCGCGCCGCCCTTGGGGGCCTGGCGTTCGCGGCCTTCGGCTCGGTCGGCTGCTTCGGCAAGCACTTCACGAAGAAGTCGACCGAAGTACTTAAGCCGGCCGCTCAGGGCCGGATGATCTCGACGTGGGAAAAGAACGTGGTGTTCGCGCCGGACGCTTCGCGCGGCGGGGCAATCATCCCGGGGTTGATGGGCCGCATGTACTTGTTCGCGCCTGGCACCGAGGTGCCGCAGTACGGCGACGGCAGCCTGAAACTCGATCTTTGGGACAGCACCCCGCACGGCGATACTCCGCCCCGGCAGATGGAACACTTCATCATCGGGGCCGACGTGCTCAGGATGTTCTCGAAGGTCGATGGCCTGGGGTTTGAGGGTTACTCGATCTTCTTCCCCTGGTCCACCTACCGGCCCGATGTGACGCAGGTGTACATCACCATGCTCTACACCGCGGCCGACGGCGGCACCTACTTCCACCAGAGTGGAACCTTCGCCGTCGATCACACCGGTGCGCAGGAACGCGTCAAAAAGGGACAGAGCATCTCCAGTCCGTCGGTGAATCAAGTATCATCAAAGTGATGTAAACTCAATCCGAGCCGGATGCGTCGACGATGTCAGTCGCTGCCACATCCGGCTTGGGTTGAATCTCTCTCCTGATTACTAACAGGTTGTTCGATGCCGTTTGAAAGGACTTCGCAGGCGGGAACGCTCCAGCCCGCGGGCACTCTTGCCAACCGCACATACATCGGCCTGTTGATCGCCCAGTTTCTGGCCGCGTTCAACGATCAGGCGATTCACGCCTCGGCCATGTTCTTCGCCATCAATACGCAGACGCTTACGGAAGCCTCGGCCATCTCGCTGATGCCGATCCTCTTCTACGCGCCGTGGGCCATCTTCTGTACCTACGCGGGTTACTTCGCCGACCGGTACAGCAAGCAGCGTTCGCTGGTGTTCTGGAAGTTTGCCGAGATAGCGATCTGCGCGCTGGCCGTCCTCGGCTTCTGGCTCGGTACGCATGATTACCCGCAGACCGGTACCTGGATCGTGCTGTCGACCGTGTTCCTGATGGGCACGCATTCGGCATTCTTCGTCCCGGCGAAGTACGGCGTGATGCCCGAGATCCTGCAACCGCACCTGTTGTCGAAGGGGAACGGCCTGCTCGAATCCCTGTCGTTCCTCGCGGTGATCCTGGGGACTGTCTCGGGCGGCGTGCTTTCGTTTCTGTTCCTGCGGCATGAATACGTCATCGGTTTCATCCTTCTGGGGTTGGCCGTCGTCGGGTCGATCAGCAGCCTGCTGATCCGCCGGATGCCCGCCGCCAATCCGACGCTCCGGCGGCCACCGTATATCTATCAGCCGCTGTTCCGCAGTCTGCGGATGCTCTTCAGCACGAAGGCGTTGGTGTTCGCGGTGATCGGCATCGCGTTCTTCACGTTCGTTGTGGCGTTCATGCGAGCGACGGTCTACATGCTCGGCGAAAGTCAGAACCCCCGCTGGGACGAACTGCGTACCAGCGCGATCGTCGGCACCGTGGCACTGGGCATCGGCCTGGGCAGTCCGCTGGCCGGGTGGTTGTCGGGCCGCAAAGTCGAACTGGGCCTGATCCCGCTGGGGGCGTTCGGCATGGTGGTCGGCTGCGTGCTGTCGGCCTTCATGCTTGACTTCATCCCAGGGCTGGTCGCGTCGATCATCCTGATCGGCTTCAGTACCGGCTTCTACCTGGTGCCGTTGTTCACGCTGCTCCAGCATCGGGCACCGAAGTCTGCAAAAGGCGACATGATCGCCACCAGTAACTTCATTAACGTGACCGGCGCCATCGCGGCGTCGTCGTTGTTCTTCTTCCTGGTCTTCCTGGCGAAGAAGGTCGAGTTCATCGAGCCGGTGACACAGCAGGACCGCTTCGCGCACGGCATACTGACCGAACTGGAAATCGAACGCGGCCGACCGGTCTTCTTTGACGTCAACAGCGTCACTGGCGGCCGTAAGCCGGATCCGAACGCGCAGCCGCCGAAGGCGCTCGACCAGATCTTCGGTGATGCCAAGCCAGGCGGGGCGATCGTCATCCACCTCGACCGCGGCATCGTCATCGGCGATGAGGTGATTGTCAGCCGCTACGTGCTGCGCGGGGTCGAGCATCTCGATGTGCGCCGGCAGGGCGACGAACTGAAGGCCGCGTACGACGCCCGGCATCTGCCGCGATTTCTATTCCTGGGTGCGGGCCTGATGACGCTGGCGACATTGCTGGTGCTTTGGAAGCGCCTGCCCGACCTGATGCGGCGGGCGGGAAGCGTGCTGCGGTCGCTGAAGGGGCCGCACGTTCTGATGTCGGGCGGGCACCATCTGCCAGGCGACGGGCCGATCGTGCTGGCGCTGACAGCGCATGACCCGCTATTGCACGCCACTGTCCGCTCGGCCACCGATCGCCGGACTCGCATCTTCGGGGCTGATCCGCTGCTCGCCGAGACGGCCGCGGAAGTGCTGCGACATGGCGACATCGTCGGAATCGTACTCGACGGTCCGAAGGGCGATGAACTGCTGCACGCGGTGGCCGCCCGGCAGGCGTTCGACATCGTGCCGGTCTATGCCGTGCACGAGAACCGCACGCTGATCATCGCCTTCGGCGAACCGATCGCCGCGAGCACGCCGCCGGATATCGTCCGGCTGCGGATCGAGGCGCTGCGAAGTTGAAAGAGCCGCGCACGAAGTAAGCGGGGTGAGCGAAGCGAACCCCGGGGCTCGACTCCGCAGCGGAGCGATCCGTTGCGGTCCGCGGCCTCACAACGAACGTTGTTCTTGATCAATCGTATGATTTCCGCATGGCGACGTTCATCGACGAGCAGAGCGGAACAAGCTGGACGCCGGGTTCACATCCTCACTTCCGATTGGCCGCCGCATGGCTGCCGACACAGAATGTCAGTGTGTTTCAGGATGAGGTACGGCAGTTGCGTCGGGTACTCGGAGTTCGATCTGATTTCGAGTTCAAGTTCGCCAAGACACATCAGCGGCCCGACTGGCGCTTTCGCTTCTACAATCTGTCGATCGATCTTGGTTTGAAGTTTGCCGCGTGTGCTTTCGATAAGAATCGCATCGTACCCGGTTCCTACACTTCTTCACAGTTCTATCAAGCGGGTGCAACTGTATTGGCAGCTGACCTTTGTGCAACCAATCGCGAGGCAGAGGCTGCGCGGTGTGCCACCATGGGAAAACCAATGCTGTTGCAGGAACCAATCGCCGTGGATGACAACAAGGATGCCCGAATGCTGAGTGCGATCGGGGAGGCCTTTCGCGCACTCCGTTCAGGTCGCGATCTTCGATCGGCATTGACGATCAAGCCGGTGTTTCGTGATTCCGCTAAGGATGAGGCCCTTCAGTTGGCCGACATGGTGATGGGAGCGGTCGGGGCTCACTTGGATGGTGACAGCGAGTGGTGTGATCTGATTCGGCACGGTGGCAGGGAACTGGGAATCGTCAATTGGTCCAGTTGTCCAGCCGCGGTGATGGCCGGTGACCTGTGCGAGAACAGAACGAGCCGGGCAACTTGAAGATTGCCCGGCTCGTCGAGAATCAAGGGAACACAAAGCACGGCGAAACCGCGCCCTGTCCGGGTTAGGTCAATTGCTAGTTATCAGCAGGCTTGCGGACCTTGTCCGAATACCTGCACCTCCCCGTCGAGTGTTCGCAGAAATTATCGACCACACTCGCCTGAAAGTCAAGGCCGACATCAGTTTCCGAACTTACCTCAGCGAATCGAGAATGCCCTTCCGCATGCCGGAGAGTGCCGGCACCAGGCCGCCGAGACGGCCCATGATGATGGTGAACAGTAAGCCGCAAATCAGAATGTCGGTATCGAAAACCAACCGCATGATCACCGACTTGCCGCCGCCTCCCTGACCGCCGCTCACGGTGCTGGTCAATTGGCCGCCGTTAAACAGGGCACCGATGGCGATGCCGAGAACGCCGCCGAGAAGGGCGATCGTCATTGTCTCCAGCATGAACGAGACGAGAATCTGCCAGCGCTTGAAGCCGAGGATGCGCATGACGCCGATGTCGCGCGTTCGCTGGGAAATGGCCGCGAACATGGTGTTCATGACACCGAAGACGCCGCCGATGGCCATGATCAGTGCGATGAAGATGACCGACGTCAGCATCTGATCGTTCGACTTTCCCAAATCCTCGAAGTATTTGAGTTCATCCACGGCACGCACGCGCGGGTTCTTGAAGTTGACGCTCAGATGCCTGGCCATTGCCTTTGCGCTCTCTTCGCTGTCGTCGTTGACGCGCATGACGATCGTCGTGTACTGGCTTTTGTTGAACGCATCGGCCGCACGTTTCCAGGTTGCCCACACTTCCGAACCGAACGTGGACCCTTCCGACTTCATGATGCCGCTGACAACCACATCGAGCGTGCCCAGTTTGAACACGTCGCCGACCTTCAGGGTCTTGCGACCGAGGTCTTCCGCGAAGCTGGCGGCTGCCCCCTCGCCCAGCACGACCGGGCAGGCGGTTTTGCCGTCGCCGACGTCGACGCCGCCCTCGCGGCCGAACCAGTCGCCTTCCAGCAGTTCGATGTTGTGCACTTTCCCGGCGACATACGAATCGACAACGCCGCGAAGCTGCACGAAGCGCCGGCGCGGGCGCTCACCCGGTTTCGCCGCGATCGGCTGATTGATCACGAAATAGGTTTCAAAGCTGCACAGCTTGACCTTGCCGGTGGCGCTCGGCCCCGGGACTTCCTTCACGGTGATCGGTGATGGCATTGATCGGCCGTAGAGGTCTTCGGTGGCGCGTTCCAGTTCGATCTTCTCGATGTCGCCCTTGTACAGCGAACTGAACAGTTCATCGGTCGCACCTTCGGACAGTACGAACACATTGCCGGCAATGCCGCTGTTCGATGTCAGACTGTTGAGCCCGTTCACGAACGACAACATGACCGTCAGCAGGGCGAGGACAACCGTGAATGCCAACCCTGTCATTGCCGTGGTTCGCCAGCGCACGCGAAGGTTGCGCAGGTTGTACGCCAGCGGCACCTTGCCGATGCTCAAAAGCATGAGCAGGTCGACGGCATAAACGATCAGCAACACGTACGGCCATTGGTCGACCATGGCCCGGGGCAGCGCGTTGGCCAGTTCTGGCGGCAAGATCATGCGGGCGACCTTGCCGAAGTACGGGCTCTTCAGGTTCAGGTTGGTGACGATCTCCGTCGAGACGGCGAGCAAGCCGACCAGCAGCGCGATGCCGGTCGCCGCGGCGAACAATCGGGCAAACAAACGCCGGACGACGGAGCGCTCGCGCCGTGCTGTGTCGGTCAGTACCGATTCCTGCGGAAAGATTGCTGGCAGCATCAGCAGCATCGCCGAGAGCGGCAGCAGCGACAGGCCCAGCAGGAGCACCATGACGATGGTACTCTGCAGCAGTTTGAGTCCGCGCAGCACCAGTTGGGATGCCGGTTTCAGAAAGTTGACGAACGCCTGCGCCATGGATGCTCTCACGCCACTTTCGAAAACACTTCGGATACCTTCACCGATCGCGCCGTCCACGATGGCATGATGCTGCCGAGGATGGCGACACATGTGCCCATGAACGGCCCCCACCAGAGGGCTTCGGCCGGGATGAAGAACTTCGGGAAGAATGCGATCGGGAACGGAATGCCGCCGGCCCCGTTGATCAACGCGAATGCCGTGGCCGTGGCCATGAAACCGCTCAGCGCACCGATCAGGACTGCTTCGCCCAGCACCAGGCACATGACCATCCAGGGGCGGAAGCCCAGCACCTTCAGCACCGCCATTTCAATCCGACGTTCCCGGACGCTGATGCTGATCGCGTTGGCAATGACCAGCGTCATGGTTGCCAGCATCGCGGGCACCAGCAGCCATTTGATCGCCCAGAGGATGTCCTTCATCGGTTCGAGGAATGCCCCGATGGCCGACGATGCCGTCTCCATTTTGACAGCCGGATTGAACTTGCCCGAGGCGTTCACCTTCTCCGCCAGGATCTCGAACGACTTGCGATCGGGCATGCGGACCCAGATCAGGTTCAGGCTTTTGTCGGCCAGCGGGTGTTCTTTTCCGGTACGCCCCTTGAAGTCTTCGAGTGACCGTTTGAGGTAGTCGCGATGCATGATCGCGCTCTGGTCATAGCGGCCTTCGGGAAAGATGCCGACGATCTTGAACTTGAAGACCATGTCGGTGTAGTTGAAGCTGGTCATCTCGATTTCATCGCCGATCTTCTTATCCAGTTGCGCCAGTCGCTCCTTACCGAGGACGACGCTGGACTGGTTGGCCTCCATCAGATTGACGGCTTTCTGCAGCAGATCGCGCTGCTCGCCCGTCAGTTCATCAAGGCCGTCCATCATCGTCATCAGCTTTTTCGGCTCCATGCAGAACAGGAACAGGGAGTTCTTGGACGTGCGGTTCTTCGGGTCGAGACTCCCGCCGACAAAAGCCCATGTCATGATGTCGTCGTCGCCGTTCTTCGGGCGGTTCTCCGGCGGAAGTTCGGCGATCATCGCCCGCAGTTCGTTTTCGTGGCTCGGCTTCATCTGGCTGGGAATCTGGTTCCTTTCGGTGATGATCGCCTTCAGGTTGCTCTCTTTCTCGGACGTCACAAACGCAAGGAATGTCAGGATCGAGAAGATGAACGTGATGACGCAGACGAATACGAAGATGGCCAGATAGGTCAGGCCTGTGCGGAGCAGATTGCGGCTAAGGCTTCGAATGATCAGTACGGGGCCCATCCGGCCGGTGACCTGCGTCAGCAAAATGACCATGGCGGGGAACGGGCCGAACGACAGCAGACACAGCAGCGACAATGCGCGAACCAGCGGCAGGGTCTGCTTCACCGGGTCGGCATCAGGGTCGGCATTAGGCCCTGCCGGTGGGCGAGGCAGCGCTTCCGCGACGGATCGCGTGACTTCATCGAATCGCAGTTTGCCCCACGATGCCTGTTTGCTCGCTCCTTCGCCTGACCCGCCGAAGAAGTAGGTCGCCATGAACACCGTCGCACCGATGCCGATGATCGGCACTGCCCAGACGACGACCCTCGGCAACAACCGACGCAAAGGGCCGCGACCGCTGTCGCCACTGTGTGCTTCGTCCAGCGCCCAGAACCAACTGCTGACCGAGTAGAGCACGGCGAAGAACAACGGCAGCGTGAGCACTGCGACGACCAGCGACAGCACCGACAGGAACAAGAGTACCTGCAGCATGTAGAATGCCGCCTGCGCCAGCGATGTATCGACTTCGAAACCCGACATGGATCATTCCCCGGCAGTTCAATCGCTTCAGATACTCAACGAGCGGCGACGGTAACAGTACTTTCAACGTGAGTAAGTCTATGTTCATCAGGAATTCCATACGGACGATGTCCGTAAGTCCTGAAGAGCATTAGCAACGGACATCCACGGATAAGACGGTGAAGCAATTGGCTTTCCGCAGAGATTCTCATCATCCTGGTTTTCATCCGTGTTCATCCGTGGCCGTTTTTGATTTCCGCGAAAGCCGCTCCCTTACGGTCGCGGCTCGTGATCACCCGCATCCACGCGGCGGTCAGATCTATGCCGACGCCGCCATCGGCCGCGCCCGTTCCTCTTCCAGCACCAGCTTGCCTTTTTCGAGGTGCAGCGTGCGCTGGGCGCGGTCGGCGGCGTGGGGGTCGTGCGTCACCATGATGATCGTCTTGTTCAGTTGCGAACTGAGGATTTCCATCATCGTCAGAATCTCATCGGCGGACTTCGAGTCGAGGTCGCCGGTCGGTTCGTCCGCGACGATCAGTTTCGGATCGGTCACCATCGCGCGGGCGATGCCGACGCGCTGTTGCTGGCCGCCGGAAAGCTGGCCTGGTTTGTGGTTCATCCGGTCGGTCAGGCCAACCAGGTCGAGGGCGGTCGACACCTGCTTGCGGCGCTGTTCCTTGGTCAGGGGCAGCAGCAGCAGCGGCAACTCGACGTTCTCGAAAGCACTGAGGACGGGAAGCAGATAGTAGAACTGGAAGATGAAGCCGACGTTCCGCGTCCTCCAGCGCGCCAGTTGACTTTCGGACATGGCCGAGATTTCCTCGTCGCCGATCCAGATGCTGCCGCCGGTCGGCTGGTCGAGCCCGGCAATCAGGTTCAAGAGCGTCGTCTTCCCGGAACCCGAGGGGCCCATCAGCGCGAGAAATTCGCCCGCCCCCACATCGAGGGAAAGCTTCTGAAGCACCTGGATATCTTCGCTGCCTCGCGTGAACGATTTGTAAAGTTCACGCACTTGAACGATCGGCTTTCCATTCATGACTCGATCAACTCCGGGGGACAGCGATTCCAAGGTACACCGACCGAGGAAAACGCAACGCTTCGCTCGGCGCAGGTTCTGTTTCGACCCCGGCAGGGGTCACAGCTATTAGCCGGTGGTTGAGCGCAGCGATACCACCGGTAGCTCGGCCCTTCGCCACCGACCCCGGTAGGGGTCGCAGCGGTCCAGTGATGACGAGCGCTGCGACCCCTGCCG
>Ga0105048_10017841_pt1 | contig 10939 bp, 8 predicted proteins | sample MAT05_FD_78382 | JGI IMG/M metagenome (GOLD analysis project Ga0105048, IMG submission 78382) | Freshwater microbial communities from Lake Fryxell liftoff mats and glacier meltwater in Antarctica - MAT-05 | ecosystem: Environmental > Aquatic > Freshwater > Ice > Liftoff microbial mat | place...
AGGGGTGCGGGAGCGGTGGCGGCACCTGCGGCATGCGCCAACTCCGACTGCGCCGATGCTTGCGCCTGGGCCTGGGCCTGGGCCTGGGCCTGGGCCTGGGCATCGGCATCGGCATCGGCATCGGCATCGGTCAGCGAAAGCCAGAACACGCTGCCCACGCCCGCGATGCTGTCCACGCCGATATGGCCTTGCATCAGGTCCACCAGCCACTTGCTCAGCGCCAGGCCGATGCCAGCGCCTTCAACGCCGCTGTGTTCTGCGTCCAGCCGCTCAAAGGGCAAGAACAGCCGCGCCTGCTGCGTCGGGCTCAGGCCCGGTCCGGTGTCACGCACTTCGATGCGCAACATGCCGGGCAGGCGCTGCCAGCCCAGGTGCACTTCGCCGCCTGGCCGGTTGTACTTGATGGCATTGGACAGCAGATTCAGCAGCACCTGCTTCAGCCGTGTGGGGTCGGCCAGCACCTGGCCGGCAGCGCCGCCTTGCAAGTGCATGCTGACCTGCCGAACGGCTGCCATCGACGACACCAGGCGCAAGCAGTCGCTGGCCACGGCGTCCACGTCCACGGCCGCCAACTGCAGGCTCAGGCGGCCGGCTTCGATGCGCGCCAGGTCCAGCACGTCGTTGATCAGGCTCAGGAGATGACGGCCGCCGCGCTGCAGTTCTTGCACCCGCGCCCGCTGCGGCGGGCTCAGCGGGTCGGCGGTGTCGGCGTCCAGCAGCTGTGCAAACCCCAGCACCGCGTTGAGCGGCGTGCGCAGCTCGTGTGACATGCGCGACAGGAACTCCGACTTGGCGCGGTTGGCGCGTTCGGCCTCGTCCTTGGCGGCGCGAAGCCCGGCTTCGGCGGCCTTGCGCTCGGTTGTGTCCCAGCCATAGACGATGAAACCCTCGAAGCGGCCGTCGGGCGTGAAGCGGGGGATGCCGTGGTCCAGCAGCCACCGCAGACTGCCATCGCGGCAACACATGCGGTACTCCAGCTGGTAGGGCAATTGCCGAGCGGCTGCCGATTCAAAGGTGCTGCGGCCCAGTTCCAGGTCGTCGCCGTGCATGCGGTGGGCCCAGCTCAGTGCCAGCTCGGCTTCCTTGGCGCGGCCGGTGATCCGCAGCCAGCGCTGGTTGAACCAGATCGGGGCCCCGCGCGCGTCCGACAGCCAGATGAAAGCCGGCGCGGCGTCGGCCATGCTGCGAAAGCGCGATTCACTTTCCTGCAGCGCCTGCTGCGACTGCACCGCGGCCGTGACATCGGTGTAGGTGCGCACCACGCTGCCGTCGGCGCCGCGGTGGGTCTGCACCTCCAGCACCACACCGTCACTGCGCGCGCGCTGGTAACGCGGCGGGTCGGTGCGCCAGGCGTCCAGTTCGGGGCGGAATTCAACGCCTTCGAAGTGACCATGTTGAATCTGATGTCGGCCCAGGTCCATGATCGTGGGCCGCGCCTGCATCAGCGATTCCGGGATCTGCATCAGGTTCAGGAAGGTGCGGTTCCAGGCATGCGTGCGGCCGTCGGCATCGATGCTCAACACACCTTGCGACAGCGCGTCCAGGGTGACCTCGAGCACACGCGACTTCTGGGCCAGCAACTCGCTGCTCAGGCGCACCTGCCGCTCCGCGTCCTTGAGCGGGCTGATGTCCGAGAACATGCCCACGGCACCGATCTTCTGGCCCGCAGCGTCGAAGATGGGCGTGGCGTTGTTGTAGCAGTGCACGGCATGGCCCTCGGCGTGGCGCAGCGCAATCTCGTAGCTTTCGGCCGCGCCCTGGCTGCGCCGCTGCACCCGCTGGCGAAAGATGTCCGCGTTGGCCTCGTCCACAAATTCGAAGATCGTGCGGCCCAGCATCTGCGCCAGCGGCAGGCCCAGCAGGCGGCACATGGCGGGGTTGGCGTTGGTGGTGCGCAGTCCGTTGTCGATGAACCAGATGCCTTGTTCGGTGTTCTGGATCAGCAATTCCAGCATGCGCTTTTGCTCGGCCAGTGCGGCCTGCTCGGCCTTGCGTTCGGTGATGTCGGTGTAGAGGGAGACAAAACCGCCGTCGGGCGTGGGGTTGCGCCGCATCTCGATGGTGCGACCGTCGGGGCGCAGGTACTCGGTGACCGCGCGGGGTTGCTGGCGCAGCAGGCGCAGCCGGCGTTGGGTTTCGGCCAGCGGCTCGCCCGGGCCGTACTCGCCCGCCACCGCCAGCGCCATCACCAAGTCTTCCAGCGCCGCACCCACACGTGCCAGTGCGGGGTCCAGCCGGGTCAGCACCAGGAAAAGCGGATTCCAGCTGCGCAAGCGCCAGTCGGCGTCGAAGACACAGATGCCCTCGCCCGCGTGGTCAAAGATCAACCGCAGCAGGGCCTCGCTGTCGGTGACCTGCGGCAACTGATCAGGAGACCCATGCATGGCCCATTCTGCCGCCTGGCGTGCCGTGCAGGGGCCCGGGGCAACGCCCTAAACTCCGCCATCTCTTTGGCGGCTGCCGCTGCAAGCGCTTCAGCCGGATCGCCATCACGCCCGACCGCATGGCCCGCAAACCCGCACTCGCCCCCGACGACAACGCCGATGGACCGGCTGCCACCACCCGCGCCAGCGCGGTGTATGGCCAGTTGCGTGCCGACATTGCGCATGGCCTGTTGGCGCCCGGCAGCAAGCTGCGCGTCGAGGCCATGGGCCAGCGTTACGGCGTGGGCGCCAGCCCGCTGCGCGAGGCGCTGAGCCGGCTGTCCGCCGAAGGCCTGGTCGATCGCACCGACCAGCGTGGCTTCAGCGTCGCGGCGCTGAAGTGGGACGAACTGCCCGTCCTGACGCACAACCGAGTGCAGCTGGACAGCCTGGCGCTGCGCGAGTCCATCGCCGCCCGCGACGCCGCCTGGGAAGACCAGCTGGTGCTGCTGGTGCACCGCCTGTCGCGCACGCCGCGCTCGCTGTCGGACACCGCCTACCAGCCCAACCCCGCCTGGGAGACGCTGCACCGCGACTTCCACCGTGCACTGCTGGCGCGCTGCCCTTCACGCTGGCTGCGCGGCTTTTGCGACACGTTGGCCGAAGAGGCCTACCGCTTCCGCCAGGTGGCGGCGGGCAAGAGCTTCACCAAGCGCAACGAACATGTTGAACACGTGGCCATCTTCGAAGCCGCCATCGCAGGTGACGCCGACACCGCGGTGCAGCGGCTCACCGAACACTACACCCGCACGTCCACGCTGGTGGCCACGCAGGCGCGCAAGCGGGGCCAGGCGGAGTCAGGCAGCTGAGGGTGGCGGCGCCGGCTGAAGGTCAGATGGGGTTCAGGCCGGTGTCTGCGCCTGAACCGATGCCAGCCTGAAGTCGATCGTCATCACCGGTACGTCGCTGCTGCTGTCGGGTACATAACGCTGAACCAGTGCAGATCGAACGCCGAACACGGCGTCGCTGTCCAGATAGGGATCTTCGGCATCGAAGATTTCGGTGACCAGCGTGCGGTAGCCCGGCGCCTGCACGATCAGGTGCACATGCGCCGGCCGCCAGGCGCTGCGGCCGGCAGGCTCCACCACATCGTGCCAGACGGGGCCGTCGATCGGAATCTGATAGGGCTGCGGGCGGATGGTGCGGATGGCAAATTGGCCTTCAGCGTCCACCTGCAGCCGGCAGCGCAGGTTGTCCTGCGGCTGGCTGGGGTCCAGCTGCCAGTACAGGCCGTTGTCGGCGTTTTGCCAGAAGTCCAGCGTGGCTTGCGGCAAAGGCTGGCCCCGCGCGCCCAGCACACGGCCGCGCAGCAGCACCACCTGGCCTGCGTTGCCGGCGCTCAGATCGGCCGGGTTGTTCTTCCAGGGTGAGCCTGCGGTATGGAAGGGGCCCAGCACACTGCCCGGCGTGGCGTCTGGCGCACCCGCTTGGGCTGCGGCCAGCAAGTCCACCAGGCTGGACAGACCCAGCACGTCCGACAGCAGGCTGAATTCGCTGCGGCTGTCGCTGCTGATGTCACCCGTGCGGTGCAGGAAGGCCAGCGCCGCACGCCATTCATCGTGTGTGAGCCCGGTGGCCTTGGCGTAGCCATGCAGGTGCTGCACCAGTTGCTGCAGCAGCAGGCGCCGGCGCGCGTCGGGCACACCCGCAAAGCTGTCGGCGGCGGCCTGTGTGATGTTGTCGAGGGCGATGTTGCGCATGGCAGGCACTTCAGGCGGTGACGGGGTTGCCGAGCAGGCCCACCCCTTCGATTTCGATCTCGATGGTGTCACCGGCCTTCATCCACACCGGCGGTGTGCGTGCATAGCCCACACCGGCCGGTGTGCCCATCACCAGCACGTCGCCGGTTTCCAATGTGAGCGCTTCGCTGAGCAGCGCGATGGTTCTGGCCACGCCAAACACCATGTCGGACGTGGAGGCGCTTTGCATCACCCGGCCGTTGAGCCGGCTCTCGATATGCAGGCCCATGCAGCCGGGTGGCAGCTCATCGGCCGTCACCAGCGCGGGGCCGAAACCGCCGGTGGCGTCGAAGTTCTTGCCGATGGTCCACTGCGTGGTCTTGCGCTGGTAGTCGCGCAGCGTGACGTCGTTGAAGCAGGCGTAGCCGAAGACATGTTTCAGGGCCTGTGCTTCACTGACACTCTTCGCAGGCGCGCCGATCACCAGCGCCAGCTCGGCCTCGAAGTCCAGCTTGGCCGACACCGCCGGCACGCGCAGCGGCGCGCCGTGGGCCAGCAATGAGGTGCCGCAGCGCAGAAACAGCGCCGGGTAGTCGGCCACCGTGTTGCCACCTTCCCTGGCGTGGTCGTGGTAGTTCACGCCCAGGCAGATGATCTTGCCCGGGCGCGGCAACACGGGCAGCAGTTGCAAACTCGACAAAGGCATGGCCCGGGCCGTGACCGCAGCTGCCCGTAGGGCCACGGCAGGCGCCAGTGCGCTGTCTCGCACGCAGGCTTCGATGAAGGCCAGCAAGGACGCCGGCACATCGCCGCCCAGCGCCGCACGGCCCACGACGGCAGCACCGATCTGCACGCCCCAGGTGTCACCCTCGGCGCCGCGGTAGCTGACGAGTTTCATGCCGGCTCCCTGGCCATCGAATGAAATTTCATGCGTCTGCTTTCATTCGATCTTCATTCGATCTTCATTCGATCTTGACCCCGATTTCCTTGATCAGCTTGCCCCACTTGAGCACTTCGCTTTCGATGTAGCGGCGGGTGCTCTCGCGGTCCAGGCGCTGCGCCTGCAGGGACAGCGACTCGAAGCGGTCTTGCACCGGCTTGGCACCCAAGGCCTTGATGACCTCGGCGTTCAGCTGCTCCAGCACAGCCGGTGGTGTCTTGGCCGGCGCGAAGATGGCAAACCAGGTGTTGGCCTCGAAGCCGGGGTAACCCAGTTCGGCCACCGTGGGCACGTCGGGCAGCGCCGGGCTGCGTTTGAGCGACATCACCGCAATCGGGCGCACCTTGCCGCTCTTGGCAAAGGGCACGGCAGGCGGCATCGAGGTACTGGCGACCGGCACCTGGCCACTGACCACCGCGTTGGTGGCCGCGGCGGGCTGGAAAGGCACGTGTGTGATGTCCACCTTGGCCAGTGAACGGAACAGCCACTCGGCGCCCAGGTGGGTGGTGGTGCCGTTGCCCGACGAGGCGTACGACAGCTTGCTGGTGCGCGCCAGGGCCAGCAGCTCGGCCAGGTTGGCTGCCTTCACGTCCGGATGCACGTACACCAGGTTGGGCGTGACGGCAGCCATGGCCACCGGCGCCAGGTCGCGCAGGGTCTCGTAGCCGGCGTTGGCAAAGAGATTGGGGTTGACCGACACCGCCACGCTGTGGATCAGCAGCGTATAGCCGTCAGCGGGTGCGTTCATCACCTGCTGCGTGGCAATGTTGCCGCCGGCGCCGGGCTTGTTTTCGACCACCACGGTCTGGCCCAGGCTGGCGCTCATCTGCTCGGCAATGAGCCGGGCCACGATGTCGGTGCTGCTGGCGGGTGCGAAGGCCACGACCAGCCGTATGGGCTTGTCGGGAAAGGCCGCGTGCGCGGTTTGGATGCTCAACCCCAGGGTCAGGGCCAGCGCCGCCGCCAGGCCGATCAGGCCGATCAGGCCGATCAGGCGATGCTTCATGGTTGTCTCCGCAGGTGTGTTGTGTTGGCCACTTTAATCGTTGAAGTTTCTTTTGTGTCCGATTATCGATAAAAGTGGGTCGGGGATTTCCCGCGACACACGCTGGAATCTGACCGGGCCCGCGACGTCGAGACCGCGGCCGCGGCTGCGGCCCACAGAACATGCCGCTCATCGGCACGGTTGTGCTGCTGCGCGCGCTGGAACGTCGCAGCCAGCTGGACTGGTGCTGCAGCCGCAGACCGCGGGTTGATCGTCAGCCGGCCACAGCACCACCGCGCAGGACGCGGTGGTGTTCGGCGCGGGCAGGCGCAAATGCCACCTGCAGCGTGCGCAGCAAGGCTTCGGCGCTGTCGCTGTTGTCGGCCAGCAGGTTGCAGACATAGACATCCAGCGTCACAGCGCCCAGCTCGGGCCAGGTGTGCACCGCCAGGTGCGATTCGGCCAGCAACACCACACCGGTCACGCCGCCTGGTGCCGGGAAAGGGTGGAAGATCTCGCCCACCGGCTGCAGGCCGGCAGCGCGCACGGCTTGCAGGCACAGCGCACGCAGCGCGCCGACCTCGCACATGGCGGGCAGCGTGGCGGCGCAGCCGCGCAGGTCGGCGGTGAGGTGCAAGCCTTGCATGGCGGCGGATGATAGGAGCGACCGTGATGCGTGGCGACGCTCCTAGAATCCGCAACTCCGCCCCACGCGACGCTGCACCCGTCAGCGCAAGAGCCCAATGGCCACCTCAGCCACCTCCAAGCAAGTCACCTCTCTCATGGCCAACGCCATCCGCGCCCTGGCCATGGACGCCGTGCAGCAGGCCAACTCCGGCCACCCGGGCGCGCCCATGGGCATGGCCGAGATGGCCGTGGCGCTGTGGGGCCGCCACCTCAAGCACAACCCGGCCGACCCACACTGGGCCGACCGCGACCGCTTCGTGTTGAGCAACGGCCACGGCTCGATGCTGCTGTACGCCCTGCTGCACCTGAGCGGCTACGAGCTGCCCATGAGCGAGCTGCGGCGCTTCCGCCAACTGCACAGCAAGACTCCGGGCCACCCCGAAGTTGACTTGACCCCGGGCGTGGAAACCACCACCGGCCCACTGGGCCAGGGCCTGGCCAATGCCGTGGGCATGGCGCTGGCCGAAAAGCTGCTGGCCGCCGAATTCAACCGCCCGGGCCACACCGTGGTCGACCACCACACCTACGTGTTCATGGGTGACGGCTGCCTGATGGAAGGCATCAGCCACGAAGCCATCGCGCTGGCTTCCAGCTGGAAACTGGGCAAGCTGGTCGCGCTGTACGACGACAACGGCATCAGCATCGACGGCAAAGTCGAGCCCTGGTACCCCGACAACGCCGGGTTGCGTTTTGCGGCCATGGGCTGGCAGGTCATCGGCCCGCTGGACGGCAACGACGTGGACGCGGTGGACACCGCACTGGCCCAGGCGCGCGAAGGTGGCAGCCACCCCACGCTGGTCATCTGCCGCACCACCATCGGCAAAGGCTCACCCAACCGCGGCGGCACGGCCAAGGCGCACGGCGAACCGCTGGGAGCCGAAGAAATCCAGCTCACCCGCGCCGCGCTGGGCTGGACCGCCGAACCCTTCGTGGTGCCCGAAGCAGCTTACAGCGGCTGGGACGCACGGGCCAGCGGCGCCAAGGCCGAAGCCGCCTGGGCGCAGCGCTTCGGCGACTACCAAAAGGCCTTCCCCGAACTGGCGGCCGAATTCAAGCGCCGCATGGCCGGTGAGCTGCCTGCCGGTTTTGCGCAGACGGCTGTCGACGCCATCACCGCGGCCCACACCAAGGCCGAAGCCGTGGCCACCCGCAAGGCCAGCCAGATCGCGCTGGAGGCCTTCACCAAGGCCCTGCCCGAGATGCTGGGCGGCAGCGCCGACCTGACCGGCAGCAACCTGACCAACACCTCGTCCACACCACCGCTGCGCTTCGACGAGGCTGGTGCTGTGGTGACCAGCGCAGCGGCGGGCGCCACCCCCGACGCGGTACGCGTCGGACGTCATATCAACTACGGCGTGCGTGAATTTGGCATGGCCGCGGTCATGAACGGCATCGCGCTGCATGGCGGCTACATCCCCTACGGCGGCACCTTCCTGACCTTCAGCGACTACAGCCGCAACGCCATCCGCATGGCCGCGCTGATGAAAAAGCGCGTCATCCACGTCTTCACGCACGACAGCATCGGCCTGGGCGAAGACGGGCCTACCCACCAAAGTGTGGAGCATGCGGCCAGCTTGCGGCTGATCCCCAACCTGGACGTCTGGCGTCCGGCCGACACTGCAGAAACCGCCGTCGCCTGGACCATGGCGCTGGGCAACACCACGCGGCCCACGGCGCTGCTGTTGACACGGCAGAGCCAGCCCTACCTGCCCAAGGCGTCGTCAACCGCCGCTCCCCATGCGTCGGGGCTGGACCAGATCAGCAAGGGCGCCTACGTGCTGGCCGAACCCAGCGAGGTGGGGCTGAAGAAACGGGCGCAGGCGGTGATCATCGCCACCGGCAGCGAAGTCACGCTGGCGCTGCACGCGCAGGCCGAACTGGCGCGGCTGAAGATCGCCGTGCGCGTGGTCAGCATGCCCAGCACCAGCGTCTTCGACCGCCAGACCGTGGCCTACAAAAAGAGCGTGCTGCCCGCCGGCGTGCCGCGCATCGCCATCGAAGCCGGTGTCACCGACGGTTGGTGGAAATACGGCTGCGCCGCCGTGGTGGGCATCGACACCTTCGGCGAAAGTGCACCGGCACCCGATCTTTTCAAGCACTTCAAGCTCACCACGGCCAATCTGGTGGCGGTGGTACGCAAGGTGCTGAAGGGGTGAGTTGCTGATGGCCGGCCGGAACGTCTCGCTGGCCATCGCGGTGGCCCTGCTGGGCCTTCTTGGCCTGGCACCAGGCGCCCAGGCGCAGGAGCCCAGGATCGAACGTTCACCCGCGCTGGACTGCCTGAGCCCGCCGGCCGCCGAACGCGGCGCGCCCGAATTCCCTTTCGAATTGTGGAAACTCGAAAAGACAGGCCGGGTCAAGGTGGCGCTGGACTTCACCGGCCCCGCGCAGCGCCCGGCGGTGGAGGTGCTGGATCACGTTGGGGACGAGGCTTTCGTCGATGCCGTAAAGGACCACGTGCGCACCCTGCGTGTGCCTTGCCTGACCGCGGCCGACACGCCCACCCGTCTGGTCATCGATTTTGTGTTCCAGCCGGACTCGCGCCGGGCACAGTACATCGAACCTGTGGACGCCGCCGACTCAGGTCGCGCTAGGACGCTGGAGTGCCTGAAGCACATCACGGGTGACAGGGCACCCGACTACCCCAGCGAAGCCCAGCGCCGCGACGTGCAAGGCCGCGTGCTGCTGTACATGCACTTTGCGTCGGCCGACTTGCCGCCCACGATCGAGGCCTACACCGCACCTGGCAATGGCCTGCTCAAGACGGACATCGAGTACTGGGCGCGCGGCTACCGGCTGCCCTGCCATCAAGGTGGCCCGGTCACCGCCACCATCATCTTCGAATACCGCTGATGGACACGGGTGGCTACGGCTTCAAGGACATCACGTTCCTGCAGTACCTGCGTCACGTGAAGGATCTGCGTGAACAGACCCTGGTCGCCGACACCACCACCATGGGCTGCCCTTTCGACGTGAGCCTGATCTACCGCAAACCGCACCTGCACAACATCGTGGGTCAGCTGGGCGGCGGCCACCCGGCACGCCGCCCTCTGCTGGACTGGCTGGCGCAAGCCGAACTGCAACTGCCGCGCCAGTCGCTGACTTCGGTTTTTGGCGACGAAGTCCGCTTCACCGTGCCCTGCATCAAAATCAACCTCAAACCCAAGGAGAAATCATGACCATCAAGGTAGGCATCAACGGCTTCGGCCGCATCGGCCGCATGGTGTTCCGCGCTGCGGTGCAGAACTTTCCCAACATCGAGATCGTGGGCATCAACGACCTGCTCGAGCCCGATTACCTGGCCTACATGCTGAAATACGACAGCGTGCACGGCCGCTTCAAGGGCGACATCGCGGTGGACGGCCACACGCTCATCGTCAACGGCAAGCGCATCCGACTGACGGCCGAGCGCGACCCGGCGGCGCTGAAGTGGGGTGACGTGGGCGCACAGGTGATCATCGAAGCCACGGGCCTGTTCCTGACCAAGGACACCTGCCAGAAGCACATCGATGCCGGCGCCCAGAAGGTGCTGCAAAGTGCGCCCAGCAAGGACGACACGCCGATGTTCGTCTACGGCGTGAACGACAAGACCTATGCCGGCCAGACCATCATCAGCAACGCCAGCTGCACCACCAACTGCCTGGCCCCCGTGGCCAAGGTGCTGAACGACAGCTTCGGCATCAAGCGCGGCCTGATGACCACCGTGCACGCCACCACCGCCACGCAAAAGACCGTGGACGGCCCCAGCAACAAGGACTGGCGCGGCGGCCGCGGCATCCTGGAAAACATCATCCCCAGCAGCACGGGTGCTGCCAAGGCCGTGGGCGTGGTCATTCCAGAGTTGAACAAGAAGCTCACCGGCATGAGCTTTCGTGTGCCCACCAGCGATGTCAGCGTCATCGACCTGACCGCCGAACTGGTCAAGGAAGCCAGCTGGGACGACATCTGCAACGCCATGAAAGCCGCCGCCAACGGCCCCATGAAGGGCGTGCTGGGCTACACCGAGGACAAGGTGGTGTCCACCGACTTCCGCGGTGAAGCCATGACCAGCGTCTTCGACGCCGACGCCGGCATCGCGCTGGACAAGACCTTCATCAAGGTCGTGGCCTGGTACGACAACGAATGGGGCTACTCCAACAAATGCCTGGAAATGGTGCAGGTCATCGCCTGATCGGGGTTCGATCGGCGCTTGAACTGCGCTTGAACTGCGCTTGAACTGCGCTTG
>Ga0105048_10017842_pt1 | contig 10938 bp, 10 predicted proteins | sample MAT05_FD_78382 | JGI IMG/M metagenome (GOLD analysis project Ga0105048, IMG submission 78382) | Freshwater microbial communities from Lake Fryxell liftoff mats and glacier meltwater in Antarctica - MAT-05 | ecosystem: Environmental > Aquatic > Freshwater > Ice > Liftoff microbial mat | place...
GAGTTTGGTAACGGTGCCCGTGACGTACTCATCGGCCCGTAGCAGCGTGGCGAGCGCGCGCTGATCGTGCGGTTCGAGGGCGTCGGTAATGGGGAAGCCGGAGGCTTCGAGCGTGGCGTTGATGTCCGTTTTCGGCAGGACATAAACCTGCTTGAACGGGAAATCACTGTTAATGCGCGAACGCACGGCGTCTGCGGCCTGCACCCCCAATCCCTTCTCACCAGCCTTGAACACCGCCACGAGCACACGCGTGGCGTTCGGGTCGGGGACCCGATTGTACTGAGCGGACGCGATCGACGGCACCGCGAGGGTACCACCGAGCGCGAGACCGATTCCGGCGAGCGCCTGGAAATGCCGTGACATCAATGTCGTAACCTCCGCACCGTGAGCCGTGGACCCGGCATACCGCCGGCATATCTGCAACCCGAGTGGCCGTGCGCGAGCCAAGCGGGTCTGGGGAGAACTGCAGAACTTGAAGAGCACCGACCTACCATGCAAGCATTCGGCCGAAACCGATACCAATTCGGTTGGAACGAGTGGGCGAAGAGGGACTCGAACCCCCGACATCCTGCGTGTAAGGCAGGCGCTCTAACCAACTGAGCTATTCGCCCGATGATACGACGCACCCTGTGACTTGTTGAACCTTACAACGGTCGCAGGGCGCTGTTCCCGCGTGAACCACAACTTAACCGGATCGTCACGATTGGCAGGGGTATGGTCCCGCGCCTGGCCGTCGCACTCTGCGGTTCAGCCCTTGATGATCGCGAGTGGCACCAGAACCACATAGCCGAGTACGAGTAGGAGCGGAGCGATGGTCTCGCCGCCGCGGGCGAGGTCCACGTAGCCGACTACCAACGAGAGTGCGGCGGCGCCCCAGTACAGCAGGGCGCGAGAGCGGGGCTTGTCGATCGAAGTCATGGCGCACGATACCGACAGACCAAGCCGCACGGCAAGGGCGGGTTCGGACCGACCTCGATTCAGGACATCCCGGCGGAACCGGATGGACCCGTCATTGGACCCGTTGTATGTCCCGTTTCCGGTTGGATGTCCTGTCCCGCTGCCAAAAGCGCCTGCAACGCTGAGGCCCGAGCTGCCTCCTCCTGCGCCAGGTCTGCCGCCCGCATCGCGTCCAGTTTCCGCCGGTCGCGGCGCCGCTTGCTGATGTACACGGGCAGCAAAATCACGCCGAACAACCCGAACACCGCGGAAACGCTCGTGGCCAGTGAAAGCGCCCCGTAACGGCGGCGCGTGCGCGCCTGCCAGTGCTTCTCGAACTGGTCACCCGTGATCCCGTACGCCTGCCGGACGGCCTTCTCCATGGAGCCAGTGGCCTTCCAGTATCCGAAAAAGTTGGACAGCCCGTTCACCGGATCGAGCGCCTGCAGCTCGCTCACCACGCGATACGCCATCGCGTAGCTCCAACTCGCCTCAGAGGCACCGGAAAAAAAGCCGTCCTCCAGCCGCTCCAGCGAGGGCAGCGTGCGCCAGACCATCGTCACGGACGTCTCGAAGGCCTCATCACGGGTCCACTCGCCGGCAGCGACGCTGGCGTAGCCTTCATCGAACCAGCGCGGTGGCAGACGCCCCATGTGCTCATGCAGCGCGAGGTGGGCCAGTTCATGACGCAGCACCGACACGGGATCGCCGGCGTCGCTGCCGGCCCGACCGCCCTGCAACACCAACCGCTGCTCGTCGGGGATCGCGATGGCAACACCCCACTCTGGCGCGTGCGGACCCACCCATTGCCGAAACCGCTCCGCGTTCGGGGCCACCGCGATCAGCACATGCGCCTGAGGACGCGGCAATCCCGGGAAGCTGTCGTTCGCCTGCGCCGCCGTGAGCAGCGTGCGGGCCAGACGGGCATCGCGCGTCTCAGCGACCACCGTGAAACGGCCCTCGTCGAGCCGCACACCGGGTGACGACGGCGCCTGCGCCGAAAGCGCGCGCGAGCCGACGATCGCCGCCACGAATAGCGCGACCCTCAGTCGATGCGCGGTGGCGCTCCGCCCTGCTCGATCTCCCCCAGCAGCTCCGCGCAGCGTTTCCCCCATGGACTGAACTTGTTGGCCTCTGCACCGGAACGCCACGCCGCGAGGGCGTCGTCACGTCGCTCGGCGAACCAATACACGCGTCCGAGTTCATACCAGCTTTGCAGCAGGTTGGGTCCGAGTTCCAGGGCTTTGCGGAAGAAGGTTTCGGCATCGTCGAACATCTCGCGCTCGCGATACACCATCCCGAGATAGAGATGCGCGTACAGCGTGGCTTTGCGGTCGAGGTCGAGGCGGATCACACGCGAGAGATGCTCGATCGCCTCGCCGTAGAGCCCCTGACGGAGGCAGATGTAGCCCACGTTGGTGTGTGCCAAGGCGTGCTCGGGATCGCGCGCCAGCACGCGTTGAAAGGTGGCCAGCGCGGCGTCGTACTGCGGTTGCATCATCTGCGCCCACCCGAGCAGGGTCTCCGCTTCGTTGCTGCCCGGGGCCAGCTCCAACGCTCGGCGAAGCGCGACGTCGGCACCGACGGGATCGCCGAGCGACAGCTTCGACCAGCCTTTCTCGATGAAGGTGGACGCGCCGAGGTGATCGACGCGTCCGGAGCCAGCACGAGCAGCCGGTACGCCATCAAGCGCCTTCCACTGTTCCACCAGCTCCTTGACGCTGGCCTTGAACGCGACGGCCGCCGTGGCCTCGGCATCGGCGTCGCGGAAAAGTGAAATGATCTGCTGCTTGAGACGCTCGCGCTCCTCCGGCTCCGGCTGGCTAGCCAGGGCCTCGTGGATCGCGTCGAAGCGCGTATGCAGGTCGGAGCCGGTGTGCGACATGGTGCGATTACGAGGCAGAGTCAGCGAAGCAGACGAACCAGGTCGAGCACCAGAACAGTACTTCCTCCTCGCACAAACGTGGCGATGGCACCGGTGCGATGGGCATCCGGATGGTCGGCCGGCAGTGGGAGCACATCACTCGCGTCGACGCTGATCACGTCGTGCACCGCATCCACCGGCAGCGCCCACCACTGATCGTTCACGTGCGCAACGATCACGCGCCGTAGCGCGACGGCACCACGGCCGAGAGTGAGTCCAAGCGGCGAGGCAAGATCAGCGTAGGGGAGAACCCGTCCGTCGCACGATACGCTGGGCGCGTCGGTCGACGGGCGCAGCACGCGATCGATCAGTTCGACGGGCCCGGCGAGCCGATGCTCCCCGATGGAGAAGCAGACAAACGTCGCGCGCTCCACGGTGGTGACCGCGCGGCGACGGACGGCGAACATCGCCGTCGACTTGAACGGGCTCACGAGTGACTCACGCGATCCGCACGTCGCTGTCGTCGTGGGCGACACTCTGCTCCACCACGAGGCGCGCGATGGCGCCGTGCATGTCGCTCAGGGCCACGACGTCATCGGCGCCGGCCACGCGGAGCGCCGAGTCGGGCATGCCGGGAATCACGCACGAGGCGCGCTCTTGTACGACCGCCAGCCCGCCCGCCTGTCGGATGGCGAGCAATCCATCGGCACCGTCACGCCCCATACCGGTGAGCACCACCCCCAGGCACGCCGGGCCGAAGCTATGCGCCGCCGACTTGAACAGACGGTCGGCCGCTGGCCGGACGCCCCATTCCGTTGGTCCCTGATCAAGCAGCGCGACGGGCGCGTGTCGGGTGCCACCGACACGCAGGTGAAAGCCACCGGGTGCCACATACGCATGGCCAGCGTGCAGCGGCTCGCCGTGCATCGCCTCGTGGACGGCGAGCCGCGAGATGCCGTGGAGGCGCCCAGCGAAGCTCGCGGTGAAACCGGCGGGCATGTGCTGCACGATCAACACGGCGGCCCGCTCGAAGCGCGGCAGCTGCGGAATGAGCTGGCTCAGCGCGGCCGGACCACCGGTGGAGGCGGCGATGCAGACCACGAACGTCGGTGGCTGTCCGTGCGCATGTGCGGAGGTACGCGTGGGCGCACGCATTCCACGATCAGACGCCGAACCACAAAGGCCCGACGACGCCGGCACGGCCGTCGGCTCGCGTACCTGAAGGCGCGTAACCGACGCGGCGGCCCGCAATGCGTCGAGCAGTTGCCCGCGCACGAGTTCGAGATCGAGACTGATGGCACCGGAGGGCTTCCGCACGAACTCGACCGCACCACGATCGAGCGCGCGCAGCGTGGCGTCAGCGCCGCCGTCGGTTCCCCCTGCACTCAGCATCACGACTGGCCGCGGCCATTCGTGCATGATCCGATCGAGACAGGCGAGGCCGTCGAGGTTGGGCATGTCCACATCGAGCGTGACGAGATCGGGATCGAGGAGCGGCATCTGACGCAACGCATCCAACCCGTCGCGCGCCGTCCCGACCACGTCGAACTCGCCGCTGGACGCCACGATGTCACTGACAAGCCGTCGCATGAAGGCGCTGTCGTCCACCACGAGCACGCGACGGCGCGCGGTCACGGCATGGCTAGAGGAGGACATCTTCGCCTCGCACCGTCCGCACGTGCACACGTCCGGTAGCAACGTTGAAATACACCGAGCGCCCGAAGTCGCCACCGATAGCTTCGCCCACGATGGGAACGTCATGCGCGGCGCAGGCCGCCCGCGCGGCCTGCACGTTCCGCGCGCCGAGGCTGATCGCGCCGCACGCCAGGAGCGGCGCGAACATGCTCGCGCCTCCCACCAGTCGCGCTTCGATATCGCGCGTCGCCCCCAACGCGTGCATGCGGGAGAGCATCGCCGGAACCGCGGTGGAGGCGGCCTTACCGGCACTCGGCGCGTCGGCGGTGAGAGCGTGATGTGGCAACAGCACATGGGCCAAGGCGCCGATGCGATGCAGTCGATCGTGCAGCGCAATCGCGACGCACGAACCGAGTCCGATGGTGACCAACGTGATATCCCCGGCACCGGCCGTGAGATCTGCAATCCCGACGATGTGCTGCATCATGCCTTCGTCATCGCGACTCTACCGACCGGCGCCACGTCGCTGGTGTCGGGAGGCACGGGCTCCGAGGGCATGGCAACGCGACGCATGGCATCGAGGTTCGCACGCACGATCCGATTGTCGGGATCGAGAGCCAAGGCCTGCTCCCATGCCGCTTGCGCCTCGGCCAGCGCACCGCGGCGATAGTGCACGTTGCCGATCTTGAGGTAGATATCCGGCCCGTGCGACGGCATGAGCCGCACGACGCGCATGAACGACTCGAACGCGTCGTCATAGCGCTGCGCGCGATACAGGTAGTCGCCGAGGTTCTTGTGCAAATGCGCACAGTTGGCGTCTTCAAGCAGGGCGTGCTCGATCGTGCGCGCGGCCAGCTCGTAGCTCCCGCGCCGCTCCTGCACCACAGCCAGGTTGTTGTGTAACGCCGCCGCATGCGGATGGAGGCCGATGCCCTCTTCCAGCACCGCGGCCGCACGCGCGCTGTCGCCACCGAGTGCCGCGGCCAGCCCAGCGGCGTGGAACCAGGCGGCGGACGGCTGACGCGCGCCCCACGCGCTGCGCGCCTCCACCAACGCCGACTCGGCGCCCGCGATATCGCCCACGCGCAAAGCCAGCGTTGCGCGCGAGAGCGCGATGCGAGGGTCCGGCACCACCATTCGCCGCGCCGCGTCGTCGAGGTAGCCGGCCGCTGCGTCGAACTCGCCACGCTGCTCGCACACGTACGCAAGGTTGTGCAGGATGGCCGACGGGGCGTCCGGCTCCTGCGACGCACGCAGAAACGTCTCGAAGGCGCCAGCCCAGTCGCGACGACGTAGCTGCACGAGCCCGAGATGAAAGCGCGCCACGCCATCGGCGTCACGGAGTTCGAGCACTCGGCGGAACTCGCGCTGCGCCTCATCGAGCATGCCGGTGCGATAGAACGCAATGCCGAGATTGCGATGCTCGGCCACGCGACTCTCCGGCGGCGGCTGACGGCGCGCGGCACTCCGGCCGACGCGCTGCGCGTACCCGGCCGTGAGCAAGCCGAACACCGCCTTGCCGACTTCGAACTCCCCGAGGCCCGAACGCTCGATCACCGTGTTGAGATCCTGCGTGCCGTCGAGAAACGGCAGAAGGCGCTCCTGCGTCGGACTGAGCGGCACTTCGCGCTGCGCAAGGCGTGGGCCGTCGAGTTCGAAGATCAGATCGAGACTCGGCACCTTCTTCGCAATCTGTGTCCACTCGTCCACCCGGCGCGCGCCTTCCAACAGCAACGAGTCGGCGCTGACCGACACCAAGGCCGCATCAGGAGACTCATCAGCCTCGGGCTCGAATGTGAACGAGCCCAGCGACCAGCTGAACAGATGGTACACCGCCTCTTCCACCTGCGTGCGATACTCGCCCACGAGAACCTCGCGGTCGATCAGCCCCTGCGCCAGCAACGTATGCGCGAGCTCCCGATCGTCCTCCGGCGCACTCGCCGCCGTGACCCGTGCGAGATCGTCGGGCGTGATCGCCCCGATGCGTACGAGACGATCGCCGAGACGATCGCGACGATTCACCAGCTCGGCGTGGACGATGCGACCGCCCGCGAAATGGACGGTGCCGAAACTGCCTTCGCGCGCGATGCTGAGACACCCGGTTTTCTGACCGAGCGCCAGCAGCTGCAGTACGTCGGCGAGCGACGCTTCACTGAGATTTCCGCGAATGGCCACTACCGGTACTCCTCGATCAATCGTCCGCCGAGTTCCGGCCAGTTCCACATCGTTTTCTCGCGATCCTCGAAGAACCGATCGAGTTCTCCGGGCGCGCGCGCCACGAGCTGTTCCACGCGCGGGCGCTCGCGCGACTGCAGCGCCACCACAAGCCCGCCCTCGAATCGTGAACGGAGTCGATCCGCGAGCTCGGGCAGCTCGCGCGGCGCGTGCGTGCTCGTGAGGACGATCTGACTCCCGCACTCGTAGAGATGATTGAACAGGTGAAAGAGTTCTTCCTGCGTACGCTCTTTCCCCGCCAGGGCTTCGACATCATCGAGGATGAACAGATCGGCGGCGCGGAAGCGCGAGCGCCACCGCTCCATCCCGCCTTCCTGCATGGCGGCGATCAGTTCATTTACGAACGCGTTGGCCGACAGGCAGGCCACGGCAGCGCGGTGACGCATGGCATTCCCCAGCGCATGTGCCAGATGCGATTTGCCGCTACCGTCCGGTCCACAAATGAACAGCGGATTATAGCGCGTGCCGGGCTGTTCGATGACCGAGTCGATCGCCTTGACCGCCAGCTGGTTCGCGTTGCTCACCTCGATCCGTTCACGCGTGAACACCGGTGATGGCGCGGGCAGCGGCAACGTGCTGGCCATCGCCCGCTCGACCAGCTGCTGTGCCAGCGGAATCAATTCCACGTCGCGGAAGGCGGCGTGTCCGCGCAACGTCGGATCGAGACTGCTGGCCTGCGCTTCGAGACGACGCAGGTGTTCGATCGCCGACGCGAACGTGGCCAGCAAGCCGTCGACATCGGGCGCCGCAGTCAGCGTCATGGCGCGCTCGAGCACGGCGATGTTGTACCCGTGGTTCTTCCAGCGCGAGAGCGCCTCGCCGAGGGCCACCCGCCAGGGCTCGACGCGGGTCTCGACTTCCTGCAGCACGTCAGCGAAGAAGCTTTCGTAGTCCGTACCGTCGGGAATGATCGCTTCGATGCGCGGCGGGTGTACCGGCGTCGGCGAGGCCCGCTCGCCCAGGACGGCGCGCACGTCGGGCGGCGCGACCGGCGTCCCCTCGAGTTGCTGGAAGGCCGAGAGCTTGTTGAGCGCGCCCTTGAGTTCGCGCACGTTCCCGAAGGCGAGCCGTGCCACTTCGTTGAGTACGCCGTCGACGAACTCGACGCCGCGCACGCCCGCGACGTTGCGAAGAATCGCGAGACGCATTTCGTAGTCGGGAGCGCCGACGTCAACCACGAGTCCACCGATCAGTCGCGACAGCAGGCGCTGATCGACATCGGGAATCTCCGACGGCTGACGATCGCTGGTGAGCACCAGCTGCCGACCGGTACCCTGCATGATGTTGAACAGTCGCAGCAGCTCGGACTGCGTTTCGCGCTGGCCGGTCAGAAACTGCACATCGTCGAGGATGAGCAGGTCGACCTGCTGGTAGTGCTCGACGAACCGTTGCGCCTGACCGCTCGCGATCACGCGTTGCAGATGCTCCGCCACATCCTCGCCCGACGTGAACTCGACGCGCAGATCGGGCTTCGCCACGCGTGCCTGATGTGCAATGGCCGCCACGAGATGCGTTTTGCCAAGCCCCGAACCGCCGTAGACGAACAGAGGGTTGTACGTCGTTCCCGGCGCATCAGCCACCGCGCGGGCGGCCGACACCGCGAGGCGGTTCGACGAGCCGACGACGAACGTGTCGAAGCGATAGCTGCCATCGAGTGGGCCGCTCATTCGTCGCTCATGCGTCACTGCCGGCGACGCCGGTCAGGACGTCGGTCGTGACGTGGCCGGCGTGCAGGACCGGCGTAAAGGCCGGCGTGCGTAGCGCGACTGCCGCGCGATGGGCGGTTTCCGTACCCTCGTCGGCGCCAAGCCGCCGGAGTACGCGCATCCCGAGCGATCGCAGTGTGTCGAAGACGCCGGGACCGTGGAGCGCGTCGCCCGCGAACTCGGGTACGCCGCGGAAGTTCAAGGCAACCGACAGTTCCGCCACACTGGCTGCCAGCGAGGCGGGCAGATCCTGCTTGTTGTACTGCATCACAATGGGCAGATCGCGCGCGTCGACCCCGTGCTCGGCGAGATTCGCGTGCATGTCCTGCAGACTGTCGAGGTTGTCGTCCCACCGATGGCGCTGGCTGTCGGCCACGAACGCGATGCCGTCGGCGCCCTGCAGCACGAGTTGCCGGATGGCGCGGTAGTACGGTTGTCCGGGAACCGTGTACAGCTGAAAGCGGACGCGATACGCGCCCACCGTGCCGAGGTCCACGGGGAGGTAGTCGAAAAAGAGCGTGCGATCGCGACGGGTGGCCAGTGACGTGAGCTCGCCGACCTGCGCGCCCGGCAACGCCGAGTGCAGGTACGTGAGATTCGTCGTCTTGCCAGACCGTCCCGGCCCGTAGTAGACCAACTTGCAGGTGATCAGCCGTGTGGCATGATCGACAATCGGCATGCGCCCGCTCCTCTCCTCGCCGCCGGTGTCGCCGCGCCCGAAGGTCGCGAGGGCACCGCATGTCTCCTACGCCGTTACGGATGCAGCAGCGCGTGCAACCGGGCCGTGAGTGCGATCGCTTCGCGCACGCGATCTGCGTCGGCGAACGGCTCCGGTACCCGAAGGGCAGCGTTCCAATGGGTCATCGCGCCCGCGAAGTCACCACGTCGGGCCGCTTCGTCACCGAGCCGGCACAACGAGTTGGCATCGACACACGCGGCGATTCCCGCCGTCTCCCCTCGTGACACGGACGGTTCAGCGGCCTGCGAGGCAACCGGTGGCGACGTAATCCACGGCGTTCGCCGATGCGGAAATCCCTCCGGGGAAATGACCCCCAGCTCGACCGGATCGAAGAGTGAGTCCTCGTCGGACCAGCCCGATGCGTCGTGGGCAGGCGCCGACGAATGTCGCGTATGATCGGCCGTCGGTATCCAGAGATCGCCAGCAATCTCGCGACCTTCCGGGGCGGGGATCGTGGCCATCGCGGGCGGCGTGGGATTCCGACGCGGTGCCACCGGCCCTTCGCGCAGGACCAGCAGCCCTGCGCCGATCAGGCCGTGGACCTGCTCTGCCACGTCCAGCAGGTCCCGACCGAGCGATTCGGCCAACACCAGCAGGTCGCGCTGGCCATCCACGCGGGTGAGAATTTCCCACTGGACCGGTGCCAGACGCAGGAGCGGCAGCTGTTGTGGCTCGACGTCGACGAACGCTGGCACGACGCGCGAATGCGGCACGCGATCCGCGATCCGCTCCCAGACTTCCGCCCGTTGGGCGGCTTCCATGAGCAGCGGCTCGATCGCGAGGCGGATCGACGCGCTGGTCGGCGCATGATCGTCGGCTGGTGCAAAGCGGAACGCGCCGTCACGCCACAGGAGCAAATCAAGCATCACGGCCTCGACCTCCCGCGCTTCGTCGGCCGTTCGTGCCCGCAGCGCCCCGGCCGCCTCATCGTCATTCCACGCGACGGCGTTCACCACACTGCCCTGTTGGAACCGCACGGCGGCGTGTCGGCCCTGGAGCGCGGCCTCGAGATGCAGCACCCCTGACTTCCGGCTCAGGGCGAGCAGCTGCAGCACCTCGGCGAGGCCGAGCTCGCGAAGACGTCCCTCCAGGCTCATCGCGCGCTCATGCGACGCGCGCCGGGTCGCTGGGCGCACCGCTCCCGTACACGGCATGCGACACGGCATGTCGGGCACGCTCAACGAAGGCGTCCACTTCCGAGGACTGGGCGAGCCGCGCCCACCGGGCCAGCGCGTCACGGGTGCGGGACTGCTGCGCAAGGAGGACGCCATCGAACCAGCGCGCGCCGGTATTGTCGGGGTCATGACGCAGCACGCGATCCACCACGATCCGCGCATCGTCGGGACGCTCCTCACCGACGAGGACTTCGATCAGCAACTGCAGCGCCTCCATATCGGTGGGACGACGCTCGAGCACGTCCACGAGAATCCAGCGCGCGTCGGCATGACGTCGCGCATCGCGGTGCACGCGCGCGAGTTCGAGCACGGCGTCGCGCCAATTCGGCACCGCCGAGAGCGCCGCCACCAGCTCGAGTCGCGCCGCGAGCAGATCACCGCGCTCGCGCAGCATGCGCGCGATCACGACGCGTGCCGTGGGACGCGCCGGATCGTGCGCCAGGGCGCGACGATAGAAGCCGAGTGCCAGTGCTTCATCGCGCAACTTCATCGCCGCGTCGCCGGCGAAGTGCAGTAGCGCGGCGCTGGTGACATCCTGACGCAGCAGGCGCAGCATCGCTGTTCGCGCAGTGTCCGCACTGGCCGGATCGCGGTCGGCGTCAGAGGCGGCGGCGAACGAGGAGAGGGTCAGCACTTCCGGATGATGCA
>Ga0105048_10017845_pt1 | contig 10938 bp, 12 predicted proteins | sample MAT05_FD_78382 | JGI IMG/M metagenome (GOLD analysis project Ga0105048, IMG submission 78382) | Freshwater microbial communities from Lake Fryxell liftoff mats and glacier meltwater in Antarctica - MAT-05 | ecosystem: Environmental > Aquatic > Freshwater > Ice > Liftoff microbial mat | place...
CGCCCAAATTCGCGCCAGCCGCTCCGGCGACGCCCATCCCCGCAACGCCCGCCCTCGCGCCGGCCAAATCCGTATCGACCGCATCCGCGCTAACCGCTCGCCCGTCGTCCCGCCCCGCGACGCCCAAATCCGCGCCCGCCGCTCCAGCGACGCCCATCCCCGCAACGCCCGCCCTCGCGCCGGCCAAATCCGCATCGACCGCATCCGCGCTAACCGGTCGCCTGTCGTCCCGCCCCGCGCCCGCCGCTCCAGCAACGCCCGACCTCGCGCCGGCCAAATCCGTATCGACCGCGTCCGCGCCATCCGCTCGCCCGTCGTCCCGCCCCGCGACGCCCAAATCCGCGCCGGCCACTCCCGCGACGCCCATCCCCGAGGAGCCACCGTCACGGAGCGTACCCCGCCCCACCCGCACCACCCCGCTGGAGGTAACCACAAATGGCTGTCTATAGACGCGGTTATCAACGCTACAACGCCGGCCTCACCAGCCACGCCGCCCGCATGATGGTCATGCCGCGGTTCACCTGGGAGCGCATGGTCAGCCAAAAGTTCGTGCTCATTCTGATTGTCGTCTCCATGTTCTGGCCCCTGCTTTGCTCCGGCTTCGTCTACCTGGCCAATCACTCCGAACTCTGGCAGGGCTTCGATGGCGGCTTCAAGAAGTTCCTGGCGATCAACGGCAACTTCTTCTCCATATTCATGAAGGCCCAGTCCGTCTACGCCCTCATCCTCGCTTCCGTCGCCGGACCCGGCCTTATCGCGCCAGACCTCGCTAATAACGCCCTGCCGCTCTACTTCTCCAGACCATTAACCCGCGGCGACTATATACTCTCCCGGATGATCGTCCTCATCGGCCTGCTCTCGATCGTGACCATCATTCCCGGCGTCCTCCTCTTCGCCATGCAAGTCGGCATGGCCGGCGCCGATTGGTTCTGGCAGAACTGGTATCTGGGGGCCGCCATCGTCGCCGGATTCGCGCTCTACATCGTGACCGTCAGCCTGGTCGCCATGACCAGTTCCGCCTACGTAAAATGGCGCGTCGTTGCCGGCGCCCTCGTACTCGCCTTCTTCTTCCTCCTCGCCGGTGCGTCAGAAATGATCAACGAAGTGTTCCGCGTCCAGTGGGCATCGGTCTTCAACATCGGCTACGCCATGAACACCGTCTGGGCCGGCATGCTGGACCTCGATATCCCCGATGACAAGCCGGGGGTCTTCGAGTGCGCCACCTTCATCGTTATTCTGGCAGCGTCGCTACTGGCCCTTCTCGCCCGCAAACTGCGCGCCGTCGAGGTGATCAAGTGAGCACCGAAATCGTCTTCGACAACGTCTCCAAATTCTACGGCGACGTTCTCGGCGTCAACCGCGTCGACCTCCACATCCCGCCCGGCATCACCAGCCTCGTCGGTCCAAATGGCTCCGGCAAGACCACGCTGATGAACCTGATGACCGGCCTCGTGCACCCGAACTCGGGTGTCATCCAGGTCCGTGGCATCTCGCCATTCGCACCGGAAAAGCTCATGAAAATCATGGGCTACGCCACCCAGTACGACGCCGGCCCTCGCGGAGCCACCGGTTTCGAATTCGTCTCCACCAGTCTGCTCCTGCATGGCTTCACCAAAGCCGATGCCGAGCGCCGCGCCTGGCAGGCCATTGAGCGCGTCGGCTTGACCGCCGCCGCCAAGCGAAAGGTCGCCGGATATTCCAAAGGCATGCGCCAGCGCATTCGCCTCGCCCAGGCCATTGCTCACGACCCGCAGGTGTTGATCCTCGATGAGCCGCTCAATGGACTCGACCCTCTCGTTCGCGCCGAGACCATCGCCCTGTTTCGCGACTACGGCGCCAACGGCCGCCACGTCGTCCTGTCCAGCCACGTGCTCCAGGAAGTGGACGTCTTCTCCGATCAGGTTATCCTGATCGCCAACGGCATGATCGTCGCCGAAGGCCAGATCAAAAGCGTTCGCGACGAGATCCATGAGCATCCCAGCCAGTTCCTGCTGCATTGCAAAGACGCCTCGCGCGTCGCTTCCCTGCTCTTCGCCGAGGCTCACATCTCAGAAATCAAACTGGCGCCTGAAGGCCAGGGCCTGCTGGTTCTGACGCGGAATCGTGAGGCGTTCTCGGCGGCTCTGGAACGCATCGCCCTGAGCGGCATCGACATTGACGGCGTGATCCCCACTGATGAAAACGTGGACGCCTTGTACGAGTACCTGATTGGAGGCGGACGATGAAACCGGGGCAACAGATTTGGACGATCGCACGGCTGGAACTGGGCCGCGTGTTCTTCTCGCGCCGCTCGTTCTGGGTCTATTTGCTGGCTCTCTTCCCGTCGGTCATTTTCCTTGGCCACGGCTTGCAAACTCGGATTCAGGCCAGAAGCTGGAGCAGCCAACAACTGACGTCGATCGAAGCCATCAACAAGATCCAATCGGGTATGACCGATGAACAGGTACTGCAACTCGCCGGCAAACCGGTCAACGATAACACGCGAAAGCGGCGCATCCGGCGCGACGAAGGCCCCGACGCCGAGAAGCAGCCCGAGGTCCGCCGCTACATGATGTACTTCGACGGCAAACGCCGCGTCGACCTGCGGTTCGAGGACGGCAAGCTCGTCTCCCGCAACATACGAGACATTCTGAACTTCGAGGAAGACCGGAAGGTCTATGCCGGGATGTTCCAGTTCTTCTATCTGCGGCTCGGCATCTTCTTCGGCTGCCTCGGTATCTTTATCAACCTCTTCCGGGGCGAGATGCTCGACCGGTCGCTCCACTTCTGGTTCCTCGCGCCGGTCAAGCGGGAAGTCCTGCTGCTGGGCAAGTATCTCGCCGGGCTGATTGCCGCGGCGCTGATCTTCGGGACCGGAGCGTTGCTCAGCTTCCTGGCCATGGTCCTGCCCCAGGACGCGGGCGAGGTACAGACGTTCTGGCAGACCATCGGGCCGGAACACGCCTTCTGGTATGTCGCCGCCGCCGTGCTCGGCTGCGTGGGCTACGGCAGTATCTTCCTGGCTGCCGGACTCCTGCTGCGAAACCCGATTATCCCGGCTATCGTAATGCTCCTCTGGGAGTCGATCAACGGCTTCCTCCCGGACATCATGCAGAAGCTGAGTGTGCTGCACTACCTGCAGTCGCTGTGCCCGGTTCCGGTGCCGCTCCCGACGGATATGCCCGCCGTGATGAAGTTGCTGCTCGCCCCGGCCGCGCCGTCCTCGGTGCCCCTGGCCGTCCTTGGGCTCCTTGGCCTGACGGTGCTGGTTCTCTTCGCGGCCATGCAGGCCGCCCGGCGCCTGGAGATCAACTATGGGACCGAATGACCGTTTTGATATATTCAAGTTTCGATGAACCGCCGCCAATTCTTACGACAGTCCGCCCTGACTGCGACCTTAGCAACTGGAGCCAGGAGCGCCCCGGCAAACCGGGCAAAGGAATGGAATCACTACGGCGGTGACGCTGGAGCATCGCGCTACTCGGCTTGCGATCAGATCAAGCCCGGAAACGTAGCCAAGCTCAAGGTGGCCTGGACCCACAAAACAGGCGACTCCAGCGCCCGCCCGGCAACGGTCATCGAATGCACGCCCATCGTCGTCGATGGCGTGATGTACCTGACCACGGCGAGGAACAAGGTGCAGGCCCTCGAAGCCGGTACCGGCAAGCTGCTCTGGACGTTCGATGCCGGTGAGGCCGCGACGGCCGCCGCCGGAGCGCCGTCCCGGCGAGCGCCTGGTATCAGCCGCGCGGTTTGCTACTGGGAAGAGGGCGACGACAAGCGCATCTTCCAGGCCTACCGGGACCAGTTGTGGGCGATCGACGCGAAGACGGGCAAGCCCATCGCCGGCTTCGGCAAGGACGGCATGATCGACCTGAAGGACGACTTCGACCATGACATGTCGAAGCTCACCTTCAAGCAGAGCAGCCCCGTAGTCGTGTTCAAGGATATAGTGATTACCGGCGGCGGCGGCGGCGAAGGCCCGTATCCCGAGGCGCCCGGCCACATCCGCGGCTTCGACGCCAAGACCGGCAAACGGCGCTGGATCTTCCATACCATTCCCAAACCGGGTGAATTCGGGCACGAGTCCTGGTCCGGCGACTCCTGGAAGTACACGGGCGGAACCAATAACTGGGCCGGGATGAGCGTCGACGAGAAGCGCGGAGTGGTGTACGCGGGCATCGGCTCGCCGAGCTTCGACTACTGGGCCGGCAACCGTTTGGGCGACAACCTGTATGGGAACTGCGTGGTCGCTCTCGATGCCTTGACCGGCGAGAAGAAGTGGCACTACCAGATCGTTCACCACGACATCTGGGACTACGACATGCCGGCTCAACCGGCGCTGATCACGATGAAGATGGGCGGCAAGACCATCGATGCGCTGGTGCAGCCGACCAAACAGGCATACCTGTTCTTCCTGGACCGGGATACCGGCAAGCCCGTCTACGGCGTCGAAGAACGGCCGATTCCGGAGTCCAAGATGCCGGGCGAAGTGCTGTCCAAGACCCAGCCCCATCCACTGAAGCCCCCGGCCATTTCGCGCCAAGGCTTCAAAGCCGAATGGATCACCGACATCAGCCCGGAGGCCCACGCGAGCGTGAAGGCGCAAGTCGACCAGCTCGGCTATGGAGAGCTGTTTCATCCGGCGCCAATGGAAGGCGGCATCATCCATCCCGGCTTCCGCGGCGGCGCCTTGTGGGGCGGGTGCAGCTTCGATCCCAAGCGGAACCGGGTCTTCGTGAACTCCGACGAGACCACGAACGTGATTGCCTTCAAGGACGCCGACCCCGGCATGAACGTGAAGTACGGGCTCAAAAAACGGATCGAGCTAGTCGACCATGAAGGGTATCCGGGCATCAAGCCGCCATGGGGCTATATGACCGCCGTCGACGCTGACAAGGGCAACTTTAAGTGGCGCGTGGTGAACGGCGAGTTCCCGGAGTTGAAGAAGCGCGGCATTCCCAAGACGGGAACCTTTTCGCACGGTGGGAGCATCTGCACTGCAAGCGGCCTGGTCTTCATGGCCGGGACGTATGACGAGATGATCCGCGCCTTCGATTCCGACTCGGGCAAGATTTTATGGGAGTACCAGTTACCGGCAGGCGGCTTCGCGACGCCGATGACGTATGAGGCCAACGGGAAACAATATGTGGTCATCGCGGCCGCCGGCGGCAAGAGTAAGTCGAAGGCAAACGATGAGTTTATTGCGTTTTCGTTGTAGTTTGGCGCTTCTGGCCGGGTTGACCCTGGTTGCCCAGGAGAAGGAATATAAGGCTAAAGAGGAGAAAATTCCGGGCGATCCGGTGACGCAACCGATCGCCTATAGCCACAAGACGCATGTGGCGCTGGGCATGAAGTGCACGAACTGCCATACGATGCCCGGCGAGGGGTTCGCGGCCACCTTTCCGAAGGAAACGATGTGCATGGGGTGCCATTCGTCGATCAAGAAGGAGAGCCCGGAGATCCAGAAACTGGCGGCGTTCGCGGCGAAGAAAGCGCCGGTGCCGTGGGCGCGTGTCTACAAGGTGCCGGACATCGTATGGTTCAATCACGCCGTCCACTCGAAGAAGACGGAGTGCTCAACGTGCCACGGGGAGGTTGCCCAGCGGACGGTGCTCTTTCAGGAGAAGTCGACGTCGATGGCAACGTGCATGGCGTGCCATGCCGCGACCGGAGCCCCGAACGGCTGCGACGTCTGTCATGCGAGCCAGTAAGCGCCGCTAAAACTCGATGCTGTTCCGCTTAGCTTCAATGGCATTGGGATTGAGACCGGGGACCTTCTGGAGGTCTTCGACGGTCTTATAGGGGCCATTGGCTTCGCGGTGTTTAACGATGGCGCGGGCCAGTTCCGGCTTGAGGGACAGGGCGTCCGCGATGGTTTCGGCGGCGGCCTGATTGACGTTGACTTTGATGGGAGAGAACTGGGCGACGAGGTAGTCGGAGACTTCGGCCCATTCCTCTTCTTCGCCTTTGGCGCCGCGACGGATCATGTCCTCGATCACGTTGTTCCAGCCGTCGCGGGTTTCGCGGCGGCGGACGAAGTTGCCGAAACCGTGGCAGGCGCCGCAGAGGCGTTGGGTGGCGCCGCGGCCGGGGCCTTCGGGAAGTTGTTTGGCGTTGTCGGCCGGGAAGAGCGAGGCGGCGAGCGCCAGTGGCAGGAGGAATCGCATGCGGCTTCCTCTCCATTGTCGCTCAGGAGATAATGGGAGAAAGCGATGAGACTGACGGTAATTCTTGCGGCACTGCTGCTGGCGGCTTGCGGGGAGCAGGCGGGCGAGCGGCCGATAGGAAAGAAGATCGAGATTGTGGCGCCATTGGGGCTGCCGGCCTTACCCGTGCCCGAGGACAATCCTTTGACGGCGGAGACGGTCGCTTTGGGCAAAAAGCTGTTCTTCGATCCGCGATTATCGGGCGACAGTACGGTCTCATGCGCCTCGTGCCATAGCCCGGAGCACGGCTTTAGCGACGGGCGAAAGACGTCCATGGGAATGAAGCAGCAGATCGGGATGAGGAACGCGCCGACGGTGCTGAACGCGGCTTACAACCGGCGGCAATTTTGGGATGGCCGCGCGGCGACGCTAGAAGAGCAGGCGGCGGGGCCTATCGCGAATCCGATTGAGATGAGCCTGCCTCATGGGGACTGCGTGGATCGCCTGAAGGGCGACGCCGACTATAAAACGCTCTTCGCGAAGGCATTTGGCGAGGGCGAGATGCAGTTGGTTCACGTGCAACGAGCGATTGCGGCATATGAGCGGACGGTGATCAGCGGCAACTCGCCGTTTGACCGGTACTTTTATGGCGGGGACAAGACGGCCTTGTCGCCGGCGGCGGTGCGAGGAATGGCGATCTTTATGGACCGGGACAAGGCGAATTGCACGGCGTGCCATTTGGCTGGGCCGAAGTCGGCGCTGTTCACGGATGGGCTGTTTCATAACCTGGGCGCGGGGTTGAACGCGGAGGGGGAGTTGACGGATTTAGGGCGCTACTCGGAGACTAAGCATGAGGCGGATAAGGGTGCTTTCAAGACGCCGTCGTTGCGGAACGTCGCGCAGAGCGCGCCGTACATGCATGACGGACGGTTGAAGACTTTGCGGGAAGTGGTGGACTTTTACGCGGGTGGGGGGAGTTCGAATCCGCATCTGGACGCACAGATCAAGCCGCTGTCGTTGACGGGGCTGGAACGGGAAGATTTGGTGGCGTTTTTGGAGTCGTTGACGGGAGAACTGGCGCGGGTCCCGTAGTTTTATCTGGCGTTACCGTGCCCCGGACAGGGCGTAAGAGCGACCCGGCGCGACTTTCAGTAATAAACTGGACTCGTGTACTTCTTAATCCTGCTTCTCTTGCTGCTCGCAGCCTGCGCTCCCGCGCCGAAACCGGCGGCTGAGCCGGCCTACTTCCAGGCGGATCCGGCAACGGCGGGGACAATTCGGGGGACGATTCGATTCACCGGTAAAAAAGTGGCGGCGAAGGTGATCTCACTGGACGCGGACCCTCAGTGCGGAAAGCTCCATGCGGGCGGGAAGATTACCGAGGACGGGGTCCTGTTGGGCACGAATGGCGGCGTGGGCAATGTGTTCGTCTACCTGAAAACGGGGCTGGAGGGGAAGACTTTTGCTCCCTCCGCCGATCCAGTAACGATTGACCAGAAGGGGTGCTGGTTCGGGCCGCGGGTACTCGGGATACAGGTGGGCCAGCCGTTGCGCGTCACCAATTCAGATCCGGTGACACACAACATACACCCGCAGCCGCAAAAGAACCGGGACTGGAACCAGAGTCAGTCGCCGGAGGATCTGCCGTTGTCCCGGAAGTTCGCGGCGCCGGAAGTTATGGTTCCTGTGAAGTGTAACGTCCACAAATGGATGCGAGCCTGGATTGGGGTGCTGGATCATCCCTATTTCGCGGTGACAGGGCCCGACGGCAGCTTTTCGATTCGCAATGTGCCGCCCGGATCTTATACAGTAGCCGTGTGGCAGGAGACGCTGGGCACCCAGGAACAGACCGCGACACTGGGTTCGGAACTGACTTTTACGTACAAAGGGAACTGAAGATGCGATTGGGAATATTGGCGGTTTTGTTGGTGATTTTGGCGGGTTGCGCGAAGCAGGAAGCGCCGAAGGCGGCGGGGTACCGAATCTATGTGACGAATGAGCGGTCCGGCGACTTGAGCGTCATTGATTCGGCAACGCATGAGGTGGTGGCGACGGTGCCGCTGGGGAAGAGGCCGCGGGGGATCCACGCGAGTCCGGATGGGAAGTTCATTTATGTGGCGCTGAGCGGTTCGCCGATCGCGGGGCCGGGAGTGGACGAGAGCACGCTGCCGCCGGCGGATAAGGCTGCCGATGGTATTGGGGTGTATGACGTGGCGCAGGGGAAACTGGTGAAGATGATCAAGAGCGGGAGCGACCCGGAAGAGTTCGCCATCAGCGCGGATGGGAAGGTTTTATTCGTCTCGAATGAGGATGTGGCGGGAATCTCGGTACTGGATCTGGCCACCGAGAAAATCGTAGCGACACTGCCGACAGGGGAGGAACCGGAAGGCGTGGAGTTGAGTCCGGACGGCAAATTTGTGTACGCGACTTCTGAAGACGCGGGGACGATCTACAAGATCGACACAGCGACGCGGACGGTATTGAATAGCCTGAAAGTGGGGCGGCGGCCGCGAACGATCGCGTGGACGCCGGACGGGAAACGGGTATGGGTGAACGCTGAGAATGACGGAACGGTTGTGCTGGTGGATGTGGAGAAGAACGCCATCATTGAAACAATTGTTCTGGGTGAGCCTGGAGTAGTGAAGCCGATGGCGGTGCTGCTCTCAAAGGACGCCACCAAGCTGTATGTGAGCACGGGGAGGGGGAAGAAGCTTTTTGTGCTGGATACGGCGACACGGAAGGTGGAAACGTCGTTTGAGGTGGGACAGCGACCGTGGGGGATAGCTTTATCCCCCGACGGGAAGACGCTCTACTCAGCCAATGGGCCATCGAACGATTTGTCGGTGGTTGATTTGGTGAGCAAAACGGTGACAAAGAAAGTCAAGTTGACAGGTTCACCGTGGGGCGCGATCGTCCTACCGCATGCTAATTAGGTATGCGGAGTTAGACTCGCCTGCCGGTAAACAGCATGACGAGCAGGACGATGAGCAGAATGCCTCCGAGCCCGCCTCCGACAGCGGGGCCACCGTAGTAGTAGCCACCACCCCCAAACACAAACATCAGTAACAAGATAATCAGAATCATATTCATGGCGCGTACCTTTCTTTTCGGAGCGGACCGCGAAATTCCGCGGTATGCAAACTTATGAGCACGTTTATCGCCATCACGTAGAGGTTGGGTTCGTTTCCCTTTTTTTCGGGGACCTCCGGGGAGCCGTGGAGCCCGGGACGTTAAGGTTAAAGCATGCGAATCCTGCTTTCCTTCTCGTTACTTGCCGGGACGTAGCGGCGCAGCAGTTTGCCGTGAGGGGCTCGGACGGAAGTTGGTATCTGGGAAACGCACTGGACGCGACGGTAGAAAAAAGGTCGCATGATCTCGCGAACCTGTTCTGGAAGCGCACAGGGGCTCAGGGTGGAACGTGGAGTCTTCGCGCGACGATGGGATTGGGAGTCGCGCAGGTAACGAGCAATCCATTCCGACAGACGGCAAGTGGCGAGGTGGTGTTCGGGCAGCACTTCCTGAGGAATTCGCCGCGAATGGTGGTGGATGGAGACGGAGATTTTCTGATTGTGGGCACTCTCTGCGAATGCTCCGCCTGAACCGGCGGGGAGCTAGACCAGACAAATGCGTTGGGGGGCATGGAAATGACCGCCCGCGGTCATTTGTTCATGGCTGGCACCACTATTTCGACGCGATTGAAGGTCACCGCCAATGCAGCCCAGAAGGAACATCAGAGCAGATGGCGCCTGATCCTTTTCCGTCAGCCGCTTCCGTTTCCTTGCAACGCCGGGTGGGTGGGCCGGTTCGATGTGAAGACTTTCGCACTGGAAGCGCTGATGTAGCTGGGCGGCGCGGATGAGAACGTGTTGGAGGCGTTGGTGATTGACGGCGAGAGCAGGCCGGCCGTCGTTGGCAGAACAACGTAACGAATTCTCGAACGGGCGCCGTATCCGCGAACGGAGGGGAGCGTCAGAGCGAGGCCGCGGGAGCGCCCATGGCAAGCCATGACGGTCAGCAGACTGAGTCCGGATCTTGACCGGGTAATTGACTCGACCTGGTTGACGGGATCCGACGGGGCGGCTGCGCTATCGGTGGCGACGGACGAGTGGGGGACAGATACTGATTTATGGCACGACGACATCGCCAAATTTCCCCGGGGACCGATTCAGAGGATCTCGTTTGCGGCCCGCGGCGCGGGTTGAACGCGACACCTTGGGGCTTCGCGCGAAAGCGCCGGAACTCCTCAATTTTGATACGCGCGGCAAGTGCGTATTCAATGGCGGGTCGCATGATTTTAGCCGGGAACTGGCGTCGGGGCAGATCGCGACGATGATTAGCGGTCCGTTCCGGGAGGAGGACACCCTGACGTTGAATGGAGCCGAAACTCCGCTACTCTACCGGAGCCAGACCCAGATCAACTTCGTGGTTCCGCGGGAGGCGGGGACAGGGCAGGATATGGCGCTGGCCCTGAGCGGCGATGTGGTGCGGCGCATGGATGTAGTGGCCGCGAAACCGGTCTGGATCTGGAATATTCTCGATGATGGGACGCGGCAATTTCCAGATCAATGCGCGCCGTGCCGACGGTTCGCTGAATTCGGCTGCGAATGGGTTCGTTCCGGATGAAGAGGTACTGGCTTATGCGACGGGCATCGATTTGAGCAAACCGCTGCGACTCTTCAGGAACTACTTCGAGGCTCTTGCAAAATTCCGGTAACCGACTCCCTAACGGTCGCGGCTCTGAAGGCTTGTGTTGATTCGATTCACTTTCCGAGCCGTGAGCGTGAGCGAGCGGTTACCGAACGGGCCGCAA
>Ga0105048_10017849_pt1 | contig 10936 bp, 5 predicted proteins | sample MAT05_FD_78382 | JGI IMG/M metagenome (GOLD analysis project Ga0105048, IMG submission 78382) | Freshwater microbial communities from Lake Fryxell liftoff mats and glacier meltwater in Antarctica - MAT-05 | ecosystem: Environmental > Aquatic > Freshwater > Ice > Liftoff microbial mat | place...
AACTTAAAATCATTTGCGCGCCCAGTAGGGAGACACACTACGGTGATATTGTTTGCAAGCCGCTGATGAATTCAAAATCACGTACGTTACTCGTTGCGAGTGTTTCATCGTTTTCTAATGCTGTGGCAGCAATCAATGCATCGGGTAATGCCAGTCCGTGGCTGAGTCGATACTGTTGCATGAGCGTTATTGCGCGCCGACTGACCGCGTCGCTGAACGTGATCAAAACGAAACGTGATAGGAATTTCTCAACTCGGCGCAACTCCACCTTGTCACGTGCTCCGGCCTGCAACTCCAGATAGGAGATCACACTTACATACAGTGTTTCGGCATTGCTCGACTGAATCAAAAAGTTAATTGCTGCTTTTGGCCACGCGAAGCATTAATCAAAACATCGCTGTCAACGATCATGCTTTCTTCGCACCTCGCTGCCATTCCATGCGGCGCATATTACGGACAAAACCCGCTGGATCTGCCATATCCTCACGATCTCGCCAAAGACCGATAAATGGGTCGGTGCGAAGTCCTTTCATTTGAGATCCTGGCTTGGCTTTGGCGCGCGCAGCATAGCGTTTTGAAAGCACCTCCACCAGATCGTAAACGACCGCTTGAGCCTCAGGCGGCAAAGTGGCTATTTTCCGGATCGTTTCTTGCGCTTGCATATCAAGAATTGTAATTCACCGCGGCCCACGTGCCGAGCTGCTTCTCGAAGGATTGGCCTATCCACCTGCGCCGAACCCCTTGCGGCATCACCGCCTTAACTTTAACAAATCAGTGTTCGGCGCTATGACCGGCTAGTCGGTCAGCTATTTTGACTCTGCCAAATCGCGGCTATATTCTCATCGACGCATAATATGAAATTTACATGGAAGATTTCTCGGCTGTTTATTACTCTAACCATCCGTGTTGCTGCGTTATATGCGATGCCCATGTGAAGGCCCAGGATGTTTATTTGCCATTGGCACAACGGCAATAAGTCTTTAGCAAATTGGTCAAGAATTTAGCAATCTTAGAATGCCTGGCTTGCCAGAAAATCTTTGTATTGCGTCATTACCGTCACCTCGCATATGCAAGGTGACAGTAATCCTCGGCATCTCTGTAACGTCACCCGCCAGCCCAACCCATGTCGATAGTGCTCCGGCATAAACAACATCGGCAAAAATATGCGTCCACGCTCAAAAATATGGGGACAATACGGCATGCCTCATGTGTTGTCACGCAGACATTTTTTGAAGCTGACCCTGGCCGCAGGGGCCGGCGCGGCGGTCAGTCTATCGGCCTGCGCCACCGCTCAACCCATCCCCATCGAACCCGATTTGAGCGGCAGCCTGTTGATCTGGCATACCTATCCTGAAGCCGAGGTATTGTTGCTCAACAATCTGTTGACCCGCTTCACCTCGCTCAATCCCGATGTCAAAATCGTGAGTGAGTTTGTCTCTGATGAGGATGTGAGCTTTGACGCGGCCACGGGCGAGGCCGGCCGGTTGGTGACCATGTCGCGGGCGGGCCTGGGGCCGGACATCGTCATCGGCCTCGAAGAATTTCACGTGCGCGAGCTGTTGCCGGCCAATATCATTTTGCCGCTTGATGAAGCCAAGCTGGAGCTCGCCGGGCTTTTTCCGCACATGGTGGATGCCTTGCGCAAGGACGGACGCTTGTATGCCGTGCCGTTTGCCGCGTATTCCCAGATCATGTTCTACAACGAGACGCGCGTGACCCAGCCGGCGCTGACCGCCGAGGGCATGCTGAGCCAGGCCAACACGGGTGAACATCGCGCGGCGGTGCCGCTGGACACGCGCTATTCCTTTTGGGGCATCACCGGCTTCGGCGGGCCGTATCTCGACAAGACCGGCGCCATTGGGGTGAATTCGGTGGGATTGGCGTATTGGTTCGATTGGTTAAAGCGCGCCGATGTTGAGCCCAATCTGCTGCTCGATGTCGATTACGACGCGCTGCTCAATCTCTTCCTGACCAACGAGGCCGATTATTTCATCGCCACCTCATTCGAGTTGCCGTATTTGCAAGCCGGTTTGGGTGCGGATACGGTCCGTGTGGCCACAGTGCCGATGGGCAAGTTCACCAGCTCACCCATCATGAATATCGAAACTTTTCTGGTCAATCAAAACACGTCACAAAAAGAGTTGTGTCTGTCGCTGGCCAATTTTCTGATCAACGATGCGCAGCAACGGCGTGTGGCCACCGGCACCATCGGGCGCATGCCAGTGAACATGCTGCTCGATATCGATGCGCGCGTGTCGCCCATTGCAGCGGTCATGTCCCAGCAAAGCCGCGCCGGTTACATCTTCCCGATTACTGCTAACGGCACCGGCACCCTGTTGCGCGACGCCACCGCCATCACCCGCGAGATGCTGGAGGGATTGTTGACACCGGCAGAAGCCGCGGACAAATCTCTGGCGTTGTTCAACAAAGTATTGCTACAGGGCTAGGCGCACCTGTGTTTAATAGACATGATTGGAAATGACAAAACGCGTTGTCGTAGGGGCGAAGCATTCGCCTACAAAACTACAGTGAACATAGACTTTGGCGGCGAATGCTTCGCCCCTACCCTGGCAAATCTTTATTCCCAATAATGTCTAATGCGTAGAGACAAGGCAGACTGTGGAACCTACTAATCTCAATCCGCTCATCGAGGTGTTTGACCGGCTCGGCATCTTCATCAGCCGCCGCGAAGTGCAGCTGCAAATCGTTGTAGCACTGGTCGCGCTGATCCTGGCTCAACTGGTGTCGCGGCTCGTCTGGCGTGTGTTGAGTCGGCCCGGTCTCGCCACGCCCATCCTCACCCCAGAGCCGGCGGCGGTCCAATCCTCGGCGCTGGCCTTCATTCGCGCGGTGATGCGGCTGCTCAAACCGGTGACGTTTCCCCTGCTCGGCATTGGCGCGCTGCTGCTGGCCAGCCAGGCCATGGGCGCGGTTGGGCAATTGCATGGGTTGGTCAGCCGGCTGGCCGAGGCCTTCGGGGTGCTGCTGGCCTTTCGCATCGTGCTGGGTGTGCTCAATGCCTTTTTCAACCCGATCAAGGTGCGCCAATATCAAACCCGCCTGTTCGCGCCGCTGGCCATCATCGTTATTTTTCTAAACCTGCTGGGCAACATTGTCGATCTGCGCACGTTGTCCAGCCTCGTCGTCATCCGGCTCGGCAACCCCATCACCCTGGGCGGGCTGCTCACGGCCACGGTAGGCTTGTATTTCTGGATCATGCTGGTGGGCGGCCTCAAGGATATTTTGCAACGCCTGTTCGTCGGCCGGTTTAAAAATGATGCCGGCAGCACCGAGGCCACGCTGACCCTGCTGCGCTACCTGCTGATTCTGATTGGCGTTGCGTTTGCACTCGGCCAGTTGCGGCTGGATGGCACCACGATAGCGGCCATCACAGCCGGCCTGTCCGTCGGCATTGGCTTTGGGTTGCAGGAGGTGCTCAGCAATCTCGTCAGCGGCATCCTGATCCTGACCGAGAAATCCATCCGGCCAGGCGATGTCATCGAGATCAATGGCGGACTGGTCACTGTGTCCAACGTCAGCATTCGCGCCACACGCGTGCGCACCAGCCTCGACACCGAGATCGTGATCCCCAATCGCAGCTTTCTTACCGCGCCGTTTACGACCTACACCGGCACCGACAAACTGGTCAAAGTGCAGGTGCCGATTGTGGTGAGCTACAAAAATGACCCGCAAAAAGTGGTGAAGGTGCTGCTCGGCGTCGCCCATGCCCACGCGCGCGTGCTCAGCGATCCAGCGCCCAGCGTGAAAGTGGCTGGCTATGGCTCGAACACGATCAACTTCAACCTCATCGTGGCAGTGAACGAGCCGCTGATCATGAATGATGTGCGCAGCGATCTCTATCACGCCATCTGGGCCGCCTTCACCGCCAACGAAATCAGCATCTCGTGAGACAGCATTCCCAGCACCTAAAGCACGCTTAATGAAGAACGTTTTTATTGCGGCGAGTTTGATGGCCGTCCTGACCAGTTGCGGCGCACCCACGTCCGCCGAACCCGCCCCGGCACAGTGGACCCACGCCCGCGCCATCGAGATTGCCAACCCCACCGAGCAGCCGTTGCGCGACTTTCAGGTGCGCGTGGTGCTGGACGCAAACAATTTTGATTTTGAACAGGCGGCACCCAACGGCGCAGACCTGCGCATCACCGAGTTGAATGGGGCGTTGCCGCTGAGCTATTGGGTGGAGCATTTTGATGCGGCCGCGCGTCAGGCGGTGGTGTGGGTGAAGGTGCCGGAGCTGCCGGCCCAATCCAGCAAAACACTGACGCTGCACTATGGCAACGGCATCAGCACAGATATTCCAAATATCTCGAATCTCTCCAGCGGCTGGCGCACCTTCGAGATGTTTGATGATTTTGGCCGGCCGGGTCTGGGTTACTTTCAGTTTGGGCCGCCGACCACGATCATGACTCGCAGCCTGGATTGGGAGACGCAATCGCCGCACACCTTGAGTGTGGTCGAGGTGGAGCCGGCGCAGCCGAATGCGAACGGCTTCAAATATTGGGGCTACTACGGCCTGGCCGATTGTGGCGGCATCGGCCGCGCGCGCAGCAACGATCTGGTGAATTGGGAAAGGGATGCGACGCCGCTGTTGAACCAGGACGGCGAGCGCTGGCCGGCGGTGTTGAAAATCGGCAATGTCTTCTACATGATTCATGACCGCGACCACTGCGCCATCAGCCAGGTGGTCTTGCGCACCAGCACCGACGGCGTGAACTTTGGCGGCAAGGACGATTACACCGTGCTGGTCGAACGCGAGGCCCAGGTGCGCAATCAAAACCCGGCTTTGTTTCGCGATCCCAAAACGGGCCTGTTCTATCTGTATTGGTTTCGCGGCGGGGCAGAGTTTGGGGTGTGGCAGATCAAGATGCGCAGTGCGCGCACGGTAGCGGGTCTGGCCAACCAGGCCTCCGAGAAGACCTTGCTGGAAGTGCCGTTTGAGCTGGCCGCGCCGAACATGATGATGGTGGGTGACACCTATTTTCTGTCGACCGAGGTCAACGAGAATGCCTGGAAGACCATGATTTATGCGAGTGCGTCGCCGGCCGGCCCCTTTGAATTGCTGCCCGACAACCCGTTATTGAGCGACAACCAGGCCTGCTTATTTCAACACATCATGCGCGACCCGGCCAAAGGCGAGATTTTGCACGGCTACATCTGCAAGGTGATGGGCGCGGATTGGGTGCTGAACCATCGCGAGGCCGTGCTGGCGGAAGGCCGCAGCGCGCAACGCACGCTCGACACCGGCGTGTGGTCGGTGCTGAGCGGCACCTGGCGCTTGATCGACGACACGGCAGACAACACGAACGTGGTGTTGAACGGCACCGGCGGCATGCTGAAAACCGCGCTGCCCGGTCAGGATTACCTATTTGAAGTGAAGGCGCAGCCGCGTGCAGACGCAACTTGGGGCGTGGCCGTGCGGGTGCAGGATGCATCCAATTACGTGGCGGCAAAAGTTCAGGCCGGTCAGGTGAGATTGGAACAGGTGATCAGCGGCACCACCACCCTGCTGGCATCGGCACCGGTGACACTGACTAACAACTCGCCGTGGCGCATCTTAAGTGTAAGCGCAGCGGGCCAGCAATTTGTGGTGGCTGTCGATGGAAAGCGGCTTATCCAGGTGAACGACACCGGCCCAGTTACATCCGGCTCCAGCGCGCTTTTGGCCGACAGTGGCGAGGTGGTGTTCGACGATATCGTGTGGCGCAAGGTGAGCGCGGCCGAGCTGAGTGGCACGTTGGAGGTGCAGGTGGGGCCGCGGCAGGACAGCACATGGGTGTTGCCCAAGTTGCCCGCGCCCACGCGTCAAACCACTGAGGCAACGCCTGTAACGCCGCCCGGCCCCGATCTAATCTGGATTGCCATTGCCGGTCTAGTGGCCGCTGTTATGACGCTCTTTGCGGCCATTCAGGGGCGGCGCTAAACTGAAAACCACGCAAAAGTCGCAACGTAGCCTGTTCGTGGGTTAGGCGTGACGTGTCCGGCAAGCCCAGTGAGGCTTTATTCGATAGCTCTTAGGGGGACGCAAGCGCTATCATTGAAACGCCGATGATGCCGTTAGCAGACGCCCAGGAAACCAGGCATTGCTAAACTGGGCATGCACCCGCCAGGTTTGCAGCTTTGGTACAAATGAGCTTGCAATCATTGCCGGACGACCCAGATCAACAACGCCAAAGTGATTGCAAATGAAGATATTGAGGCCGGCAAGGCCGTCGATGCGATTATGCTATGCTGCAAAGCTATGAATTTAGGAGGACGAGACGAGATGAAGGCCAAGGGAAAATATAAGCAACTGGCGCGCTACGCCAGCAGGCACCACGCCGCAGCAAGCCTGACGATGGCAAGCTTATTGTTGCTGAGCAGTTGCAGTTTATTCGGCGAGAACAAACCAACTGAAGCAAAAATCACTTCACCCGCCCCCAACTCAACCATCAATGTAGGCGAACAGGTGCAGATCGAAGGTTTGGTGACGGGAGATGGCATTACCAAGGTGGATATCGTGATTGATAACACCACCTATGCCAGCTTGAGCGCGCCGGATCAATCTGCGGGAGTGCCCAACTTTCCAATTGGGGGCTCAGAAAGCCCGGTGCCATGGACACCATTGGCGGCCGGGCCCCATGCGCTGCAATTGATTGTGTACGGCGCTCCAGACAATGCGCTCAAGGCAAAGTCGGAGCCCGTTTTGATTACGGCTCAGGCCGCTGAATCCGTGGCATTGCCGACTGAAGCACCGCAGCCTACCGCCGCATTGGAGCTACAACCCACCCTGGCTGCCCCCGGTGTTGCGGGCGCGACTGCCGCACCGGGCTCCACCGCTGCTCCTGGCACCACGGCCGGCGCTCCCAGCGCCACCGTCATCAACGACTTCGTGAATGTGCGCAAAGGGCCGGGCGTGGGCTATGACAAAGTCGGCCAGCTCAACAAGGGCGAGACCGCACCGGTGAAGGGCAAGAGCTCAGACGGCGGCTGGCTGCAAATCTCGTTCCCGGCAGCGGCCGGCGGCGTGGGTTGGGTGAAGTTGAAGGACGACACCGATACCCTGGTTCAAGGCAACGACGCGGCCAACAATGTGCCCGTGGTCGCAGCCCCGGCTTTGCCCGCCGCACCGGTTGTGGCGAACAACCCGGCTCGGGCTGCACCTGCAAATCCAGCCCCCTCGGGCAATGTCCAGATCATCCCCATCGGGCCCGTTGTGACTGCGGCACCGCCCGCTGTGGCCGCCCCACCGGCTGCATCCGGGCCATTGCTGGGTTCGCGCAACATCCTCAAGGTGAATGTGAATCCGGTCAGCTCGGGCGGCACCCTCTACGCCACCTGGAGCATTCCCAACTTCCGGGATGGCGAATTTGACAGGGGGGATGGTTCTGGCTTCAAGGGGCCGATTGCCGGCTCGATGACCGTGGATGTGCCGGGCATCACCGGCGCGCGCACGCTGGTTCTGCGCTGGCGCGACACGGGCGGCCAACAATTGGAAGACACGATTGTGGTGCAGGGCGGCATTTCGGGCTCTGGCTCGGTTGTTGCGCCACCGCCGCAAACGGGTTCGCTGACCGGCTCGCGCAGTGTGTTGCGCATCAACACCAATCCCGTTAACTCAGGTTCAACCGTTTACGCTACCTGGAGCATTCCCAACTTCAAGGAAGGCGAGTTTGACAAGGGGGATGGCGCTGGCTTCAAGGGGCCCATCGCCGGCTCGATGACCGTGGACATTCCCAATGTGACCTCGTCGCGCAACATTACGCTGCGCTGGCGCGACACAGGCGGCCAGCAGTTGGAAGACACGCTGGTGTTGCAGGTGGCTGGGTCTGCGGCGGTGGTCGCCACTTCGGCCAACCGTGGCACCTGCAGCAGCTCCGACCCGAACTGGCGCGGTGGCACAGCCGCCTACACCTTCTGCGCCGCTCGAGACATGAACTGGACCGATGGCGGCAAGGAGATTCGCTCGTTTACCGAGGGTCAGGACTTCACCCTGACCGCCAATTGGGATGTGTATGGCATCGCTGGCATCTGGTTCATTGTGGAACCCAGCGGCCAGGTGTGCGGCCCCGCCGGCACCAGCGTCATCAACCGCCAGACCGTGGGCACCGGATCAGAGAGCTTCAACATCAAGGATCTGAAATATGGCGGCTACAAGGCCCATCTGCGGGTAAAGCGCAATGACGGTGCTGAAGTCGATTACAACGAGAAGTTCCTATGCGTTGGCAACTCCAGCGTCACCGGCCCCACGGCCACGCCGGGGTCGGCTGCACCAACCGCGACCCCGAATGTCGGCGTGCCGACGGCCATTCCGGATGCGGGTGGTGGCGGTGGTGTACCAACGGCACTCCCGATTGACCCAAGCCCACAACCCGGTGTCGATCCCACGCCATTGCCATAGTTCAGAAAAGAGATCAAACATCCAGTTGTGTCTGATGATTCGTTTTGGCGCGGTGTTTCAAATGTCTCGCTCATCGAGGACTATTTGAGACATCGCGTTAATGCGATATGACAAAAGCTATGACTAGTATGCCCTTCCAAAAACCGATTTATCGCATCGTCTCGGCCATTGCTGTTGCGGCGGTTGCCGTCATCGGCCAACCCGCCGCCGCCTCGCTGGCTTATGCTGCGCCGCTCGACATGGCCCAGCGCGTCACCGACCGGCCACAGACACAGGAAGAAACGGGGGAGTTTATTTCTCCCGGTGATTGTGCGCCTGCGAATTGGTCGCCGCCCGATGCGCGTCTTTACACCGTGCCGCCGGGTGGACCGTCATCGATCTCGGTAGGTGTCGCGGCACCCAATGCCTTGAATGCCGGCACACTGCAATATCAGGTGTATAACCCTGGCGGGGGCTACACGGGTTGGATCGGCATCACAGACTCTGTCCGGATCGATTCGAGAACGATTGTGATGACGGCGACCGGTGTTCAGCCGGTACAGCCGGTGAACCTGGCCTTTCAATCCATTCAGTTTCGCGTGAGCCCGGTGGTCGGCAGCACGCTGGTGTGCAGCCCGGTGCATCGCATTTTTGCGGTGGATTCGCGCGTGCGCATGCCGCTGTTGATTCAGAACTACGCCTCGACGGTGATTGCGCCGGTTGGCTACATTGGTGATCCCACCAAGCCGTTTTACAACGACAACATTTGCCGCGCGGTCAACATTTGGCCTGGCGCAAATTACTTGTCGCGTTTCGCCGAGAAAGAGAACCTGTTTCAAATCACCACCCTGGCGACCAGCACCCTGACGGTGACGGTGAGCGGCTTCACATCGCCCGGGCAGATTCAGCTACGGCGCGCCAACGGCGTCTGCGGCACCGGTGATTTTTATCGCGATCCTGCGACAGACTCGTCCGTGTTCCAGGCCACTCCGGGATCAACGCGGGTATTGGCAGTGAACGATGTGGTGCCTGGCAAGTCCTACCTGCGGGTGGTGAGCAGCGACAGCATTGCGCCGAACACCTCCTTTCAGATGAACATCGCGTTTGGGCCGGCCCAGGCGAATGTGGGGCCGTATGAGCCGAACAACACCGCATGCGCGGCCTACCCGATTGCCCAGAACACGAATTACTCGGCCTACCCCGACGATGCCAGCGACTGGTATAGCTTCACCCTGGCGTCGCCGCTCAATCTCCAGATCACCATGACCAACTTCGTGGTCAGTGGAGCCGGCCAGTACATCTTGTATAAGAGCGAGAATTGCGCTGCACTGGGCACCGCTTTGACCGTGCAGGATAAGGCGTCGCCCAGCTACGGGCCGGTGTCTGTGGGCGCGGGCAAGTATTTCATGCGCGTGGCGGTGGGCTCAGGCTTCCAGAGCACCCAGCTTTACACCTTCCGGGTCAACACCTCGGCCGCCACCACCGGCTGGAACCCCAAGTTTGAGCTGTGCGCGCAATTGACGGGTTGCGGCAAGGACTTTGCCAACAGCAAGTTCACGGTCTACTGGAACAACGCGCCAAACATGAACCTGATGCGCATGCAGTTGGGCGGTCGCGCCGCTTCGGGTACCTGCCCGGCCACGTCGACCATCAGCAACATCTTTGCGCCGGCATCGGTATTCGCGACGAACGGCAGTTGGGAATTGGTCAATGTCAACGCCGGCTCGTACGACATGAGCATCTACACCACCAGTTCGGATGGAAATGCCCATGCCACGCCTACGTTCCAGATCAACATCAACTGCACGCCGGGGGCGACCACAGGTTGGGAGCCGACCTTCAACATCTGCCCGGCGCTCTCGAACTGCGGCCGCGATTTCAGCAACAACCGCTTCACCGTCTACTGGGTCGCGGCACCGAATCAAAAGCTGATGCGCATGCTGTTGGGCGGTCGCGCCGCTGCCGGCAGTTGCCCGGCCACCTCGGACATCCCCAACGTCTTTGCGCCCACCTCGGTGTTCGCGACCAACGGCAGTTGGGAACTGGTCAATGTCAACGCCGGTTCGTATGACGTGAGCATCTACACCGAGAGCAATACGGGCCAGTCGCATGCCACACCGGTCTTCAGGGTGAACATCAACTGCACCGCACCGGTCACCGGACTGGCGCTGGATGCCAAGGGCATTACCACCGACACCGTTGCATCAGATGCAACCACGTCTGGGGCCGCAGCAGGCGAATCCATCACCCCCTACGATGTGGTGACGGGCGAGCCGATGCCCACGGTCATCCCCGATCCCACGGCGATGCCATAGGATTGAGGCCGACTCCATCGGCAATGCGATAGCGCAAAAACAGGGCACAGACATGCGTCTGTGCTCTGTTTCTTTTCCACTTATTACAATAGACATTATTGGGAATAGAGATTTGCCAAGGTAGGGGCGAAGCATTCGCCGCCAAAGTCTATGTTCACTGTAGTTTTGTAGGCGAATGCTTCGCCCCTACCTTGGCAAATCTCTATTCCCAATAATGTCTATTGTAATAAGTGAAAAAGAAACA
>Ga0105048_10017852_pt1 | contig 10935 bp, 9 predicted proteins | sample MAT05_FD_78382 | JGI IMG/M metagenome (GOLD analysis project Ga0105048, IMG submission 78382) | Freshwater microbial communities from Lake Fryxell liftoff mats and glacier meltwater in Antarctica - MAT-05 | ecosystem: Environmental > Aquatic > Freshwater > Ice > Liftoff microbial mat | place...
ATCCCACCCCTCCGGATGCGCCGCAGGCATGATCAGTCCGGCTCGCACTCGGCGGCGATGACGTATGCGATCGCGCGGACGATGTCCCGCGCATGCGGCCGGGCACCCCACTCGGGCGCGTCGGCGATGTAGATCGTGCCCGGGTGCATCACGGTTCTGATTGCTCCCGCAGGACCGCGCCCCGCAACGCCATCTTGCGAATCGCTTCCTGCTCCAGATCGTCGTCGAGCAGTTCGCGAAGTCGGTCATACTCGTCTTGCGGCACGAGCACGTAATCTCGCTTAGATCGAGGGTCATGAACCCTCGCCATCCCCGTGCCAGCGGTCGTAATCTCGTCAATCTGTTGGTCAGTCAACTGAAGCGTCATAAGATCACCTACTCATGAATACGCTGGATTATAACAGGTCTCCATTGTCTGCGTCACGAATTCCTTCTGTCGTGGCGTGGTTGGTCATCGGCATCATCGCGATCGCGCTCCCGGTACTCAATCACGTCGGCCAGCGGTTCGCGCCCGAGGAAACCACCGGCGGGGGGCCGGACATCATGTTCCAGATGTCCGGGCAATACACGCTCGGGGCGGCGCGGGCGTTTCCTGATCATCGCAACCAGTTCCTCTCCGAATTTGAAGCCCAGGCCAAGACCCACTCCCAACGCGCCGCTGCGGCGGTGCTGCGCGAGGTGGCGACGACGCAGCCCACCACTCAACCGGCCACCCTTCTGTCGGCCCAGGTCGATTTCGTTGACACCGGCGACCCGCTCGATGCCGCTGCTCATCCGTGGTACGCCAAACTGCGCGATCCGGACACGCGCGACGCGGCGATCAAGAAGGCCGACCTCGTTTACGTCGCGGTGTTTGTGCTTTTGATCGCGGGCCTGCTGGTGCTGGCGATCGGCGTGGCGCTGGGCGTCACCGCGATCATTCTCCTGGTCACCCGCTGGCTGACGCTGAATCTCATCCGCCCGGCGGGGCGGGTCGGGGTGTATGTCGAGGCGTTCGCGATCTATCTGTTGCGTTTCTTCGGCGGGTCGGTGGTGCTATCGCTGGTGATGCCGCACGCGCCCTTGCCGCTGAAAGTGTTGCCGCTTTGCCTGCCGATCCTGTTTGCCGCGTACTGGCCGGTGATTCGCGGCACGGACTGGCAGACGTATCGCCGCGACGTCGGCCTGCACGCGGGCAAGGGTGTGTTTACGGAGATCGGTTGCGGGATCGTCGGCTATCTGGCGTGCCTGCCGATCCTGGCAGCGTCGATGGGGGTGGTGGTGCTGCTCCAGCGATTCAGCAGCGAGCAGGCGTCTCACCCGATCGTCGGCGAGATCGTCGGCACCAACCCCCTCTGGATCTTCCTGCTCGCGGCCGTCTTCGCGCCGATCACGGAGGAGCTGATGTTCCGCGGCCTGCTGCTCACGCACTTGCGGGCACGGTTCGGCATGTTCGCCAGCGCGGTGATCAGCGGGCTGATCTTTGCCGCGATTCATCCGCAGGGGTGGCTGGCGATCCCGACCCTGCTGACGATCGCGTGCATCCTCTCACTGCTTCGCGAATGGCGCGGCAGTTTGATCGCGCCGATCACCGCACACGCGATGAACAACGGCGTCGTGGTGCTGATGCTGGTACTGCTTTCGAGAATATGACAAGCGGCATTGCCGCTCAGGCGCCCATCGAAATCGTGCCGCTGCCTGCGATTGGAATGGAACGGGCGGAGTGGGTTCCCGTCACACCACGGCGGCGAGGGTTTTTGGGCCTATTTGACCATCACCACTTTGGCGGTCGCGTGGGCGGTGACGAAGAAGCCGCCGACGTTGTTGTTCCACTCGTAGCCGTCCATCGTGCCGATGTAGAGCCGCGTCGCGCCGGTGGGGACGACGAACTGCTGGATTTCACCCTGGCTGGTGCGGCCATCACCGATGAAGAAGGGCTGCTTGAGCTCGGGCGCCAGCGTGTTGAAATCGCGGGAGGTGCTGGAGCTAAAATCCAGTGATTCGGGCGTAGAACCCTTGGTCGGCTTGTCGTCGTTAAGGAAAACGCCGACGACGGCATTGATCGGCATGCTAACGTCGGCGATGCCGTTCTCGTCGCCTTTGAAGTTGCTGATGATCCAGCCGGTGTTGCCGTCGCCGTTGTACTTGGTTCCGCCGGAGCTGTTATTCGCGCCGCCGTTCACGCCGTCGAAGTTGATGCTCGAGCCGGGGTTGACCTTGATCGAGCCGGCCTGGATGGGCGAACCCTTCTTCTTCGAGTAGTCGCCCCACTGCGACCAGTTGCCTTGGCTGACGTCTACGTTCGAATCATCGCTTCCATTGCCTCGGCCGTTGAAGCTGAGGTCGAGGACGGCATTGCCGAGGTTCCACAGCTTGCTAATGCCGTCGTCGATGTGGTTGGTGCCGGCGTAGTCGGGGTTGTTGGCCGGGTTTCCGGCGTTCGCCTTGGTGCCCGAGGGCATGCCCGAGAGCCACGGATTGCTGGTCGCGGGGACGAAGTATTCGTACCGGCCCATGCCCGCGCCGCCTGCGGCGGCGCTGAAGTCGGCCATCGCGATGCTGGTGGCGCTCACGTCGCTCGACGATTTGCCCAGCAGCCCCAGGAACGTCATCGGCACCGCCGACCCACGTGACTTTACGCAGCGGAGCGTCACGCGAACCGCATTGGCGAGATTCAGATTGCGGGTGGCGACGAAGGTCCGGGTGGTGGAGTTCCAGACGCCGATTTCGACATCGTTCGCCTGATCAAAGTTGATCGATCTGCCGTCGGCAGTGTTCTGGGCGACGACCGCAGCGGCATTCCCGTAGGCGGCGGAGGTGCCGCCGATGTCGTTCTGAAGGCCCGATGCCGCGTACCGTGCCGCCGCGTCGGCAGCGGACTGCAACTCGGTCTTGACGACCTGCACGCGACCCCAGTCCACGGTCAACGCCGAGAACGCGGCCAGCGCAAAGGTGCCGAACATCGCGTACACCATCGTCGCGCCGCGACGATTGCTGTTTAGCTTCTGCAACATTGTCCTATCCTTCAAATTGACCCGCGTCGCATTGCGATTTCTCTCGCACCTTGCAGCGCCTCATACACGCGGTGTCCAATACATCCCGCCGGCAAGCAAATCGCGCCGGCGGATTCAGGCCTCATTCATAGTTCGTCGTGCAGCGCACTGCGGTTAATGATCGCAGCGAAGAAATGGCGTTATCGGGCGTGGGCTATTCGTGCTGCGTGGAGAACTGCTCATACAGATGGGCGTACTTGCCGCCTTGGGCGAGCAATTCCTGGTGCGTACCGCGCTCGATGACATTCCCCTGATCGATCACCAGGATGCAGTCGGCCCGCATGATCGTGCTCAGCCGGTGCGCGACAACGAACGTCGTGCGGCCTTTGAGCAGTTTTTCGAGCGACGCCTGCACAAGCATTTCCGTGCCGGTGTCGACGGCGCTGGTGGCCTCGTCGAGCATGAAAATGCGCGGGTCGGCCAGATACGCGCGCGTGAAACAGATGAGCTGCCTCTGCCCAAGGGACATGTTCGCGCCGCGTTCACCGACGTCGGTCTGCATTCCGTCTTTCAGGGACATGATCGCGTCGAACGTGCCCAGATCCTGGGCGGCGCGGATGACGTGGGCCTCGGTGGCGTCGGGCTTGGCGTAACGAATGTTGTCCAGCACGGTTCCGGTGAACAGATAATTGACCTGTAGAACCAGCCCCATCTGGCGGTGCAGAGAATCGCCGGTGACGCCGCGGATATCATGCCCGTCCACCAGCACCCGGCCGGTTTGCGGCTGATAGAAGCGGCTGATCAGCGAGATGATCGAGCTCTTGCCCGAGCCCGTATGGCCGACCAGTGCGAACATCTGCCCCGATTTCGCCTCGAAACTGACGTTGTGCAGCACCGGCCGATCGGGCTTGTAGCCGAAGGTGACGCCTTCAAAGGTCACGCGTCCTTCGATGCGCGGCAAGTCGGTGGCGTTGGGCTGGTCCTTCACGCCCGGCTCGGTCTCCAAAAGCGAGAACACGCGCTCCGCGCCCGCCATCGCCTGCATGAGCTGGTTATAGAAATTCCCCAGCACGATGATGGGGTTCATAAACCAGTCCCAGTACAGGTACGCCTGCACCACGCCCCCGACGCCTTTGTGCGCCATCTGCCCGGACGCGACGAGGTATCCGCCGTACACCAGAATGATCGCCCGGCCGATGTAGCGGATCAGTTCCAGCGAGGGCTGATACGTTCCGTTCAGCCTCGCGGCGGTCAGGTTGTTGCTGGTGTTGTCAACCTGTAGACGGTTGAACGTCTGTAGGTTCGGGTCCTGGCGGTTAAACGCCGTCACCACGCGCATGCCGTTGATATTTTCCGCGAGGTTCGTGCTCACCCGCGTGAAGCCTTCGCGAACCACCTGCCAACTGTGTGCCGACTTCTTAATGAAGTACCGATTGACGAAATACAGCACCGGCCCGAGCCACGCGACCGAAAGGAACAACCGCCAGTCCGTCCACAGCAGCATGGCGCCGGCGATCGCCATCGCGCTGCTCTGGATGATAATGTGCGCGATCCCCCAGACGTTGACTTCGCGCATCCCGTTGATGTCGCTGGTGCACCGGCTGATCAGCCGGCCGAGCTTGGTTTTGTCGAAGAAGCTCATGTCGAGCTTCTGCATGTGCGTGAACAACTTGCGACGAAAATCGAACTGCACCGATTCGCCGGCACGAGAGATGATCAGGATCGTCAGCCGCTGTAGGAAGACCGATGCGACGACCGTCACCATCCAGAACGCGACGATGCCGCCCAGGTGCCAGATCGCCTGCGATTCCGACAGCGTCCACGTCGGCTGTTGTCCGACGACGAGCCGGTAAAGCCATTCCACGACGCCGGCGCTCTGGCCGCGCTCTTTTTCGACGGCGTAGTCGCCGACGAAGTTCACGATCGTCCCGACGAACTGCGGGCCGAGCATGTCGAACATTACCTGCAACCAGCAAATGCTGATGCCCGCCGCGTAATGCCACTTGTAAGGCCATAGCGCCGACGCCAGCTTGCGAATCATCGGCCATTCGATCGGGCGATAGCGCGACTCCTCGTCCGTCTCCAATTCGTCCGGCTTGGACGACTTGGCAGGCTTGCGGGAGAAGATTTTTCTGAACATGGCGGTCATTGTTTTTCTTGATCCCTCTCCCATGTACTCATGGCAGAGGGTTGGGGTGAGAGGATTTCAGGGCGATTCCTCCATGTTCGTCTGTTCCTCTTGCTGGACGCTGCCCTTCGCCGCCGCGACGAGGATGGGGTCGCGGACGCGATCCATGTGGCTGGGCAGGTCGCGGGAATCGCGGACGGCGGGGACGTCTTCGTCTGTGGCGAGCTGGGCCCGCGCGATCGCGCGGTAGTGCCCGTCCTCGTTCATCAGTTTTTCGTGCGTGCCCATCTGGGTGATCCTGCCGTGCTCGACGACGAGGACGAGGTCGGCATTTTTGACGGTGCTGATGCGGTGGGCGATGACGAACGTCGTGCGCCCGAACAGCGTCAGCCGCATGCCGCGGCGGATCAGGTCCTCGGTTTCCGGGTCCACGGCGGCGGTGGCGTCGTCGAGGATGAGGATGCGGGGGTTCGTGACGATCGCCCGCGCGATCGCAAGGCGTTGCCTCTGTCCGCCCGACAGGTTCGTCCCGCGCTCGCCCAGGAGGGTGTCGTAGCCTTGCGGGAGCGCTTCGATGAACTCATGCGCCTGCGCCAACCGTGCCGCCGCCTCGATCTCCCCCTGGCTGATCCCTGGCCGGCCGTACGCGATGTTGGCGGCGACGGTGTCGCTGAAGAGGTAGGTTTCCTGGAAGACAAAGCTCACCTGCGTTCGCAGGCTCGACAGCTTCAGGTCGCGCAGGTCGATGCCGTCGAGCAGGATGCGGCCTTCCTGGGGGTCGTAGAAGCGGGCGACCAGATTGACCATCGACGACTTGCCCGCGCCCGTCGGCCCGACCACCGCGACGATCTGCCCGCCGCCCACGCGGTAGGTGAGGTTGTGAAGGATCGGCTTTTGGGCGTCGTAGCCGAAGGTCACGTTTTCAAAAACGACTTCGCCGACGCCTTTTTTGGGCAGGTTGAGGGCGTCTAGTTTTTCGGGGACGGTGGAAGGGGCGTCGATCACTTCCCACAGGCGGCGCGCCGAGACGATCGCGTTCTGGTACTGCTCGTTGATCGTCGCCACCTGCTGCAACCGGCCAAGGATCGCGCCCATCGCTCCGCCCAGGATCATCAGATCGCCAACGCTCATATCCGCGCCGCGCGATTTGATGATGATGATGCCCGCGACAAAAAACAGCGACAGATTGCTCGCCGACGCGATCAACCGGATCACCGGCTGAAAATTCGCCCACAGGCGCACGCGGTTCATGATCCGCTTCTGAAACTCCGTCACCGCGGCCGTGTATTTGGAGATTTCCTGGCGTTCGGTGGCGAACGCCTTTACCACGTGTACGCCGGCGATGTTCTCCGTGATGATCTGGATCGACTTGTCCTCGGCCTCCAGCACCGCGCGGGTCGCCGGCTGCACCCGCTTGCTGAACATGAGGATATAAACCGTCCAAATCGGGATGGGCACCAGCGCCAATAGCGCCAGATACGGGCTCTTGGTCAGGATCAGCACGATATTGCCGCTGACGACCAGGATGATTTCCAGCGTCATCAGCACCGCCGTCTGCACGAAGGCGCGGACGTTTTGCAGGTCCGAAAGAGCGCGGTTGATGAGCTGGCCGGAACTGATGTTGTCGTGGAACCCAAAGCCTACGCGCTGGAGCTTGTCGTACACCGCTTCGCGGATGCAAAAGACCATCCCCATGCTGAACTTGCTGACCTGCACTTCGCGCATGTACCGCATGATCGCCAGGCCGATCACGCAGCCGATCATCATAATCACCAGCAGGCGAAGGCGCAGGGCTTCGATATGGTTGCTGAAAAACCACTTGCGAATCCCCCCGGTCGCAGCCAGCGGGTCGACGTGCTGGCCGATCGCCTTGATATGGTTGATCGTGTCGCCGGTGAGCTTGAGCGTATAAATCTCAATCGCCACCGCCACCGACAAAAACAGCGCCGCGACGAAGGCGAGTTTCCAGACCGGGCGAAGAAACTGGAACATCCACGCGAGCAACGTTCGGTTCGTCACCGACGGCTTGGAAGGCTCCTGTGCGACCTGCACTTCCTTGTGCGGGTCTGTCTTCGCTATGAGCTGACTCACGATATAAGGGGCAAACGGTAACCTGTCATTACGCCCCGTCAATCGGGAGGACGCAAATTTGGCCGAGGGTGTCGGGCGGGCAGATTTGCGTCACGCAGCGGTTTGGCATACATTACGTGGCTCGCCTGTTGGTCGGACAGTCCGATCAAAAGGCGAAAAACGTACCGGATCATGCCTCAGAACCATGATCCGGGCGATCCGCTTCCGCCTGCCGGAAGCCTGTTCTGAGGAGATTGCTCATGGCCCGTTATACCGGACCGAAGGTCCGCCTGTCTCGTCGTGTCGGCGTTCCGATTGCCGACGTACCCAAGCACACTGGCGAAGAACTCACGCTCCCCGGCATGCACGGCTATCGCGGCCGTCGCAATACGGAATATGGCGTGCGCCTGGCGGAAAAGCAGAAGCTGAAGTTCCACTACGGCGTGCTCGAAAAGCAGTTTCGCCGATTCCTGGGCATCGCCCAGACCAGCAAGGGCAACACGGGTAACGTGCTGCTGCAATTGCTCGAGCGTCGGCTCGATAACGTGATTCGTCGTCTGGGCGTCGGCAAGACCATCTGGGCAACCCGCCAGATCGTCGCCCATGGCCACGTTCTGGTGAACGGCCGCAAGACCGACATCGCCAGCTACCTGGTCGAACCCGGCATGACCATCACGTTCAAAGAAAAGACCCACAAACTCATCCGCGACAACATGGAACAAATGGCCGGCCACTCCGTCCCCGCGTGGATCGAGTGGAACCCCGCCCAACTGACCGCCAAAGTCAGCGGCAACCCCACCCCCAGCGACGTGCCGTTCGAAGTGAACATGAACCTGATTATCGAATTCTATCGCTGATAGATTTTGCTGGTATAAGTTCTCACCGCATACGATGAGAGAAGAAGGCCGCGCCTCACCCACGGGCGCGGCTTTCTCTTTTTGATCTCCCGCTTCCTTCTGGGGGGAGGCGGGACGCTTGCCACTCGCCGGCGTTCGCCGATCTACGCCACGCCCTTTCGCCGAGGCTTGGCACCCGAGCGCGTAAAGGACCGTCCACTTCGACCCGATTATAGCATCTGACCTATGGGATGCGAGCGCGGTTTCAAAGGTTGAAGGACTTAAAAGGATGGAATTGTCTTGTTATACTTCCGGTCATGCAACCGACCCGCTTCGATCTGACGCAAAACGACATCCCCACCCACTGGTACAACGTGCTTGCCGACGTCAACGTCGCGCCCGCGCCGCCGCTGCATCCGGGGACGAAGCAGCCTGCCAGCGCTGCCGACATGACCGGCATCTTCCCGATGAACATCGTCGAGCAGGAGATGACCACCGAGCCGTACATCGAAATCCCCGAACCCGTCCGCCAGGCCTACGCGCTCTGGCGGCCGACGCCTCTGCTGCGCGCGATTCGCCTGGAGCAGGTGCTCGATACGCCCGCGCACATTTACTACAAGTACGAAGGCGCCAGTCCGGCGGGCAGTCATAAGCCCAATAGCGCGGTCCCGCAGGCGTACTACAACAAACTCGCCGGCACCAAACGCCTCGCGACCGAAACCGGCGCGGGGCAGTGGGGGTCGTCGCTGGCGATGGCGTGTTCGATGTTCGGGCTCGAGTGCTGTGTCTACATGGTGAAAGTCTCGTTCGAGCAGAAGCCGTATCGGAAAATGCTGATGCAAACATGGGGCGCGACCGTCCACGCCAGCCCCAGCACCAAGACCGAGTTCGGCCGCAAGGTGCTGAGTGAAGATCCGGACTGCAACGGCTCGCTCGGCATCGCGATCTCCGAAGCCATCGAAGACACCGTCCACACGCCCAACACGAAGTACGCCCTCGGCAGCGTGCTGAACCACGTCTGCCTGCACCAGAGCGTGATCGGGACCGAGTCGCTCAAGCAGATGGAACTGGCAGGCGAATATCCCGACGTCGTCATCGGCTGCACCGGCGGGGGCAGCAACTTCGCGGGCATCGCGTTCCCGTTCGTGCGCGAGAACCTGAAGAACGGCCGCAAGACGCGGATCGTCGGCGTCGAGCCGAGCATCTGCCCGTCGCTCACCAAAGGCGAATTCCGCTACGACTTCGGCGACACCGCCGAGATGACCCCGCTGATGAAAATGTATACGCTCGGCCATACGTTCATGCCGCCGGCCATCCACGCCGGCGGCCTGCGCTACCACGGCATGTCCCCGGCGGTGTCGCACATTCATAGCATGGGCCTCATGGAAGCCGTCGCGTACGACCAGACCCAGGTCTTCAACGCCGCATTGCAGTTCGCCCGCGCCGAGGGAATGATTCCCGCGCCCGAATCCAGCCACGCCGTCCGCGCCGCAATCGACGAAGCGATCGACGCCCGCAACAAAAACGAAAAACGCGTCATCCTCTTCAATCTCTCCGGCCACGGCCTCATGGACATGTCCGCGTATGACGCATTCCTGGCCGGAAAATTCGAATGACCCGGGCATGATCGCATGGCTAGAATTGGTTCATGCGGACGATTATCCTCAGCCTTCTGATCGGTTCGATCACACTCGCGCAAGACCGCGTCCTTTTCATCCGCGGCGGCGACGGGACGGGTGGCGTGGTCGAAGCGACCAACCGCGCCGAGCGCACCGAGCAACTGGCGGATATCATCAACACGAGCGAATCGCGCGGAAACCACGGCTGGGCGACGCTCGCCAAAACGCTGGGCGCGAATGGTTTCGAACCCGAGCAGGCGCTCGAAGGCCCGGAGGAAAAGCCCGCGCCCATTGAGCTCGATAAGCAGAATTTATCGCACTACGCGATCATCGTCTTCGGTTCCAACAACTCGACGTACACCGACGCGCAGGTGGACGCCTTCTGGAAATACATCCGCGCCGGCGGATCGGCGCTGTTCATCAGCGACGCCAACTTCGGCAACACCTGGCAGGCGGCGCCGAACAGCGACCAAAAGCTGCTTGCTCGCAGCGGGGTGATCGTCAATCAGGACCACGGCACCTACACCGTAGAGCGCGGCAAAGGCGACTACATTGCGCCCGACCATCCGATCCTCAAGGATGTGGGTAAATTCGATGGCGAAGGCGTGTCGCCGGTGCAAATGCCGGAGAAAGTGCCGGACGGATTCACGATCACGCAGATCGCCCGCGCCAAGGGCAAGACGCGTATCAACGACGGCTCGAAGCAAGGCACCGAACGCGACGTCACGCCGCGCGATTCATCGCTGCTCGTCATCGAGCACGGCAAGGGCCGGGTCGCGTGTCACTTTGATCGCAATACGTTCTTCAACCTCAACGGCGCGGGAACGAGCATCGAACGGCACGACAACAAACGCTACGCAATTAACCTATTCGGCTGGCTGGCGCGAAGGCCGTAGAAAAGTTCGCAGGGTGCGGCTCTTAAGCCCTTTTCAGTTTCCTCGCGACGCGCCAGATCCGCCGGACGACGGTCAGGGCGCTGCCGACCAGGATGATCCAGAGCGCCCAGGTCGCGGCCTGGTGGTTCTGCACCCACACGCTCACGCCGCACGCGAGGGCGCACAGCGTTGTGACGAACATCCGCTGCTGTTTCGCCATCGGGCCGGCGAAATCGGCGCCCGCGCCGGCGGCCTTGCCCACCGAGCGCACGCACGCGGTCATCATCGCCATCAGCGCCGCGAGGTATCCGAGTTCCACATTTCCCCCGGCCGCGAAACCCAGGCCGATGATCGTGAAACTGTCGCTCACGCGGTCGGGCAGTTCGTTGTACAGCTCGCCCACCTTCGACTGCTTGCCCGATCCGATCGCCACCA
>Ga0105048_10017854_pt1 | contig 10935 bp, 13 predicted proteins | sample MAT05_FD_78382 | JGI IMG/M metagenome (GOLD analysis project Ga0105048, IMG submission 78382) | Freshwater microbial communities from Lake Fryxell liftoff mats and glacier meltwater in Antarctica - MAT-05 | ecosystem: Environmental > Aquatic > Freshwater > Ice > Liftoff microbial mat | place...
CGGCTTCGCGGTGACCTTCTTGAAAGAGAAGCTGGCGTGGAATCACCTGGTCGCCTTCGTCTTTCTGGGCGTCGCCGCGTTCTTTGCGTTCGCGTTCGGAGCGCGGGCAACGACCTCGTAGCCACTGGGTCAGCGGTGCGAGCGGGGCTGGGTCGCCGCCGGCGGGTCGCTGGCCGGAAACGAATCGGCGAGATCGCGGTCTAGCGCGTCGCTCTCGTTCAGCTCGGGGTCGGGAGCGAGCTGCGCGCGCTCTCGCGGGCGATACAGGCGACCGAGCACTGCGCCGAACACCAGGTGCGCAAGAAACATCACTGTCGGTCGACCAGGGCGGTCGAACTGAGGCACCGGCATCAAGCCAGCGGCCGGTATCCACCCGGCGTAGCTGACCGCCCACAGCGCTGCTCCGAACACCGAGCCCGCCAGTGCACGGTCGCGAGGGCGCTCGATCGGCGCCGCCAACGCCCCGAAGAGCGCACCAGCCCCCGCCCCATACCCGAGGTGCGCGGCGAAGGTCGAGCCGCTGAGCGTCGCGGGTTGCGAACGACGCAGGCCGAGAATTTTTCGGGTTAGCTTCTGCGGTGGCGGCTCGCCCAACAGGCCCAGGTGCTTTGCTCCCAGCAGGAGGGACCCCATCACCAGGGAGGCCCCGAGGCTGGCGCCCGCGCCTCGCAGCGCGTTGGTGCTGATTCGTTTGATCCGCTCCGCGCTCGTCTCTCTGCCGAATGTTCCACAAATCATCGAGGGCTCCCGCGCCGATTGAATTGCACAACCGGTACCAGCAATGACCTGATCAAGGCCGCCGAAAGCCACGAGCGACACGCGCAGATTCGCCACAGGATCAGGGTGTTTCGAGCCTCCCAGCGCCTCAGTGTACCGATCGGTGGCTGGCCCGCGATTTGAACTGTGGGAGCGCTCACCACCTTCACCGGAGCCCACCCATGAAAGCCACTGCCCTCCTGAAAAAGCAGCACCGCGAAGCGAAGTCGTTGTTCATCGCCCTGAAGAAAGAGTCGAAGCGCAGCGCAGAAGCGACCGCCGAAAAGCTGGTGAAGTCACTGCTCTGTCACATGCTGATTGAAGAGGAGATCTTCTACCCGGCAGTCAAGGCGATCGACGACGACCTGGTGCTCGAGGCCTACGAAGAGCACGCCACCGCGCGTTTCGCGATGCGCCGACTGGTCGACACCGAGGGCCGCGACGAGCACTTCGAAGCCCGGGTCACCTCTTTGCGCGAGCTGATTGACCACCACGTCGAAGAAGAGGAAGAGGAACTTTTCCCCAAAGTCGAGAAGAAGATGGGCGACGACGAGCTCAATGAGTTGGGCGATTCGATGAAGGCCCAGTTCGACCTGTACATGACCGAGGAGCTCGGCGCGCTGTTTGGGAAGATCGAAGCGCTTTCACCGCAGCCTTCACGCGCTGCCTGAGGGAGCCGCGACCACGCGAAGGATTCGCTTCGGCGGCGTAGCGCGCGCGTCTTGGAAACAGCCCCAACAGCAGCAACGCGAGGGGCACCTCTCCGGCACCTGAGGCACAAGTGCAGCCGATATCGGCGCGAGCACTTGGCTCCGGTGTGCCGCCGTCAACGGTCTGGCCTGCATCGATGAGCGGGCCCGCATCTCGCGGTGAAGTCGCGCCAGCGCCAGCGTCGCGCGTGCCCGCATCGACGGTCAGCACCGGCCCGGCGTCGGGCATGCCGGCGTCGGGTATGCCGGCGTCAATGACGCTCATCCCCGCGTCGAAACCAGCATCGGCGGCAACCCCGGCGTCACCGCAGTCGTGCAGAGCGCGGTCGCAGCAGAACGAATTGATGCACGCGATGTCGCCGCAATCGGCGCTCGAGGCGCACGGGTAGTCGTAGAAGCGCGCGTGGAAAACGAAGGTGTCGCTTCGCGCAGACCACTCGTTCTCGGTGAAGGGCGCTACCCCGTGCGGGTCGGAGGCGAAGTCGACCATCGAAGCTGTGTCGGAGATCAACATCGGAGCAGCCCGCGGCTTGTCGTCGAAGTTGCGCGAGGGGTGAAGGGCGCGCTGCGAGCCGTTGACGAACACACGCCCGGTCGCTCCCGCGGAGTTGGGAGGGTACGGGATGGTCGCGGCGCAGAAGAACTCGTAGACCACACTCAACGACGCGCGCGGGGTGGTGAAGCGCCGGGTGGCCCAGATGATGGTGTCTTGCGCCCCCGGGCCGAGACCGTTGGGGTGGCCGCCGTCAGCGGTGAGCGAGAGGAAGACGTTGTTGTCAGCGCCCACCTCGGCCGCGCTCGCCTTCCACACGCCGGTGGTGGTGAGGTCGAATTCTCTGAAGCCCAAAACCGAGGTCGGCTCTGCCCCGCCTGCCCCCGCGATGTACCCGTAGCGCCAGCCGTTGCTGCCCTGCACCAACGCGAAGTCTGAGATCGAGTCGGCGACCTTGCCGGCGAAGGCCCTTGAGCTCATCACTGTCACCAACAGGGCAAGAAAGGCTCGGGCCGGAGTTCGCACCGGCGCACAATGCCTGCCTCCCGCTCACTGTCATGCGGATTTTGGCCGCGACTTGATCGCCCGACGCTGTTCCCGCTAAGCACCCGCCGATGGGCGAGGCGGAGGGTCAATGGGAGACATGTCACGCCGCTGGCCGACCGTGTCTTTGGCGAGGGCGACCTGCCTTGAAGCCGTGGCTGCATCGATGCGAATCTTTCATAAAGGGAGGTCACTTTTGCAAAACGAGGCCCCGGCGTTTCCCCGAACTGACGGGCCAGCGCCGAGCCGTTTTGCCGCAACGAGGTGATGTGGCGCCGATCGGCCACTCACAAGCGACTCGCGCAACACCGTGACCGAAGGGCCCCCCAGGGGTATACCCGTTGCACCTGAGTGCCTTGTGACCGTTCAAACGAATCGGCGTGTGCTGCGCATCGCGCTGGCAGAAGACGACGATATGCAGCGCGCCATTCTCGAAGATGCCCTGCGGCTCGAGGGGTTCGACGTCGTGCCGTTCGAAGACGGTGCGGAGCTGATCGACTACTTCCAGCTCCCTCAGACCGCGGTGCGTTGGCCTGACGCGGTGGTCACCGACGTCAACATGCCTGGGCACTCGGGCCTCGAAGCGGCCGCAGTCGCGCGAGCCGCGGGCTTCACTGCGCCGATTTTCGTGGTCACCGGCGCCTCGAGCCCCACCGTCATCGCTCAGGCCGCACACCTCGGTAACACGCTGTTGTTCGACAAACCGCTCGACGTCGAGGCCCTGGCTCAGGCCATCTGGCATCTCGCGCACGTCAGCTCGGCCGGCGATTGACTCCTCGCCGGCCGAGCGTCATTTCCCTGATCAGTGGCGCTTCTCTTTGCCGCCGCTGCCGGCCACGCGCCCCTCTTCACCGGCGTGCTCCAGCGTGCCTTCAGGGTTTCGCGGCGCCTCGTCATACTGTTGGCGGTTGACCTGCTTCGCACCCATCTTGTCGCCGAGGGCGGGCAGGTTCTTGGCGATGAAGGTGTCGACCTTGGCCATCATGCCCACCTTGATGGCGCGGGTCGGCGTGACGGCGGCCCTGAGAATGGCGTCGGCGACCTGCTGGGCTTCGATCATCGGCGAGGGCAGCTTGGGCTCCTCCTCCATGTAGTTGCGAGCGTGCTGCGGGTACGGTGTATCGACGGCGGTGGGCTGAATGAGGGTGATGCTGATCTCGGCCTTGTCGACCTCGATCAGCTCGAGTCGCAGCGCATCGGTGAAGCCCTTCACCGCGTGCTTCGAGGCCGAGTACATGCCCTGCAGCGGCACCACCGCTTCAGAAACCTCGCTGCCCACGTTGATCAGCGCGCCCTTCGAGCTCTTGAGGTACGGCAACGCGACCAACGAGCCATTGACCAGGCCCCAGAAGTTCACGTCGAAGAGTCGGCGGCTGTCTTCTTCGGTCACCTCGTCGAGCCGGCCGTAGATTGAAACGCCTGCGTCGTTGACCCAGGTGTCGATGCGGCCGAAGCGGCTGATTGCAGCGTCGGCGAGCTTCTCGAGGTCGGCGCGCTTCGAGACATCGACCACCACCGCCAGCGCCTCGCCCTTAGACTCGCGAATGCGCTGCTCCAGGTTCTTGAGGGTCTCCTCACTGCGGGCCGCGAGCACCACGCTGGCGCCCTGTTCGGCGGCGCTCAAGGCGGTGGCGAGGCCGATGCCACTCGACGCTCCGGTGATGACGATGACCTGCTCACGAAGGGGTTTGAGAGAAACAGACATAGCGATGCTCCTTGGAAGTTGATCTGAGTGAGCGCCGCGACGTTGCACGCCAAATGCCGCAGCCGGAAGTACCCAGGGTGGGTGGGGCGCCAAAATGCCGCAGCCTCCCGCTCACGTGCATCGACGCCACAATGGGCAAGTGGCTTTGCCAGGACAGGCTCTGGCTCGAAACCCGCATGGCAAGAGCCGCAACTCATTTTCAAAACTCACTGAAAAGGAACACGGCCATGGCTGAGAACATGTCGGCGGAAAAGAACAACCAGAGCGAAACACCTGACCCGCGCGTGCTGATTGGCGAGGTTTCGGAGCGTCTGGGGCCCAAGATCGAGGAGGCGCAGGAGCAGCTGTATGCGTTCAGCGATCGAGTCAAGGGAGCGATTCGCGCGCACCCGGGTGCGGTGGTTCTGGGTGCGGTCGGCCTCGGTTTCCTCGTCGGCAAATTGGCGTCGCGCAAATGAGCCAGGTCAATCGAAGTCACCCCTCGAAGAATCGTTCACCCGCGCCGCAGGTCATCGACCGCGTCGCGTCGGCCGCCAGCTCGGTCAGCTCAGTGGTCAATGAGGCCGCGACCAAGTCGGGCTTGGCCGAACGCGTGGCGCAGAACCCGTACGGGGTCACGGCTGCCGCCCTGGCCGTGGGGTACATCGCCGGCGGCGGCCTGTTCACCCGCAGCACCGCTCGCTTGTTCGCGTTCGCGGCTGAACTCTCACGGGTGCCGATGGTGCGTACCCACGTGCTCGAGCTGTTCGAAGGCGTGCTTGACTCAGTGGTTTCACGTGCCAGCAAGAGCCGCGGTCGCAGCTGATTTTTCTTGAGTGACCCGCGCATCACGAATCAAAAGCAGCTCCCTCTTTCGGAGGAGCTGCTTTTTTTTGCCTCAGGCCTGTTCTGACTTACGACTTGGCGCCGAGGGGCTTCTTGTTCTTGTCGTCAGCCTGCGAGCTGCTCGAGCCCGCCGATTCGGAGCTGCTGCTGCCGTAGCCCGATGACATCGACGACTCGTTGCGGTTGCTGCCGGTGTCGCGCTTCACCTTGAGCTGATTGTTCACTTCGTTGACACCCATCACCGCGTCAGCGAGGTGCTCGAGGTGGAACTTCATGTTGCGGTCCTGAATGGTGCCTGAGAGCGTCACTTCGCCCTTCGACACGGTCACGTCGACCTCGCTGGCATCGAGGTCATGCATCGCGCACATGCGATCGCAGATGTCCTCCTTGATGCGGTCGTCGGAGCGGGTGTAGCCCTTCGGCCCCTTGCTGCGCGACTGCTGCATGCCGCGCGAGCCCTGGTTGTAGCCCTGGCCGCTGCCGAAGCCCTGGTTGCCGTAGCCCATCGTGCCACCTTCGATGCCCTGGCTGCTGCCACCACCGAGGTTTCGGTTGCCCAGGTTCTGCATGCCCTGGCTGCCGTAGCCCTGGCCGGTGCCGTAGTTCTGGCCACCGACGGGACCGCTGCCGTAGCTCTGATCGCTGCCGTGCTGCCCGCCGCCGTAGCCTTGGTTGCCGTAGTTCTGGCTGCCGTAGCTATTGCCGGCGTTCTGAGAGCCATAGCTCCGACCGCTTTGTTCATGAATGCCGCCGCTCGTGTGCTGACCGCCGCGGTACTGGCTGCCGGAGCCCTGCTCATTGCGGCCCGACCCTCCGTACGATTGCTGATTGCCCCCGTCTTGCGAACTCATGCCGCGAGGCTGAGCACCTTCGTCACGCCATTGGTTGCCGCGCTCTTCGCGCTGCCCGTAGGCGCCCTGGTCTTGCGAGCGACCTTCGTTCATGCCGCCCGAGCGATTGCCACCCTGACTCTGCTCGTCAAGGCGACTGCCTTGAAACCCCCGACCACTTTCCCACTCAGCATCAGCACCCCACTGCGACGTGCTGCGGTCGTCATTCTGTTGTCCACGGCTTCCGTTGTTCGATTGATTTCGGTTCTGTTGACGATTTTGCACGGTGCTTCTCCTTCGTGTTCTTGGGTTGGAGGAAATCTGCGCACGCTAAACAGCCGCGCCAGACGCCGCGCCATTTTGCAACCGATGTGCCCAATTCGCGTATTTGCGGCTCCCTCGGAGCGCGCGAAACGCGCGTTGATCAGGCTGGGGCAACCATGCGTGGCGTGAGTCGATGCGACTCAGGCATCGCGCTCGCCTCTCAGAGCTCGGCGAGGTCGTTCTTCACCCGGCTGTGGGCGTGAGCGGGTCATGGGCCGCGTACCGCGGGCGTTTCTGGCGCTGCTGCGGAGTCGGCACATCGAGCGCGGCCGGCTGCTTCACCTCTGACGGCGCACGCCCGAGAACCAGGTGCCGCGGCCCAGAGCGTTGTACTGAAAGTGACCCAGCTTCCACTCCCATGAGTCGCCGAGCGGCTTCACCATCTCGCGCAGCTCGTGCTCCGAGTAGCAGCGCATCGAGCTGACCGTGCCGTCCCACACTGAGGCGGCGATGGAGGCGGGGGTGAGCCAGGTGAGCATCGCGCGCTGCAGCTTCTCGAGCGTGGTGCTGCCGTTCAAAGGTGAGCGCATCAACGCCAAGACACCCGAGGGCGCCATCGCGGCGAAGGAGAGCGGGTTGCGTACCAGGCCCTCGGCGACGAACACGCCGCTCGCGCCCTCGCAGGCCCCGAGGAGCACCCGCTGGGCCAGCTCGGGGGGAAAGTGGTGGAGCGCGTTGATGATGGTTCGCACCCCGACCAGCCGCGGAGGAATGGCGGTGGCATCGACCGGCTCGGGCTCGTACTCGACCACCCCGGGGAACTCCTGCTGCAGGGCCTGCCAGGCGTCGACGGCGGGGTAGAGATCAGAGAGCACGAACCTGGGCAGCGTCACGCCCGCGGCCTGCAGCTCGCGAATGAAGATGCGCGCCGGGCCGCCTGCTCCCGAGGCCAGCTCGATGACCGTCTGCGCGCGGGTCTGCTCCAGAAAGTCGGCGAAGGGCGCGACCAGTGGCTTGAGCACGCGCGCGCGGTCGAGCGTCACGCTGAGCGACTCGATGATCGACCTGCGGAGCGCGGCGGGCGCCCAGGCCGCGTCGTTGAACTCGAAGAGCTGCAGCCGTGGAAGCATCACGCCCCATACTCCGAAAAATCGACTAGCGGGCGGAGGCTTCGCGATACAGCCGCGCGTTGCGATCGACGCTCGCCGGGCGAGGTCTTCAGCCAGCCGCAGATCAGCGGTATCGAAGCTCAGGCTCGAGGCCATGGTCAGCGCGCCGACCACCTGCGAGCGAATCACCAGCGCTACCGAGACATGGCTTGACGCCCAGCGCCAGCGTCTGGCGCCCCGAAATCAGCAGTTGGTCAGGTATCTCGGCGATCAGGTCTGATTGACCGGTGCGCAGCACCTTGCGGTTGGGCGCGTGCCTGAACGTGATGCAGCCGATGCAGCGCTGCTCGACAGCACACCTTGCTCGACGACGACGGCGGTTGAGGCCGCCCACACCGACACCGGTGCGTGACCTGCTAAACCGCCTCACTCCCCCGGGGGTAACGCGCTGAAATCTGAGTGAGGTCACGGCCTCCAGTGGCATATCGACTGCAATCGTCTGACGAATGGCGTTTCTCACGACCCTGTTCAGCGCGCTTTCTCGCAAGATCGGTGACTTGCTTCAGGCGATCTTCGGTTGGTCGATAGCGGCGCTGTTCGGCAAGCTGAGTTCGAAAAAACAGGTTCTGATCTCCATCGCGCTGCTGCTCTCGCTGTGCTGGCCGATCTTCGTGGTGGGGGTGTTCTTGCCTGCCGCGGCGACCTTCATCATCGCCTTCGTGTCGGTCAAAAACATGGTCTCCGAGGGCGTGCTCCGGGCGGTGTGGGTGGTGATGGCGGTGATCACCCCAGTGATCGTGGGCATCTTGACCCGGGTGGTCTCGCCTGACCTGCAGCGAAAGAGCTTCGTGGTGTCGGTGCTCAATGGGTACCCGTTGGCGCTGGGGTACGCACTCTCGTTTCTGATCACGCTGATCGTCGTGCCGGCGATCAAGGTGGCCACACTCTTTCGACGGTGGGAGGAGCAGCACGTCTTCGTGCAGCCCAAGAAAGACCGCTACCGCGACGTGATTCAGCAGCTGTGCGAGGCCGAAGAGAAGGCAGGGCTCACTCCGCGCGTGCAGCCGGTGTCATCGGCGATGGCGCTCTCGACCAAGGTGATCAAGTTCTTCTCGCGGGGCGCGATCGACTCGTTGGTGGTGAGCCGCCCGATGGTGGTGCGGGCCAAGGGTATTGAGTTGTACCTCTACCCCGCCGACCTGCTGATTCGCGGCGAGAAGCGGCTGGTGGCTCAGGTGCGCGCGATGATGAGCCGCACGCTGCTCGAGCGCGATGCGTACTTGGTGCAGAGCGAAGAAGCCCAGCACCTGCAAGACGAGCTGGGCCGGCTCTGGGAGGCCCTGCATCGGCACGACAGCGTGGCGGAAGTCTCAGACGGGCTGAAGAACCGCTTGGGGGAGATCTCGCAGGCGGCGACCAAGGCGGAGATGACCTTCGAAGAATGGGTGATGATCGATCGCATCGCTCACCGCGTGGAGGCTGTGCTGCTGCAGGTGAAGAGCATCGTGGAGACCGCCGGCGTGAAGAAGACCTCGAGCGACCGCGGTGAGCACACCCCCAGCGGCAAAATTCTACCCAGCGTGCCGAGCCCAGCCAACCCGCTGGCGCACAGCGACGAACGCAGCATCGGGGAGCTTGTCGAGTCGGCACTCGATGAAACGCGTTAGCTGGTCACCGTCGAGGCCGCGCGGGCGAAAGAGGTAAGCGCTTCACGAACTCAAGGGCGTGGCGCGGGCAGCCACCGGTTTCACTCAGCTGCGCGCGTGCACATCGCCTAAAAGCAGAAGCACCGACACCGCACCACATGCTCGACCGACGCCGCCATCAGTGGCGAACGTCGGTGGCCTGGGCCGACACGACGTACTTCAGGGTCGGCTCGCACTGGGAGGGGATGATCAGCTGGCCGCCAACCTCAGCCGCGGTGAACACCGTGATCAGGCCCGTGCCCCATGATGCGCTGGTAATGACGATGACCTGATTCGAACTCGTTGAAGCCATGACGCACCCCTGGGCAATTCGGTGTGGAGGTCATCGATGCAGCAAAAGTGCCGAAGGTCCTTCCTGGGAGGCTCCCTTCAGATCGCGCACCAGACTGCCGCAGCTCGCGGATCAGCTGCAGGCCCGCCACATTCACGGTCGGGAGCGGGTGGTGAGGGTCTGGTCGTAGACCCGAAGCGACACGGAGCGCGTCGGGCAAGATCAACAACGGCAGTTGCTTCGATTGGCGGGCCTCACCACGAGGGCCTTGGCCCGATGATCAACCCTGAACCTCGTCGCAACACGCGAGAGCGAATCGTCAGGCTCGCCACATCACCCGCTGACCATTTCTCTCGAGAGAAAAGAGGCACGGTTGATGCCCCGGTGGGTGGCTCACCTCAACTCAACCCAGCACTTCGCGGAGCTCCAGAATGAAAGCACTTGTATTTCACGGGCAGCACGACGTTCGAACTGAGACGGTGGCAGACCCGAAGCTTCAAGACCCGCGCGACGCGATCTTGAAAGTGACCGCCACGGCGATCTGCGGGTCGGATCTCCACATCTACAACGGCTTTTCCCCCCAGATGAAGCCGCAGGTGCTGGGCCATGAGTTCATGGGCGTGGTCGAAGAGGTCGGCTCGCAGGTAAAGAACCTCAAGCGAGGCGATCGGGTGGTGGTGCCTTTCCCCATCGCCTGCGGCACGAGGTGAAGCCGGGCGAGACGGTCGCGGTGTGGGGCTGCGGCCCGGTCGGCTTGATGGCGCAGAAGATGGCGCGCGCGATGGGCGCGGGTCAGGTGATCGGCGTCGACATTCTCGAGTACCGCCTGCGCACCGCTCGCGAGACCGCGGGCTCGACCGTCATCGACGCCTCGAAGGTCGACCCGGTGGAGGCGATTCGCTCACTCACCGGCGGCCGTGGCGCCGACGTGGTCATCGAGGCCATCGGCATGGAGGCGCACCGCAACACGCTCGAGAAGGTCTCGAACGTGCTTCACGGGCAAGCGGGCACCACCAGCGCGCTCGAGAAGTGTCTCAGCGCGGTACGGCGAAGCGGCCGGGTGAGCGTGCTCGGCGTGTACGGCACCAAGTACGACAACGTGCCGCTGGGGCAGATGCTCGACAAGGGCGTGCGCATTCAGTTCGGCCAGGCGCCGGTGCACAACTTCATCGACGAACTGCTCGTTTTCATCGTCGAGGGCAAAGTGCGGGCGAACGACATCATCTCCCACCGTCTCTCCATCGATGAGGCGCCCCGGGCCTACAAGATCTTCAATGAGAAAGAAGACAGTTGCGTGAAGGTCGTGCTCAACCCGTGGAACTGAGCTGACCCCGTTTCAACTTGCGGCGGGCGAAGGCTGCTCGCCGCGATTGAAGCTGACGCCCCAGCGATTACAGTCGGCGGCCACGCCATGATCGCTGCGAACGCATTCGACCTCTCCTTCGACGCAGCCTCGCGTCGGCTCGAGGTGTATTTCAGAAAGGGTCGAGCCATCGACCGGGTGGCGCTCGACGCCGGCCTCACTCAACAGCCGACGACCGTTCACCTGATCTTCAGAAAGACTCCGCCTGGCTTCACCCTGCCGCCCGCGGTGTTCGAGATGCACGACCTTCGGAAGCTCACCATTCAGGGCATCGATGACGTGTTGGAGCTGCCCGCCGGCGTGCAGGATCTGTCGCTGAAGATGCTCGAGCTGGAGGACTTCGTGGCCGTGCTCCCGCCC
>Ga0105048_10017855_pt1 | contig 10933 bp, 8 predicted proteins | sample MAT05_FD_78382 | JGI IMG/M metagenome (GOLD analysis project Ga0105048, IMG submission 78382) | Freshwater microbial communities from Lake Fryxell liftoff mats and glacier meltwater in Antarctica - MAT-05 | ecosystem: Environmental > Aquatic > Freshwater > Ice > Liftoff microbial mat | place...
AACTAAAAATAAAATAACACTCATCTGCTCTACCCTGCTTTTGATTTCTTGTGGTGGAACAGATGTGCAAAACACATCAGAAAACACAAATGTTGAAGTCAAAAAAAATTCAGTTGAGCTATCGGATGAACAAATGGCAGCTATGGAAATACAAACATCAATAGTTGAAAAAATGAATTTGGCCTACACCATTGAAACCAATGGTACGCTTGAATTACCGCCACAAAACAAAGCAAGTTTAAGTGCAATCATCGGTGGTCGTGTCAAAAATATTCAAGTGATTCAAGGAGATAAAGTTAAAAAAGGTCAATTACTTGCTACACTTGAAAATCCTGAATTCATTATCATGCAACAAGATTATCTCACCACAAAAAATCAAGTAGACTTTTTGAAAAAAGAATTTGACCGAGCAAAAACGTTGCGTGATCAGGAAATCAATTCAGAAAAATCATTTGCAAAAACTGAAAATGAATACAACGACGCTCTTTTCAAATTCAAGGGTATTAAAGCACAATTGGAATTAATTGGAATTGATTTCAAAAAACTAGAAGCTGGTGAATTATTATCAGGTATTCCAGTTCGCTCACCCATAAATGGTTTCGTGCGATTGATTGAAATTAATTTAGGTCAGTATGTTGATCCCGCCCAATCACTTTTTGAAATTGTTGACAACGAACATTTGCATTTAGAATTGTTAGTATATGAAAAAGACATTGCTAAAATCAGAGAAGGACAAAATGTACATTTCTATACGTCATCAAATCCAAATGATGTTTTTCGAGCAACTGTTTTTGCCGTTGGAAAGGCTTTTGAAAAAGATCAAAAAGCAATCAAAGTCTACGCAGACATTTCAGGTAAAAAAGACTATTTGATTCCGGGCATGTATGTTAACGGCCACATTGAATTAGACAGTAACATGACAACCGTATTGCCAAAAACTGCCATCATTGAAGAAAGCGGAATCTATTATGTCTTCACAAAAAAAGAAGGGGAAGGAAATGTCTTCGAAAAACTGGAAGTAAAACCCGGTGCATCAGAAAGCAATAAACAAGAAATTATTTTTCTGAACCCCACAGATTCTAAGAAAGAATTTGTGGTCAAGGGTGCTTATTATTTGAATGCTGAAATGTTGAAAGAAGCCGAGTAGTTTTTCGATTGTGATACTTTCTTATATTTGAGTCATCTCACGTATGAAAAAAGCCATCAGCACCAACCCTTTTAATATTGTAGTCATTGTAGCCGCACTTGGCTATTTCGTTGATATCTATGATTTAATTTTATTCAGTATTGTTCGTGTTCCAAGCTTAACGGAGATTGGTGTGCATGTTGATCAAATTAAAGACACAGGCATCTACCTGATGAATATGCAAATGATTGGAATGTTATTAGGTGGAATTGTGTGGGGAATTTTAGGTGATAAAAAAGGAAGATTATCCACTTTATTTTTAACGATTTTACTTTACTCTTTAGCAAATATTGCAAACGGATTTGTACAGACAGTTGATCAATACGCTATTCTTAGAGTGATTGCAGGTTTTGGTTTGGCGGGCGAATTAGGAATTGGAATTACACTTGTGTCGGAAGTCATGACAAAAGAAACGCGTGCCTGGGGAACTAGTATTGTTGCAGGAGTTGGAATTATTGGAGCAGTACTTGCATTTTGGGTGGCCGAATGGGGTTGGCGAGAAGCTTTTTTTGTTGGAGGTGTTTTAGGTTTGATGTTATTAGCGCTTCGTGTTTATGTGCATGAATCAGGTATGTTTCATAAAGTAAAAGAATCAAATGTAAAGCGTGGAAATTTTTTAAGTCTGTTCACCAATCGAAAAAAATTAATCAAATACATCAGTTGCATTTTAATAGGTATGCCAGTTTGGTTTGTGATTGGAATTTTAATTTCTTTTTCTAAAGAATTTGGCGAAGCACTTGGCATTACCGGACCTGTAAATACCGGTAAAGCGGTGATGTATCATTATATTGGTGCTGCCATTGGTGCTGTTATTTTAACCTACATAAGCATCAAATTAAAATCAAGAAAAAAATCATTGTGGATTGCAATTGGATCTCTTGGATTATTTTGTGTTTGGTATTTTTCCGCAGCAGGAAGTTCGCCAACAACCTATTATTGGATTTCGTTTGTCTTAGGTTTGGCTATGGGCTATTGGGGCGTATTTGTTACAGTTGCTTCAGAGCAATTTGGAACCAATATTCGTTCAACCGTTACAACTACAGTTCCAAATTTTGTTAGAGGAACATTGGTTGGAATGGCCTCATGGTGGAGTTTAATGTCATTAGATATGGGGATTCTTAAATCTGCTGCTATAGTAGGTGCAGTTGTTTTAGTGATTGCCTTTTTCGCTGTCTTTTTTCTAGATGAGACGCATGATAAGGATTTGGATTATATGGAGTAGAATTAAAAACTCTGTTAATTATTAAAACCCTAAATGTTATATGTCATTTCGAACGGAACGCAGTGAAGAGAGAAATCTCATGGGGTTGCGAAGTGGTAGAAGCACTAGCCGTTTTGCTAAACACGTTGAGATTTCTCCCTACTGTCGATATGACCTGTGAAAGAGAAAGTCGAAATGACTATGACAAAGCAACTACCTCACCAACAAATTAAAAACCATTTGCTGACTTAGTCTCAACTCTTTTCTATTACATTGAATAAGCATTGATCCATCAAAATTTTCAATCTCCAACACTTTTATCGGATCACCAATTTTCAAATTATTCTTATCCAAAAATTTTAGAAATCCAGAAGAGTGATCCGATACTCCGCTTAAAAAATATTTTCTTCCAACTTTTGCTTCTGACAATTTACTGTATTCACTTTTTTGAAATTTTCCTTTTTCATCTGGTATTGGATCTCCATGTGGATCAAAGATAGGATTACCTAATTTTGCAGCTAGCTTTTTAATTAATTTATCGCTTGTAACGTGTTCCAATTGTTCAGCAATTTCATGTACTTCATCCCAACCAAAATCTAATTCTTGTGCCAAATATGTTTCCCAAATTCTATGTCGACGAACAATGACCAAGGCTTGTTTTATTCCAGCCGTTGTTAATCTTGTTCCATACGATTTTTCATACTCCACTAATTTCAGAGCATGCATTTTTTTTACGGCTTCTGTAATCGTTGCTGGAATCACATTCATTCGCTCGGCCAATTGTTTATTTATAACAACGCACTTGTTTCCCTTTGAGAGATGATAAATGGTCTTTAAATAGTTTTCGATGTTTTCTTTTACCACAATAAATCTTTTTGGTATACCAAAATTAATAATTATTTATTCTAAAAATAACTTCACATTTGATAAAAGTTTTCAACTACATGAATAATTTGTCCCAACACTTGATTCTTGGTCTCTCTATCGCATTGATTTCAGGGTCTTGCCAGAAGATGCTATCTCCATTAACTCCTGATGAAGAATTGCTAGACGGACCCATTGAAGGATTAACAACCGAACAAAATTCTCAATTTCTGGCGGGAGACATTGCATTTAATGATGAAGTTTTCACAAAAGAAAATGGACTAGGTCCTTATTTCGTTGCAACATCTTGTGTTAGTTGTCATGCAGGCGATGGAAAAGGTCATCCGTTTTCTACTCTTACAAGATTTGGACAAGCCGATACAACTGGAAATCAATTTTTAGCTTTTGGCGGACCACAATTACAAAGTCGCGCTATTCCTGGTTATTCGCCTGAGACAATTCCAATTGGCGCATCATCAACAAAATTAACACCTCCGGCAATTACAGGTTTAGGCTTTTTAGCAGCATTAACCGATGCTCAAATTTTATCAAATGCAGATCCGTTAGATGCAAATTTAGATGGAATTTCGGGCGTACCTAACTATGTTACGGCTCCATGGTATTTTACTCCTGAAATTTTTCATCAATCAATAAACGGAAAATACCTTGGACGATTTGGAAAAAAAGCGGCTACAATAAATTTACTTCATCAAACTGTCAACGCTTATAATCAAGACATGGGAGTAACATCAGAATATTCATCTATTGAACCAGCGATAAATGGTTTATCAAGTCCTTATCCTGATAATGTTCCCGACCCTGAAGTTTCAATCAACACAATTCTAAATGTTGTTTTTTATCTGCGCACTTTAAAAGCGCCTATTCAAAGAAATCAAGAAGATGAAGATGTAATTGCAGGAAGTCAATTATTCACCGATTTAAAATGCGCTGCTTGTCATACACCTTCATGGACAACAGGAAATAGCGATATTGTAGCGCTATCAGACAAGACATTTTACCCTTATACTGATTTACTTTTGCATGACATGGGTCCGGATTTAGACGATGGATACACAGAAGGAAACGCATTGACATACGAATGGAAAACTCCTGCCCTGTGGGGAATAGGTTTATCAAAAGCATCACAAGGTGGAGCCTATTATTTAATGCACGATGGACGAGCATCAAGTATAGAAGCTGCAATTTTATTGCATGGTGGCGAAGCGCTTAATAGCAAAACGTTGTATTCTGCATTAAGTGATTCAGACAAACAAAAACTAATTAAATTTTTAGAAAGTCTTTAATCATGAATAGAAATGAATTTTTAAAAATTTGTGGTGGAACTTGTTTAGGCCTAATTGGTGTTAGTGCTGGACTTCAGAGTTGTGCAACACAAAATTTAATTCAAGGAAATTTAAAAGACAATCGTTTACAAATTAGTAAGTCGAATTTTATCAAATCAAAAAATGATGATCAAAAAATAAAATATCGAAAATACATTTTAATTAAAGCGGAAGGAATGGATTTTCCAATTGTTGTTTATCGAGAAAACGATTTAAACTATTCTGCACTGCTCCTCAGGTGCACGCATCAAGGAAATCAGCTTGATGTTAGCGGTGATATTTTATCTTGCTCGGCGCATGGTAGTGAATTTGATAAACACGGAAATGTGATTCAAGGGCCGGCAGAAAAAAGTTTGACAAGCTATATTGTGAGATCCGATGAAAAATCAATTTACATTCAACTTTAATAAAATGATAAAAATAATTTTTTCTTATTTCTATTTTTTCTGTTTAACTTTTTCCTTTGCACAAAATGATTCTTCTTTTGTTCAACGAATTTCAGTTGACACAAATAAAATGCTGATGAACATCGACGCTGTTTACAATCGTCCGTTTTTACAAGTAGGAAAAGTTCCGGTTTCTGTTGGCGGATATTTAGAAGCAAACAGCAGTTATTTTGCAACCGATGGTGTAACAGAAGGTTTGTCTTTTCAACTACCAAGATTGGCCATTTTCATTTCATCGTCTATAAAAAATAGAATTAAATTTTTGACTGAAATAGAATTTGAAGAAGGCGGAAAAGAAATTGCGATTGAGTTTGCATCGATGGATATTTCACTTCATCCGCTTTTAAATTTAAGAGGCGGTGTTATCATGAATCCAATTGGTGCATTCAATCAAAATCACGACGGACCAAAATGGGAATTTATTTCACGCCCGATTTCTGCAACAACAATTATTCCTTCTACTTGGAGCAACGTTGGTTTCGGAATTTTTGGAAAATACGGAATCAATAATTTTGTATGGGCTTACGAAGCTTATGCAACTAATGGTTTTGACGATAAAATAATTTCAAACAGTGAAAACAGAACTTGGTTATCTGCTAGTAAATTAAACTCGGAACGTTTTGAAGAAAGTTTTAATGGAGTTCCGTTGTTTACTACAAAAACAGCTTTTCGTCATCTTAAAATTGGTGAAATTGGTTTTTCATGGATGGGCGGTGTTTACAATAAATTTGAAGAAGATGGTTTGACACTTGACAAAAGAAGAAGAATAGATCTTTTTGCGATTGATTTTAATACAAGAATTCCAAAACTGAATACTTTCATCGTCGCCGAGTGGGTATGGGCAATGATTAATGTTCCGGATAATTACACACAACAATACGGAGACAAACAGCTAGGTGGCTTCATTGATATCGTACAACCAATTCTTAGAAAAAAAATTCTTGGTTGGGAAAACGCGGTGCTGAATATAAATTTCAGAACAGAATATACCGATTACAATGTTGGAACTTTCAACGAAACAGGTAGTAATATTTCAGATCATGTTTTCGCAATCGTTCCAGGAATTAGTTTTCGACCATCACAGCAAACTGTTATTCGTGCAAATTATCGTTATCATTGGCAAACCGATTTGTTAGGAAATCCACCTTCACAAATTGCAGGATTTCAGTTTGGGTTTTCTACTTATTTTTAAATCCGACTAAAATTTTTTATTTCATCTTCCTTTATTCTTTAATATTCGATATTTATGATTCCTTGAAAAGTTCAAATGGAGTCAAATCAGTTTTAATATTATTACTAAGTTCAAATTAATCCATTGGATAATTTGAACTTAGTAATGTAAATGCCGATAACTGTCTGAATGCTGTACATAGAAGTCAGGAAGTAGCTGTTTGTGTTCAATAACCATTTTGATGTTCGACGAATACAGAAAACGTATCGGTATAATAATAAATATTAAATGTCAATTTTAAACGAAAAAGTGGATTAGATATTTTTGAAAAACATCGAAGCTTTGAGTAGTATACGAAGCTCTTTTGCAACGAATACCGGGTGGCGTTTTGATATAAAAATCATTCTTTATAATTCAAGCAGTTTTATTCGTGGCGACATATTTTTTTTCAATTTAAAAAACTTCCTTTCCATTCACAAAACCAACACATCTATTAATCACTTCATCTGTCCACAACATTTTATAATGCCCAACATTTTCTATCGTTATTAATTGTGAGTTTTCAATTTCATTATTGATTTCAATTGAATGTTTGAAAGATAAAACTTTGTCAAATTTATCGTGAATCAACAACAGTTTATTGTATTGAATTTTCTTCAGATTTTCTTGAACACTTAAATTATTCAATGGCTCGCCCAGCTTATTTGTAGTTATTTTTAAGAGTTTTTTGTAAGCACGATTTCCAAGACCAATTCCTGTTTTAAATTGTTTGAAAATTTCTTCAATTTTATTCGGATTGGTTAAGAGAATTATTTTATCAATTTGATAATTCGATTTTGCCAAAGCATAAGTACTGACCGCCGAACCAAAAGAATGCGCGACAATTGAAAATGGTTCTTTCAAATTCAAAAAATCGAGCAGTGCCAAAAAAGCATCTTTGCATTCAATCAAATTTGTTGAACTTGATTTTGAAAAAGCATGACCCGGTAAATTAAAAGTGATGACGCGTTTATTTTGTTCAGCCATCGCCAACGCAATCTTTGACATACTTCCAGCGTTTGAATCCCATCCATGAACAAGAATAACAACTTCGCCAATTGGATTTCCGATTTCAAAACAATCAACATTTTCTTTCATCATCAAAACTTGAAATTTGCGAGACGATGCAAAAAAATCTTCCTCACGCCGGCGAATATTTTTCTTCCGCACTTTTTGAAAAAGACGAAAACTTTTACGCGCCGCTTTTTCAGAATTAATGAAAGAGGTCCAGCCGAAGTAGGTTTTTAGTAAGAGGATATCGGTGTTCATATAGTTGAGGGTTGATAGTTGATAGTTTATTTGTTGAAGGGTTTATAGGTCGAAATGTTTTTTAGTTGTTCGTTTATTAGTTGATAGTTCACAAAGTTTTAATTCCAAATTTCATACTGCTTCTTCACCCTTTCCTCATTTTGAATTTTGTCCTTCATTACATTCGCGATGAAAGTTTTGAATTTAGATAGTTGAATTTTTTATTTTATACCAATCGGTATATTTTAAGTTAAAATTTTTTATACCGCCAATTCTCTTGCAATAATGCCATCTACATGCGCCATCATTTCTTGAATATACATTTCATCATTCATAGTTGCGCTCATAAAAACGGCTCCTTCAATTAAGGTAAATAATTTTCGTGCATGTGTTTTTGGATTGACTTCTTTTCTAATTTCTCCAGCATAAATTCCATTTTGAATCATTTTGGTAATATAACTTTGCAGCTTTAAAATTACTTCTTGAACACGTTTTAATAATTCGGGATTCTGATGATTTGCATCTACACCAATATTTAAAATTGGGCAACCACCATACTCAATTGTATAAGACTTATAGGCCCGATAAAAATTTGTTAAACCATAAAGTTGTTGAATAGGCGATTTTATGGTGCTCAACTCTTCACGAATTTTATTAACAACTCTATCTACATTATATTTAAATGCAATAAAAGCAAGTTCTTCTTTGTTTTTAAAATTTCCGTAAATCGCTCCTTTTGTTAAACCGGTCGCGTCAACCAAATCAGACATACTTGTTCCGTAATAGCCATTCTTGTTAAAGATTGGAGCTACCTTTTGAATAATGAAATCCGATGTCTGTTGTGCTTTGGTGGTCATTTACGGTACAAAGATAAGTAATAATATACCGATTGGTATATTTTATTAATAATATTTTTGGAGAATGATTTTCCGAGGAAAATTGAATCCCGTTTCGAAAGACAAATTGTCGACCAAATTACTTTTATTAAAACAGAGTTTAAAGGAGTCAAATTACAAAGTATCACAGAGAGAACAAAAAAATCTGCCCTGCACTTGCAACTGCAACCGCAACTGCAACATTTTATTACTTGTTCAACTCCTGCTTAACAATTTCAGAAATTAATTTTCCGTCTGCTTTACCGTTTAATTGACCCATTACTGGTCCCATTACTTTACCGATATCACCTGGACCAGTTGCGCCTGCTGCGGCAATTTTTGCTTGAACAATTTTTCTGATTTCATCTTCGCTCATCAATTTTGGTAAATAAACTTCGATGATTTTTGATTGAAACAATTCAGCATCCGCCAAATCTTGACGACCTTGCGCTACAAAAATATCGTGCGCTTCCATTCTTTGTTTATGGAGTTTCATCACTATTTTATTTTCTGTCTCTTCAGTTATTTCGCCATTGCCGCTTGTTGCTTCAATGATTAATTTTGCTTTTATATCGCGCAATGCTTCGAGTTTTTCTTTCTCTCTTGCTTTCATTGCATCTTTAATATCGTTATTAATTTTTTCTGTTAGGCTCATAATAAATAAATTTCAAATCAAATTTAGTCAATCTTGGTCATCATTAAAGCAGTAGCCAAAAAATAAATTAAACTCCGCGTTCTTCCATTCAACCTTTGCACCTTTGCGTGACCGATATTATACCATTACTTAGTTCACGCAAAGGCGCAGAGAAAAAAATTGAAGGTCGCAGAAAACAAAAATGCCCTTCGTTTCGGAAGAGCATTTTCGGATATAAATAATTGTCTTACGACGTTTATTTCTTCTAGTCTACGTTATCGTGTAAAAAAGAATTGTTTTCTTTTAATCCTACTTTTTTTCCATCTTCGCTTTCATCTGACAAAGTAAATTTGCTCATGCTCTCTTCAGATGAATGTGGAATGTCATCAATGTTTACATTCTTTCTTTTGTAAGCTGGTTCTTTTTCTAAATCAGCTAAACCTGAAGACGATTTTAATTTTGAGGTGTACGATTGAATGCGTTCCATTCTTTCTTTTACTTTTTTCTGTTGCTCGTCGTGACTCAAGGTCATTTTGGTTTGTAGATTTGTATTTTCTTCAATACGCTCATCAATATCATCTGACAACATATGACGAATCACTTCTTCTTCTTTTTCAAAACTTGGAGTTTCTACTTTTTCAAAACTGGTTGTTTCTTCTTTTTTATTTTCGAAAGATTCGCTTTCAAATTTAAATTCATCTTCAGATGACTTTAATGAATCAGATGTAAAACTCCAATTAATTTCACCTTGCTTTTCTTCCTCTTCTTTTATTTTGATGTAAGGTTGTTCTTCTACCTCATCTTTAAATATAGGCGTTTCAGCAACAAACTCATTTTCTAAATTTGATTCAACCAAAGAAATAGTTTCATCAATTACAACAGGAGATTCGATTGGTTGCGTAATCATTGTTGCAACATTATCTTCTAAGCTCATCATTGTTTTTTCAGCTGCTTTTTCTAAACCAGTAATTGGTGAAGAATTAAAACCTGTTGCAATCAACGTCAAATTAATTGCATCGCCAAGCGTTTCATCATAGCCATGTCCCCAAATAACATCAGCAGTTGAGCCAGCTTCATCTTGAATATAATCTGTGATGATTCCGATTTCATCCATCAAAATTTCTTTATTTCCGTACGTGATATTTAAAAGAACATATTTTGCACCTTTAATATCATTGTCATTTAATAATGGAGAAGACAATGAACTTTTTACGGCTTCAAGCGCACGTTGTTCGCCTTCGGCAGTTGCGGAACCCATAATGGCAACGCCACTGTTCTTCATAACTGTACTTACATCATTAAAATCTACATTGATTAATCCAGTAACAGAAATTACTTCAGCAATTCCCTTTGCTGCAATTGCTAAAACATTATCCGCTTGTGAAAATGCATTTCCTAACGAAAGATTTCCATACATTTCACGCAGACGATCGTTGTTGATGATTAATAATGTATCAACACTTTTTCTTAATTCTTCTAAACCTTCTTCTGCTTGTTGTTTTCTTTTTTTACCTTCAAAAGCAAAAGGAATCGTAACGATACCAACAGTTAAAATATCCATTTCACGGGCAACTCTTGCAATAACGGGAGCCGCTCCTGTTCCAGTTCCACCGCCCATTCCAGCAGTAATGAAAACCATTTTAGTTCCTTTTCCAAGAATACTTTTTATGTCTTCGATATTTTCAATCGCAGCATTTTTTCCAATTTCAGGAATTGCTCCAGCACCGCGTCCTTCAGTCAAACTAGCGCCCAATTGAATTTTCAAAGGAACCGGACTCATGTCAAGTGCTTGTTGATCTGTATTACAAATCACAAAATCAACGCCTTTAATACCTTGATTGTACATGTGATTTACGGCGTTACTACCGCCTCCACCAACACCAATTACTTTGATGATTGATGCGTATTCTTTTGGCAAATCAAATT
>Ga0105048_10017856_pt1 | contig 10933 bp, 4 predicted proteins | sample MAT05_FD_78382 | JGI IMG/M metagenome (GOLD analysis project Ga0105048, IMG submission 78382) | Freshwater microbial communities from Lake Fryxell liftoff mats and glacier meltwater in Antarctica - MAT-05 | ecosystem: Environmental > Aquatic > Freshwater > Ice > Liftoff microbial mat | place...
CGATTAGCGCGATTAGCGATGGGCGTGGGAAGTGTGGCAAATGACTCTAGCGATTCACCACGCCCTTCGTACCTCAGAGCGTGCCACCCAGTTTATAGGTAGATTTCAAACTGCCCCTCGCCTTACCATCCCTCTAGAACAGGTGGTCAGAACCCCTGGCGTGAAGCCAGAGGCACGCCTTGCGACAATCACGAATGCGAGGACTACTTGGCTATCAAGCGTAATCGAGGTGGAGGAGCTGGTGGGGCAGCAATCTCAACCCTTTGCTCGGCCTTGCGTGGCCGATTTTTCAAAACCCCAATGGCAACGATATTGTACTTTCCGACTGGAACATTTGGTAATCGAAACATTCCGCGATCGTCGGTGGTGGTTCGCAGGACGATGGCCCCCTTTTCGTCTTGCAGTGTCACTTTTGCATTGGTCAGTGGGTTGTCCGAATAAGCAACGGACCCCGTCAGTTCTTGAACCGCGAGCTTGAGTCGTTCTTGCCACTCCTGTTCGGAAAGGATCGAGAGAATGGTTTTCGAGATTTCGCTTTGATTACCTACTCGATCGGTTGCGCGGACCATCAAAGTGGATCTGCCAGGCAATTGGTCTTTGGTTGGAAGTGTGATGGTCCATGCTCCATCCGATTGCCGGTCGCATCCTTTGTGTACGCCTGCGGCTTCCGTAAATTTGCCAATCCCCTTTGAATCCATCAAGACCTCGACCTTTCCAATTCCACTTAGTTTGGCGTCATCGACCCCAATACGTATTTCCAAGTCAACGCCCTGCGCGAACGTAGTGCCTGGCATTATCTCGACTCCAGTGATCGTAGGTGCGTCGGAGTCGACAATCATCTCGATCGGATTGCTCCAAACGATTTCGCCGCCCGAGGACAATTTGGCCAATAAATTGACTCGTTCATTCTTAAGTGTGGGTGGTGCTAGCTCCACAACGATGTCACTCACTTTGGCTGTCATCGATAAATTTCCGTTGACAATAGTATTGATCACTAAGTCAACTTGGCGGTCCGCCGCAAACTTCAAAGTCGTTTCATTTGCAAATTCGCGATCTCGATCCAGATCCCAACCTACTTCGACGAAATCACGTTTCGTTTCAAACGAACCGGGAATCGCGTCGATTTTCAAATGAACTTTCTGAGAAAGGTCTTTCGGGCCGATGCTCAGTCCCGCAATCGGGTCAACGATCTCAATCCTCTGAAAATCCGACGCGACGGGAATATCCGTTCTGGTACGCCAACAAGGAACTTTAATAATGAATGCGCGAGGAAAACCATCGATATCCAATTCAAAAGTTAACTCTCGGGGCCCCACAGATGGAACTTGGCAATAGAGCAAAGCAGTCTCGCGTTCCAAAATCGTTCCTTCGAGCCTCATCTCCGTTCCACGAGGAAGTGGTTCCACGATGCGTCCTATTACAGCAACGCCATTAGGTGGTATGGACTCGGATTGAGTCGATTTAAGCCGAATATCGACTCGTTCGGAGTTGGCATCAAAGCTGACTGTGGGCTCGACATAACTGCGAGGATGACGAACGCGGGTATCGATTCGACGCCAAAACTTCTGGTTGGTTGTCTTGTCGGTGAACACTACGACGGTACCGTGTTCGGTCGCAATGGGTTTGACGGGTAAGTCCTTTGGCGGAGGGTTGGCCGCCGCGTCCATTCGATCCATCCAAGGTTGGAACGGCAGCCAGGACGTGTCGGATCTGGCCACCAACGTCAACTCGGGTATCGTGGCGATCAACTTGGTCTCTCCAAGAAAATTCGCGATCTCTTGGGAAGCTACGGAAGTCAAAAATCCGTCTGGAAGGGTGATGTCTTTTCGTTCCATCAAGGCTACCAACTCAACAGAAAGAATGCGAGACTTTCCGATGTCATTTCGCAAACCGAAACGAAAGTCAGATGGGCGATTTGGCCAGGGATAGAGAACAATTCCTTCGTGGGTGGGTGCCCAACTGTTGGGTGCACCTTCGGCCAACAACTGGAGCTTTTCGGACTCCGGCAACTGGATCATTACCTCGTGTCGAACATACTCGTCGTCTCCTACAAGCTTCCAAACTAACTTGGTCTGTGAAGGGCCAAGTCCAATGCGGCTTACCTTGAATGGGAGCGTAAATTCTTGGCCTGCGGCCAGACCCATCGTTGGGGCGATCATTGCCGCCAACGGATCCATAGGATAAATCATCGCCGACTGCAATGAACTCAGTCGTTTTCGCGCTTCTACAACGTTGCTGGTTCCGTCCCGAGACGTTGCTCCCGCAGCGATCTCGCCGATCAACTTCTGTTCTGCCTTGCGACGTGCATCCTCAATCGTGTGCGGGATAGACCGAACTGGATAGAATTGGACGCCCGATGGACCTTGTAACTCCAAAATGTCAGGATCAAAATCGACAAGTACCCAGGCCTTGTTGATCGCTTTTCCGACGTTTTTGAAAACGATTTCTCCGGTGGATTGCGGTTCCGCCGTCAGCGAAACGGACGATGTACCGCGAATATTGAGTCGAGAACCTTGCTGCGGAAAGACTTGCTGTGCGCCATTCAAGGCATTCGCCGCCAGCGACAAGCGTTCCATCGCGTTGCGGAGAAACGAAACCTCTTGAGGCAATGCATCTTGAAAACACTTCTGGGTAATTCTCTGCTTGCTACGGACGCAATGAAAGAATTCGATTCGCCAAAGTTTGTCTTCCAAAAGCTTGCCGTTGAAATCGTGAGAGTCCATCGGCGAAAGCAAACGAAGCGACTGGTCAGCAAGGCGTAGCCGAGTCAATTGGGAAGACACGGTATCGTTTGTTGACGAACCATCGATTTCCTCGACCGAAACGCGGATTCGATCCGCCAGATCGCGGTAGAAGCGATCGATTGCGACGGCAGTTTGGCTAGCTGTGGTGTCAACTTCCAGTTGATTGTTCATGTCTAGCTCATTCTGTTGGAGAGCCGAATCCAAAGTCATCCCTGCAATTCGTGCAGCCATGATCTCGAATCGAATCTGTTCGCGACGAACCGTGCCGTCCGCTAGGCTAGCCGAAAGGCTCGGAAGCCTTGAATCGACATCAATAACGGATTCCACTGGTGTCGTTGTCGCAATCGGAAGCGCGATTAGGCGACTTCGAAGCGGGCTTCGAACGAGCGAGGTGGCCAACAATGAGTCAACAATCCAGTTGGATGAAACGGTTTGCGTTGAACTACCTGCGAGCAATTCGTTGGTCTCATCTGCCCAGTGGCTTTGCACACGTTTGACCGAAGATTCCAGTAAGCGATGGCAACGAACTACCTCACTTAGAACACACTCTTCTCGCTTTTGTAGCAACACACATAAGTCGGCTAGGCTGACAAGTGTATTCTCGATATCCACATCCAACCGATGATTTCCAAGCCGACTAACGGCAATTTCTCGCCATTGGAGAATCGATGGCAACTCGACCAGCCTTTGGTTTCGGGACTGCACTGCTTGTCTTAGTTGATTCTGTTTGACGGAACACGACGTAATGGTCTGCTCGGTTTGGTCTAACGCTTGCAAGCATCGGTCCATCCAATCGGAGCCTATCTGGTCCATGGCGATTCGAGTCGCTTCGAGCAAGCGCTGTTGCGTCAACAACAAATCTTGTTGAACGCTCACATTCGAATTGAAAGGGTCATATGAAAGTTGTTCGAATTGCCTCCAGAGCCCCAGAATACGACGCGTGATGCCCCAAGGGGACGATGGTCGGGACGCAAATTGTCGGGCCCAAAAGAATTCCACGTATTGATTGGACAGCTCGTCCGGGAGTTCTGCGAGCCATCGATCATGCAATTCCGGAGCGTCCATTTTGATCGCCGTGTCGAACTGCTTTATCTGAGCAGCGAGGGAGTTCGGGACAGTGGGGCCGCCAAAGTTCGCCAAGTTCTCTACGAGTCCAACACTGGGAAGTATCAACCGCGGTAGCGCCAGGTTAGGCATCTGCGCTGCAACTCGCTTAATCATCGTGCCCACCCGGGCCTGATGCGTTGTTGTGAATTGAAGGCTACCGACAATTTCCGCGGTCAATTGAAGGCGAAGGTTCTTGGAATCTACGATAGCATCCGTTCGCTGTCGCTGCTCAATCCCATGCAGGTAGGAAATGAACTCGCCCCAAGCATGCGGCGCAAGATCCATAGGTCGCATCTCGCTATCTTGCGTTTTTTCCAAATTCTCACATAACTGCCAAGCGAGTTGCAAGAGTTGTTCGTTCGACTGGTTCGCGGCTCCCAGGCGAGAGAGGTCTGGCGTCGTTTGCACCAATAATTCGACCCCTTTTGCAGCGGATATGTCATCAGGATTTTGTGAAGTTTCGCTGGCGTCACTCTTGGTTTTGTCTACTTCCACCCCGGCCGTAGAGGAATCTTGGGATGTGTCTGTTTTGGACTTGCCGCCTATCGGTTCCGATGAGGACTCTTCGCCGAGCCCGATCGATTGTTTGACACGTTTCCCCATGAAAGTTGGAAGGAAATTGACGTTGTCTTCTAACTCTTCTAGCGCCCGCTCTTTGACTCGCTCCGACTTCTTGGCGACCAACGAGGTTAGCCAATTTCTTTCGGCCTGAGCCTTTTCGTCCTTTTCGTCTGCGGCTGCAACATTCGGCTTGTCCTTGCTCGCCCCGCCCCAAAGGCGCGGTACATAAGATAACAAAGTGGAATGCACCGCTTGACGCGGTGCGCTTGCGATCGTCCGAGTATTGAGAGGGATGTTCATGTTGGCTCCAGTCGCAAACAGAACGGGAGTTTGTCGTGTGTTTCCACCTGACTCACGCTCCACGTGCGATTGTGTGAAGCTGGCTATCTGGCGATAGAACTCATCCAAATCAATGGCTGAGTCGTGATTGAGATCCGCTGCTCCCTGCAAGCCATTGGTGACTGCGAATGAGAATACCGAGGCGCGTAGTTCCATGGAAGCATAGGAACCTTCCGAGGAAGAGTTGGAGACAATCATCCAAAGGTTTGGATTCGCTCGCGATCTCAGCAAGTCTCGAACGGAGACCAAAAAATTGTCGCGATCAACATTGCTAAAATTTTGAAGACTCGAATGGCCAATATCTAGACAAACGACGATTGTTCCGGCCGAGATACGATCGAGTCGATCCAGCAATTCCCCATCGAGAAGGAGCCTCGCTCGGGGCTCGCTCGGTTGAAGTTGGCGCATTGCAAGAAGGGTCGCTGACCAACAAGCATTGGATGTGCACTCAAACTGATCAAGGCAACTTCGGATTTCTCGGTCACACCATCCGCAATTCGACCTATGGACATCCGTACTACGTCTGGAGATTCCATCAGAAAGAATTTATTGGAAGCATCTTCCTGTTGGAAAGCGCCATCGATGGAAAGAAAGCGAATTGCGTCTTCCTGAAAGTACGGAATGGCATCGATATCCGCCATGTCATACGATCCAGCCGTCAAGAAAAACAATCGAGTCCTTGGGTGAAAGAATGGGCCGAACAGCAGATAGCCAAACACGCACGCTAGGATTGCGAGCCCCCCGGTAAACAAAAGCTGCTTCAGGATTCGTCGACGATTGGCGATTTTTTCTGCACTTGCGGAATCTGGGCGCCAGGATTCTCGCAGCGCCGCCGGTTTAATTGCTCGATTGGGCATCTCGAAAGGAACCGTCTAGACTGGAGGAGGAAGAGTGCTGGCGTTGCGAATACGTTCGATGAACCCAAGGAGTCGCTTGGGTGAGTCGACCGGATTTTCGAGACTGTCGGCAACGATCAGCGTGGAGCAGACACATCGACCGGTCAAGCGATCATCCGGCGGGATGTCCGGCTGATTGCTTGGACCAAGGCTTCCTCCGCTCCATCCAACCGCTGCTGCCAACATCCCGCCGACTCCCTCAAACCGAGACGCTTCGGCGAGCAGAGCTGCGTTGGAGCGATTCGTTTCATTGGGATCGTTCGCCCACTGCGAAGCCGCTCGATAGGCGGCTCTTTGCACCGGATCGACGGCCGACTGCATGTTCTCTTCCACGCAGCGACAAGCCCACAAGACAGCCTTTGGCTTTGGCATGGTGTGGGAATACCAACGCAAAGCGTCCTGCAGCATTGAGGATTGCACCAACACATCACCAAATCGAGTCGGATCCAAAGACGCCCTGGCAAGCTCGATTGCGGCCTCCGACAAGCCTATGTACTCAGCAATTTCTCGTGTTTCATGTTCGTTGGACGACTCGGAAACCGCTGCGCTCGAGGGACCTTCCCGTGGACTTGCATCTGCAGCTATCGAAACGTCTTCTACCAGGATAATGAACTGGCTTGATCCCGCATCGACCAAGTCGCCATGGTGAATGATCCCCTTTTCCATGGCACTGCCGTTAACACGCGTCTCTCGGTCGACAGCCAACGCTTGAATCATGGCGCTATGGACACCGCAATGAACTGCAAAGTGTATTTCCGCCATGGCTGGATCTTCGGGAAATGCGAAATCGGCCCATTCCGTTCTTCCGATTCGGGCCACTTGGCCACCTCGAAGAACAATGCGTCGGCCCGCTGCAGGCCCTGTTTTAGCGATGATCGCGATTCGCATAAATGATCTTCCTTGAAAAGTTTGCTGTGGAAAGGAATCAGTTTATTTTGACGATTCCACCTTCCAACTTGAGCACCGCACTGCCGATGACGTCGGTCATCGTTCCTTTGACTTCTGCTTTCATATCTGCTTGAACGGATATCTGCGGCGACTTGATCACAATCTTGGAGGGACTGATTTCGATACTGCTCGCCCCTACGGTAAGAACAATTTTTTTGCCGGCCGTTATCTCGCATTGTCCTGCGGGGATATCAATCTTTTGGTTTCCTGCTGTAATCGTTAGCGTATCGGATCCTTTCTTGATATCGGTTTTGCGATTGCCCGTTTGAATTGTTTCCGTTTGATCCTTCCAGATATCTACGGTTTGGGATCCGTCGCTTTCGCTGGTGCCTACTTTGAGGTCCTGATTCCCAAAAACTTCGATGGACTGGTTTCCCTTGTCTTTCTTTTCAAAACCAACTTTCAAAGTGTCATTGTTTTCAACAATGCGGTCAAAGTTCTTTTCCGCATGGAAGTAAATAGCTTCTTCGCCTTTTTTGTCTTCAAATCGGAGTTCGTTGAATGTGCTCTGATCGCCTTTTGGAGTGCTTCGCGATTTGATTCCACTTTGAGTTGCAGATTCAGGCAGTTTGTAGGGTACGGTTTGGTCCGCGTTATAAACCCTGCCGGTTACTAGCGGGCGATTTGGGTCCCCCTCCAAGAATTCAACGATAACCTCCTGCCCAATGCGAGGGATGTGCATCGCCCCCCAACCTTTGCCGGACCAGCTTTGCGACACACGGATCCAACAAGAACTGCTTTCGTCGTTTTCCCCCTCTCGATCCCAAGGAAACTGGACCTTAATCCGCCCCATCGTATCGGTCCAAATTTCTTCACCACTCTTGCCGACTACAATTGCGGTTTGAGGCCCAGCGATCACAGGACAAGCGGTCACTCGGGGAGGGCGATAGGTATTCTCTTTGGGAATCGCGACGAAACGCAACTCGGATCGGTTCTCCGACTTCGACGTGAATCGCTCAACCTCTCCAGAAGTAACTTCGACGGTCGCTGAGACTACGGTGTAGCTTGCGTTTTCTTTTTCTCGCGGATGTTCCGCCAACTTGAACTGCAATCCAGTACCCAAAAGGTTGCTCAATCTTCCCGCTAGTCTGTTGCATTCCATCAGCGCTAAGCTAAGCGCATTAGCGGCTACCGCCAGTGCGACCGGCGTCAACTTGGTCAGTCCCAACGCAGGCATGCTTTTGAAATCAGTGCTCGCCACAGCCCAGGCAAACCTAACGGCAACAGCCTCGGGCACAGCTACGGCTGCGGCTTCTGTTAAAGCCTCCGCGGCAGCGGCCGCAGCAGCTAGTGCCGCAGCCAGCCTGAATGCAAACGCGATACTTTCGGCTGCAGCCAATCTCAACGTGTCGGCGATACCGAATTTGCAACCGCTAGCCTGACCTTGGCCATGTCAGCGAATCTGAAAGGATTAACGGGGACGTCGATGTTGGCTTCCTCTCCATGCGCATCGTGCGTACGAAAGTTCTAGGCAAACAGGGCGTTTAGGCAAAAATTTCGTGGCTCTTCCGGCAAACCGGGGAGGTTCTCAATCGTAACGTTTTCAATTATCTGACTGCCACCCGCTTCATGATTTTACCAACCATGATTTTGTCCTGAAATAATCGCTTTGAATTCTTATGACAAAATCATGTAGGGTAAAATCAGATTTCAGTTGATTTTTCATGCAGAATCACGGGGTTTCCACCGGCTACTGTCTGATATCCCTTCGGGATGAAAAGTTGCGCAACTATAAATGCTCCACAACCCCAGTTTTTAAAAGCCTGGGCTAAGCGTGCCATTATAAGTAGCCAAATATTGGTTTGCGATACTAGATTTGGCAACTTATAGAGTTTATATTTAGCCAAATCATTCCGCTCAGAACCACATTTGGCTAAATATAATGACTGCATCCAAGATCATCGGTCGAGAAACGGAACAACGGCGGCTTCTGGAGGCGTTCCGATCAAGGGAACCCGAACTGGTCGCATTGTACGGCCGGCGCCGCGTCGGAAAGACATTTCTTGTAAGAGAACTCTTCTGCAATTCGATTGCTTTCGAGCTAACCGGCCTCCATCAAGAATCGATGAAACGGCAGTTAGAAAGCTTTGCAAACTCGTTGCGAAGTCATTTCCCAAAAGCCCGCTTTTCGATTCCGTCCTCTTGGTTGGACGCGTTTGAAAGTCTACGCATTCTGATTTCAGAAGAACCTTCCAAACGGAAGCTAAAGCGGGTCCTGTTCTTCGATGAGTTTCCATGGCTTGAGACTCGACGCTCAGGCTTTCTTGCAGCGTTCGAACATTTCTGGAATACCTTCGCCAGCCAGCGAAACGATCTGCTCGTCGTCATCTGTGGATCTGCCGCTTCGTGGATGATTCGAAAGGTGATTGGATCGAAAGGGGGGCTTCACAACCGTACGACGGTACGGATTCGACTCGAGCCTTTCTCGCTCGGCGATACACGTAAGTACCTCGAGCGTCGAAACGTCCGACTGGAAGACTTTCAAATCGCCCAACTGTTCATGGCAATAGGTGGGGTCCCCCATTATCTCAATCAGGTTCAGCCAGGGCACTCCGCGGCACAGAACATTGATCGTTTATGTTTTGCAAAAGATGGACTGCTTGTCGATGAGTTTCAGCAACTCTATGCCGCGTTGTTCGAGAATGCAATTCACCACGAGGCGATGGTGCGGGCTCTGGCGAAAAGTGGAAAAGGTTTGACGCGGACCGAGTTGTTGGACGCGGCATCTCTCAAAAGTGGTGGAGCATCGACATTCGTTCTCCAGGAACTCATTCAATCGGGGTTCGTAATCGAGTCTCCGCCGCGCGACAACAAAGTCAAAGAAGCACTGTACCGTTTGGTCGATGAGTATTCGCTCTTCTACCTAAACTGGATAGAAACCAATCGAACATCCGGTACAGACATTTGGCTTCGCAAGTCAGCAGGGCGAAACTATGGCACTTGGTGCGGCTATGCCTTCGAAACACTCTGCTTGAAACACGTTCCACAAATCAAAGCCGCATTGGGAATTGCCAACGTTCAGACAGAAGAATCCTCCTGGATCTACCGGCCAAAAACACCCGACGACGAAGGAGCGCAAATCGACATGCTCATCGACCGTGCGGACCACTGTACGAACATTTGCGAAATGAAGTTTTCGATGCATCGGTTCAAGATCGATAAACAATACGCTTCTGACTTGGAGCGAAAGATCCGTGTCTTTCGCCGACAAACAAATACATCCAATACTGTGTTTTTAACACTGATCACGACGCATGGTGTCGAACCGAATGACCATGCACAACGACTCGTTTCTTCGCAGATTCAATTGTCGCAGTTGATGTCGTAGAAGCAAGACCAAGAAGACACCGCACTTTGTCGGCGGTCCTGCTCGTTGCGGAAACGAAATGCTTCGTCGGATTGCAAGTTTTTGGAAATCGGGCACAATCATCACAAAGCTTGGGTCTTAGTCTGCATTCCCCCGTATTTCCTAAAGTTCGATTGCGAAGGATGACTTGATGGCACGCGAAGACGATGATGACGATTCTTTGCCACCTTTGGGTGAGAATACAGATAAATTCTTAGACCAAGCCAAGAAAGGTCAGCCCAGAAGTTTCCTACTTGTTTGTAAGGGGAACAAGGTCAAGTATCTAGCGGTCAAAAAGAAACCTGTCAAAAAGAATGAGCTGAACGATGCCAAAAAATCTGGCTACAAGGGCGAAGGTTACTTTGGCGTAATTACCGGCAAAGGGATGGAGCTCGTCTTCAATCTATCCTCGGCCGACGGTTATACTGCGGAACCGGTCAAGGACAAAATCCTCAAGGATTTTCTCGAAGAAAAGGCCAACTTCAAGTGCAAGCCAACGATAGCGATCGTCGCAACGCTTCCGGACATTCCATTCGATGACGAGGATCTTTCCAATCCATTGATCGCGCGCTTCCTTGCGCTGGGAGAACACATATCCAGCGTATTGGATATTCGCCCGGAAGCGGAATCCGAGTTGACGAAAACGGTCACTGGAATTCGGCTTCTGCTGCAAGACGGGGACTTCCAGGCGGCAGAGCCCCTGGTAACCGCTTTGGAAACGCGGCTCCAAGAGCTGTTGAGCGGCGCCCAGGCAAATTCACCGCCGGTTCCGCCGCCACCAGCACCTCCGGTTCCTCCTGCACCTCCTCCGCCACCGGTTCCACCGTCAGCCACAGCCTCCCCAGCTGCCCCGCCGCCACTCGCTCCACCTGCGCAGGCCGTGGACAATGATGCGTTGAAGCTGAAGCTGCAAGAGGCTTTGAACAAACTGGTGCCCCAATTGAAGCAAGCGGTGCTGACGTATCCTGAAAAGAAAGTGGAGTTGTTGACGC
>Ga0105048_10017859_pt1 | contig 10932 bp, 10 predicted proteins | sample MAT05_FD_78382 | JGI IMG/M metagenome (GOLD analysis project Ga0105048, IMG submission 78382) | Freshwater microbial communities from Lake Fryxell liftoff mats and glacier meltwater in Antarctica - MAT-05 | ecosystem: Environmental > Aquatic > Freshwater > Ice > Liftoff microbial mat | place...
GCTGCTGAATTTGTGTTTCGCCAGATACAACGGTGCGTTGCACTGACGGCAGATGTACGTGCCTGGATCCTTCGTGTCGGTGTATTCACCGACATACGCACGTTCCGTTCCTTTCTGCTGAATCACGTACGATTCGAAGTCACTGAGCGAGTTGTATTTCGTCGGTACGTTCTTTGCTGAATCCGTCTCAGTCATTTCTGCGTTTCCTTTCGGTAATGACGATAAAGCTGCTGGCACGTCCGTGGTCGATTCCAGCAATGGTGCTGGCGGACTGTGCAATATTTCGACTGTTTCATGAACTGAATCGCAGCCAGCAGCCAGAAAAATTGTCGCCAACAGAATGTGTATCGGTTTCATCTTGAATTCTCCACAACCGTCTCGCAAAACACAGTGAGCACGCTGAGTTGCGTGCTCGTGTTTTGAGATTTGTCGAACTGATCGTACGGTGGACCTGTAAGTCCGGTGTTCGCAGGTCTCGCACGTGATTTAAAAGAGGGGTCAGGAACTAATAGTGCGGAGCACCCTCTGGGCCATTTGGCTATTGGTTCCTGACCCCTTTTTCAATGACCCCTTTTTCAAAGCTAATGTTTCAGCGGCGTAAGCAGCACTGACATCATCTTGCCGCTTTCCATTCGCGGAGCCTGCTCGACACTGGCAACGTCTGCCAGACTTTTGACGACTTCGTCCAGCATTTCGATCCCGCGCTCATGGTGCGCGTTTTCACGGCCCTTGAACATCACGTTGATTTTGACTTTGTCGCGTCGCACCAGAAAGTCGCGCGCCTGACGGACTTTGGTTTCGATATCGTGCTGACCGGTCTTGGCACGCAGTCGCAGTTGCTTCAACTGAGTTTTGTGCTGCTTCGGTCCGCTGGTTTTCTTCTGGCGTTCGTAAATCACCTTTCCGTAATTCATGATTCGACATACGGGAGGACGTGCTTCTGGACTGACTTCGACAAGATCAAGGCCTTGATCCAGCGCGATTCGGAGCGCTGCTGCAGTTTCCATTTCACCCAGCATCTCGCCTGTCGCGCTGACTACACGTATTGGGGAAATGCGAATGCGTTCATTCATGCGCGGCAGATTGCTTTGAGGAGCCGCTGTGGGACGAGATCGTTTAATGATTACCTCCGGAAAGAACAAATCGATCACACTGTGACGCCAGATTTCGATGACGCACCGAACCTCTGTGACCGCCAGTGGCCAGTCAGAGAGACTTTCAATACCGCCTTTTATGCCACAAATCACAATAAATTGCCAGTGGTTTCAGCAAACGAGTTCCCGGATTGGCGACTCCGGGGCTGTCCCGAACCTCCAGCAGCGTCGGTGACCGATCGAAAACCCCGCAAAATCGTAACTCATTCGCCCACTTCGCGTTCCGCATTTTCTTTCCGTGAATTTTTAAGTTCCCGCAGAGTTCTGATGCGATCCACTGCCATCGCGAGAAAACTGAGCCCCATCACAGCGACGAACTCCGTCACCAGCATCGTCGTACCGTATTCATTCAGGAACTTTGCCACTGGTGCCCGCTGATCACTGAATACGACCGCAATCAACGACATGATGGTGACAATGAAAATGGCCGTGGCCGGGACAATCAGCTTAAACAGCAAGCTCGCCGGAACTCCTGGACCTCGCATGGGTATGGACCTTGATAAATACTTCGCGCGGCCAGAAATGAGTCCGGCGAGCGGAGCGGCGTAAGCCCTCCGGTACCGCGTTCTCGTACCGGCAAGCTGACGCATGACGCTCGCCAATTCTCTCACTCATGACCGCCTGGAGTATAAATGGACTGGAGAATCATGTCCACGAGATTCACCAAAATGCATTTCCATGAGGAATGGTTGCAGCGCAATGGTTTCGGGTTAGAGCACAGTGCATGGCAGTTCGACGGACAGGAATGTCCATCCTACATGGGCGACTGGCAAACTGCTTGCAATACGTTGGACTTTCTGTCATGTTGGCCATTCTGAAACGCCCGCTGAGCAGCTGTGGTCCGCTCTGACTTCGGTCCGCACTTTTCCGACAACGAACTCGCTTTTCCATGACTCCATTGATAAAACAGAAAGTTGATACGCGAGTCGTGGTCGAAACGCCTGAAGGTGCGGACTTTCAGTTTGTGATTGCCGGTGCCGGAACGAGGGCTGCGGCATGGCTGATCGACAGACTTATCCAGGCTGGCATCCTTGCGCTGGTCTCCATCCTGGCTCTCTTTCTGCTGCCTTTCGGTGAAGCTGGGGCCGGTCTGGGATTCGGCGGAATACTGATTATTTCCTTCGTGCTCGACTGGTTCTACTTCAGTCTGTTTGAAGCATACTGGAACGGCCAAACACCCGGCAAACGGTCTCAGGGACTTCGCGTGGTCAGAACGAACGGCACGCCGATCGATCCTGCCAGCGCCATCGGCAGGAATTTTCTGCGTGCAGCCGATATGTTGCCATTCTTCTATACCGTCGGCATGATCTCGATGCTGATGACACGGCGCCTGCAGCGGCTGGGCGATCTGGTATTCGACACCATGGTGATCGACGAACGCCGCGAAAGGATCAGCCGCGCCGGAGGACTCACCGCCAACATCGAAGCCTTTCTGCGATCTGAATGCCCACGCCGCTTCAGTGTTCCCGAACGGACATTGGCGGTGATCGAACGACTGTTCGAAACCGATCGCATCATTTCAGAAGCACGACGCGAAGAGATTGCTCGCCCCCTGAGCGAAGCGCTGCGAAAACGACTGGGCTACGTCGATCCGCAGCCCGACCCGCGTAATCCGCATACATTTTTTCGCACGCAGGGCGTTCGGCAGACCTTGTTCCTGTTGCGCGTCCTGAAGACGTTCGCTGAGAATCCAGAAGGCACAAAGTCCACAGCAAAAACCAGCAGCGAGGAGCGCCCGATCGCCGTAACCGCATACCAGTCGAAACGACTGACGGCAGGATCAGATGAATTTGTGACTTCGGAACTTGCCAATTCTGCGGTCTCTGATGCCGCAGACAAAGGAAGGGTTCACCGTGAACCGTGAACGCTTCATTCGACAGCGTCGGTCCGACTGGCAGCAATTTGAGACGCTCGTGTCGCGGCTGCGTGCAACTCGACAGAGGGCGTGGGCCAGCCGCGACGTTTCAGATTTGTCGCGACTGTACCGATCGATCTGTTACGACCTGTCGCTGGTGCAGTCGCGGGAATGGGGCTCACGACTCGAACAGTACCTGAATGATCTGGTGGCGCAGGGACACAATGCGTTGTATCGATCCGCACCCAGGTCGCTGTCGGTGATCTGGGATTTTTTTGCGTACGATTTCCCACGGACCTTTCGTCGCCGGATTGGAGCCTTCTCTCTTGCCCTGGCGCTGTTTCTGATTCCGTTTCTGGTATCCACACTGGTCGGCTGGCAGCGACCGGACGTTGCAGAAATGATTGCGGGAAAAGAATCGCTGGAGGCGGCGAGCCAGAACTTTGGCGAGGACCTGTATACGGACATGGATGCGAAATACGCCGGGCAGCGATCGGCGATGGCAGGCTTCTATGTCAAGAACAACACCGGGATCGCGTTTCAGGCGTACGCGCTCGGCGCCTTTATCGGTCTGGGGACCTGCTTCATTCTGTTGTCCAATGGAATTTCGATCGGCATGGTCACCGGGTACATTCTGGCCGCTGGCCCACCAACGACGGAGAATTTTTTCAGTTTTGTCATTTCGCACGGGTCATTTGAACTCACGGCGATCGTGATTTCCGGCGGCGGTGGATTTGTGCTGGCGCACGGAATCCTGTTTCCCGGACAACGCACACGCATGGATTCATTGCGACACCATGGCCTGGAGTCCTTGAAGCTGGCCCTGGGCGCTGGTGCGATGCTGGCCATTGCGGCGATGCTGGAAGGCTATTTTTCGCCGCTGCCAATTCCTGCCAGCATCAAATATGTGGTCGGTTCCTGCCTGTGGCTGCTGGTCATTTCGTACCTGTCGTTTGCCGGACGAGGAGGCTCCGCAAATGAAGGTTGAAGAATGTATCGTCACTGTCGAACGTCGTTCCATAGGCGGCTGTCTGGACCTGGCATTCGTGTTTGCGCGGGAGTTTTCCGGACCTTTGTTTCGATTGTGGCTGATCTGCGCGGTGCCGTCGTGCGTTCTCGTCTGGCTGCTTGCTTCCGTCACAGCGGGAGTGCTGTTATGGTCGATCGTCATCTTTTTGTTTTTCAGTTCCGTCTTTAGTTCATTGCTGGTCGCCTGTATCGGACCGCAGGTGTTTGGCGTTCCGATTTCCGTGCGAGCGTCATTGAAAACGTGGCGAAAGCGTTTTGGGGCGTGGTTCCTGTTAAGCGTTGTCATGCGGTTTATGCAGGCCACAACCGGAATCTGTTTCGTGTTACCGTCGATTTTTGTGACGTCATATGCCGGGCACATGCCGGAAGTTCTGTTGCTGGAACAGGCACCTGTCAAAAACGTCACCAAGCGACTCAGTTGGCTGGCTGGCGGCGGTGGCTACAGCCGAAATCTGGGTCGATTGATGGGACTGATGGTGTTCTGGGCGGTGCTGTCGTTCGGGCTGTTTCTGATTCTGGACTTCCTGGCGACGACGCTTTTCAATTCGCCGATCTTCTTCAAAATCGCGTTCGACAGTTCGCGCCATATGGGCGACGTGTTTTCTCAATTGCTTTACGACGACCCGAAGGTACTGACAGCGATCCAGTTGACCATCTGGCTGCCGTATCCCGTTATTCGACTGGCCTGGTTTTTCTGCTATCTTGATCAGCGAATCCGGAACGAATGCTGGGACCTGCAGCTGCAGTTTCGCGCCGAAGCCGCCCGACTGGAGGAGCTGGCCATATGAAACGAGAGAGCTTCGGCAGTGGATGGATTCTGATGACCGTTCTGGCGATGTTGCTGTCCGACACGACTTCAATGGGCGCGGTCACCGTGCAATCCGGTCCGATGGACGGTTCGCAGATCGATCAGGTCGGCGAACAGGTCATGAACAGCAATGAATTTCGTTCTGTGCGACGCACGGTCCTTGAAAAGTTACCGCAGTCCGACGTTGATAAAGGCTTTCTGGGCAGTGCTCTGCAATGGTTGGGGCAAAGGATTGGCGACGTCTTTGGCGCAATCGGCAATTTTTTTCGCTGGCTGTTCAGCGGATTCAGCGGCCCGAGACCTGCAAGAGCACCTGCGCAGCCTGTCAATTCACCATCGGGCAGCTGGGACTGGAATGTCGGTTTCGGCGGATTGGCCAACGTGTTTGTCATCGCGGTCATCGTTGTCATTGTGATGGTGCTGATCGTCATCGCAGTGATGATCGTGAAATCGATTGACGCAAAGAAGCGGAATCGAGATGGTCTTTTGTCCGATTCAGAAGACATACTCTCCGACGTGACCACTCCGCCGGGAGAACTGGCCGCTTCGACATACGAATCCCGTGCCATTCAGTTTGCATCGACAGGAAACTACCGCGCGGCGATTCGCGAATTACTGCTGGGCAGTATGAGCTGGATTGAACGGGCCGGGCTGATCCGATACCGCAAAGGCCTCACGAACCGCGATTACGTCCGTTCCGTCTGGCGACGCACGGACAAACGTGAAGGATATTTAACGACTGCAATTCAGTTTGAACTTGTGTACTTCGGACGACGAAGTCCGACAGCGGAAATGTTTGCATTGTGTCTGACAAGTTTTCAGGGAGCCTTCCATGAAGAAGAAGCGCCGACTGCTGCAGTCTGACACCTTCTGGGGTCTGACAGCGGCTTTGCTTGTGATCCTGCAGTTTTGGTGGTTACCGGGCGAAGACGGTTCTGCGTCGGATTCGTACAGCACGACTGTGGATGGCAAACTGGGACTTTATCGAACGCTCAGCCAGCTCTTTCCCCGCGTCGAGCGAGACGCGCTCCTGGTGGTGCCCAAAGATCGTGCGTGCCTTGTGCTGACGTCGCCGGATCGATATCCGAACGATCAGGAACAGACGCAGCTCTACAATTTCGTTTACAGCGGCGGCACGTTGGTGTTCGCACCGAATTGGGACGATCCCGAGTGCGAAATGAGATCGTTGGGGATTCATACGACGGCACGGCTTTTTTCCGATTCCACGACGGCAACACCCACAATGCCTCTGGCTGTTCCAGCCACGCCTGCTGGATCGGCCGAGATGCCAACCGAAGCTATGGACACAGAAACGGCGGCAGAGGCAGAGGCGGAGGCACCGACAAAGTCAGCGTCGGAACTGGAGATGGATGCGATACCGCCAAATGCCACCCAGACGAATGCGGCTCAGACCTCAAGCCAAGCCGCACCGCCAGCGGCCGCCGATGAAAATGGCGAGAATCTGATCAGCTCGCGCGAAGAAATGCTCAAAAAGAAAACACCGGGCCTGACCCCGGCACCCGGACTTGAAACATCACCGGAAGAATTGGAAGAGTTGGAAGAGTTCTCAACACCAGGCGAAACCGTCGATGCGTCCAGCGATCTCGTAGACGGTTCAGTGGAATGGAATTCCAGTGCAGACCTGCAAGTGCCGGCGTATCTGGCAACGGAGACACTTGTGACTTCGACGTCCGACCGTGTTGAAGTGGCGACGTGGCCGATGGGCAGTGGCCGAGTCGTCGCGTGTTCCAGCGCGGATATTTTCTCGAACCGCAGCATGTTGTACCGGGGTTCCCGACGCCTGGCCGTGCGTTTGGTCGAACGCGGTTATCTCCACGGTAACGAAAACTCCAGCCAGCCAACGCCGATTGTGTTGAGCGAGTTCTTCAACGCCAGCGATTCATATGCGCAGACCGGTGTGTTGTTCAGTCCTTCACTGCGAATCGGGACGCTGCAATTGTTGCTGGTCGCCGTTCTTGGAATCTGGCTGGCGTTTTATCGCTTCGGTCCAGCGCAGGAAGTTTCAACGCTTCAGCGTCGGTCGCTGACGGAAAGCGCTCAGGCCGTAGGAAATCTGCAGTATCGACTCAACGACGGAGGTGCCGTGATTCGTAGTTATCTCGAATACATCCGCAGTCAGTTGCGCCGTCGGTATGGCAGCATTGTGCGTCTGGATCAGCCGGAGGCCTTGGCGCTCAGGGCGGGAATGAATGTCGATGAAGTCCGGGATCGACTTGCCGAAGCACAGGCGTTGACGGAAACGGTGCAACTGTCGCCCGACAAAACGGCGGCATGTCTCCGCTGGCTGGCCGCCTTCCAGCATCGCCTCTCCGGTAGCCGAGAGGAAAAATCCACGTGATTGTTCAGCAAACATTCATTCTTCAACAACTCAATCCAAATCCTTCCTGTTAGCATCGAGCGGTCAATGAGTGTCGTAGTGGGCTTCGCCAGAAGTCCTGCAAATGCATGGAATTCTGGCGAATCCCACTACAAGTAAAGACAGTTATTCTCCGCTCGATGCTTAGATCGTCAACAATGGAACTTCGTGAAGTCAAACATCTGTTCGAGTCCGTGGTCGAACAGATCGGTAAGGTCGTCGTGGGTCAGCTCGAACTCGTGGAAGGGACTGTCATCGCGCTGTTTGCCGAAGGCAGCGTGTTGATCGAAGGCCCACCGGGACTGGGGAAAACGCTGCTGGTCAACGTGCTTTCGAAGACCGTGTCGTGTCAATTCCGCCGAGTCCAGTTTACGCCCGACCTGATGCCGTCCGACCTGACAGGTCACAGCATCTACGATCTGAAGCAGCAGGCATTCAGTTTCAACGAAGGTCCGGTCTTCACCAATATCCTGCTGACCGACGAAATCAATCGTTCGCCTCCCAAGACGCAGTCTGCATTGCTGGAAGTCATGCAGGAAGCGCAGGTGAGCGTGGACGGGAAGACGCACATTCTGAAACGTCCGTTTCTGGTCATTGCGACGCAGAATCCGATCGAACACGAAGGCACCTATCCGCTTCCGGAAGCACAGGTGGATCGTTTCATGTTCAAGTTGCTGGTGGATTATCCGCCGCCAGCCGACGAAATGGAAATCCTTGGACATTATGCCGCCGGTCGTGACCCGCGTCGATTGTCTGACTTTGACCTGCATCCTGTGATGGCAGCCGACGATGTGCTGCAGATTCAGCACGTGGTGCGTCAGGTCATCGTCGAACCCAAAATCCTGAAATACATCGTCGATATTCTGGCTGCCGCGCGTTCATGGGGATCAGTGACCATCGGTCCGAGTCCGCGCGCTGGTGTCAATCTGCTGCTGGCGGCGCGCACCATGGCCGCTTGTCGAGGTCGCGATTTTGTGACGCCGGACGATATCAAGGAACTGGCTCCGTGGGTGTTGCGACATCGTCTCCGCCTGCGACCTGAGGCCGAACTGGAAGGCACGACGCCGGATGAAACCATCCGGGCGATCATGGACAGTGTTGAGGCACCTCGGTCATGATCCCGACCCGGCGACTTGTCCTGCTGGCTGCAATGCTTGCGATTCCGCTCATGTTTTCGAGCATTGATCGCAACGTGGCGGACCTTGCGTTGCTTGTCAATCTGGTGCTGGTCGCTGTCGCGTGCGTCGATCTGCTGATCAGCCCAGGGCCGGATCAGATTGACGTGACTCGTGAAATCTCTGAGGTGCTGAGTGTCGGAGCATCCAACCCTGCGTCGCTCGTGGTGCGTAATCGTTCCCAAGCGATGCTGCGTCTGAGTCTGCATGACGATCCGGGGGAACTGTGCAGTGTCGAACGATTGCCTCAGACGATTGATCTCGCGCCAAACAAGGAGGCCACCGTTCATTATGTCGTGACTCCGCATCGTCGCGGAGCGTCCGAGATGGTCGCCGTACATCTGCGCTTTCCGACTCGCCTGGGACTGTGGTCCCGCCAGCAGGCGCGACGGCTCGCGACGCCCATTCGCATTTATCCCGACATTCGCGCGGTCTATCGATATGAACTCATGTCGCGGCAGAATCGATTGTCAGAAATCGGTGTGCGGATGGTGCGGATGCCGGGCCAGGGCCGTGAATTTGAACGCCTGCGTGAATTCCGTTACGGTGATGAAATTCGCCAGATCGACTGGAAAGCCACGGCCCGCCAGCGAGCACTCATCAGCCGCGAATTCAACGTCGAACGCAATCAAAACATCGTCATCATGGTCGATTGCGGTCGCTTCATGCGGAATGAGACCGACGGCATCTCGTATCTTGACCGCGCACTCAACTCAGCCATTATGCTCAGTTACATCGCGCTGGGACAAGGGGACAACGTGTCGCTGCTGGCGTTCTCCAATCGCATCGAACGCTTCATTCGGCCTGTGCGAGGCAAACCCGGAATTCAATCGATTCTGCGATCGACCTACGATATTCAGGCCTCGTCACATGCGTCCGACTACAGCATGGCGCTGGAGTATCTGACGACCGTCCAGCGCAAACGCGCGCTCGTGGTACTGATTACGTTTGTCACCGACGAACTGCAGCTCCGCGTCATCGGCGAAAGCCTGAAGTTGCGATCACTGCCTTATTTGCCCCTGTGCGTACTGTTGCAGGATGTGGGTTTGCGAGCGATGGCCAATCGTGTTCCCGAATCTGACCTCGACGCCTTTCATACCGCTGCCGCCGCGCAGATACTCACCGGTCAATCGCACGAAGCCGCGTCGCTTCGAGAAGCTGGTATCATGCTCATCGATACGCCACCGGATCTGCTGACCGAACGCCTGATCAACGAATACCTGAGCATCAAGGCTCGGAATCTGATGTAGAATTCCTTCGCCAGCTCAGGAACCTTCCTGCGTCTGCCCGGAGTTACCTGGATTCGCGGGATACCGTCCGGGCTGCTCTAAGGCATATTCGCGAGCGATGACCTGATGCCAGTCGTGAGCGTTTCTGACCGCGATGAATGCAGTTCGCACGGATTCCGCCACAGGGTGCCACGCTGAGTAATAAATGCAGAACTTGCGCAGTTGTTTCGATACCTGATCTGCCGGCAGTATCTGTTCCGCCAGTCGAAAGTGTTCACAGATCACTTCACGCTGTTCATGCACGGTCGGCGGCAGCGGCATTGGTTCGCCGCGCAGCAGGGCAGCGGCTTGAGAGAAGATCCACGGGTTGCCGATTGAGCCCCGCGCAGCCGTGACGCCGTCCACGCCGGTTTCTCTCAGCATCCGCACGCAGTCGGCTGCCGTAAACAAGTCGCCGCTGCCCAGCAGCGTGCGATTCGGGAAAAGCTGACGGACCTCTTTCAGAAAGGCCCAGCGACTGGGCCCGACATATTTTTGTTCGACCGTGCGAGCATGCACAGTGACAGCGGCAATGCCGAGTTCAAAAGCAGATTCGATAATCCGAAAAAAGTTGTCGCGACTTTGTCGAGTCTCATCAAGCCCTCGCCGCATTTTCACTGTGACAGGCGTCTCGGACGGCACCGCATCGCGAACTCGCCGCAGGATTTCAATCGCCACGTCTGGTTGGCCCAGATGGAAGCCTCCACGACACCGTCCCGATGCCTTTTTTGCCGGGCATCCGAAATTGATATCGATCACATCGAAGCCCGCCTCAACCAGTTTCCTGGCCGCTGACGGAAATTCGTCCGGTTCAGCTCCCATCAATTGCGCCCCCACGGGATGATCGTTGTCCGTGACCAGCAGATGGTGTCGTGTCTTCACGCGATCTTTCAGTGAGCTGACAAATGAATCTATCATCACCTCACAGATCGTATACGGTGCACCCAGCTTTCGCGCAATCGCCCGCATCGGCCAGTCACTGTAGCCGCTCATCGCCGCCTGCACGACGGGCAGTTTAAGTTCAATTGATTGGATGCGGAGCAAGTTGGAGATTTCGATCAGGCTTCTTCCAGTTCCACGTTCCAGTATGCTTCGCTGACAAACTTGGACCAGCTTTCGATTCGTACTCCGTGCGGTGCGTAAAGCGGGTTCCAGTGTGGTCGCGTCGGAGTTCCGCGCAGTGGCATGTGGGCCTGTGCCGGCGTACGGTTTGCCTTGCGTGTGTTGCAATCGATGCAGGCCAGTACGCAGTTTGTCCAACTGGAA
>Ga0105048_10017860_pt1 | contig 10932 bp, 8 predicted proteins | sample MAT05_FD_78382 | JGI IMG/M metagenome (GOLD analysis project Ga0105048, IMG submission 78382) | Freshwater microbial communities from Lake Fryxell liftoff mats and glacier meltwater in Antarctica - MAT-05 | ecosystem: Environmental > Aquatic > Freshwater > Ice > Liftoff microbial mat | place...
CGAGGGAACGAGGCGGATCCCAGACGAGGCGAAGCACGGGAGCATCCGCCTCCTCACGTCGGCAGCTACGGACGGGGCGATGGGGTAGCTGCCGAGGGAACGAGGCGGATCCCAGACGAGGCAAAGCACGGGAGCATCCGCCTCCTCACGTCGGCAGCTACCCAGGTTTGGGTCGCCGCCCAACTGATCGGGGGCAGTGTCAAGATGCGCCCCGGCTGCTCAGCGCGTGTGAGATTGCGATTGCGGCAGGGGCGGGTGGGTGGCGAAGTAAGGGCTCTCGCTGCGTGTGCCGTTCCCGGGTGGAAGGCAGCGCAGCGCTTCTTTTCTTTCGGAATCATGGGATCGAACATGGGCAACACGAGTTTCAAGCACGTGCATTTTGGGTGGCAGGACGAGGTCGCGGCCAAGCTGGATCCGGCCGGTCGGCTGGTTTACCGCTCGAATCAACTGGGCGCCGACCAGCGCCTGACCAACACCGGCGGAGGCAACACCTCCTCCAAGCTGATGGAGACCGACCCGCTCACCGGCGAGTCCGTCGAGGTGCTCTGGGTGAAGGGATCCGGGGGCGACCTGCGCACCAGCACCCGCGAGAATTTCTCCTCCCTCTACCAGGCGAAGCTCATCGGTCTCCAGAAGTCCTATGCCGCCCGTCCGGACAAGGGACTCAAGGCGCCGGCCGAGGATGACATGGTGGGGATGTACACCCACGCGACCTTCGACCTGAACCCGCGCGCCACCTCGATCGATACACCGCTGCATTCCTTCATTCCGGCGAAGCACGTCGATCACATGCACCCCAACGCGGTGATTGCCATCGCCGCGAGTGCGCGTTGCCAGGAACTCACCCGCGAAATCTTTGCCGGAGAGATGGATTATGTCCCCTGGATGCGCCCCGGTTTCGAGCTCGGCCTGGCCATGCAGGAGGTCTGCCGCAAGAATCCGTCCGCGAAGGCCATCATGATGGGGCAACACGGCTTCATCTCCTGGGATGACGACGATGCCACCTGTTACCGCCGCACGTTGGAATACATCGAGCGCGCCTCGGTGCACATCGAGGCGGCCTATGCCCGCAAGGGCGGCGACGCCACCGCCTTTGGTGGAGCTTCGGTCGAGAGCCTGCCGGAGGAAGTCCGCCAGAAGGTCCTCTCCCGGCTGCTCCCTTGGCTCCGGGGCCAGGTCAGCCAGCAGAAGCGGTTCATCGCCACCGTCCAGGACGACGCCCGCATCCTGCGCTTCGTCAATTCCAAGGACGCCCCGCGCCTGGCGGAACTGGGCACCTCCTGCCCCGACCATTTCCTTCGCACCAAGATCAAGCCGCTGTACGTCCCGCTCGCGGCATCCCTCAGCGACCTCTCGGACGCCGGCATCGATGCCTTCGTCGCCACGCTCCAGAAGTCGCTCAAGGTGGGCATTGAACAGTACCGGAAGGATTACGCCGCCTACTACGAGCGTTGCCGTCGGTCGGATTCACCGGCCATGCGCGATCCAAACCCCACCGTCGTCCTGTTGCCGTCGATCGGCATGGTGGCCTGGGGCAAGGACAAGTCGGAGTCCCGCGTCACCGCCGAGTTCTACAACTGCGCCGTCGAAGTGATGCGCGGTGCCGAGGCGATCGACCAGTACATCGCGCTCCCGCAGCAGGAAGCGTTCGACATCGAGTACTGGTTGCTCGAAGAGGCGAAGCTTCGGCGGATGCCGCCCGAGAAGGAGCTCGCCCGTCAGGTGATCATCGTCATCGGTGCCGGCAGCGGCATTGGGCGTGAGACCGCCTTGCGGTTGTCCCGTGAAGGAGCCCACATCGTGTGTGTGGATCTCAATGCGTCGGCCGCCGAGTCCACCGCCAAGGAAATCACGGACAAGCTCGGCCAGGGCATCGGCGTGGCCGGGACCGGACTGTCGAATTGCGGTCCGGCCATTGGTCTGGCCGCGGACATCACGAATCGGGGCAGCATCCGGGCAATGCTGGACCAGGTGGCGCTCGCCTATGGCGGCTTTGATTCCATCTGTGTGACGGCCGGCATTTTTGTGCCGAGCGACACCAGCGGGCACATACCGGACGAACGTTGGGATCTGACCTTCCGCATCAACGTCACCGGCAGCTATCTGGTGGGCGACGAGGCGGCCAAGACCTGGAAGCAGCAGGGGTTGCGCGGCAATCTGGTGTTGACCACCAGCGCGAATGCGGTGGTCGCCAAGAAAGGTTCGGTGGCCTACGACGTCTCGAAGGCGGCTGCCAACCATTTGGTGCGCGAACTGGCCATTGAACTCTCGCCCTTGGTCCGGGTGAACGGGGTGGCTCCGGCCACGGTGGTTCAGGGCAGCGCCATGTTCCCCCGCGACCGGGTCATTGGTTCGCTCGCCAAGTACAACATTCCCTACACCGACGACGAGGCCACCGAGTCGCTGGTGAAGAAGTTGGCCCAGTTTTACGCCGACCGGACCCTGACCAAGGCTCCGATCACGCCGGCGGATCAGGCAGAAGCCTATTTCCTGCTGGTGACCAACCGTCTGAGCAAGACCACGGGACAGGTGATCACCGTCGATGGCGGGTTGCACGAGGCGTTCCTGCGCTGAGTGGAAGGGCTAGGGCCGCGTGAACGCGTACAGGTGCGAGGCGGTTCGCAGGTAAAGGTGGTTGCCCACGACGGCAGGGGAGGCCTGGACGGATTCGCCCAGGTCATTCCTCGATACCAGTTCAAATCGGGGGCCGGCTTTCACCACGCTGATCACCCCCGGCTGCGAAGCGACGTACAGGTGTCCGTCGGCCACGACCGGGCTGGCGTAGTAGTCGCCCGGAGCCGGGAGCCGCTGCTCCTGATAGGCGGGAGTGCCGTCGGTGGCATTCAGGCAGGTGAGGAGTCCGCCGTTCTTCACCAGGTACACCCAACCGTCGTGGAACAACGGCGAGGCCACGTACGGAAGCCCCCGTTTAAACCGCCATTTCACGCCCGCGTCGGTCACCGTCCCGGTGTCCGAAGCCTCGAGGCGCCAGGCCTGATTCTCGACCTTGGCGAAAATGGCGGCCATCGACTCCCACTCGTTCCGGTCAACGAATCCATCGCGGTTGCCGTCGAGATGCTTCTTTCGTTCCTGGGCTGCGCCTTTGGGAAGTTCGGCATGCGACAGTCGCCCGTCCTGATCCTGGTCGTTGGCGGCAAGGACCTCGGCGAAGTTGGGCAGTTCAATCCGGTCGTTGGAACGATCCCCGCCGGTGGTCCAACTGGCGGCGAACAGGGAATTGCCAGCGACGACCGGGGTGGTGCAGGTGATGCGGGCAAGTCCGCTGACCCGCCACCGTTCCTCGCCACTGACAGGATTCAGGCCCGCCATGAAGATGGTGCCGGGAACCACCAGATCCGTTCGCCCGTGATGTTCCCACAGGATGGGCGTGCCGAAACCGCGCCGCATCTCGGGACGCTCCACCCGCCAGGCGATCTTGCCGGTGTCGGCTTCGACCGCCACCAGGTAGGAGTGGCCGTCCTGATCCAGCAACTGGATCACCCGATTGCCGGCCAGCACCGGGGAGGAGCTGGCTCCATACTCGGTCTCGGTCACCGGCAGGGGTTGCCGCCATTTCTCCGTTCCGTCGAAATCATAGGCGGCCAGTCCGAACGACCCGAAGTGCACGTACACCCGGTGGGCATCCGTCGTCGGCGTGGCCGAGGCGGGGCTGCCGAGGGAGCGATGCACGTCTTCGACCCGGGAGGGAGGCAACGACCGACGCCACCGTTCCCGACCGGTGGCGGAATCAAAGGCGAGGGTCAGCAGTTGGCCCTCGTGAAAGCCAGTCAGGAAGAGGCGACCGTCGCGGATCACCGGGGAGGAGTTTCCCGGGGGCACAGTCACCTGCCAGGTGAGGTTGGATGCCGTTCCAAAGGCGAGTGGAGGTCGGGCATCCGCCGCGGCGATCCCGAGGGAATCGGGACCACGGAACTGGGGCCAGTCGGCACCCGAGGCCACGGGTGCGAGCAGGAGACCGGCGAGCAAGACGGCGACTTGGGACAGGCCGTTCATGGCCGCTCCGGGGTGGAGGCGGCGGGAGCCTTTGGGATGAGCCCGAGGAACTCGCGCCGCCCGGTCCAGAGCAGGAACAGGGCGAGCACACTGATGACGATCACCGGGGGATCGAACAGACCGACGCCCCGGTTGATGAAGATCTGGTAGGCGAGGATGTTCACGATGATCGGGCCGAGAATGAGGAGTCCGAGGTTGCGGGTCTTGGGCACGATGACCAGCAATCCGCCGAAGACCTCGAGCACCTTGACGAACGTCATGTAGCCGGTGGGCATCAGGGCTCCCATGAAGAGGGCGGGGGGAGTTCCTGTGGGCGGCGGCGGGGGCGTTGGCCCCAGCTTGAGCAGGAACATGAGCCCGCCGGCGACGAAGGCGAAGCCGAGCAGTCCGGCGAGAATGTGGGTGAGCAGTTTCATGGGGAGTGACGGAGGGACGGTTTTGAAACGGAAGAAGTGGGGCTGATCTCGTCAATGGAATCGTACAGGGCTTCGATCATCTGGCTCAGTTCGGTTTGGCTCGTGCAATACGGTGGCATCAGGACCACGACGTTGCCAATAGCGCGGGTGAGGACCCCGCGGCGGGCCATGGCTTCGCACACCCGCATGCCGATGCGTTCCGCGAGCGGGAAGGGAGTTCGCCGGGTCCAGTCGCGTACCAGTTCAATGCCGACGACCCATCCGCATTGCCGGATATCGCCGACGGCTTGGAGCTCCCACAGGCGGGTCAGTCCGGTGCGGAGTCGGCTTTCCAGGGTGCGGCGTGCGGCGGCGGCCCGAGCCGGACGCAGCAGGGCGAGGCTCTCTCGCGCCACGGCGCAGCCCAAGGCGTTGCCGGTATAACTGTGACCGTGAAAAAAGGTGCGAAACTCGGCATACTCGCCAAGGAACGCATCGAAGATTGATGGCGTCGTCAGCGTGGCAGCCAGGGGCAGGTATCCCCCGGTCAGTCCCTTGGCCACCGCCATCAGATCGGGGACGACCCCCTCGGATTGGCCGGCGAACAGAGAGTCCCCACCGGTGCGGCCAAAGCCGGTCATCACTTCATCGGCCACCATCAACGCGCCGTGGTCGCGCACGAGGGCGGCAACGCGGGGGAGCCAGCCGTCGGGCTGGGGAATCATCCCGGCGGCCCCTTGCATCCGCGGTTCATAAACGAATGCCGACACCGGACGCCCGGATTGGCGCGCCCGGTTCAATTGTTGTTCGACCGCCCCGACGCATTCCCACTGGCAGGAACGGTGGGTGCGCGCGTCGGATCGTTCCGGCTTCGCTCGATTGAAGGGACACCGGTAGCAATACGGGGCCATCACCTTGTCGGCGCGAAACAGGAGACCGCCATAGGCCTTGTGAAACAGGTCGATGTGCCCGACCGAGACGGCACCCACCGTGTCGCCGTGATAGGCACCGTCGAGGGAAAGGAACCGGGGCGAAGGCTTTGGTCCACGGACACGGCGGGTGAATTCGTAGGCCAGCTTGAGCGCGGTTTCGACGGCGGTGGAACCGTCATCGCTGTAGAAGACCTTGGTCAGCGTTGGGTTTCCCGGGACGGGCGCGGGGCCCGTCGTGTTGGCCACTTGCACCAACTCCGCGGCGAGACGTGCGGCAGGTTCACTGGCGAGGCCCAGAGCCGACGTGTGGGCAACCTTGCCGAGTTGGCGTCGCAGGGCGGCATCCAGGCGGGGATGCCGATGCCCGTGCAGGTTGGTCCAGATGGAGCTGTTGGCGTCGAGATAGGTTCGGCCGTGCTGATCGCGCAGGGTGGTGCCGCGGCCCTCGGTCAACACGATCGGCTCGCTCTTCAGCCAGTCGCGCATCTGGGTGAACGGATGCCAGACATGCGCCTGGTCGAGGGCAGCGACCACGCTGGGGCGACGGGCCATGGGACTAGAGCGGAATGTCCTCGGGCCGCACCTCGAGGCACTCGTCCTGATCCTCCCAGATCAGGGCGGGAAAATGCTCGAGCAAAAGCGGGACGATCTCGTCGGCGACCTCCGCCAGCATCCGCTCGATGTTCTCGGCGGCCCCTTCGTACTGCATTTCGTAGTCGGTCTTCTCGCGGCGGGAATCCTCCCAGTGGGCCACCTCATGGAACTTGCCGTAGTCGGTGGCCCACTGGCGGACGCGCGGGAGGACCTCCGCCGGGATCTGGTCGAGGGGAATGGCGGGTTCGTTGCAATGCAGGCAGAGAAGTCCGAACTCGCCCACCTCGCGGGTAAGCAGAGGCAGGAGCGGTGCCCGGCAGCATTCGGCGGAGCGGTAGCCAACCGGCATGTTGACGAGGCGCTGATGCCAAAGGCCACGTTCATGGGAGACCTGCGCCGCGAGTCGGTAGGCTCCGACCAACGGGTGCGACATGCGCCAGGAGTGTCCATGGAGCTGGCCAAGCGTCTGGGAACACCATCGCGCGAGCGTCAGGTCGTCAAATGCGTGAAACGCCTTCCCGTACTCCTTCCAAAGCCGGTCAATTGCGGAATCCGGCTGATCTTGCGGTTCTGCCACGGAGCCGAGGCTACCTGAGGTTGCGCCTGGGGAGAAGTGCGACCTCTCTCACGGGTCGCTGCCGAGGTGACGAGGCGGACGCTCGTCGGGCGGGGAACGTTGACGGACTCGCGGAGTTCCTCCTGAGAGCTCGACCCTCCGGCCCGGGTTATGCTGAGAATTGGTCATGAAACCGCTCCGGCGAGGCCGCGCTTCGGCCGCGTACACGCTGACTGAAGTGCTGGTGGTCTGTGCCATCATCGGAATCCTTTCCTCCATGATGGTCCCGTCGATCACCAAGGCCATCCACAACGCACGCCGGGCGCGGTGCGCGGGCAATCTGCGGCAGATCTCGTTGGTGCTGCATTCCTATGCCAACGAACACTTCGATCGTTACCCGCAACAGGTGGCGCGGGCGGAGGGCGGAGTGCGGGAAGACAACGACTCCGTGCCGGTGGTGGAAGGGGTGCTGGCCCTGCACCCGGGTGTATTCAAGGTGATGGCAGGCGACTTCAAGACGGCTCAGGTGCTGGTGTGTCCGGCGACGAAATTCTGGATTGCCCGGGTGCAGGACGCGGCGGTTTCGAACAGCAGTTACGCGGTCAACCTGCACGCCCGGCATGGGGAATCATTGGTGCCATTGATTGCGGACGCCAACGTGGCGAAGCAGTGGAAGGAGTTGAAGGACTTCCCCCGGACGGCGGCCCAGGTGGAGATGGGATTCACCTTCGACCGGCATCAGGCCCTCTGCAATGTGGCCTTCGGTGACAGCCATGTGGAGGGCTTGAAACGGTTGAGGATTGAGCGTCCAGCGGAGGGGCCCCAACGGCCCGTCCGGGCGTTGCGCTGAAAGTTCCCGTTGCCAAAGGGCCGGTCCGGCCCAATATCCGCGCTCCTTTCGGCGAAAACCTGTGGAATCCGCGTGCGCTGGGCGCGTGGGGCAGGCCGCCACGAGCCAGAAATGAAGCGCACGCACCACTGCAACGAATTGCGTCCCGTACACGCGGGACAGGCCGTCGTTCTCGACGGATGGGTCCACTCCCGCCGCGATCTTGGCGGTCTCCTCTTCATTGATCTCCGCGATCGCGAGGGCCGCACGCAGACGATGTGTGATCCCACGATCCTGTCACCGGAGGTCTTTGATCGTGCCAGCCGCATCCACAGTGAATCGGTGGTGAGGATCACCGGACGGGTGCGGATCCGGCCCGAGGGCACGACCAACACCCGGATTGCCACTGGGGAGGTCGAGGTCCTGGTGGAGCGGTTCGAGGTGTTGAACGACGCGGCGATCCTGCCGTTTTCGATCGATGACCCGGAGATTGCCAACAAGGTGAACGAGGAACTGCGTCTGCAGTATCGTTACCTGGACCTGCGCCGCCCGGAGATGGCGCGCAACCTCAAGACGCGTTCCAAGGTGGCCATCGCGGTGCGCAGCTTCATGGACGACCGCGGCTTCCTTGAGGTCGAGACGCCCACGTTGTTCAAGTCGACGCCCGAAGGTGCCCGGGAGTTTCTGGTGCCGAACCGGCGTGAGCCAGGGACGTTTTACGCGCTGCCGCAGTCGCCGCAGCAGTTCAAACAGATCCTCATGGTGTCCGGCGTGGAACGTTACTTCCAGCTGGCCCGATGCTATCGCGACGAAGATCTGCGGGCGGATCGGCAGCCGGAGTTCACCCAGGTGGACATCGAGATGTCGTTCATCGAGCGCGAGGACATCTACGAGCTGATCGAAGGTCTCCTCAAGAAGGTGTGGAAGACCGCGTTGGGAATGGAAATTCCCGCGCCCTTCAAGCGCATCAGTTTCCATGAGGCCCTGAGCCGTTGGGGCATCGACAAGCCCGACACCCGCTTCGGGATGGAGCTGGTGGATTTCACCGAGGAATTCCGCGCATCGTCGTTCAAGGTGTTCAGCGGGGCCATCACGGCGGGCGGAGTGGTCAAGGCAATCAATGCCAAAGGTCTCGCCGGCGCGACGCAGGGCCAGCTCGAGACCATGACCGAGTACGCCAAAAGCTTCGGGGCAAAGGGGCTCGCCTTCATCAAGGTCGAGAACGGCGAATGGAAGTCGCCGATCGTCAAGTTCTTCACCCCGGCCGAGAAGGAAGCCCTGACCGTCAAGCTGGCGATCGAGGAGGGAGACTTGATCCTGTTCGCCGCCGACCAGTGGCTGACGGCTTGCGAGATCCTGGGGAAGATCCGGCTCTACTGTGCCGAGGTGCTCAAGACCCAGGGCAAACTCGTCATCGACCCGCAGCGCTTCGATTTCCTCTGGGTCGTGGATTTCCCGCTGCTCAGCTTCGACAAGGAAATGAACCGCTGGTACTCCAGCCATCATCCGTTCACGGCTCCGGTCGCCGAGGATATCTCCCTGCTCAAGGAAGATCCCAAGCGCGTCCGCGGACAGCACTACGACATCGTTGTGAACGGCGTGGAATTGGGCGGTGGCTCCATCCGCATTCATCAGCCCGATGTTCAACGGACGATCTTCGAGGAGATTCTGGCCATTCCACCCGACGAAACCCGGTTGCGATTCGGCTACATGCTGGAGGCCTTCCGCTTCGGGGCTCCTCCCCACGGTGGAATCGCCCTCGGGTTCGATCGCATGATCGCGATCCTCTGCGGCACAACCAGCATCCGCGACGTGATCGCCTTCCCGAAGACCGCCAAGGGAACCTGTCTGATGACGGATTCGCCGGGACCGGTTTCGGCCCGGCAGCTCCGGGACCTGCATCTGGAGGTCAAGGCGGCACCGAAAGCTTGAGCGCGGGGGGGATCCGGCGACCCGCCGGTCCCAGGTCGAGCGACGGGTTCGAGCGCATTCAAATCCATTCTATCCCTCCCCACTCGACGGGTTGGGATCGGTTGTGCCTAATTTCCATTAATTTACTGACGTGGCTAGACCTGAAAAACATGCCGGACACGGCGCGGCGGATCATGGGATGAGGCCCATGGGCCGGCAGTGGCTTCGCATCGCCTGGTTCATCGGTCGCTGCGCCCGCGCCGGTCTGGATCGACCCCAGCCCGCCGCCTTGCGCCGCGCTGAGTGGTCTCATCGGCACGCGATCAAGATGGTGCGTGCCATCGGCATGAAGGTGGAGGTGGAAGGGGATCCTGGCGATGCCCACGCGTGGGTGGGGAATCATCTGGGTTATCTTGATGTCGTGGGATTGGCGACGGTTCGGCCCGTCTCGTTTGTGGCCAAGGCAGAGGTGGAGAAATGGCCGGTGCTCGGGGGCCTGGCCGCACGCTCGGGCACGATCTTCCTCGAGCGCGAGCGGCGCATGGCCGTCGCCGGTGCCACAGAATCCATGTCCAACCGGGTGGAGCAGGGGGTTCCCGTGGTCTTCTTTCCGGAAGGCACCAGCTCGGCCGGGGAATCGGTTCTGCCCTTCCACGCCCCTCTCTTCGGACCGGCAGTGGCCCAGGGTTGGAAGGTCGCTCCCTTCGCCCTCAGATACGAGGTGACCGGCCCGGCCGGGACCCAGGCCGCCTACTGGGGCGACATGAGCTTTGGACCGCATTTCCTCAGCCTGCTCCGTCATCGCACGCTGCGGATGCGGATCCGTTTTGGTTCCCCGGTCCGCATGGAGGGCGATCGGAAAGCCATCGCCCGCGAATGGCATGGAAAGATTGGGACCCTGCTCCAGGACCTCCGGGGCACGAGGATGTGAACCCGGAGAATCGGCTTCGTCCGGCCCTGTCCAAAGCCTAGCCTGCCGACGTGTCGGTTGAGATCGCCATCGTGGTTCCGCTCTACAACGAAGCGGATAATGTGGGCCCGTTGGTGGAGGAGATCCTTCGCGTCTTCGCGGGCGAACGTCGCTCGTGGGAGCTGCTTCTCGTGGATGACGGCAGCTCCGACGCGACCTGGGAGCGCGTGTGTCAGTCAGCGGCGTGCGAGCCGCGGGTGCGCGGCCTGCGCCATCGTCAGAACCGCGGCCAGAGCGCCGCGGTCTGGACTGGCCTGACCGGGACCGACGCCTCCCATCTCTGCACGCTGGATGGCGATCTCCAGAATGATCCGGCCGAGTTGCCGCGCATGCTGTCCCTCCTGGGAACGGAGTTGGATTTTGTCTGCGGGCATCGGGTGGCTCGGCAGGACAGTTGGCTGCGCAAGATCTCGTCGCGCGTGGCGCGGTGGGCTCGAAAGGCTGCCTTGGGGTACGACTTTGCCGATACCGGTTGTGCCCTCCGGGCCTTCAAGCGCTCGGCGTTGGCGGGCGTGTTTCAGTTCAATGGTCTTCATCGGTTTCTCCCCATCCTGGTGGCTGGGAACGGCAGTCGTTGTCGCGAGGTGCCGGTCAACCATCGTCCCCGGGTGGCGGGCGTGAGCAAATACGGCGTCTGGAATCGAATGGGCCGGGGCCTGTTCGACCTGTTCGGCGTCGCCTGGTATCAGCGCCGCCGGATCGCGCCGGTGCAGTTGGATCGCACCGCTGGA
>Ga0105048_10017861_pt1 | contig 10932 bp, 13 predicted proteins | sample MAT05_FD_78382 | JGI IMG/M metagenome (GOLD analysis project Ga0105048, IMG submission 78382) | Freshwater microbial communities from Lake Fryxell liftoff mats and glacier meltwater in Antarctica - MAT-05 | ecosystem: Environmental > Aquatic > Freshwater > Ice > Liftoff microbial mat | place...
CCGCGCAAAATGATGAAAATCCACAGCCACAGAAATCGTCCCAAATCCAGCTTAACTTAGTGTCATTCCGGACTGCCCCCGCTTCCGACCCTCATATACTTTCGTTCGGGTCTGCCCGTCCTTCATGTCTCGTTGTAAAACTTGATCCCCGGGCTTGCGGATGGCACCCGCTTGTGGCATCACGCCCGACATGGCAGAGCAAGGCACTCAGGGATCCGGCGTAACGGTTGTTGAACATCCGTTGATACTTGTAAAACTCTCCGCGATGCGCGACGCCAAAACCGAGTCGCGCGAGTTCCGTCGTAAGCTCGGCGAAGTGGCCACGCTCATGGTCACCGAAGTGGCCCGTAATCTGGAAACGATCCCGCGTCCTGTCCAGACCCCGCTCGCACCCTTCGAAGGACGCCGCCTCGCACGCCCGATCATTCTCGCGCCGATCCTACGCGCCGGCCTCGGCATGGCCGAAGGAATGCAGCATGTGCTTTCCGATGTCAGCATCGGGCACATCGGGATGTTCCGGAACGAAGAAACGCTCCGCCCGGAAAGCTACTATTTCAAACTGCCCGCGCATTTGGCCCAGGCGGAGGTTATCGTCGTGGATCCCATGCTGGCGACCGGTTGGAGCGCGTGCGCGGCGATCGCGGAATTAAAAAAACACGGGGCAACCCGGATTCGCTTCGCCTGCATCGTGAGCTGTCCGGAGGGCATTGCGCAGTTGCGCGCCGCGCATCCCGACGTGCACATTTTCACCGCATCCATCGACGACGGGTTAAATGAAAAAGGCTACATCGTCCCGGGACTTGGCGATGCGGGCGACCGTTACTTCGGCACCCACCCGTGAACGGGCGCATCTCTGGGCCAAAGATATTAGGTCCGTCCCGAAAGGAGCTTCGGTGCTGGCACACCCTCCGGGGTGCGTGTTCGTGTGGTAATGGGTTCCGGTAATGTCGCTCGTTGCCTCGCTCAATCACCGGCTACAAGCTTTCACACCTCCGGCGTGGGGGATGCCATAATCACGCAGAAGACTCTTTTTCCATCCAGCCGATGCAGCCCGAACCCGGAGGGTTCCCAGCTTGTAGCGCGGGATCGAGGAGCGAAGCAACGATCACCCCGGGAATCCATGCGGCGGCGTGCCGACCCTGAAACGGGTCGCAGCGGGTTGTGTGATGAGGACGCTCCGCTCCCGCGCGCGGCTGGCTTTCGATGCGCGCTTTAGCTTCTACCCCGATGCGTTCCAAACGCCGGTATCCTGCGCTTTTTTCCTTCCTGCGTGGCCCTGATTTCGTTATCCGCCCCCGATGACTTCGAGCGTTGACGCCAACTTCTCCCCGCGTAAGGCGGTGGTGCTGCTCGTCATCATAAACCTCTTCAACTACATCGACCGCTACATTCTCTCGGCGGTCGAACCGGAAATCCGCGCGGCACTTTTCGCTCCCGACGATCCCGCCGCTATGGCCAAGACGGGTTCGCTCGCAACGGCGTTCCTGCTCAGCTACATGGTGTTCGCGCCGTTGTTCGGATGGATCGCCGACCGCACCTCACGCTGGCTGCTCATCGCAGGAAGCGTCGCACTGTGGAGCTTGGCGAGCGGGGCATCGGGGCTTGCTGCAACGTTCGGCTTTTTGCTGTTCACGCGCATTCTCGTCGGCATCGGCGAGGCGGGCTACGGACCGTCCGCACCCACGATCATCGCTGATCTTTTTCCCTTGGAACGCCGCGGACGCGTGCTGTCGTTTTTCTATCTCGCGATTCCCGTCGGCAGCGCCATCGGATTCGCCTTCGGCAGTGCAGTCGAACAATCCACGGGCTCGTGGCGGATCCCCTTTTACCTCGTTACGATTCCCGGTCTGATCCTCGCGTTGCTGTGTTTATTTATGCGCGACCCGCGTCAGATGCGCCCGGCGGCAAGTGATGCGAAAAAAACGCCGCGCCCCGCGATGGCGGATTATTTGCGACTACTCAAAACGCCGTCCTACGCGCTGAACACGCTGGCCATGGCGGCGATGACGTTTGCAATTGGCGGACTTGCCTTTTGGGTACCGGAATATCTGCGCTTCCGCGGTCAACCGGAATCCGGCCGGATTTTCTTCGGCGGCATCACCGTGGTTGCGGGCATCGTCGCCACGCTTTCGGGCGGATGGGCCGGGGACGCTCTGCGCAAGCGGGTTCGCGGGGCCTATTTCATCGTCTCGGGAACGGCCATCCTGCTCGCTTTTCCCTGCACGGTCGCGATGATTTATTCCCCGTTTCCGCTGGCGTGGATGTGGATGTCGCTGGCCATTTTCTTCCTCTTTTTCAACACCGGCCCGGCCAACACCGCACTCGCCAACGTCTCGCCGCAGGGCATTCGGTCCACGGCGTTTGCCCTGAACATCTTCATCATCCACGCGCTCGGCGATGCGGTTTCCCCGCCGCTTATCGGCTGGATCGCCGGACGCTGGGACATGAATATCGCTTTCCTCGTGGTCTCCGCCACCATGGCCGTCGCCGGAGTCATCTGGCTCATCGCCGCACAATTTCTTGACCGCGACACCGCACGCGCCCAGGACGTTCCGCAAGCGTAGCCGCTCCGGCGGTTATTCGGTGGTGATTTGTACGCTGCTCTCGATGACGCCGGCGGCAATGGCGTGGCGGGTGAGGCCGGCCGTATCGTGAATATTGAGTTTTTCCATGAGGCTTTGGCGGTGTTTTTCGACGGTCTTAATGCTGATCTTGAGTTCGTAAGCGGTCTCTTTGTTGGCCTTGCCTTCCGCGATGAGCTGGAGGACTTCCATTTCGCGGGAGGTGAGCTTGGAGGGTTTCACCTGTTTGCCGGCGAGTCCATTGCGCTCGGTCTTTGCTTCCTTTTGCCTGATGCGTTTGGAGATGCTGGGGCTGAAAAAGGTTTTACCTTTCATCACCTCGTGAATCGCCTTGGCGAGCATATCCACGCCGGTCTGTTTGTTTAAATAACCGCTGGCTCCAAGCGCCATGACATGTTCGATGTAGGCATCGTCGCTGTGCGCCGAAAGCATCAGCAGCTTGGTGTCCGGCGAGATTTTGCGGATCTGGCGCGCTGCTTCGAGTCCGTTGAGCAGCGGCATGGCGATGTCGAGAATGACGACGTCGGGCCGGTGCTTCTGCACGAATTCCACGGTTTGGCGACCATTCTCGGCCTCGGCGATCACCTCGATTTCCGGATCGTGTTCAAGCAGGGAGCGCAGGCCTTCGCGGACGATCAAGTGATCCTCGGCGAGCAAAACAGTAATGGTTTTCATGATTTCCTGTGCTTAATCACAGATTCGGATTTGGTGGGTGTTGGTTCAGTTTTTTGCGACGATAGGATGACGCGGATGGTGGTGTGCTTGCCCACACGCGAGATGATGTGGAACGTGCCGTCGATCATTTCGACGCGTTCGCGCATGCCGAGCAACCCGAGGTGCGTGACGCTTTTCGCAGTCGTGGGCGCGTTGGTAACAAAACCCTTGCCGTTGTCATGAATCGTCATGCGCACCCTTTCCCTCACAAGCGAGATGCGCACAGTGACGCGGGTGGCTTCGGCGTGCCGGGTGATGTTGCTGAGTGCTTCCTGAACCACCCGGTAGAGCACGGTTTTAACGCCGACCTCCAGTTTTTCCACATCTGGAAAAGCCGTGACGCTAATTTTAAAGCCGCCTTCTTTTTCCACGATTTTCAACAACGATTTGAGGGCGGGAATCAGCCCGAGATCGTCCAGGACGGAGGGGCGAAGGTCCCGGGCGAATCGGTGAACTATCTCCACCGATTCGTGCACCAGCTTTTGTGCGGTGGCGATTTTTTCATGCAGTTCCTTCGCGTGGGCTGTGGAATGGGTTTTCAGCGAATCCAATCGCACGTTGATCCCCGTGAGAGCTTGCGCAACGACGTCGTGCAGTTCACGGCTGATACGTTTGCGCTCCTCCTCATGCGAGTGGAGAAGCCGACGGGAGAGGCTGCGCAGTTCCAGTTGCATACGGCGCGAATCTCCGAGCAACTCCAGCGATTTCTGCTCGCTGCTTTTCAGCAGGCGCTCCGCAGATAATCGCTGAGCTATTTCACTTTTGAGATTTTTGTTCACCGCCGCGAGATCCTTGGTGCGGGTGGTCAGGCTGGCTATCATGATTTTAAGTCGCTCGGTGTTGGCGCGTGTGATTCGGTGATCACGTTCAAGCGCTTGTGAGACGGAGTTGATGAAAGGGTTTCCACTGCGGATGATGCGGTTCCTAGAGCGAACAGGAAAGCCGGGTGTCGTAAGCGTATCCAACGACTGCACATGAACTTCGATCATGTCACCTATGGTCATTTGCAGATGATGCGCCTGCTGTCCGAGGATGTGAGCAACTTCGCGCAGTGAAGCGGCTGAGGGCTTTGCCAAATGGTCCCTCAAAGCCGCTAAATACCGGCCCCCGAACCGCAGTGCTTTAGTTTTCATTTTAGGCCAGGCCTTTCACGGTTAAATCGTGTCAGCGTTGCCATGGAATCCTTCACCATGCGCCGGGTCATGGCGATCTCTTTGTTGAACTCCTTGCTCTTGTCTGACACTTCGTTATTGAGCGTGAGGAGCCGGATATGAATCCCTGCGAGTGTCTGAACGAGTTCATCCTGCAAAGTGAGGCTCATCTTGGTGCGTTCGTCTTCGCGGGCCGCCAAGGCCCGATGCGTGAGTTCTTTGAGATAGATCTGCAAATCGTGCGATTCGTTTAAAAGACGGGAAGTAACCTCGCTCAGCGATAAAAGTGCGGCGCCATCCTTTTTCTGGCTATCAAGTTCAGTCTGCAAATGGCGATTGGAATCCGTAAGGTCCAAGGTGCGCTGCAAAAGCGAAATGATGCTCTCTGACATCGTGAGTTCTTTCATGGTCTAGGTCGAAACAGCAAAACGCCTTCAGATTGCAAGGTGCGGGAACAGCGGTTCGGCAGGGCAACCATCCCTGCTTCTGTAAAAGTTATCCATGGGGTGAACAACCCATAGGCAAGCGTAAAAGCGGGTGCGTTTTCCATCGCGCGCGGCGGTGGGGTTACACCCCATGGCACCGATTTCCTGGGCCGCCTATTGTGTGGCCTATGAAAAAAGCAATCCGCAATTCATTCCGCAATTCACTCGGTGCCGTCCTGATCACAGGCGCACTGCTCACCAGCATCCCCACGCAGGCTCAGACCTCGGTCGTCATGGAACCCGTCACTTCGATGGGAACCATCAGCGAGTTCAGTCCTGAAACCATCATGATCCGCAGCGAGGCCGGTTCAGCACCGATTCGTTACGGTTACAGCAAAACCACCACTTACGTTGATGAGGCCGGTAGTCCGGTTTCGATGACGATGATCAAGTCCGGCCTGCCTGTGACGGTGTACTACACGAAAACCGGAAACGCCCTCGTGGCAACGAAGGTCGTCGTGCGCAAAGCCGCCGTGTCGAATGATGCGGTGATCGAAGAGAAAAACACCACAACGACCACCACCGAAACCAAGTAACCCATCAACTTATGAATACCATTAAATCCATCGCCTACGGCGTCGCAATCCTCACCGGCGCTCTGACCATCACGGGTTGCGTGACGTCCGAACGCGAGAATGAGCCGCATGTCTCCCGCACCACAACGCAGGAAACCACTTTGAGAACGCGTCCGGCGGCCACCACGGTGGAAACCCAAAGCGTGCGGACCTACTAATCCAGCAGCAGCAAAACAACACACACCGCGCGGCCCGATGAAAATCGGGCCGCGATGGCATCCAGGCATCGCCCTGAAACCAGTGAATCCATGGGCATTACACCCCATGGACGCCAATGCCCCGTGCGTATAATTTTAACCATACAAAACGCGCATTTAACCCAAGGTCCCCAAAGCGCAGGGACCGCCATGAAAGATCCATTGTTATGTTAATGACCATCGCCATTATTCTCATCGTCCTCTGGTTGCTCGGTATGGTGAGCAGCACCGCCATCGGCGGACTCATCCACATCCTTTTGGTTGTGGCAATCATCATCATCCTCGTGCGTGTCATCCAAGGCCGCAAAGCACTCTAACCCACCATGAAAACGCAAAGCATCGTGGGCTTGATCCTGATCGCGTTGGGCATCCTGGCCTTCGTGTATCAGGGCGTAACTTATAAAACGTCGGAGACCGCGCTCGACGTCGGTCCTCTCAAAGTAGTGACCGAGAAGACGAAAACCATTCCGCTTCCGCCGATCGTCGCCGCCATTGCCGTGGTCGGCGGCATCGTGTTGCTGGTCGTCGGAAAAAATAAGAGTTGAGCCAAAGATCGCGTTGAGAAAGCGCTGGGCTTTTACTGCAAAGCCAAAGAACGCGAAGAGAATGCACATTCCGTTCGTCGGGCTGGTCTTTCGGCGTTGTAATCACACGAAGGGAAGTCACGAAAAAGTAACACGTCTGACACATAGTGCGGTTCAGAAAATGTTACTGTTTGAGGGATGACTTCTTCCGATCCTTCAAATCTTTTGGAGTACGTACAGGGGGAGACGCTGGAGCAGACGCTGACGCGGGGAGTGTTGTCGTTGGAGGAGTTCGTGGATATTGCCCGGCAATGCCTGGAGGGAATGGTGGCGGCGCATCATGCAGGTTTGATTCACCGGGACATCAAGCCTTCGAACCTCATACTAACAAGACTGGCGACGGGTTCGTTTCAGGTGAAGATACTCGATTTTTGGATCGCAAAATATCTGCAAGCACCGGCGGCCCAAACGATGAATATCGACGGAACGATCATGGGATCAATCTGTTGGATTTCGCCGGAGCAGTTGAACGGGGATCACGTGGATGAACGCAGCGACATTTATTCGCTGGGTTGCGTCTTTTATTTCGCGCTTGCAGGGAAACCACCTTTCGACTGCGAAAAAATGACGGATACCATCACGGCGCATTTGATGCATCAATTGGAGCCGCTTGCAGTGTTCCGCCCCGATCTGCCGGAACCGCTATGCGAGTGGGTAACGAGCCTCATGCGGCGCGAACCGGTGGAACGTCCGGCCACGGTGATGCAGGCGCTGAGCAGCTTTTAGGCAGTGGCTGGTCGGCGGGGGCAGACGACCCACTCGATTCCGGTGCATGTGCAGCTCCCTGCTGCTGCCGCAGCGACCGGGCCCGTCGCACCACGAACCACTGCGAATGTTCCGGTGGACGTGACGGAGCTCATTCATGTGCGTCCCGAGCCCGCTGACCGACAGCCCATGGCCGAAGTCAGGCGGGAGGAACCGGCGTTGGGAAATCGGAATACGGGCGGTAATATCGGCAAAATACTGCTGACAGCAGCCGCGATGTTGGCTTGTGGTTTGGTCGGTGCTGCGGCATGGAAATTTCTGGCGACCCCTGTCCCGAAAGTGGAGGCAAAGGTCGCCATTGAGGAACCGAAGCCCACGCCACCGCCGGAGGCTGCTCCGGTCGTGATGATTCCGCCACTCGAACCGGTGGCGGCTTTTACAGATGCCGCAGAACCCGCGTTGCCGATTGCCGCGGTACCTGCCGTCGAAACGCCGGTTGCCACGACGCATGTGCCGGTGGTGCGGGCCGATCCGCGTGTGGTTTTCCGGATGTTCGGTTCGAACACCATCGGATCGAAGCTGGGGCCGATGCTGATGGAATCGTTCCTCAAATCCAAGGGTGCAACGAACGTGGTTCTGAGAACCGGAACCAATGCGGTGGAACGGCGACTGGAGATGCTGATGCCGGGCGATTCGGAGCCCACTGCGGTGGTGGTGCGTGCTCATGGTTCGTGAACGGCGTTCACCGGCCTGGCTGAAGGAACGTGCGATCTGGGCATGTCATCCAGTCCCGTGAAAGAAGAAGAGGTGAAGAATCTACAGGAACTCGAGGTTGGAGACATGAGGATGGCAGCTTGCGAGCACGTGGTGGGATTGGACGGATTGGCCATTCTTGTGCATCCGTCGAACCCGATTGCCAGTCTGCACCGTGACCAAATCACGGCGGTGTTCGCCGGGAAGATACGGGACTGGGCGGAGCTTGGGAGGGAGAAGGGAGGCCCGATCGTGCTCTACTCCCGGGATGACAATTCGGGAACCTTCAACTCATTTAAAACTCGTGAGCCAGGCAGGGTTCATCAAGCAGGTCATCGAAACACAGCGTCCGATGATTCCGGCGGACGCGGCACCGGAGTACGTGGAGGTTGCTCGCGGAGCCGAGCGAATGAACCTCAGTTTTCGCTTTCGCCAGGGAAGCAGCAACCTGGATAACAAGGCGATCAGGGACTTGGATCGCCTGCTGGGAACGATGGCGGCACCGAAGTTTCAGGACTACGGGCTGTTGTTGATCGGGTTCGCGGACGCACTGGGTGGCGAAACTGCCAACATGAAGATTTCCATGGAGCGCGCAGGCGTGGTGGCGAGGGAACTTGGTGTGCGGGGTGTGCAGGCGGAGCTTGTCAAAGGGTTTGGGTCGGCGTTGCCCGTGGCCACCAACTCGACACAATTGGGCCGGGATAAAAACCGGCGGGTCGAGGTGTGGCTGAGAAAACGCGACACCCGATAGAAAGATCAACGGGACCGGGTATGCCAGGAATCGGGATTCCCGACGCGCCGGACTTGTGATTTTCCACTGCGGTTTTCGTACGGAGCGCACGGAGGGGATTTACCCGTATTTTAAATTCCCTTCGCGGCCTTCGCGGCCTTCGTGTTCGTCGTGGGAAACCCGGATCTTATTAACGAAGGCCATCCCGTATCTCGCTCAGTGCTCCCACTTTCTGGCCTGCGACGGGTAGCGTGTTGCGATCCACAGGGGAATGGAACTGATGGCACAGGGCACAGTCGGAACGGATGCCGCCGTGCTCGATCTGTTTCTGTGCGCGGTCCGCACCCATGTTGATCTGCGCCAACGCCGAGGCGGGTGCACCGGGATCGGACGGACGGTGGCAGGTCGTGCAGCTTGCTTTGTCAGGCATCAAAATGTCGGACGTCTCACTGCTACCGCTCGCGTTGTGACAATCGGCACAACTCATGTGGCCGTGATCCACGTGATCGAACTTTCCGCCATTCAACCAGCGGTCCACTTGGGTCGGTTTAGTGACCACCGGAAGGCTTCCGGCCACCGCGCCCGGTTTCACCTCATGGCACAGCAAGCAGGCCTGAAACGATACGCGCCCGCCGAAAAACACCTGATGCTCAATATCCACACCGCCGAGTTGCAGCGCCTGGATGCCCTTGAGTTGCTGCGCCACAAACGCGCCAACTTGCGCAGGTTCACGTATCCCTTTTTTCTCCGCGAGCTTCGTGTACTGGAAAGGCAGACTGCGCAGATAATTGCGAACCCCTTCAGGATTTCCGTGCGGCAAAACCAACTCCGGATTCTTCGCATCAAAATGCAGGGAGTGGCACGCGTTGCAGTTTGCCTCAAATTTTACCGGCAGGAAATGCGAACCGCTTGCATCGGTTTTATGGCACGTTGCACAATCCATTTTCTTGCCGTTCAACAGCGGGATATCCGCCGCTTCATGCCGCTTGTGGTTGTACTTGATCGTGTTCGGATCGCGCAGGTTTTTCGCCTCGTATTTAAAAGGCGGATGCGCCCCGTGAAAACTGTCGAACAGCGGCATCGATGTGCGTGACGTACGCGGCGGAACCAGTCGGAACCCGCCTTCTTTGAACTTTACCACCTTACCGCCCAGTGGCACGGCTTCATACGGTTTCTCGATCCGCGTGAAACCTTCCGTCATGTGCTTCGGGTCCGAATGACAGGCCACGCACGTCGCGTCGGTCGGCATTTCCATCGGCCCAGGTCCGACGTGTTCTTTGTGGCACTCCACACACGATCCGGCTTCCACTACGGCAATCGAATGGTGAAAATCCTTGAAACGCATCACCGCTTCCTCCGGTTCGTGCAGGTCGTGATTTTTATGGCAGGACGCGCATTGAGCGTTGATTTTTTCCGGCGAAACCATCTGCAAAAGTCCGCGCGTTTTGAGCTCGGCCCATTGGCTCACCTTGTGAAAATCCGGTTTCGCAGGCTGAAGACCCACCACGCGCCCACCCGCGTCCCGTGCCACCTGTTTGAGACGCTCGAGGTCCATATCTATCTCCTCAATCGTGCCCTGCACCGCGCTCTTCACTTCATGAACCTTCTGCGCAATATCCACCTTCGCCAGATCGATCCCGACCGTTCTGTCCGCCGCGATGTGGCACGCGGCACAATCCTTCGCCAACGAAGCGTGCGCCAAGGTCAGCGGGCCGGTGTTGAAAAACGCGGGCTCTTTTTCCTTCGGAAATTTCCAAATCGCGAGCACTCCAAGGATCGTGACCAGCACCGTCAGCAAAAAACGGCGGCGGCGCAGGTAGTTGTATTTGCGGCTGTAACCGAGGTTCCCGCGATACGTCTCGGCGATCTTCTTCTGGCGCTGAGGTTTGGGTTTCACGCGAACAAAAAGAGGGTGACGTAAATGTGCCAACCGGTCAGGAGCACGAGCAGAACCGACGCCGGAATATGAATGAAAAGCCAACTATGCAACCAGTGCTGCATCCGGGCCTGCGAATCCATGTCGATCCGCATCTGGCACCATGATTCGAGTTCTTCCACCATCGGCAACGAGGATTCTGAAACACCAGCTTTCAGCAAACGAAACAGATTTTCCGCCGACATCGTTTTCGAAAGCGGCCCGCGTCCGTGTCCCTTGCGGCGCAGATAGGGAATCAGGTCGCGGTTGAGAAAATGGATGATCGCCTGGTTGGACCCATCTTCCCCGGTCGCAGCACCGCCTTTCCCTACAGCAACAGACACTTTGCTCCGCTCGTTTGCCACCATTTTGAAACGCAGCTTCTCGGCCTTCGAAAGCAGGTCCCGGCGGAGGTAGGGAATTTGCTCAAAAACCACCTCGCGCGGAAACCGGTCCTTCATGATACGCGGCATGAACTGCTGCAAGGCGATCCCATAAAATCCAGTCACCATGACAACTCCATACAACCACATGAGCGAGG
>Ga0105048_10017864_pt1 | contig 10930 bp, 8 predicted proteins | sample MAT05_FD_78382 | JGI IMG/M metagenome (GOLD analysis project Ga0105048, IMG submission 78382) | Freshwater microbial communities from Lake Fryxell liftoff mats and glacier meltwater in Antarctica - MAT-05 | ecosystem: Environmental > Aquatic > Freshwater > Ice > Liftoff microbial mat | place...
CGACTCCCCTTCGGCCTCGCTCTGGCCGTGGGCTACGTCGGCAGCCGGTCGTATAACCTCGTCCCCGGAGCCGGCGGCATCAACATCAACCAGCTCGATCCAAAGTTCTACGGCGAAGGCGCGGCGCTCACAAGCACCCGCATCACCAACCCTTACTTCGTAGCGGGCGCGATTGTAATCGCTGTTATTGAGGGTGACCGCGTTGAACTGGTTGAAGGGGCGGAGGAACTGCTCGCGAGTCATGGTGGCGCCTCCGATGAGGCCGGGGCCGCCCGGTACGAAGTAGGGGTTGGTGATCCGGGTGCTCGTGAGCGCCGCGCCTTCGCCGTAGAACTTTGGATCGAGCTGGTTGATGTTGATGCCGCCGGCTCCGGTGACGAGGTTATACGACCGGCTGCCGACGTAGCCCACGGCCAGAGCGAGGCCGAAGGGGAGTTGGTGCTGGACGTCAAAGGAGAACTGGTGGATTTGGGGCGACCGATGGTCCTGCGAGATGAAGCCGACCGACTGGCCGATGCCAGCGAGGAGACCGGCGCTGTTGCCGGCGGGCTGAGCGACGCCAGTGGGGAAGGGGTTCGAGAGCGACCCGACGGAGGTGAGACCGCCGTCCACGCTCGTTAGCATGGTGGTGGTGTTCGAGTAACCGAGGGTGTTCTGGAAGCCGTAAGCGATAGGGGCCCAGAAGATGCCGTAGCCACCGCGGAAGGTGGTTTTCGGAGTCCACTGGTAGGCGAAGCCGACGCGGGGGCTGAATTTGTTTCTGTTTAGGTTGCCGGTCATGGTGCGACCGCCATCCTGTCCAGCGTAGAGCAGACCGCCGACCGGGGAGAAGCCGGAGATGGGGGTGGTGACGCGGATGGGGCTCTTGATGGTCTGATTGAAGCCGGTGAGAAGGGTGTTATTCGTGGCCTTAAGACCGGTTTCGTACTCATAGCGAAGACCCATATTGACGGTCAACTTGGCGTTGACGCGGAAGTCATCGTGGAAGTACAGAGCGTAGTAATCGACAAACTGGAACATCTTGGTGGAAGTCAGGAAGCCACCCGAGGCCGGGATGCCGAGGAGGAGCGAAGCGAGGTCCGAACCGGAGCCGACGGTACCGGTGTTGCCGTTGGCGCGGGTGAACTGATCGTTGAAGGAGAACTGGCCGGAAGCGTCACCGAGTTCGACGCCGTCGATGTGGAGGCGGCGGTAATCGGCACCCGCTTTAAAGCTGTGGCGACCGACGAACTTGGCCACGGAACCGAGCAGGTTCTTCGAGTGGAAAACCTGGTTGTTGTTGTTGTTGACGCCCATGCCGGAGAAGTTTTGCATGCCGATGTTCGGGAAGGTGAGGGATCTCACATTCGAGAGGTAGTTGGCGGGGAAGCCGAGGGAGGCGAGGTTGAAGCCGGCCGAGCGCTGGGAATTGAGGTTAGGGAAGCGGTTGAAGCCGTAGCGGAGGGTGACGACCGTGGTGGCGTTTGGGGTGAAGAGGCTGTTGACGGCGGTGGCGTCGACCTTGCGGGCGAGGGTCCACTGGTCAGGGGAGGAGTTATTGCCCCACCACCATTCGCCGGGTTCACGGCTGCCGTAGTGGAGATAGCTGGCGTTGACGCGCCACCAGGAAGCGACTTGGTGATCGAGTTTGAAGGTGGTCTGGTCGGCGCGATCGTATTGGCTGGTGGCGGCGGTGTAGTTGTTAGCGCCGAAGCCGGTGCGTTCGCGCTGGGGCGCGGGATAGGAGCGGGCGAGGGCGAGACCGATGGGATTGATGCGACCGGCGGGGATGATATTGCCAGGGAAGGCCTGGCGGGTGCCGTCGGCGGCGGTGGTCAGAGGATCGAAGATCGTCTGCAGGGCGCCCGAGGTGCCGGCGCGGAAACTACGAGAGAAGTCACCACCGATTTCGGTCGCGGTGGGAAGGGCGAAATTATTAGAAGTGGAAGAGGTTCCCCGGTAGGCTTCGCCGGAGATCCAGAAGAACGTTTTGTCCTTGCCGTTGTAGACTTTCGGGATCCAAACGGGTCCGCCGAGGGAGGCACCGTAGTTACGGAATGGCTGGTTGGGGTTTTTAATGCCAGCGCGGTTGTTGAAGAAGTTGTTCGACAGCCACGCGGTTTGGCGCATGTAGCCGAAGCCGGAGCCGTGGAGGGAGTTGGTGCCGCTTTTGAGGTAGGTATTGAACATACCGCCGCCGGTACGGCCCATTTCCGCGTCGTAAGTGTTGGCCTGGATCTTGACTTCCTGCACCGCTTCAAGGGTGGGGATGATGACAGCGCGGTTGACCGAGTCGGTGATGGGGATGCCGTCGAGGAGGTAGTTATTGCCGCGGACCGGACCGCCGGCGAGCGAAATGGCGGAGGAGCCGGACTGGTCCTGCATCCGGTTGAAGCGGGGGTTGCCGACTTGGACCACGTTTTGGGCAATCTTCGACATCATGAAGGGGTTTCGCCCGAGGTTCGGGAGGTCAATGAGTTTTTGGCGATCAATCATCTGGCCCGCGGAGGCGTTAGCCGTTTCGATGACTGAGACTTCTTCGGTGACCATCACCGATTCGGTGACGTTGCCGACTTCCATTTTGATGTCGACGTTGATAAACGCCTGGGTTTCGACGATAACGCCTTTGCGTTCCGATTTTTTGAAGCCGGGCGATTCGGCTACGACCGTGTAGGAGGCGGGAATGACGCCGTTGAAAACATAGTCGCCGGTAGCATTCGTCAGAGTGCTCCGGGAAAGATTGGTGCCTGGGTCGGTGATCGAGACTTTAACGTTGGCGATGACGCCACCGCCACTGTCAGAGACTAGTCCTCGAATACCGCCCTGAATCGACTGGGCATGCGCGGCTGCACAGGAGAGCGCAAGGGAAAGGGCAAGCGTTGTCCAACGAGTAACCATTTAGAGACCCCAAGTTTAAGTGGATGCAGCCAAGGGTGGCTGGATGGACTCTAAACGGAGAGTGGAGGCTTTGCGGCTACCGGGCAAGCTGAACCAAACGAGTGGTTCGAGAGAAGGACGGACTGGAGAGCAGGGCTGGTCTACTACCGTGGACCAAAATGCCTAGAATTACGTTAGCGTAAATTTCCCCGGTCGGCTAGGGGGGTTACAACAATAATTCAAATGGGATCTATAAGAACGACTTCGACCCGCTCGATTGGATGAAGGCGCAATCGTGGTTCGAGAAGTCGAGTTTGTCGGAGATCAGTTGCCGGGCGGAGAGTGATTCGCGGGCGACGCCGCTTTTAGCGTGGCCTTTCGACTGGGCGAACATGTGGTAAAGCTCGTGGGCGAGGACGCGGCCCATAGCGCGGCCAAGTAGTTGATTTCCTTGACTGTAGTCCGCGCCGGACATCGCCGTCTTGATGGAATCGCGGAGGCGGTCGCACTTGACTTCACCAAAGGGGAGGATCCGTCCGTCGGTGGTAAACGTGAAAGCGAGGGGCCCGCGTTCGTCGAGGATCACCGGGAAGCTATCCATTTCGCAGCGGCCAGACATCTTAAAGAAGATTAAGTCGTTGAAAGTCTCTTGCGCGGCTTCGTGCCGATGTTTAAATGCAAGATTGACGCCGACCTTCTTGACGATGCGTTCGGCTTCGAGTTGCATCTCCTGCAGAGCTTGGGGCGAGAAGCCTTCGGCAAACTGCATGACGATGGTAACTTCTTTTTTTTCAGCGAATAAGAATATAGGGCAGAGCAGGAGCAACAGAGCTTTCCGCAACATGGCATGACCTCACGGCAATAGTATAGACGCAGGTAGTATCGACAAGTAACAGAACTTTCTTGAGCCTAGGTTAATTTTCTTTTAAAGAGGAGGTAGGCGAGGAGGAGGAGCCCTAAAAAGGTGGCGATGAGGCCGGCGGTGAGGCTGCGGGGCCAGAAAGACATCCGGATTTCGTGGCGGCCGGGGCCCGGGACGAAGAGGCCGCGGACGCAGCCGTTAGCGATGTGAATGGTGGCGGGTTGGCCATTGATGGTGGCCGTCCAACCGGGGAACCAAGTGTCGGAGACGATGAAGAAGGCTCGGCCGGAGGTTTCAACGGACCAGGAGAGGACGTTGTTAGCCGTTTTTTGGGAGAGGATGGCGCCGGAAGCCATGGTTTCCGGGGCGGAGAGGCCTTCGACGACGGTCTCGCGGGCGGGGTCGAAGCGGGCTGGATTAAGGATGATCGCTTTGGCGGAGGGGAAATCGGCGGCGGGAAGGAGTTGGTTGGCGAAGCGGAAACGGGGGAGGACCGTGGGATTTTCAAAAACGGTGATGCCATCGGGGGAGAGGGCAATCTCCTTGTACAGGCGGGTTCGGCGGGCGGCATAGGCGCTAGCGGGGGTACGAGCGAGAACGTAGCGGATGCTGAAAGCAGAGAGAATTTGGCGTTGGGGGAGGAGGGCTTCGCCACCGATGCCGCTCAGGTCAAAGCCTGTCAGAGATTGATAACGCGACATCCACATGGGGGTATAGTCGTTGGCGACACTAAGACCGTACATCATACTGAGGAGCGGGTAGGTTTGGAAGAGGGGGAAGTCGAGGGGAAGGATGCGGTGGGTTTGGGGGTCGAGGCCTTCTTCGAAGAGGAAGGAGACTTCAGCGCGTCGTTCGGCTCCGTAGAGATTGGAGGTATCCGGGTTGTCGTAGATGGTTCGGCTGACGGCGCTGACGTCGAGGAGAAAGACCGCGGCGAGAAGCCAGCGGGGGGCGCGGAGGAGTAGGCAAGCGGCGGTGGCGGCGAAAGCGAGGAGAGGATAGAGGAGGGTGGGGTGGGGCCAGGTGGTGCTGATGGTGCGCCACGCTTCGGTTTGGGGGCCGGAGAGCGTGGGGGAGACCCAGACGGGGAGATGGAAGGCGGCGTAGAAAGCGCCGGCGAGGCCGAGGGCGAGGGCGGCGATGGCCCAGGGGACACGGCGGCGATGGTGGAGGCCGTACGCGGCGAGAACGCTGAGGGCGAGTCCGGCCTCGTGAAGGTGGCGGGCGGGGGCGCGGAACAGATTGTAAACAGGGACGTGGAAGAGTACGGACTGGACGATGGTGATGCCGAGGGTGAGAAAAAGACTGAGGGCGAGGGCGGCTAGCCAGAACCAGACGTCGCGGGTGCGCGGAGCGAGGAGGGCGAGGAGGAGAGGGGCGAGGCCGCAGTAAGTGAAAACTTCAACGAGTTCGCCGTTGAGGGCGTAGCTGGGGATTTGGTGAAGCCCGCCGAGGACGTTCGGCACGAGGAAGGCAAGGAGGTTGGCGGGAGGGAGGAAGTTCTCATTGAAGCTGGCGAAAGTGAGACTTTGGCGGGTGATGAGGGGGAGGGTGTCGGCGACGGCGAAGAGCTGGAGAGAACTCAGGAGGAAGGCGCAGAGGCCACAGACGGCGAGGCCGACGATGGCTCGGCGGCCGGCACGGAAGAACCAGAAGGCGGCGACGAGGACGAGACCGTAGAGCGTGACTTGAGGGAAGCCGGCCAGGAGAGACAGCGCGACGGCTAGACCGGCCAGGGCGGCTTCGCGGAGGCGGCGGGTGGCGGCGTGGCGGGCAGCGAAGAGAAGAATAAGGGGGAGCCAGACGGCGGTGGTCATCATCGACTGATGGCCCTTGTGGCCGGTTAGAAAGCCGGTGGCGAGGAAGAAGAGCCCGCCGAAGAAGGACGACGTTTGGTCGAGGTGAAAATGGCGGCAAAGGAGATAGCAGAACAGGCCGGCCAAGGCGTAGTGGAGGAGGATGAAGCAGTTATAGCCGAAGGTGTTCGGGAAGAGGCTGAGGACGATCAGGCCGGGCGGATAGAAGGGCTGGAATTGGGTGTTGGCGAAGGTGTATTGGCCGAGTTGGACGTAGGGATTCCAGGGCGAGAGGGTGGTCGAGAAGAGTTTGGCGGGGAAACCGGCTTGGTAGGCGTCGCCGCCGCCGAGAAGGCGAACAGCGAGGTTTAGGCCGGCGGCGTGGAGGAGCCAAGCGGAGAGGAGATAAAGCAGAAAAGCGGGAATGGCGGGGCGTTTCATGACTTGGCGTTGCCGGGAAAGGTAGAAACGGTCGTAACGATGTAATTCGGACGCTGGCGGGAGTTACGGAGGGCGAGCCAAAGATACTGCCCAATAACGCCGAGGCCGAGCGTCATGAGTCCGCCGAAGAAAGTGATCGTGAGAATAATGGGAGTATAACCAGGGACTTCGATCAATCCAAGGAGGCGGGAGATGAGTACGACCGAGGCGACGAGTAAGGAGGCGGAGGTTCCGAGAACGCCGGCGGCGAGGAGGAAACGAATGGGCAAGTCGGTGAAGTTGAAGATACTATCGATGGAGTAGCGGAGTTTTTTTGAGAAAGTCCAGCTACTGGTTCCTTCGAGGCGGCCTTGGCGCTGGTAGGGGACGAAGACTTGGCGGTAGCCGAGCCAAAGGAGAAGGGCGACTAAGTTAGTGTGGGATTCGCGGAGGCTGAGGAGGCGATCGCGAACTTGACGGGTGCAGCCGAAGATGTCGACGCCGCCGGCGGGCATTTCCGGGATGACGAAGCGGCGGTAGAGGGACCAGAAGAGGTTGGAGGCGAGTTCGGAGAGCCAAGGGTCGGTGCGACTGGAGCGGACGCCGAAGGTGATGTCGGCGCGGCCGGAGCGAAGGATCTCGTCGAATTCGACGATCAGAGAGGGAGGTTCCTGGAGGTCGGCGGCGATGACGGCGAAGCGATCGCCGAGGCCGTATTCTAGACCGGCACAGATAGCCGGGAAGGATCCAAAGTTACGACTGAGGAGGAGTAACTGGGATCGCAGACCGGTAGCGGGGAGGCGGGCGGCGAGGAGTTCGGCGCAGCGGTCTGGACTACCATCGATCGCGAACACGACTTCTAAGTCGGGGAGGGTAATATGGAGCCGAACTAACTCGGCGAGAAGGCGGTCCAGATTGGCTTCGTTCTTATAGACGGGGATGACGAGAGAGAGCACGAGTTAGCCGGCCTCGGCGGTCAGCCGCAGAAACTCATCGTAGTCGCGGATATAATCGGCTGGATCATAGACTTCAGAGGCGAGGACGAGTAAGACGGCGTGGGGTGAGTATTGGTACTGGACGCCCCAGACCATCGGGGGGAGATGGAGCCCGACGGTGGGGTCGTTGAGGAGGAACTCCTCGCGGGTTCGACCATCGTCAGCTACGGCATGAACGGAGCCATGGACGCAGATGAGGAATTGATGGAGGGTGCGATGAGCGTGTTCTCCGCGAACGTTTTCGCCGGGCACGCCATAGACGAGGAAAAAGCGCTGGATGGGAAAAGGGATATGGCGGCCGACTTCCCCGAAGGAGATTTGGCCACGGAGGTCTTCGGCGCGGGGGAGGCGGTGGAGGGCGACGCCACTGACACTGGTTGGAGTTGCGCCTAGGGCGGCAGGGGCTTGGCGGGAGGCAGCGGCGACGCTGTTCTTGGTTCCGACGTAGCCAACGATGCGGGCTGGATTGCCGACGACAATCGTGTCGGGGGGGACGTCGCGGGTGACTACGGTGGCAGCGCCAACCATGGCGCGTTCGCCGATCGTAATGCCGGGGAGAATGGTGGCGTTGGCGCCGATGGAGGCACCGGCCTTGACGATGGTCCGAGAGACGACCGGTTGGTGCTGCCCGCTGCGGGGGAAGTTATCGTTAGTGAAGGTGGCGTTTGGACCGACGAAAACGTCGTCGCCGAGGGTGATGCCGTCCCAAAGCTGGACGCCGGACTTGAGAGTGACGCGGTCGCCAACGATGACGTCGTTTTCGATGAAGGTGTGATCGCAGATGTTGCAGTCTTTGCCGATACGGGCACCGGGGAGGATGTGGACGAAGGCCCAGATGCGGGTGCCTTCCCCGATGTGGGGCGATTCGACGATGGCGGCGGGGTGTTGGGACATTGGATTATTGAACGAGGAAATCGCCGGCGAGTTGGATGCCGGTGCTTTTGCCGGAGAGGTTTTCGGCGATGACGTAGAGTTTTTTGGGTCCGGCGAAGGATGACTTGAACTCGAGGTTGAAATGGGCTTCGATGGTCGTATCACGCCGTTCGATGACAGAGGCGGCGGCTTGGAGTTGGCATTGTTGGTTGGCAATTCGACCGGGTCCGGTGAGTTCCTGGGCTCCGCTGCCGCTGTCGTTGACGAGGCGAGGTCGTCCGGTTTCGAGGTTGGCGAAGAGGTAGCAGGCGTCGGCTCCGTTGTCCCGGGCGTTAATGAGCAGACCGAGATAGGTGGGTTCGGGTTTGCCGGGGGCACGGTCGAGCCGGACCGAGAATCGCTGGGCGTGGCCAGCGGATTGGTCAGGCGTGACGGTGATGGTTCCGAAGAGGGGGAGGAGCTGCATGGGAGGCGGCGGCGGAAAGCTGCTTTCGGGTCGGCAACCGATAAAGAGGGCCAGGAAGGGAATGAACCAGAGGCGCATTAGGGGAACTTTAACAGGGTAACGCATCACGGTAACGCGCTAGGGGCGACGGGATACCAACCACGGAGGGACGCAGGCGAGGAGAACCCAACCTAGGGTCTGATTGGCCATCCAAACTGAAATAGGGGCGACGGGTCCATCGGCGAAACACAGGGCGAGAGTGGCGTTGGCCATCCCGGAGAAACAGGAGGCCAGGAGGAGGGAGATGCCGAAGGTCCGGTTGGTGCGATACCAGTTAGCGGGGTGGGCGAGCGTGGATAAGGTGCGGAAGCCGAACCATCGATTGGGGGGAACGCGTTCGAGGACGAGGGGGAGACTGGCGGCGAAGAAAAGGAGAGGGAAACCGGCACCGATGGTCCAAAGGAGCATATGTTTAGGGTATTCTAATTGTTGCGCATACTATTCTGTATTATTCCGTTTGGCCTGTTTGCTCAGGGTCCGGCGGTGCCGGTTGGAACCAGATCAAGCATCACTGTTTCTGAGAAGATTACGGCGGAAGCTCCGGCGGCGATCACGGTGGTGGATAAGCAGCAGTTGGCGGCGAACCCGGGGGTGAACCTGGACGATCGATTGCGCTCGGTACCGGGGTTTTCGCTGTTTCGACGATCGTCATCTTTAGTAGCGAACCCGACAACGCAGGGTCTGTCGCTGCGGGGGTTGGGGTCTTCGGGAGCGTCGCGAACATTGGTGCTCTGGGACGGGATTCCGTTGAATGACCCGTTCGGGGGATGGGTGTATTGGACGCGGGTGGATCCGGAAGAGTTGGAGCGAGTAGAAGTGGTTCGGGGAGCATCGACGAGTTTGTTCGGGGACCGTGCTATGGGAGGATCGCTTGCGCTTTTTTCCAAGGCCGCTACGCCGTGGCGGTTGCACGGGGCGTATGAAGGGGGGAATCGGAATACGCATCAGGTGACCGGTGGATTTGCGCATCTGTGGTCAAAGATGGCCCTTTCGACGAATTTGCGGGCGTTTCAGACGGACGGGTATTACATTGTGCCGGCGAATCGGCGGGGGCCGGTGGATACGCGGGCCGGGGTTGATTTTGTGGCGGGAGATGTGCGGCTGGATTACTTTGGGGGCGAGAAGAGGTTGTCGGTGAAGTTGGATGTGTTGGCGGAGAAGCGGGAGAACGGGACAGTGCGGCAGACGAACTCGACGTCGCTGGGAAACTTAAGCGCGAACTATTCGCAGGAGAATTTCTCATTGATGGGGTGGCACACGCGAGAACAGTTCCACGCGAATTTTTCGACGATTGCGGCGAACCGATTGACGGAGCGACTGAGTTCGGTCCAGTCGGTGCCGAGCGAGGCGACTGGGGTGGCGGGGTTCTATCGTTTGGCGAGGGGGCAGAATCACCTTTTGGCGGGGGGAGACGTGACTCGGGTGGAGGGGTATTCGTTAGAAGCGGTTATTCCGACCGGAAATCGGAATGGCGGTGGGGTGCAATGGCAGCGGGGTGGATTTGTGCAGGTGGATACGAGTTGGAAGGGTTGGAAGTTCTTTAGCGGTCTGCGGCTGCACAATACGGCCGTAAGTGGTGCGGCGAGCAACACTTTTTGGAATCCGAGTGCGGGGTTGACGTATGGGAAGCGGAATTGGCGGGGTCGGGCGACGATGTATCGGAGCTTCCGGGCGGCGACATTGAATGAACTATATCGGGAGTTTCGGGCGGGAAACGCGGTGACACGGGCAAATGCGGCGCTGAAGCCGGAGTTTAGTCGCGGTGCGGAGGTGGGTTTGGACTGGTATGGGGAGCGGTGGACGGCGCAGGTGAGCGGGTACTACAGTGGATTGACGGATCTGATTACGAACGTGACCTTGTTGGTTTCGCCGAATTTAATTGAGCGTCAGCGGCGGAATGCGGCGGAGGCCAGGACGCGAGGCGTCGAGGCCAGTATGAACTACCGCTGGCGGGGTCTGCGGGCGGAAACGGCGTACTTGTTTGCGGATAGCCGGTTTCAGATGCCGACGCGGACGAGGATTCCTCAGGTTCCGCGGCATCAGGGGAACGCGATTTTGACGTGGATGAGTGGGAACGGGAAGACGCTGCTGAGCGGCGGGGTGCGTAGTTTTGGGATGCAGTTTGAGGACGACGTGAATTTATTTCGGCTGCCGGGGTTTGCGACGGTGCAGATGTCGGCGCGACAGACCTTGCGCGGGGGCCTGGGCGCCTTTGTAACGATCGAGAATATGCTCAATCGAGAGTTTTTGGTAGCATTTAATCCAGTGCCGAACGTGGGAGCTCCGCGGATGTGGCGCGGCGGGTTGCGGTGGGATGGTCGGATTCGGAAGTGAAGCCGACGTTTCACTATACGATGGGGAAGGGCGGGGAGACTTGGCGGGAGCAGATTGAATTAGCGCGTGCTGCGGGGTTTGCGGCGATTGACGTGGACTTGCGAGCGGCAAGGACGATTGAGGCTGAGGAGATACTGGAAGCGCTGGCTGGGATGGTGGCTTCAAGGTAAGCGTACGACCATCCCCAGCCTTGCGAAGTTTTTGAATTTCGGCTAGGCCTGCCGCCGCCACCAAGCCGTCGGGGTCAACTCCGCCACCTCGCCCACCTTCCGGTCGCCCATCCCCGGCA
>Ga0105048_10017865_pt1 | contig 10930 bp, 8 predicted proteins | sample MAT05_FD_78382 | JGI IMG/M metagenome (GOLD analysis project Ga0105048, IMG submission 78382) | Freshwater microbial communities from Lake Fryxell liftoff mats and glacier meltwater in Antarctica - MAT-05 | ecosystem: Environmental > Aquatic > Freshwater > Ice > Liftoff microbial mat | place...
CGCCGGCTCACTCGCTGAGTGCCGCAGCAGATGACAGGCTGGTCCAAACGAGTGGCAACTTGTTTTCCAACAGCAGCCGGCTTGCGACCGGAATCCGGTCCGGCATCATCGGGACGATCACCGAAATCCGGTACTCCGTCGGCCCCCGGCTGCGAGGTGTTGGATGGTTGCAGCGTGAACCACCGGATTTCTATCAGACAAACCGGGAATTTTTCGGCATTGCGGAGACTTTTTTGAAGAACCTGTTCCTGGTCGGTTTGCTTTGGATTTGAGAATGCGGCGGACCTCCGCGATTCCTTCGGGATTCTCATGGGCGCCATGGCCTGACGGAACGATTTTCTCCGCCGCGGCACCGTCGAGGTGGGTACTCCAATAAGCACCCAGTGTCCGTGAGCTTCCCAAAGAAAAACCCGTCCCGTCTAGATTTCTGGATCGAAAGAAAGCGCTGCCGCCTTGCTCTCCATTTCCTCCCGCAAGCGCGAGCACATCATTTCGCAGAGATCTCTCACGATTGTGTCCGCAATAAAACAGACGGTGGCCAAACCCTCCTTGCGCATCCCGACCATTCCCGCGTCGCGCAGCACGGCAAGATGCTTGGACACGTTCGCTTGTCCGGATCCAGAGGCTTCCACCAGTTGCCCGACGGTGAACTCGCCCTGCATCAGCAGATTGAGCAGACGCAGCCGGACTGGTTCGGAAAGCGCGCGGAAGCGACTGGCAATCAGCTCCAATGCAAGCGGGGACAGTTCTTTGGCAGGTTCTCTAATCTTTTTTTGACTCATCTCGGGAAAATAATTTTACTTTATCGTTATGTGGCGATACAGTGGATTAAATCGAAATTAAATCAAGCACCAATCCAGCTTTTGTCATGCACTCAATCAATCCATCAATCCGTTCCTCCGAACTCAAATCCCTGTTGTCCACCGGCTGCTGCCTAGTGGACGTGCGCGAACCCGTTGAGCATGCGGAAAATCATATCGACGGAGCGAAGCTCATCCCCTTGGGCCAACTCGAGAAGCGCATCGGAGAGATCGACCGCAACGCGCAAGTGGTCGTCATGTGCCGCAGTGGCAAGCGTGGCATGGCAGCACTCAAGAAGTTGGCAGATTTGGGATTCAAAGACGTTAGGAATCTGGAAGGCGGCATCCTTGCGTGGGAAGAAGCAGGCCACCCGGTGAACAGGAGTGGCCAAAAGGTATTTCCCCTGATGCAGCAAGTGCAGCTCACCATCGGCCTCGGAGTTCTAACTGGATCTGTTCTCGCCCTCACGGTGAATCCCAACTGGGTCTTCCTCTGCGCCTTCTTTGGCGCGGGCCTGACCATGGCCGGAAGCACCGGATGGTGTGGCCTCGCCATCCTGATGTCGAAAATGCCGTGGAACCGAGCGGCTGGCCAGTCCTGCGGCACCTCTGGAGATTGCTCAACCTCCAACTAATCCCATCCCATGTTCCTTAGACAAATCACCGACCCTTCCCTCGCACAAAACGCTTACCTGATCGGCTGCCAGCGAACCGGTCAAGCAATCATTGTTGATCCCGAGCGCGATGTGGACCGCTATTTGAAAATCGCCGCCGACAATGATCTCAAAATCACCGCCGTAGCGGACACACACATCCACGCCGACTACCTCAGCGGTGCCCGGGAGCTGCTAGAACGCCACGGCGCCCTCGCCTATCTCTCCGCCGAGGGCGGCCCCGACTGGCAGTTCGAGTGGGCGAAGGGAAATCCCAAAGCACGTTTTCTCCATGACGGTGACACGTTCATGGTGGGAAACATCGAACTGAAAGCGCTACTCTCTGCCGGTCATACGCCGGAGCACATGAGCTTTCTCATCACCGACCTCGGCGGTGGAGCCAAGGACCCCATGGGTCTTCTCAGCGGCGACTTCATCTTCGTGGGTGACGTGGGACGGCCCGATCTGCTTGAAACTGCTGCCGGGCAGGTAGGAATCATGGAGCCAAGCGCCCGCGCCCTTTACAAGAGCCTGAGGGAAACCTCAGTTCTGTCAGAACACCTCCAGATCCTGCCCGCCCACGGTGCCGGCAGCGCTTGTGGTAAGGCCCTCGGCGCGGTGCCCACCAGCGTGCTGGGCTACGAGCGCCTCTACAATGGCGCGCTGCGTGAGGCGCTCGAAGGCAGCGAGGACGACTTTGTTGAAGATATGCTATCAGGACAGCCCGAACCTCCGCGCTACTTCGCAAGAATGAAGCGCGACAACAAGGCCGGTCCGCCCCTGCTTCCCGGTGGCGAGCTGCCCGAACCGCTGCGCTTGGATGCGAGCGAGTTGACCGCAACGGCCCACGCCGGAACGCACACTTTTCTCGATCTCCGGAAAGATCGCCTCGTGTTCATGAAACAACATCTAACAGGCTCGCTGTTCACTCCCATGCCCGGCGGCAAGCTGTCCACCGTCGCCGGTTCTTATATTGATGAAAACACCGCAATCATCCTTTTGGTAAATGACGCGAACGAGGTGAATGAAGCCGTTCGAGAACTCATCCGCATCGGACTCGACAAGGTGGAGGCATGGATTCCTGTTCGCGAGGTGCTTGCCATTCCTGAAATCACCAGCAGTCAGGAATCCATCACCAGCGCACGTCTGGCAGATGCGCTGGCAGTCCATCCGGAGGCCATCGTGCTCGACGTTCGCGGTGCTGGAGAATTCGCCGAGTCTCATGTGGATGGAGCTAAAAACATTGCCTACACCCGCCTGGCCGCGCGACTCGACGAAATTCCTGAAGGTAAACGCATTTATGTTCACTGTGGCAGCGGACTGCGCTCCAGCTTCGCGGTGTCCTACCTTGCCAACCAGCAGCGCGATGTCATTTACGTCGATGGCGCGTTTTTAGAAATTCCCCAAGCCATCAAATCATGAAAATGCGCGCTGAGTGCCGTCGCGCATCCTTGCGGCGATGGCAATCCCGCTTTACTACTTCACATATCTCTCGTAGCCACCCTTTTCAGCCCCGCCAAAAATGCTCTTTAATTCCACCTATCTCGCGATTGCTACGGTAATCGGCATCATTGTCTCCGCGCTGCTGGCCTTTTGGTGGGCGGGCGGGAGCGGACAATTCCATGACGTGGAGCGTGGTTCGATGGCGCTTTTCGACCCGGATGAAATCGTCGATGGAGAAATCGAACCGGAGGGCCTGCATGACCACTCTCAGCTCTGATCCGGCCGGGGCCATCGAGCGCAGCCGGGAGAAACAGGCAACCATCGAGCGCAGCCGGGAGGCGCGGGCCATCATCGATTCCACCGCCAGCGGCCCGATTCTGCATTTTTTCATCAGCGCGTTGTTTTGGCTGCTTGCCGGCTCCGCACTGGCCTTGATCGCCTCGATCAAGCTGCACTCGCCGACGTTCCTTGCGGATGCGGAATGGCTGAACTTCGGACGCGTCCGGCCGGCCCATTTGAACACGATGGTTTATGGCTGGGCCACCATGGGATGCATCGGCGTGGCACTGTGGCTGATGTCGCGCTTGTGCCGCGCGCCGTTGAGAGGGCTCGGCTGGCTGCATCTCTCAGCCGTGTTGCTCAATATCGGCAATCTCTACGGAACTTACGGGATCCTGACGGGAGGCAGCACTTCATTTGAATGGCTGGAATACCCCAAAGAGGCGGGATTGTTCCTTTCCGCAGCTTTTATCCCCTTGGTCCTCGCGTTCATCGATATGGCGCGACGGCGCAAGCCGGGGCATATCTATGTCTCACAATGGTATGTGATGGCGGCCATCTTCTGGTTTCCATGGCTCTATCTCACGGCCCAGGTGCTTTTGCTCTGGCGTCCGGTGGCGGCACCCGCCCAGCCGCCGCTCAACTGGTGGTATGCCCATAACGCACTGGGTCTCTGGTTCACTCCGGTCGGTTTGGCGGCAGCCTACTACCTGATTCCCAAGGTTCTCGGAAAACCCATCCACAGTTACTATCTTTCATTGATCGGCTTCTGGTCGCTGGCGTTTTTCTATGCCTGGAACGGAATGCACCATCTCATCGGCGGTCCCTATCCGGCATGGCTGATCAGCATCAGCGTCGTGGCCAGCGTCATGATGCTGGTTCCCGTGATTTCCGTGGCGATCAACCACCACTTCACGGTGAAAGGCAGTTTCGCTGCGGTTCGTGCCAGCCCGACCCTGCGCTTCGTGGTCTTCGCCGCGATGAGCTACACGGTCACTAGCGTGCAGGGCAGCATCACCGCGTTCCGCGCGGTCAGCCGCGTGACGCATTTCACCCACTATACCGTCGCTCACGCCCACCTCGGCATGTATGCGTTCGTCACCATGATGCTGTTCGGGACGATGTATTACATGATGCCGCGTCTGACCGGCAAGGAGTGGCCGTCGCGCTGGCTCATCCGCATCCATTTCTGGGGTTGTGGACTGGGAGTCCTGCATTATTGGATCGTTCTATCAATCGGCGGAATCAAGCAGGGCTTGTGGATGCTGGATGACAGCGTGCCGTTCATGCAGATCGTAGTTCGGATGTTGCCTTACCTTGAGCAACGCAGCTGGGCCGGTGCCGCGATGACGCTGGGGCACCTTGCCTTTGCCACTTCGTTTGTCTGGTTGCTCATGAGCAAGCCCGGCTCGAACACCGGTCCCACTTTGCTTGGTAAAATATCACCTGGAAAGGAGGATGCATCATGAGTCGGTTCCGTTTCATCTTCGTTGGGTTTCTTGCAACCTTCGCCACCGCATGGCTCGGGCTGGTAATCGTGCCGTCGCTTCACTACGGCAAGGAGGCGGCCGCACTGCCCGAGGAACCGGTCACGCCGGAATTGGCCCTGATCCGCGAGGGCGAGAAGGTCTATGCGGCGAACGGCTGTATCTATTGCCACTCCCAGCAGTTGCGCTCCACCACTTTCGGCAGTGATGTGGCCCGCTTCTGGGGGACCCGCCGGACAGTGGCCGCCGACTACATGGGGGATCACAAAGCCATGCTCGGCACCATGCGCACCGGGCCGGATCTATCCAACATCGGCCAGCGGATGGCTTCGCCGTCGTGGCATTACCAGCATCTTTATAACCCGGTGAGCACCTCACCCGGCTCGATCATGCCGCCTTACCGCTTCTTGTTTGAGAAGGTCCCGGTCGTCGCCGGTATCCCGGATCCTGATGCGCTGCCTGTCGGCCCCGGTGGCAAACTTGTCGATGCCGCTGGCATGCAACTCTTGCCAACCCAGGATGGCCGTGCGCTGGTCGCCTACCTGTTGGCACTGAAACGGACCGCCATCGATAGACCCGAGGCTGTGGAAGCCCCGATTCGTTGACCGCCTATGAAAACTCCCAATCCGCAAGACTCCGGCGAAGATATGGATGTCCGCGTCGTCCATGGCGCGATTTGGCGCGAGTTCGCCGAACCGATTGAAATCTGGCGGCGCGCGCCCTGGTACCTGAGGCATTCCTATGTGATGATGCTCATCGGTGCTTTGGTCTATCTATTGATCCAGGTTTACGACTGGAAGGAATACGAGGAAGACCCGTTACGCCGCCTGGAGCGGGACATCGAACTCCAACAAAAAAAGGAGAATCCGGCCCCATGAGTTGTTGCTGTCAGCCAAAACCCGATCCGGTGGTGCCATCCGTCGCCAAGCCGGGTTCGCGGGGTGAGGCTGACAATGCCTCCTCACCAAACGGTTCGCACTGGGCGGCACTCGGCATCCTCATCCTGCTTTCCGGGCTGTCCATGAATGTCAGCCTTGCGGTGAATCTCTCGTCGCTCGAAGGCAACACCCGCCTGCTGCTGCACGGCGGACTGGCGGCTGCGGGGATCGTCGCATTCGTGCTGGGCGGGGCGGATCTCCTGCGCCCGGCGTGGCTGGCGATCCGTGAGCGCCGCATCGTCACCGAACACCTCTTCCTCGCCGGAATTGCCGCGGCGTGGGGGGTTTCCGTGAATGCCTCTCTCACGGGATCAGGACCGGTTTTTTATGAAGTGCCGATCCTGCTGCCCGCGATCCGCCGCTTCGGCAGTATTTTGCTAGGCCGGCAGCGTGGTGCCATCGAAACCGCGATGCAGGAGCTTTTCGCCGGAGTCGCAACCGCGCGGATTTTGAAAAATGGCGATTGGCACACCCTGCCTTGGTCCGCTGTGGCCGTCGGTGACCGGATCCTCGTTAGAGCTGGGGAAACGATCCCGGCAGATGCGACCATCACAGCCGGGCGCGCTTATGTGCAAACCGGATCGCTCACCGGCGAGCCATTTCCGATCGTGCTGGAACCGGGCGGGCGGGTAACTTCCGGGATGTTGCCGATGGATGGAGCTCTGGAATTGCAAGTAAGCGCCCTGCCCGCCGCGAGCGCGCTCTCGCACATTGCGATTTCCACCCGTGACCTGTTGGAGCGGCCACCCGCCTTCCTGCGCTCGGTGGAGCAGGTGCTGCGGTGGTTTTTCCCCACCGTCCTGTCAGTGAGCGCTGCCACTCTTTTTTTCTGGGCCTGGTTGGCGGGCTGGCAGGTGGCGATTTCCCATAGCCTTGCCGTGGTTCTGGTCGCCTGTCCTTGTGCCTTCGGGATGGCGCTGCCCTTGTTGTTCCGCCGCGGTCTGGCCTCGTGCTTGCGACGGGGGATCGAGCCGACCGATGCCGCTTTCATGGAATCTTTATCGATGGTGAAAGTCGTCGCCTTTGATAAAACCGGCACGCTCACCCTGCCCGAAATGAGCGTGAGCGCGCTTCACTGCGCGCCCGATGTGGATGAGTCCGTGGTGCGTGCGGTCCTGGCCGCTCTGCACGGCCGTTCCAACCACCCGGTAGCGCGCCCGTTTTGGAACTGGGCCGCAGAGGCGCAGGGACTGGAGGTGGCGGATATTCTTACTCACTCCGGGCGGGGTGTGGAGGCACGCGTCCTCCTGCGGGGGACCTGGCAAACCGTGCGGCTTGGCAATCAGGCGTTCCTGGCGGAGCAGCCGCCTGAGTGGGCGGAAATTGCGCCTGAGCAAAGGCATGTATTCATTGAAATCAACGGAACCTTGTGCGGCGTCTGTCTGCTCGCCGAACAATTGCGGTCCAGTGCAGCCGCCACCTGCCGCGAGTTGCAGACCGGCGGCTGGCAGGTCGCCGTGATCACTGGAGATGCCGCCATCCCCAAACATCTATCCTCAGTGGTGGCGGAAAGTCACGTATCGCAGCTTCCCGCAGAAAAAGCCGCCATCGTCGCATCCAGCGAATCATCGGGACTTCCGGTTCTTTTCCTTGGAGATGGTGTCAACGACGCCCCCGCGCTGGCCACCGCGACCGCCAGCATTGGCGTGGGTGAGGGGGCTTCGTTTGCGGCAGCAAGTGCCCAAGCCGTCTGGCGCCATCCTGATTTCGCAACCTTGCCCGGCCTGCTGGAAGAAGCCCGTTCCCTCTCAGACCGCGCGCGGCTGATCTTGAGAACCGCCCTAACTTACAATTTCACCGGTATGGCGCTCGCCGCCGCAGGCCTGCTTCATCCGGTGGTTGCCGCAGTCATTATGCTCGTTTCCAGTGCCACCGTCATGACCCTTGCCGCGCGGCCCTTGCCGCGCTTCCGCCACCCCGCACCCAAGCTGGCATTTCAACCGAGGATGCCGCACCCACAGCGCTAAAACCCGCCGCTTTCCAGCCATACCAACAACCATGAAACTTCATCTCCTGCTGGGTATCACAGGCTTGACGAGCTTTGCCCGAGCGAACCCCGCTCCTGCCAAAGCAATACCTGAAATCACTCTGTCTCCAATGCCACGGCACGCCTGGTCAGGACATCGCGCCAGCGACACTCACCGCCATCCGGAAACTCTATCCCGATGACAAGGCCACTGGCTACAAGGCCTCGGCTCGAGTTTCGCCAAGCGGTTGCCGGTCGCACGGCTTCGGCAGGCATTCGCGTTCATGGTCATCGCCACCGGCACTTTCGTGCTTTGGCATAGTTGGGCAAGATGATGCTTGTCCCGAGGTCCATTTATAGATTGGGAAATTGACGGCACGTAATATTGCAACGCCCTAATACCCATGTGAACAAAATCGCCTGGGAACACATGAATCATGTCCCCTCCCGTTCACCGGACCACGGTCAACGAGTTTGGCGTTCGTGCTCATTCGAGGAGGATGTGGCCGAAGGCCCCGGGGTCCGAGCTCGGGGCAATGCCCGCATTCCACTTGAGAACGCGGACCCGCCCGCCGCCGTCGTCTTCGTTGACCGTGAGCGCCGCCCGCAGCGGGAGGCCGGGTTGATACGTGGTTCCTAGTAGTTCAAGGGGAATCGCGGCCTCGTAGGTGGTCGTGTTTCCGACGCGTTTCACGGAGAGGGGGGACCCAAGCTTCCGGGAGGCCGGCTGGCCTGCGGATTTCCAGATCCAGCCGAAGCCGCCACCGGATTCGGTAAGACCGATGTGGGTAAGGTTTTTTTCCTCTCCAAAGGCGATCTCGATGCTGTCGCCCTCAGCGAGTTTCTCACTGGCCGGACCGGGCTGATGGGTCTGATCGGTGACGGTGACGACGAAGCGGACCGAACCCGAATCGTGGGAAAGATCGACGGTGGCGGAAAGATCCTCAGCTCCGGCCCAGTAGGCGGTGCCGGGGTCGAAGGCAAGATCCCGGGTGTCCGCCTGTTGGTTGAGCGTGATGGTGCTGGTCGCGGGATGTTTGGGAACCGGCAGCGGGATTGCGAGGGAGAGGGGAAAGGAGGTTTTTGCCAAACCTGCCCCGGCGCTCTCAAGGGTAAGTGTCAGGCCGTGAAGTCCGGGACTGATTTTGGCCGGAACGCTGAAGGTCAGGGTTTCGGTTTTCTCCTGCCCCGGGGTGAGGGCGATGGACGTGGTGGTCATCGAATCTCCCTCGGCGGTGTTGAGGCCGATCTGGAAGGTGGCGTTCTTCCCGAAGGTATTTTTCAGGGCGACGGCAAGGGTGGCGTCCCGGCCGGGGCTGCCGAGGATCTGGTCCGGAATTTTCACATACTCGGCGGAGGTGGCGGGTGTGAGGGTCTGGCCCTTGGCTATGGTGAGGTAGAGCGGCTGGCCGCTGACTTTCAGGGCAACCTGGCCGTTGACCGGGGTGAGTGTCGTGGAGAGTCCGAAGATGTCTGTGATGGAAACGGGACCGGTGGCGTTCAGGGGGAGTGAGAACTCGCCCTGACCGTCGGCGGGCCATGTCAGAAAGGTTTCGGATCCGTCCTGGTGGAGGAAGCGGGTGGTGGTCAGGCGCGGGTCGAGGGTGGTTTCGCCAAGACCGCGGGTATTGGCGAGCTGGCGGATGATTTCATTATAGGCCTGGCCTGAAGGCTTGATGCGCTGGTTGTAGGTGATCAGGCCCCAGTTATCGCCATCAAGGTAGCCGCCCTGGGGATCGAAGGTGTCGGTGGTGGTGAACCAGATGTAGAAAAGCGAATTTGCCTGTGACTTCGCCCAGCCGATTTTTTTCACAAGGGTTGTCGCTTGGTCGAGCCAGCCGATGGGGGTGCTGCGGCTGATTTCGCCGGATTCGGAATTTCCCAGCAAGGCTTCACTGGCGGGCCTGCCGCCGTCGGCGAGCCATTGCTCAACCTTGCGGTGGTGGGACTTGTAGTTGGTGAAAGGACCGTGGGCGTGGAAAACCGCGACATCGGTTTCCTTGGCCAGCTGCGTGTACATGGTCTTGTTGAAATTCTTTTTCTCGTTGGCGTGGATGACGGTGCCGGAGCCGGTGCCAATGCGCACGCCGGGGATTTCCTTGCGGAAATTCCGCCGGAAGATCTCGTGCATCTTCAGATAGGTATCGATCTCCGGATTGAAGATGAAACCGGGGAGGTCAGGCTCGTTGTAGAACTCGACGGAGATGATGCGATCCTTGTGAGGGAGGTAAAGGTCGCGGGCCTGCTGGGCGACCCAGGTTTCGTAGCCTGCGTAAGCGTTCGGCTCGCCCTTGTTATGAGCTTTGTCCGCGGGCTTGCGCAGGTGCGGCGGCATGTCTCCGAAGCCGGCCGCGAAAAGGAGATCGGTTTTCAAGAGATTTTTATCGGGCGGTCCGGTGCGGTAGCAATCGAGGCCAAGCGGGACGACCACGTTGTTAAGGACGAAGGCGTTTTCCGGCGCCGCGATCCAGTCGCCCGGGTGCATCGAACCAAACCACATCGGTGTCTTGTTGATGCGTTTCCCGTTGGCTTTCATGACGGCGATCATATCCAGTTCGGCGACTTCGACCGTCGGGCTGGAGACGGAGAGCAGGGCTTGATAATGGCCTTGCGGGATTTTTCCGAAATCCACCTTCACCCCGATCGCGGTGTGAGGCGGGATGGTGAGGGGCGTTCTGACGGTGGCGACGGGCTTTTGACGGGTGGGATCGAAACTGGAGTAGAGAGCGGCTTCCAGTGGGGTGGAGAGCGGCTTGTCGGTGACGTTGCGGACGGTATATGAGACCACCAGCGGGGAGTCCGGGTTGTAGGAGATGCCTTCGTAAACCCGGCGGATCTGGACGCGCTTGCCACGGTCAACCGCACCGATGACGGTCAGATCATCCAGCAGGATATCGCCTTTGCCGCCTTTTTCCGAACTCATGAAGATATAATTGAGCCGGAAGGGATATTGCAGGTTCGAGAGCTGGGGGATGGTGGTGGCGTTGAAATTGAGGAAATATTCCTTCCAGTCATTCCCTGTCAGGTCAATGGCCGGGGTGGTGAATTTCTTGTCCCTGGCATCCAGCAGCTCGAACCAGATCTTGGCGGGATAGCCCTTGGGATTTGCCCAGAAGCGGAGCTGGTCGATGATCGCCTCGCGGTTGCGGACCTCACCGCGGGTGGCCCAGATGCGTTTGGGTTCGTTGTTGTCTTTAAACCAGTAGCGGAGCTGGCCCACGCCCTGGCCGTTTTTCGCAAGCCCGGGATCATGAAGGCCGGAGAGCCAGAGGTTCTGGCCGTAGGCACGCTCGCCCTCCGGCTGGCCGGAGTTGGTGGCGTGGGTCCGCCAGCTTGCGAAGTCCTCGAAATCCTCGAGGACGTA
>Ga0105048_10017867_pt1 | contig 10929 bp, 12 predicted proteins | sample MAT05_FD_78382 | JGI IMG/M metagenome (GOLD analysis project Ga0105048, IMG submission 78382) | Freshwater microbial communities from Lake Fryxell liftoff mats and glacier meltwater in Antarctica - MAT-05 | ecosystem: Environmental > Aquatic > Freshwater > Ice > Liftoff microbial mat | place...
ACACCGGATGATACCGGTATTGGTAACTGGACAGAAGGGCAATTTAAAAAAGCACTAAAGGAGGGAAAATATAAAGGCCTCGACAATGGCCGCATGCTTTTGCCCCCCATGCCCTGGACCAATTTTGTCAACATTAAAGATGAAGATCTTCATGCCATATTTACTTACCTGAAAAGTATCCCCGCAGTAAAAAATATTTGTCCGCCACCTGTTAGTCCTGCGAAAATAATATAAGGGCATCTCAAAAAAAACCTGATACTGCCTTATACCAATTTCATAACATCCTCATTTACAGAAGTAAACTCCGGTGTTATAAAATTGGAATTGTCTGAGTGGTTTTTATAGACCCCCATAAGCAAATAGAACTCAAATCAGAAAAAACGGTTATAAGAACCGCTTTTTCTTTTTCATATCGTCTTATTTATTTATGCAAAAAGGAGATGCCCGCTAATTTATATAATAGCTTTATTATTTACAAAATAATCAGATTTAGAAGAATTATTTAGATTAAAACCAAAATCGATTGCTGTTTGTTAAAAGCATGGTTAAAGTCATCAAGCAGCAAATAGATAAGACCCCACAAGAAAGTAAAATACTATGGAAGGTGTCATTTGTCCAAAATGCAAAAGAAAATTACGGAATATCAACGCCTGGCACTATTGTCAGGAAGTGGATATGGATGATTTATTTTTAAATAAATCAGATGATATTGTATTGGCCTTTGACAGGATCCTACAAGAGGTTTCAGGCTGGGAAGAAGTAGAAATAAGTCCTACCAAAAACTGTGTGGTTTTTGTAAGAAACAAAACTTTTTTAGTTTTAAAACCCATGACCAAATGGCTCGAAGCTAAATTTTACCATGACAAAATAATGGACGATCCGGAACTACATTCCTGCACCCCATGGAATAGTAAATTTCAGGGTATTATGCGTTTTCAGAACGAAATGCAGATTACTCCAAAGTTCTTCAGGTATTGTAAGCAGTCTTTTCAAATATCCTGACAGGTCAAATAATTGTTCCCTCTTTTAGCATAAGGGGAGAAATCTTGTACCACAAAAGAAAGGCACACCTTACCCGGCAGGTCCTGCAACCTTCAGCATAACAGCAGGTAAAGGATTACCCCAAAAAAGGGTGACATAGGGAAGAAAAACTATTTAACGGCCTGATTCATTCTCGACCTACCTTTACTTGTAACTTTTTCTAATCAGCCTTTTCAACATTTTATCTGCAGCAGATTTTTGATACCCTTATCAATGGTTATATTGATAACAATATTGGAATAGCCGGCAATTTTTTGCCCGATCAGCTTTCGGCGGATTTAAGTGAAAACTTGAACCGGCTGTTTGCTACCCAACAAATGCATAAGGCTGGTATTGGCAATGCGCCTGTGATAGTAAAGGATGCGTTATTCAGAACGGATCAGATTTACTGGCTCGACCGCAAACACAATGATGCCTTTGAAAATGCATTCTTCGATATTATGGATGCCTTTATTGTGCATTTAAATAATACCTGCTATACGGGTATTACAAGCTACGAATTTCACTATACTTTGTATGAGAAAGATAGTTTCTATAAAAAACATCTTGATCAGTTTCGAAATAGTGACAGCAGGCGGTTTTCCATGGTTTTTTACCTGAACGCTGATTGGAAAACCGGCGACGGCGGCGAATTGTGTGTGTATCATGATGATTTAGTACAGATAATTGAACCCCTGAATGGTCGCATGGTATTTTTCAAAAGCAACGAGTTGCCGCATGAGGTATTGGTTACCCATAAACCAAGACTTAGTATTACCGGTTGGTTGAAGAAAGACTGACAGGCACAAATTAGTCCTTTGGTTTTTGTTGCTACAAATACGAAATTGAGCATATTTCCACAAAGCCATGGCAGAGACTTATATGAAAAAGAGAAATATTGTATTACGTATTTAAGATAACTACTAAATAATGGCGGATTGAAATAAAGCAAGTCACTCCCCTCAAAAAATCCAGTACATTTACCTTTAATACATATTCAAAATACTGCGTTATATTTGAGCAGCAAAGAAAAAACTAATAATCATGACAACATTTAAGGGAATTGGAATAGCATGTATCATTTTGAGTATTATTGGATTTGCTTATGGCCTGTATCAATATCAAAAAGGTATTGAAATTAGCCCTCGTTTTACCTTAAGTGCATTAATCTTTTTGCTTGGACTAATCCTTATCAAGAGAGAGAAAAAATAAGAATAATGATTTCAAAAACGGCTTACGATATCTTCACTTGGATACCTGAATTATGGTTTTGGGTAACAATTGAATAAAGATTTAAATGCCTGGTTTATTATTACCTCGTCAGTGGTTGAATCAAAAGAAATATTTCAACCCCTTCGCAGTATGGCAAGTGGGATGTCCCTTGTTCTGCCTTTTGTTATTTCTTTCTCAATCAATGGTTCTTAAAATACCTATGACTAGGCTACATGGGCTTTTCAAAACTAAAGGCGTAATGGGCCACGCAGCTATTTAAGCAAAAGAGACAAAAAGAAAATGGCCTGTATCAAAACTCAAGAAAAGAATAACAATTACTTAAAACTGATTTTGATGAGTTACGGAATTTTTGTTTGAAACTTCGCCAATGCGAGTGATTATTTCTTTATTTATTTTATTTTACTTGCAGTCTTGCTCTACCAACAATAACACCATTAAGGTAAAAGGATCTGACACAGAAGTGAATTTAGCAGTCCTGATGGCAGAGGAATTTCACCAAAAAGACGATGAGTTTTTAGTCTCCATTTCCGGAGGCGGCTCCGGTTTAGGCATAGCCTCCTTATTGAATGGTACTGCCGATATTGCAAACTCCTCCAGAAGAATTAATGAGGAAGAAATAGCCTTATTCAGCAAGAAAAATATTGTTTTGGATTCTTTCATATTTGCACAGGATGCCATTGCTTTTGTGGTTGCTAAAAATTTCCCTATTGATTCCATCAGCCCCCCTGACTTATCGAAAATATTAAGTGGTGAAGTAACAAATTGGTCATTTTTAACAAAAGAAGATATCCCTATAAACATATATGGCCGCCAAAGTAATTCTGGAACACACGAGTTTGTAAAGATTATTCTCAACATTCAATTCTCCCCTCACGCCATTCAGATGAATGGAAATGCACAAATATTAGAAGCAATCAAAGCTGATAATTCAGGAATAGGCTACGTAGGTGCTGGCTACGTAATGGAATGGGAGCGTGGGAATATAAAAGTATTGAAAATATATACAAATGTCAGTCCCTCCATTTCGCCATTAGATTCCGCCAAAATTGCTTCCGGCGAATACTTTTTTCAGCGCCCGTTATTTCAATATTATAAAGTGCGTGATTATGAAAAAGTGAAACCCTTTCTGGATTTTGAAAAAACGGAAAAAGGTGCGAAAATCATTCATTTATCGGGTTACTATCCCGCAAAAAAAATAAAATGACCGGCAATAGAAGAGAAAAGACAGATTGGTTTTTTAAACAGATTTTTAAAGCTACCGGGTTTATCACGCTTGCCCTTTTGGGAGGCATTTTTTTTATGTTGGTGTATAACAGTTTTTCATTTTTTGCTGAAATAAGTCCTCTTGATTTTTTTACAGGTATTCAATGGGACCCTGATAACAAATACAGTATTTTACCTTTACTTGTCAGTACCTTATTTGTGGCAGTAGGTTCCATGATAATTGCCGTTCCTTTAGGCATTCTAACAGCCGCATACCTTTCAGAAGTTGCCCCTAAAAAAGTACAAACCATATTAAAACCTGTTATTGAAATGCTTGCCGCTATTCCTTCGGTGGCAATCGGATTTCTTGGAATCGTTTTATTAGGACCGGGCATATCAAAATTATTTGGTATTCAAAATGGCCTAAATGCTTTAAACGGATCTATTTTACTAGCTATAATGGCCTTGCCAACCATAATTACCATCAGCGAAGATGCTATAAATGCAGTACCTAAAAGCCACAGGGAAGCCTCGCTGGCATTGGGTGCTGATAAATGGGAAACCCTTTTTAAAATTACGATACCGGCAGCTTTGCCTGGCCTCATTGCCGCTGTGTTGCTGGGTCTTGGCAGGGCATTGGGTGAAACAATGACTGTATTAATGGCAACAGGCAATGCCTCTGCTATTCCAAGAGGATTTCTTGACTCTGTAAGAACCATTACAGCCACCATCGCTATTGAAATGGGAGAAGTGCCTTATCAAACTACTCATTATTTTGCCTTATTTGCAATTGCCGGAATATTATTTTTAATTTCACTGGGCATAAACTTTTTGGGTGAATATTTTGCCAACCGATTAAGAAAATTCCATGCATGAAAAAGAAATTACTTCACTTGTTTGATTGGATCATCTTACTTGGAAGCACCTTACTGGTTTGTCTGTTTTTGGGTATCATCTTATGGGATATTTTCTCAAAAGGCATGCCTGCCGTTTCCTGGAATTTTATCCATCAGTACCCTACCAATGGCATGACGCAAGGTGGCATCTTACCGGCAATAATAGGAACGGTGATTCTTACTTTTATCACCACTATATTTTCAGTTCCTTTTGGCGTTGCCTGTGCGATATACTTAAATGAGTATGCAAGACCATCGCTTATGACAAATATCATTAGGGCATCCATCAGAAACTTAGCAGGTGTCCCCTCTATTATCTACGGGCTTTTTGGGCTGGCGTTATTTGTACAGTCCTTAAGGCTTGGCACATCTGTATTATCGGCTGGTCTTACCTTAGGGCTCTTGTCATTGCCTTACATTATTACCACTACAGAGGAAGCATTAAAGAGAATACCCAACAGCATGCGGGAAGCAACCCTAGCTTTGGGTGTTACACAATTTGAAACCATTAAAGATGTTGTTTTACCAAAAGCATTGCCCGGTATTCTAACCGGAATAATTTTAACAATCTCAAGGGCTGCAGGCGAAACTGCCCCAATTTTATTTACAGGGGTGGCATTTTATATCAATGGTATTTCCACTTCATTTAATCAGGAGTTTATGGCATTGCCATATCATTTATATATGCTCTCTACACAACATTCTTCTATTGAAGAGGTAAGACCACTTGCTTATGGAACTGCTGTTATTCTTATTACTCTGGTTTTTTTATTAAACACAATTGCATTTATCATTCGTTATAAATATAGAACGCAGGATTAACTATGGAAGAGATAAAACTTTCAGTAAACCAATTGGATTTATTTTTTGGGAATAAACAAATTCTTAAAAATGTAAACATTGGCTTTCCTAAAAATCAGGTTACTTCATTAATAGGGCCATCAGGTTGCGGTAAATCTACCTTGCTCCGTTCTCTTAACCGAATGCATGATTTATCGCCGGACGCCAAAATAAAAGGAGAATTGAAACTAGATGAAATGAACCTCTATGATAAAACAAAATCAGTAACTGAAATCCGCAAAAGAATAGGAATGGTATTTCAAAAACCAAATCCATTACCAAAAAGTATCTTTGACAATTTATCTTACGCGCTGCGTATTCATAATTTTCCAAAGTCAACAATAGCTGAACTTGTTGAAAATGCCCTAAAAGAAAGTTTTTTATGGGATGAGGTAAAAGATGAGTTAAAGAAGCCTGCAGTACAATTATCTGGCGGACAACAACAAAGACTTTGTATTGCCCGTGCTGTGGTGTTAAGACCCGAAGTAATATTGATGGATGAGCCTTGTTCTGCCTTAGACCCTATAAGCACCCGCAAAATAGAGGATCTTATTTTAAAACTTAAAAAAGATTATACCATTATAATTGTAACACACAATATGCAACAGGCACAACGTATTTCAGATAAAGTGGCTTTTATGTATTTAGGAGAATTAATAGAATATGATTCTTGCGACAATATTTTCAATCATCCGCAAAAGGAGCTTACAAAAAATTATATTGGCGGTCATTTTGGATAAAGTATATTTTCATCCTCACAAAAAATGTATCTCCTCCATTTATCTGATACGTGCCGCGCCTAAAAGATAATAGGCGTTTTGCATAGAGGCCTCCGTTTTATTAATGCTGATTTGGTACCGGCTTTAGTGTTGGTACTTTACTCCACTAGAAACTCATCACCTTGTCAATCCTTATTTTACCAGTGTTCAAAAAGCCTATCTCCCGCAAAATGATAGCAAGGTGTAATCATGTTAAAAGTATTTGTTACAACGATTTGAAAGTGTTTTTCGTAAATTTCAATACGGGAAAATGAATAAGTTTGCTTAGAAAACAAACTATAAAAATATACATTTGCTTCAGGGTGTAAGGCTTTGGATATAAGCTTTCCTTCCTCGCTTTAGCGCATAATTGAAATAAAAATTGAGGCAACCATCCTTTTTTACTGGATTTTCTTACGAGAATTAGCGGAACTATGTTCACAAGAAAATACAGACTATGCTCTTTTGAGAGAAAGTATTCTCGAGTATAAAAAAATGCTTCTGGAAGTATCGCAGTCAGCCATAGAACAGGAAGTTTATAAACTGGATCTGCATTTAGAAAACGGGAAAGCGATTGGTCTTAGATGGGCGGCATCTTGCGTAGATGATATGATGAGGACAAAAAAATTCATCAAGGAATTAATGGAAGACGTACAAAACAGAATAGCCCAAAAACCGGCTCCGATCCATATTCTTTATGCTGGTACCGGGCCATTTGCCATACTTATTTTACCAGTCCTTGCCTGCTATTCCCCAGCCGAAATACAGGTAACCCTAATGGAGATTAATAAAGAAAGTTTTGAAGGAGTAAAGAAATGTTTTAATCAGCTTCAATTAGAGACCTATGTAAAAGAATACATTCATGAAGATGCTACTACCTATATCAATAACCAAAGTGGTCTAACGATTCCCTGAATCATTGGCAATTTTTTCAGGATGAAAAAAGAATCTAAATCCATTATACTGCAGTATAAGAAAAGTGCAAATCCAGGCTTAAATTGGCATTGAGATTCAGAACCCATTTTCACAAAAAAAAACCCGCATGCAACCCATTCACTTTAAAATATATCATAAAGAGCATCTTTAAACAAAAAATTATTCTGGCAATTATGCTCAAAAAAAAAGTCGGCAAACCAAATTTCGGCACCAACATACTTTATTATTTATTATTCTTTGCAAAGTCAGCTATTGCAATTGATCTGGAAAAGATTTCATCATACAACTACAATAAGCGGCAACTTGCCTTGCATTCGCAAGTTTCATTGCATTTGGCATGCCGAAAGTTGTTTTGGATAAGTTAAAATTTTCATTTTTAACTTATCCCTACATTGACCTCTTGGGTCTATAGCCTACTTTTAATATTCAAAAAAATTATCTATCATGGTTAATTTGTAATAACGAAATATATAGTTTACTGGATTTTTGCCAAAATCCGTTAAGATTTCAGAAAAGTAATTTAAAATAAATGATCCAAATTTTTTTATGAAATCATATTTAGTTCCTTCCATGTTGGAAGTATAGCTTGCAAACGCTTTAAAAAATATGTTTTGCCAAATTAGTTAATTGAACAATAAATCTATTTGAATTAATATCAGTAAAATAGAACGATAAAGTTACAGTACAATCATCTGGTATTTTTGATGCAGTCATGCCAGCAAAAGTTCATCAGTAAGTACTTCATATCCAAATAAGCATTAAAGGACGATTTGCCCATTTTATAATAGCCTCTTGAATAAAGAGAAGTAGTGCAAAACGTTTTTATTCTCATGTTAAAAAACAGGCAGGAAATTTTTAAAAAGTTTTAAGAGACGCCTGCAAATTTGCGCAATTTCATGTTTGTATATTTTAAGAATTAATCTTTACCATTCAATTCATTTTTAATTAACATTTATATATGGAACTATTAAACGAAACTTTAATCGCATCGCTTGAAAAGGTAAATGAGGATACCTGTCTTTCACTGTATATGACTACTCATCGCAGTCATCCGGATAACTTGCAAGATCCAATTGAGTTTAAAAATTTAATTAAAATTTTAGAAGATTCCTTACTTCAAAAATATTCTTCTAAGGAAGTAACAGAATACCTGCTTCCTTTTGAGCAGTTACTTATAAATGCTGACGTATGGAATCACGCCTCTGACGGATTAGCCGTATTTAGCAGTGGATCATTTTTTAAGATGGTTGCCTTACCTGTAACATTTCAAAGTTTCTCATTAGTTTCAGATCACTTTTACACAAAGCCATTACTCAAATATTTACAATCGGTAGATCGCTATCAGGTACTCGGCATCAGCTTGCACGATATGCAACTTTTTGAGGGAAACAGGCATACTCTGATGGAAATAGATTTGCCTGATAATTTTCCCGAAACCATTAAAGAGGCACTTGGAGAAGACCTTACAGAAAAGCACCTTACTGTAAATGCACATGGTGGTGTAGGGGGTGAAAGTAGTAATTTGTATCACGGTCAAGGGGGTAAAAAGGATGAAGTAGATATAGATACGGAGCGTTTTTTTAGAAAGGTAGCTTTAGAAGTGCATGAAAACTATTCTAAACCTTCAGGGCTCCCGTTGATACTTGCCAGTCTTACTGAACACCATAATATTTTTCAAAGTGTAAGCAACAACCCTTTTTTACTACCCAAAGGGATTCAACATAATTATAAGGCCATTACCATAGCCAAGCTTACCGAGGCTGCATGGGAACTTATGGAACCTGTATATTTGTCAAAATTGGAAGGTTTTGCTGAAAAATATGGAGAGGCGGCAGCCAAAAAATTGGGAAGCCATGAACCACATGAGATAGCTAAAGCAGCAGCGGAAGGCAGGGTTGAATTATTGCTGTTAGAAGAAGACAGGCAAATTGGAGGTAAGATAGTTGATATGACGATCGGTGCCATAGAATTAGCTGCCATTGATGATCCTGAAGTAGGTGATTTGCTGTATGAAATAGGAAGGTTGGTCAACAGGATGGGTGGAAAAGTAGTGGTGATACCAAAGGATAAAATGCCGGTAGATACCGGGTTAGCCTCGATTTACCGTTATTAGTATTTTAAGAATTAAGTCTGATGCTTCGTTTTACTAGTGTATAACGAAGCATTTTTTTATGCACCAAACGGTATAGAATATGAATGGAATGGAGAATTTAGAAAACTTTTTGTCAACTGCCATCCTTATTACAAATCATGCATTCTTACTTCAAACTCAGGAAGCATGCTCTGTCTTTAGAATTCTATCGTTTTAATAGGTATTTTGCATAACATTGGGATGGTGCTTTGAAATCATCAAATATTGACGACAACATCGGATAAAAACGGGCATGTATAAAAATTAGTAACTAAACAGGCCAATAATTTGATTGGATTACCACTTATAGCATTTTCAAGAGCTTGAAAGATTGAATACCCCTGTTTTTGCATAGTTACAAGATCAATTTATTGCCGCTACCCGGCGGGGATTTAGCCTTGAGTCAATGTTTTTTCCTGCCATCATCCAATCCTGTAAAAATAGTATGAAAGCGTTCGATCTCTTGCCTTCATTTGTAAATGGGGTATCAGTACCCAAAGCTTATTTCGCTAGCTTTTTCCAAAAAAAATCCTGCTGTAAGATGTAATACCTGGTGACAAATCCGTGTAGGAAAGATACCTTCCAGCATTTTTAGTATCCATTTACAGGCTATACAAAATATAAGATTAAAATGGTAGTGGGGATAAATACCATTTTCATAGAAAGGCTACATTTCTTTCATTCAGATTATTTGAATTTCACCATCCCGTCAAAGGGTTTCTTGTCGTCCATAATGTCAAGAATTTTCACCTCTTTGGTAAGGGTGTTGTCTGATATTTGTGCATCCTTCAAAGTAGTTCCTTTTATTTTTGATGGAAAATGATAGACTACCTTGTAAGTAGCATCATCTAAAAACATTTTCATCATATCCCTGTTCTCATCCTCCCCCTGCACCGGCACAGTTTCCGTTACCCGCTTAAAAGATTTTCCATCAAAACTATAGCTTACAGTCAAACCATCCAATTTGCCGGATAGTCCACTGTTATCAGATGCGCCTGCCTTATTAGCCGAACCGCTTACCTTATTAATATTTTTCATGACATAAGCAATCTCATCTACATGATCAAAGGCGAGCTTGAAAGTAACTTTGTATAACTCCTTATCTTCATTGGCCTCTATTCGCATAGTTACCTTTTCCCAGATAGCACTATTGCCTCCTGTGTCTTTAGCAGCTAGTTCTTTTCCCGTTATCAGAGTATCCATATCAGGCATTTTATCATTTCCTTCCCCTTGTTCCTGTTTTGGTAACATCTTCATCATCCCGCCTTTATACATACCGCTTAAATCGGTTATATAGGTATAAATACCAGTTCCGTCTTTTCTTAACACCATATCTTCTAAAATATCAATACAGGACGAAAACAATAAACTGCTACATGTCAGAAAAATAAGAATAATACGCATATATGTAAGATATAAAATTGTTGATCGTAAAAGTAGAAAGATTTAAAGAATTTGTAAAAAAATATTCCGCAATTTGTATATTGCATACAACAACTTGATTCAACACCAATAAAATACCTGATGTATGCCCGATTCTATCAAACGAAGTTGCAGCCAATGCAATAAGCCCATAGTAGGCCGCATAGATAAAAAGTTTTGCGATGACTATTGCCGCAATGCATTCAATAATGCGCAAAATTCAGCTCCTTACAATTTTGTGAGAAATATCAATAATCAATTGGCTAAAAACAGGAGACTGCTTGAAGAGGTGATTGCAACAGAAAAAGAAATGGGCAAAACAACCCGGGATAAACTCATCCAAAAAGGATTTTCGTTTAAATACTTCACCCACACTTATACCAATAAAAAAGGTAATATCTATTTCTTCTGTTACGATTTTGGTTACCTGCCACTCGAAGGGGATTGGCTGCTTGTGGTGCATAGAAAAGAAGAAAAAGACAGCTAAAAA
>Ga0105048_10017869_pt1 | contig 10929 bp, 13 predicted proteins | sample MAT05_FD_78382 | JGI IMG/M metagenome (GOLD analysis project Ga0105048, IMG submission 78382) | Freshwater microbial communities from Lake Fryxell liftoff mats and glacier meltwater in Antarctica - MAT-05 | ecosystem: Environmental > Aquatic > Freshwater > Ice > Liftoff microbial mat | place...
CGCCACCGCGTTGCACAACGTCGAATTGCCGCTGATCTACGCGGGCATTCCTACCGAACAACGCCAGCAGATGGCGCAAGAGCGTTTGCGGCAAGTGGACTTGGCCCAGCGCATGCACCACAAACCGAACGAGCTCTCGGGCGGCCAACGCCAGCGCGTCGCCATTGCCCGCGCCCTGGTGAACAACCCCTCGATCCTGCTGGCCGACGAACCCACCGGCGCGCTCGACTCGGCGACGGGTGTCGAAATCATGGGTCTTTTCGAGCGCCTGCATCAGCAAGGCAACACCATCATCCTCGTCACCCACGAGCATGACATCGCCATGCACGCCCATCGCGTGATTTACATTCGCGACGGCAAGATCGAACGAGACGACAAGATCAAATAGATCTTTCGAGCATCTAACACTCCATGACTGGTTATGAAGCCCTGCGAGACGGAGCCGCACGTTTGCGGCTGGACCGAGGTCTGATTCGCGCCACTGGCGAGGATCGGGCGCGCTTGCTGCATGCCATGAGCACGAATGAGGTGCAAGCCCTGGTGCCCGGCGAGTGTTCCCATACCTTTTTCTTGAACGCCCAAGGGCGCATTCTTGCCGATGCCTGGGTGTCTTGCTTTGCCGATTCGCTGTTGCTCGACACGGAGCCTTCCACTAAGGACAAGTTGCTCGCGCACCTGGATAAATTCATCATTGCTGACGACGTGGTGCTGGAAGAGGTTCGCTTGGCGGTGATTGCGGTGGAGGGTCCTCTAGCGGAGCCACTGCCGGGCGGCTTCCCGATTTCGGCGGTTGGGGGCAAAGGCTTCCGGGTGTATACCGATGAAGTGGAAGCGCTGTGGGCGTCGCTTGCCGCGCTTCCGGAGGCTACCGCTCAAGAGCTCGACCTGGTGAGGCTCGAGAACGGCCATCCGCGCTGTGGCGTCGACATTTTGGAGACGCATTTGGTTCAGGAGACCGGGCAGATGGCGTCGGTGAGCTTCACGAAGGGCTGCTATTTGGGGCAGGAGATTGTCGAGCGGGTGCGGTCGCGCGGGGCGGTGCATAAGCACTTGCGCCCTTTCCAGATCGACGGACCGGCGCTAGTCGGCGAACTGTTCTCGGGCGAGGCCAAAGCGGGGGTGCTGACGAGTGCCGCCCATTCGCCGAAGTTGGGGCGGGTGGTGGCGTTGGGGTACATCAATACGTTGTATGAGAAGGGCGACCGTCCATTGCATTTGGCCGATGGCACGGTGGTGACGTTAGGGCCGCTGCCTTAGGGCGACTAACGGATCACCCGAATGTCGATCCCCAAGTCGGGAAGCTTACCCCACTCGCGATCGGACGTGAGCACTGGCAGGCGCAAATGACGGGCCGTGGCGAGGCAGATGCGATCGCCTAAGGCCAAGCCGTGGCTCTTGGCAAACGGGCTCAGGTCGGCTGCCTCTGCGGCCAGGCCTTGGTCCCAGACAACGACCTTGAGGTCGAGGCTAGCCAAGATAGAGACGGCTAGGTCCCGGCTGACTCCCGCGCGCATTTGGCGGGCGAGGACCTCGGAATAGTTCACCGCCGAAATGATCGCCTCACCTTCCATCGCCTCAGCGACGACTTCGTGGCCGGCTTCGGTAAATAGGACGGCCAGGATCGCCGAAGCGTCCAAGACGTGCGACTTCAATCCCGTAGCGCCTCTTCACGCCGTTCGGCCAGGAAGCTGTCGACAATGCTATCTGCCGGCTTGTAGGCCTGCATGGCCGCTTGCGCTTTGCGCAACGCCACCAAGCGCGTGGTGATCCGGATTTCCCCATCTTCCACGCGGACTAAAACATCTGACCCCTCGCCTAAGCCGAGTTCGGTTCGGAAACGCTGCGGCAACAGCAGCCTTCCCGCACGATCCATTTTTGCCGCGATCATCATACATCTCCACAATAATCTAAGAGTGGGAGTTTGTCAATACATTTGAATGTTGGCCTAGCGCCCGCAAATCAGACAAAATGGGGTATGGGGCCTGAACATTCATTTTTCGGCCTGTCCCCAAATAGACGGTCGGCTTAGTTTCCCCGTGATAGTCTGAGCCGCCGGTGACCGCTAAGCTCAGCTGGCGGGCGAGGCCCAGGTAGCGGGCGGCCGTGGCGGAGTCATGGTCTGAGTGATAGACCTCTAAACCCATGAGCCCGCAGTCTTTGAGGCGAGCAAAGATCGGAGCTTCGTCCGTGGCGGCCAACCCTAGGCGCACCGGGTGGGCCAGCACCGGCACCCCGCCCGACGACCATACCTGGGCCAAAGCGTCTTCAATCGAAGGCTCATCCATGGGCACGAAGGCGGGGGCATGGTCGCCCAGATAGCGGGCGAAGGCTTCGTCGATTGACGCGACGTGGCCTTGGTTACGCAATAGGCGGGCGAAATGCACCCTGCCGGTGATCGACCGGCCCAGCGCCTCGGCCGCCTCCACGGTGACGTCAAAGCCAAGGTCCTGCAATTTGCGCACCATCCGGTGGTTCCGCTCGCGGCGGGCGGTTTGCACCTCGCCGAGCCAGTCATCGAAAACATGCGCCGGAGGCTGCTCCAGGAAATAGGCCAGCAAATGCGTGGCGCGGCCGGACCTTTCACGCAACCGTGTCGAGATCTCAATGCCGCAAACCAACTCCATGCCCACTTGGCGGGCTGGCTCCACCGCGGCGCGATAGCCTTCAAGCGTGTCATGGTCCGTGATGGCGATGGCCTCTAAGCCGAGGAGGCGGGCTTTTTCCATCAAGATAGCTGGGGAATCGGTGCCGTCGGAGTAATTCGTATGCGTGTGGAGGTCAATCAAATCGTTAAGATGAAATGAATGCGGCTGGCGGCTCTGATCTTTTCACTTCTCCTCTTGGCAGGCTGCGAGCGGAAGTCGGCCGATGACTTTCTCGTGTTCGAAGAAGACTATTTTAATGCGCTGCTGGCCTTTCAGCCCATATTAGGCACTTTGAGCGGGGCGCACGTCTACGACGAATGGGTGGAAGACCTGAGCCGGGCGCGGATCGAAGCGCGGATTGAGGAAGTGCGGGCGCAGGCGGCCCGGCTGGCTGCCCTACGCGAGCAACCGCTGACCGCCGAAGAGGCGATCGACGCCGAAATCCTCCAGGGCCGGCTGGCGGCCGAGCTCTTCGAACACACCGAGGAGCGGCCCTGGGAGACGAATCCCATGTACTACGTCGCGAAGCCTGCCCACGGTGTCGATTCGCTCGTGAAGCGCGAATTCGCCCCCGGCCGGGAGCGCATTCCGGCGATCGTCACCCGGATGCGCGCCGTCCCGCGGATGATCGCAGCCATGAAAGCCAATGTCCGCCAGCCGCCGCGCGAGTTTACTGAGGTGGCCTTGCGGATGGCGCAAGGTTCTATCGGCTACTTTCGTGAGACTGTGCCGCGTTGGGCCGTGTTTGGGACCGTAGAGGAGCGCGAGCGGGTGGCGAAGGCCGCTCTGGCCGCGCAACTGGCGATGGAAGACGCGGCGCGTTGGCTGGAGCGCGATCTGCTGCCGCGCTCGACTGGCCAGTTCGCCTTAGGCGAGCAGCGCTTTCTGCGCAAACTACGCCTCGACGAAATGATCGACCTGCCGCTTGCGGATCTGCGCCAACGGGGCGCGGCGGCTTTGGCGCGGGATCAGGCGCGCTTTCGGGAACTCACCGGAGCCACATCGATCCGCGAAGGCCTGCGCCGCCTGGGCCAGGAGTATCCCCGCGAAAGCGACCTTTTGCACGCCACGCGGGCGAGTTTGGAGCGCACGCGGAAGTTCGTCATCGACCGGCAGTTGGTCACCTTGCCCCGCAATTCGCTGCCCACCGTCGCCGAAACGCCGCCCTTCGCCCGCGCCGGTAGCTTTGCCGCCATGGAGGCGCCGGGTGCCTTTGAAACCCGGGCCACCGAAGCCTTCTACTACGTCACGCCGCCCGAACGCGATTGGCCCTGGGCCCGCCGGCAAGAGCATTTGCGGCTCTTCAACCGGCCGGTGCTCGACCTGATCTCCATGCACGAGGCGTTTCCGGGCCACTATGTCCACGCGCTTTATGCGGAGCGCTTTCCCACCAAAACCCGTAAGCTGGTGGCGACCGCCTCCACGCTTGAAGGTTGGGCCCATTATGCCGAGCAGATGATGATCGAAGCCGGTTACGGGCAAGGGGATCCGCGCCTCGAACTAGCCCAGCTCAGCGAAGCTCTTTTGCGCGACTGCCGGCACCTGGCGAGCATCGAACTGCATACCCAAGGGTGGAGTGTCGACCGGGCTGCCAGGTTCTTCGAAGAGCAAGCGGGCCTGGAGCCGACCATCGCTCATGAAGAAGCACAACGGGGCACTTACAATTCCACTTATCTTTATTACACAATGGGTAAGTCGATGATTTACGAATTGCGGCGGGACTTCCAGCGGGAACGGGGATCCAATTACACGCTACGCAGCTTTCATGACACGTTCGTACGCCAAGGTGGCATCCCCATCCCCCTCATCCGGAAGATCCTGCTTGCCCACCCCACGGAGGTTCGATGACCTTAATTTCTGAAGCGACCGCGGCCTTACTGGCCTTGTTGGGCCAGGAATGTCCTCGCGAAAAGTTTCCTTACGCCCAGTTCCTGGCCTACCAGGCCGATGACTTCACCAGTCCGATGGAAGAGGGGCTGTCGCTTTACTTATTCAAAGTGGACATTGCGGACGATCCGCGCCAAGGCCAAACGCTGTCTCTCGCCTACTTACTCACGGCGTGGAGCCCAGATCCGCTCCGCCAGCAGGACTTAGTCGGTTTTGCCCTGCGGACGGTGCAACGCAGCGGGGTGCTGCCGCAAAATTTACGGCTCGAGGTGCTGCCACTGACGATTGCCGACCTATCCGCCGTCTGGAGTATGGCCCGAGCGGGCGGGCAGCCCTCAATCGCGGTGATGGTTCGGGCTTTGGACTAAGTCCCTATTCGGGCGTCAGTTCGGGGGCGATGGCGATGCAGTCGATTTCCACCATCACGTTGCGGGGCAGTTGCGCAGCCTGGATGGTGGAGCGGGCCGGCAGGCTCTCGCCCAGATACTTGCCGTAGACTTCGTTCATCTGGGAAAAGTCCGCCATGTCTTTCAGAAAGACGGTGGTTTTGAGGACTCGTTCGAACGAGGAGCCGCACGCAACCAGGACGGCTTGGAGGTTCTGGAGCACGCGCTCGGTCTGGGCGGTAATGTCGCCTTCGATAACCGTCCCGGTGGCCGGGTCGAGCGGGATCTGGCCGCTCAAATACGCGAGGCCATCGTGGACGATGGCCTGCGAATAAGGGCCGATGGCGGCCGGGGCGTGTTGGGTGATCACTTTGTGTTTCATGGGTTCCTCAACTGGGTGGTGGATTTAGCTGGAGTGAGCCGGTAAGGTCAGTGACGCGGTTCACTTTCTCTTCGAGCAAAAACTGTTCGAGCTCCTGGGCAATGCGCAGGGGCGAAGTGGGGTCCCAGAAGCTGGACGTGCCCACTTCCACCGCCGTCGCGCCGGCGATCATAAACTCGGCGGCGTCGACGCCGGTGGCGATGCCGCCCAGGCCGACCACCGGAATTTTGACCGCGCGGTAGACCTCATAGACCATCCGCAGGGCAATCGGCTTGATGGCGGGCCCTGACAGGCCCCCGAAATTATTCCCGATCCGGGGACGCCGCGTGCGGGCGTCAATGGCCAGCGAGATAAACGTGTTCACCAAGCTGATCGCGTCCGCGCCGTTGTCCTGCGCAATCACGGCGAGGGGGGCGATTTGGGCGACATTCGGGGAGAGCTTGACGAGAATGGGGCGCTTTGAAACCCGGCGGACCCGCGAGACCACTTCGGCCAGCAGCGCGGGATCGTTCGAAAAGAAGACGCCGCCGTGTTTGGTGTTGGGGCAGGAGACGTTCAGCTCATAGCCGGCAAGGCCTTCGGCGTCTTCGAGAATCCGGACGACCTCTTCGTAGTCCTCCAGAGCATAGCCGAAGACATTGGCGAAGATAGGGGTATGGTACTGGCGTAAGGTGGGCAGTTTTTGGGCCACGAAGGCGCGGACACCGATGTTTTGGAGGCCGACGGAGTTGATCATGCCGCTTTCGGTTTCCCAAAGCCGAGGGGCCGGGTTGCCTTGCATGGGCTCGCGGCTAAGTCCCTTTACGACAATGGCTCCCAGCTGGTTGAGGTCGATGATGGGGGCGAGTTCGACGCCGTAGGCAAAGGTGCCGGAGGCGGCGATGATGGGGTTGCGGAGGGGAATGCCGCAGAGTTGAAGTTGGAGACGGGAAGACAAAGCCGGTTACCGGCCAGTCTAGCACTAAGGGCCAGCACCAAGGGTTCGCCACCTACACACGTTTTAAGAGGGTCCTAAGGTGAGGTCCTCATGGGCGGATCTCAGGCGTCTCCCGAATTAATCTTTGTATGCGTCTCATTTTGACCTCCAATCCCGAGGCTTCCCTAGCCGCGGCGGGTAAGCCCCGTTTGCCGGGCGGCTCCCTCGCCTCGAAGTTTGCGATTTTCTCGGCCTTGCTCGTCTTCTGGGTGGTGGCCGCTTTGCTCGCCTACGATCTGCGCCAGGAGAACTTCGATTCAACGAAGGCGACCATGGTTTTGGTCATCGTCGTGATCGTGGCCGGAGCGATCGGGCGATTTACCATCCGGTTGCTGGTCCGGCCGCTGCGCTCGCTCCGCGAGGGCATCCTGAAGGTGCAGCAAGGCGAACTGGAGCCGATCGAAGTCTATAAGTCGGACGATGAGATCGAGTACGTCGGCCATTGCTTTAACGACATGATCGAGACGTTGAAGGAGTCGAAGAACGAAATCCGCGCGCACCAGGAAGAGCTCGAAAACCGGATCAAGCAGCGCACGATGGCCCTCGAACGCGCGATGGAAGACGCGGTGCAGGCGAGCGCGACCAAGAGCGAGTTCCTCGCCAACATGTCGCATGAGCTGCGCACGCCGATGAACGGCATCATTGGGATGATTGACCTGGTGCTTGACTCCGGCTTGAGCCCGGAACAGCGCGACGAGCTCGAAACGGCGCAACGCTGCGCGCATTCGCTGCTCGCCCTATTAAATGACATTTTGGACCTGTCGAAGATCGAGGCCGGCAAGCTCAGCCTGGAGCGCATTCCCTTCGACCTGCGCTTTGTCGTCGAAGACTGCGTGCGCTCGCAACAAGTCCGGGCGCGGCAAAAGGGCTTGCAGATGATCACCCTGCTGGCGGACGCGGTGCCGGCGCAGATCGTCGGCGATCCCGTTCGGCTGCGTCAGGTGCTGGCCAACCTGATTTCGAACGCCATCAAGTTTACGGAGAAGGGTCGCGTGGAAGTCTCCTTGGAGGCGCGGCCGGTGGAAGGCTCGCCGAACCAGACGGAGCTGAAGTTCATTGTGAAGGACACGGGCATCGGCATTCCCACCGACAAGCTGAACGAGATCTTCGAGAAATTCACCCAGGCCGACGGCAGTATCAACCGGCGCTACGGCGGCACGGGCCTGGGTTTGACGATTACCCGCAAATTGACCGAAATGTTCGGGGGCAAGATCTGGCTCGAAAGTGAAGTGGGGGTGGGCAGCACGTTCTTTGTCACGTTGCTGCTCGAACGCGCCAGCGGGACCCGCGAGACCGTTCCCGGCGAGCCTGCTCATTCGGGCGATTGGGCGACTTCGGGCCATCGCGCGCGCCGGCGGCTGCTGGTGGTGGAGGATAATCTTGTCAACCAGAAGGTGGTCGTCACCACCCTCTACAAACGCGGCTATGAGATCGAAGTGGCTTCGAACGGCCTGGTAGCGCTCGATCTGCTCCAAAAAGCCAAGGTGGAGAACAACCGCTTCGACCTGGTGCTGATGGACGTCCAAATGCCGGTGATGGATGGCCTTGAAACCACCAAGCAAATCCGCGCCAACTCCGAATGGGACTCGCTGCCCATCATCGCCATGACCGCCCACGCCATGAGCGGCGACAAGGAACGCTGCCTCGATGCGGGCATGAACGGCTACGTCTCGAAGCCCGTGCAGCCGGTCTCGCTGGTGCAGACGATCGAGCGGTTCCTGAATCACGAGCCCGAAGAGGATGTGCTCGAAGACGCCACCGTGCCGGCCGAAGACTTGCAACTGCTTGACCGCAAGCAAGCCGCCCGCGGCATGGACCATGATCCGGAGTTGGTGAGCACCATGATTGCCCTGTTCCTGCAACTCGCGCCCGAGCGGATGGAGAAACTGAACGCGGCGGCGAATCACCGCGACTACATCACGCTCAGCCGCGAAGCTTACCGACTCCGCAGCGCCGCCGATCGCATCGCGGCCCGCAGTGTGGTCGATTCGGCCAAGAGTATCGAAGACGCCGCCAAGCGCGGTGACATCGATCTGGCGCAGGGCAGCCTCCTCGCGCTCAATACCGAGATCGAGCGCCTGAATCGCCACCATCAATCGCAGCCGACTCCCCAAGCGACGCGATAGGCGCGCTACCCTTGAGGCATGCGCCTTTTCGCTGGCCTTTTCTACGTTCTGACGCTCGCCGGGCAGACGGCTCCGGAGCTTTTCGAGCAGAAGCTCCTCACGCGCCTGCGGGCGCTCGATAATCAACTGGACGGCGTGTTGGGCGTCGCCGTCATCGACCTCACCACCGGCCAAACCTTCGCTTACCACGGCGACACCGTCTTCCCCCAGGCGTCTTCCATCAAGATTCCTATCATGGCCGAGATGTACCGCGCTGAGCGAGCGGGGGAGTTCACTTTTACGGACGCCGTCACCCTGCAGCCCAAGGCCTACGTGGGTGGCTCCGGCGAGTTGCAAAAGGGGCTGCTGCAAGGTCCGGTGAAGACCACCGTCGGCAAGCTGATGCAAGCCATGATCGAGGAGAGCGACAACACCGCCACCAACTGGTGCATCGCCAAGCTGGGGATGGCGCGCATCAACCGGCTGCTCGACGAATTGAACCTCGTCAATACCCGGCTGCGGCGCATTATGCTCGACACCGCGGCGGCGGCGCGGAATGAGGAGAACGTGTCGACGCCGAAGGAGATGGCGCGGCTCGTCGAGATGATCTACCGCCAACGCCTCGTCGATCCCTCTGCGTCGATGGACATGCGCAACCTGATGGGGCTCGTGAAGGCGGATTTCCGCAAGAGCGTTCGCTCTGGAGTCGAGGTTGCTTCAAAGCCCGGCGAGGTGACCGGCGTGCGCTGCGAGACCGGGATCATCTTCTTACCCGGGCGGCCGATCGTCCTGAGCGTGATGAGCTCCTTCGTGGTCGGCGAGGACAATCCCGTGCCGGCCGTGACGCGGATCGTCTTTAGCCACTTCGATCGCTTGGCCAGCGGCAATCGCTACGGAAATCTGGGAACCCGTTAGCGTGATTCCCGCCAAGCTCGAACAATTGCGGCATAAGCTCCTCACCGAGGAGCGTTTTGGCGACGCCTGGGAGTACTTTCTGAGCGAAGTCGCTGAGGACGACGACTTCATCCGCGCCGGACGGGCGCTGATGCCGTCCTCACCCTTGTCGCAGCAGTTGATGGGGCTGCTCGGCCGCGCCAGTGGCGTGGAGCCAGGCGAGATTGAGGCCCTCCTCGTCGAAATGCCCCAATTTCGGTTCGTCCACGGCAGTTGCAAGTTCTCGCCCACCCAAGTCGGCGGGCTGATTTGGTTCGATGATCTCGATTGCGGCCTAGCCGCGATGATGAGCCTTACTTCGGCGGAGGTGACTTACGCGCGGATGACGACGGTGGGGTCGCCGGGCAAGCCCAGTTAAGGGGCATTGCCCCAATTGGGCAATGCCGTGATACCCTAAGGCCATGATCATCCTTGCCGATTCCCGCCGCCGGATTACGCTACCTTCCTCCATCAGCCCCAATCAGCCGTTGGAACTAATTGCGGAAGACGACGGCACTTATCGCTTGGTTCCGCTATCCACGATTCCGCAGCATCAAGCTTGGGCGTGGACCGATGAAGCCCGGCAGTCTATTGCGCAGGGTCTGGCGGACTATCATGCGGGCAAAATGACCAGTCTAAAAGGTAAGGGCGGTAAGGCCTTCCTGGCGCAGTTGGACAAACCGTGACGCTCCGGATCACGGCGACGTTTTTGCTTCAGGCACTGGAGCTGGAGAAGCCCATCCGTGCGGCTTTGCGCAAAATGATTGGGCTGGCCGAGCAGCTTAGTTTTGCCGAACTGACGAAGCACAAGGGAGTCCATCTCGAAAAACTAGGCGGCTTGGTGGATCCGCGAAATAGAGAAGCGCTCTATTCCTTGCGGATCACCCTGTCGGCGCGGGCGACGGCGATCGTCCAGGATGGCGAATTGGTTCTACTCGCCATTTTTACGGATCACGACCAGGCTTATCGCCGCAACTAAGTGAGCTCGGCGAGCCACGTCGTCAGTTCCGGAGCCAGTGGCGCCTGAATCGTTTGGCGTTCACCCGTGCCGGGGTTGGTGAAGGTGATCTGCGCCGCATGCAGAAAAAAGCGTCCCGAGGGATGCACCGGCGCGCCATAGACCTTGTCGCCCGCCACGGGGTGCCGGACGCTCGCTAGGTGGACGCGGATCTGATGGGTCCTGCCAGTGCCGATGCGGACGTCCAGCAGCGTGAAGGCCGTGTAGTGCAGCCGCACGCGCCACTCGGTGAGCGCCTTGCGGCCCTCCTCGCCCGCCTGCATTTTAAAGCGAACAATCATGCTGCGCCGGATCGCCTTGTTGATGATGCCCGAGTCAGCGTCCATTTGGCCGTGTACCAGGGCGATGTAGTGCTTCTCAATCGACCGGTCTGCAAACTGCTCCTGCAGCTTCCGGTGCACTTCGTCGTTACGCGCCACCAGCAGCACGCCCGACGTATAGCGGTCCAGCCGATGGACGATACCCGGGCGTTCGTCGCCCGACACCGTACTGAGCGTCTGGTAGCGGTGCAGCAGGGCATTGACGAGCGTGCCCGAGTGCACGCCCGCACCCTTATGCACCGTCATCCCGGCCTGTTTGTTGATGGCCACCATGCCC
>Ga0105048_10017870_pt1 | contig 10928 bp, 12 predicted proteins | sample MAT05_FD_78382 | JGI IMG/M metagenome (GOLD analysis project Ga0105048, IMG submission 78382) | Freshwater microbial communities from Lake Fryxell liftoff mats and glacier meltwater in Antarctica - MAT-05 | ecosystem: Environmental > Aquatic > Freshwater > Ice > Liftoff microbial mat | place...
AGCTCCACCGAATCGCAACCACCCACCGTGCCATGCAGATAAGACCCATAAGCATCCTTCACGGCATCCTTCCGATCCGTGACTTTGAGAACCACAATGTCACCGCCACCCGCTTTCTGGATGAACCAACGGAACGCCTCATCCACCACACCTCCTCCACCCATCAGCATCAGCGCGCCTTCCGTCTTCGCCGGTTTCACATCCGCCGCATTGCCTGTGAGATAGAGATCAAACCCGCCCGCAATAGCCATGTTTGAAGCCACCAACCAGCTCAGTGCGAGGATGCAGCGTTTTGTTTGAATCATCATGCTGACAATTTTCACACCAATGACCCAGCCGCGTAATGTCATTCACTTTCTGATCCCTTCATGCCACCTTGTTGGTATGTCATTTAAACCCAGCAGCATGCCAGTGGTATCATTAAATCAGGCATTGGGCATGGTCTCATAGGCTGTGCCAGAGAACTCATGGACGAAGACACTCAGCGGCATCTGAAAGACGCCATCGGTCATCGGATAACCTTTCTCCGGCCCCGGTTCGCCCTTCACCTCGCGGTCGTCACCATGCGGATTCCAGAGGCGGATGGTATCGCTAGCTTCATCATAGCCGAGAATGGCATACGCATGGTTCGGGGTGATGCCGGGGACTTGGGTTTTCAGCGTACCACAAGTCATGAGCCGCTTCTCTTTGGTGGCAGACGCCAGCGCGGTTCGCAGCTCAGTCATGTGCTTCTCGTGCTCTGCTGGCGGCATGGCTTTGTCTTTTGCGAACTTGCAGGAGACACGGACCATTTCATGTCCGGTGATGAATGCGAGCTGTGTGCCCGCACTGCCGCCGCGGTTCAGTGCGTCCAGTCCCGTGGCATCGCGCTCATCGGCGGGCTTCTTTTCGTTATGTGCCACACCGGCGGCCTTTTCATAGACGTTCACCCACAGGCCACCTTCCTCATTCCCAGCGCTCAGGGCGATCTCGGCATCGGTGGGTTGTATGACTGCGACCTTTGTGCTGCCGAGCTGCACTTCGTAGCGACCATCCGGCAGTTCGCGGATCATCTGCCGAGAGATGTGCTCGGGCCGCAGGCTGACCATCGCGCCGAGTGGAGCCAGGGAAAAGCAGTTCCCCATGCGTCCTTGGCGGATCGTTTCTAGTTTCGGACCTGCCTCTGAAAACAAGGATCGGCTCGCTGTTCGGATGCGCTTCAGGCTGCCAGTAAACATGGCCGGTAAGTCGGGCCAGCCTATCTGCGGCTTGTTCATGGCGAGTTTTTTCAGATGAGCCAGTGTGAAGAACGGCAGCTTGATTTTGCTCAAGCGCGACGCGCGTTTTAGTGCGGCGACGGCTGCCGCCGCTTCTCCCCGAATGTCTTCACGCGCGACGAGGCCATTGATCTCGCTTGCGGAAAGAACCCCGTCCGCGTCACCATCCCAGTTGGGAAAATTCTTCTCCAGGATCGAGATGAAACGCTCACGATCTCCTGCCGCAGAAAGCTCAGCGTCTTTCGCGAGTGCAGCAGAGAAGATGACGAAGCACAGAAGCAGGCAGGCGACTTTCATGACTTTGGCTTGTCCTCTGGGATGATGCGTAGCACATGGCTGGCCTGTCTAAAATACCATGAGCGCGGAGTGAACGGGCGCAGCTGGATGCCATCGGGGATCTCGTTGCGGTTGGCGTCGTAGTTGCCCCCGCCGGTGCTGTCGAGAATGAGCGGAGTGTCATCCGGTGACTTGCCGATCTTGCCGACCCAAAGTACGACATGGGAAAGATTTCCGCCCGTGTTCTTCACATAGAGCAGATCACCGGTCAGCAGCGTGCGCTCGAATTCATCGAATGACTTCGGCAGTTCGATGCGCTTCACCGGCAGCGTGCGGTTTGGTCCCGGGCCGGGTGATTCGGTCATCGCCGCCTGCATTTTCACATCGCCTGTCGGTTTGATGCCGAGCGCGAGATTGTAAATAAAGGCGGTGAAGTTGCTGCAATCCAAACCCTTTCCTGCCGGGGTCTTCTGCTCTGCATCACGAGGCCAATCGGCAGGCGGATCCCAGTCCGGCACATGATGATGCTGGTAGCTGTAGCCGATAAATCTCATGCCAGTGGCGATCACGCGTTCCCGTGACCACTGCGGGCTTTTCGAGGCAAGACCGGCTGGTGGGCTGAAGTGCTTGGCCGCTGGACCGCGATAGTTCCAGCGAGTCTGATTCGCGGGATTGTACCAGTCGCGGTAGGACACGCTGGCATGGTCCTGCCAATCGGCACGGGGTCCTTTGATCAGGTCACCGATCAAGTCTTCATCCTGGAATGAAAATGTCACGCTGTAGGGTGACTTGTAGGCATCCTGTGCCTGCGCGAAGCCACTCAGCGCGACGATGAAAAAAAGTAAGCTTCGTATCATGGCAGTGGTTTTTCTGTCTTATCACCTGCCGCCCAGAAGATGCCGCGTGGGATGAAGTTTTCGAGGCCCGGTGTGCCTTCAGGATGCGGGCTGGAGACAAACACCCGCCCTTTGCCAAACGGGGCAATCGCATGTGACGGCGAATTCACCTGCACGCCTTCCGGCGAGCCATACTTCGCCACCTCGGTGCGAAAGACCGCCAGTGTCGTGTAGGCGGGGATGTCCGTGCGCGTCCACGGCTTGAGGATCGGGCCATTGTTGTAGCGCACTTTGAATGTGCCTTTTACATCGCCCAAAATAGCAGGCTCAGCGCCAGCCATCTCAAGGTCGAGGATCGCCTGCCCGCGCTGCCATTTACTGGAAACCGTGCCCGCATTCAGAATGCCGAGGCCCCAGCTGAAATTCGAGCACGCGAGATAAGCTCCGGCACAAATGCCCACATAGCCGCCGCCATTGCGCACATATTCGCGCACGTTTTTCAAGCCTGCCTCGCCGATGCCCTTGGACTGGCCGCCGCCCGTACCACCAGGAAACACCAGCACATCATAGGCGCTCAGATTTAGAGTGCCCACTTCCGCGCCTGTCAGTCTGACCGCCGTCACTTCAGTGAAAGGTTTGAGCACCTGGATCACGGCGTCCACACTGCTTTTCGGCGCACCAGGGCCAGAATAAATGCCTACCTTCAGCGGACGTGTTTGCTCGGGGGGCGCAATGATCGTCTTCATCCCGTTCACATCGGGCGGGACCACGAATGGAGTCTTTGGCACTGTGTTCGCAGTTTTCTCGCCAGCAGCCCAGAAGATGCCGCGTGGGATGAAGTTTTCTAGACCTGGAGTGTTCTCTGGGTGCGGGCTGGAAATAAACACGCGGCCTTTACCAAACGTGCTGATCACATGCGCGGGTGAACCTACCTGCACTCCGACAGGCGATTCATTCTCAGCGATCTCCGTTTTGAATACTGTCAAGGCAGTGTAGGCAGGGATGTCCGTGCGCGCCGCTGGTTTGAGGATGGGGCCGTTGTGATAGCGCACTTTAAATGTGTCCTTCACCTCGCCGAGTAAGACCGGGCCGTCCTTCGTAAGTTCCAAATCCAGCATCGCGTGGCCTCTCCGCCATTTGCTGGAAACTGTGCCCGCATTCAAAATACCGAGACCCCAGCTGAAGTTCGAACATGCCAGATAAGCACCGCCGCAGATGCCCACATAACCGCCACCTTTGCTGACGAACTCACGCACGTTCTTTAATCCCGCTTCACCGATGCCCTTCGACTGCCCAGAGCCAGAGCCGCCTGGAAATACGAGAACATCAAAAGCACTCAGGTTCGCTATTCCGACATCCTTTTCACTGAGTACAGTCACCGTCACCTGCGGGTAAGGTTTGAGCACATTGGTCACATTATCCACGCCATGCTGTGGTGAGCCAGGACCAAGGTAGATGCCGATCTTGAGTGGCCGAGTTTTTTCCGGCGCGGCGATGATCATCTTCATGCCATTCGCGTCCGGCGGAATGAAGAACTCCTTTGGCTTGGAGCCTTGCTGATCCTGCGCATGAGCAAAAATGGAAAAGCTGACCAAAGCGCTTAGCAGAAGGAGTTTGATAAAGGGCGGCATGATTTTGGATAAGTGTGTGAATGACAAACGCCAGACTCAGCAACCTCATACAATATGCACCTCACCAAAATAGGTGAGGCTGCCGATAAACAACGACAGACACAGCGGCCACGTTCCGCTAGCACTGATGATACCGGGCTTTAGAGGCTTCACCTCGGGATCACGGCGAGATAGTTCCGCACTGTGCTCCAGCCGGGGTCACTCATGACAGAACCATCTGCGCATTTGGCATAAAAAGCCGTGGAGCGACCGCCATCTAAATTCAGTGCGCGCTGGATCCGCATCCCAGCGATGAGACCTGGCGTGGCGAGCAGATCCGCGATGCCCCGCAGGCTGGTGTAGCGTGCCACACCGATCAGCCAGCCCTGCGCGCCATCATTGGCGACGAAACTGCGTGCCGATGTGCGTTCTGCATTCAGCCCAGAGATAGGCTCTCCGCCTGTCACCAGACGCGGCCCACATTGGATCACGCCGGATAAGCGGGCCTGCGCTTCGTGCTCAGCATTCCAGATCAAAGCAGGCTCACCATTCCTGATACAGACCATGCCAGAGACCAATGAAGTGCGGGTAAACGTGCCATGCTGTTGGCCATCCACGATAAAAAGCCCGAGGGGCGAGAAATCTGGATGAAAGTAACCGCCATTGACGCCAGCGATGGCAGAGATGCTCTGCATGAGCTGCGTCAGCACTGCGCTACCAGCATGGGGGTCTTGCTGATCCAGGATGCGTAGCGTGCATGAACGACTGTCAAAGCGTGCCACACTGACATCTACCGTGCCTTCATCCGGGCTGGAAAAGCGCATTTCATGCAGCTCCGCGCCGTGGGGTAAAGGTTGCACTTCATCACTCACCAAATGCCATGGCGTATGAATGAAAGTCGTGCTGCTAACAGCTGCTGGTGGGACTGGTAGGGGCGTGGGGTAGGGCGCTGCCGGCAGTGGGGCAGATACATGTGCCAAGGCTGGCCATGCATGAGGCTGCTGCTGCACACAGGCAGCTAGAACGAAGCTTCCAGCGCTCCAGCTTAACTGCCGAATGAGACGCAGAGTCCTCATCACGCTTGGCTGTAGCTCTGGAGCCAAGTCTTCATTTCTGTCATGGCGCGGGCACGATGACTGAGACTGTTTTTCACCTCTGCGGTGAGCAGCCCGAAGGTGTCTTCATACCCCTGAGGCTGAAACAGTGCATCATAGCCAAATCCGCCGGATCCTTGCTCTTCCATGCGTAGGTGGCCTTCGACAGCCCCATGAGTCACATGCAATACCTGACCATCTTTGACGAGCGCCAAACAACAGCGGAAGCGACCACCGAATGGCGCAGGGGGCAGTCTGCTAAGCTCTGATTTTAGCAGCGCACGATTGTCTGCATCTGTCGCAGATTCACCCGCAAAACGAGCCGACCAGACTCCTGGCCGCCCGTTGAGAGCATCCACTTCTAGGCCTGAATCATCTGCTAGGATCAGCTTCCCATGTAGCGCAGCACTCGCGCCCTGTGCCTTGATGATGGCATTCGCCTCAAAGGTCATGCCGGTCTCTTCTGGCAAGGTCACATGCGGATAACTAATCATGCTTTCGACGACCCATTCAGCCCCCAGCATAGCGGCGACTTCTTCTGTCTTGTGGGCATTCGACGTGGCAAAGATGAGAGTTCGCATGACTTATTTTTTCACCAATAAACTGGTTCCCGTCATCTCTGCTGCTCTTGCTCGTTCTTGTCCAGGACGATGTCATCGTCTGTAGCGCCCCTGAATCAGGTCTTCACCCCGCAGCCTATACTACATCTAGACTCGGATCATTTTGATACACCGCCTCTGCCGTCGGGCTACGCCATTGATTGCGGGAGCAGAGAAAGAGGATGTTCGTGGGTTTAGCCGTTGGTGTGGTAAAAATAGACATTTTTGCCCACTCTGCGGTACCATCGGAAGGCACCATCAGGGGATTCAAAAACACCCTCAGTTGGCTGCTCTCTAGGATCAATCAGAAGACCAAAGTATCCTGAGAGTGCGCCGCCCCACCAAACATCTATCTCGATGCCTGATACGTGGGGCATGAGATCGACCGGCCTAGGTGGTCCCCATGAATGGTGTTTCAAGAAATCAGGCAAGTCCTCGACAGGGATTGTTATCAAGTCAGTGGCCGTGTTTGAGGCTTGAAGCTTCGCGTGCGCCATTTCTCGCATTGTTCGAATTCTTTCTTCAGTCACCATGCTTTGTGTCGCCATCAGTTGACCCGTTAGGTATGGCGACACCCCTGGGTCGCTAAAGGAGTTCAGATGGGAAACCGTCCACATGCAGCCAGCTCTCAAGACTAGAAGGGCTGGACCAATCCAGAATTGATGCGATTTAGCTAGCTCTTTTCCATTTAACCAAGGGCGGAATAGCAAGGCCAATCCCATAATAGGAACGGCCGCGAGCAAGCAAAATCCGGCCACTAATCCGTCGATTTTGAAATACAGCCCGTCACGGTATTGAAGCCATTGCAGGGTAAATGGAATGAGAGCACTGCATCCTAACAGAGCAAAGTCCGTCCAAGTGATCCATGAACGGACTTTTTAAATCATAGCGAGTCTCCGGTTTGATCACTTCCTCACCAGCAACGTCTTACCCGTCATCTCTGTCGGCTGGGGCACGCCGAGCATGTCGAGCAGGGTCGGAGCGATGTCGGCGAGCTTGCCGTTGGCGACGGTGTAGTTCGCTGAATCGGCGGCGACGTAGATGCCGTGGACCAGATTTGTGGTATGCGCAGTGTTCGGGCTGCCGTCGGGATTGCGCATGAGTTCGCAGTTGCCGTGATCAGCGGTGATGAAGAGTTTGCCACCGAGTTCGAGCACTTTTTCGACGATCATACGCACGGCAAGATCGATGGTCTCACAGGCATGGATGCCGGCCTCGACGACACCGGTGTGGCCGACCATGTCGGGGTTGGCGTAGTTCATAATAACGGCGTCATATTTCTCCAAACGACGCAGCACTTCAAAGGTGAGGTCGGGGGCACTCATCTGCGGCTTTTTGTCGTAAGTGGGCACTTCCTTCGGACTTATGGCGAGGTAGCGGTCTTCGCCGACATTGGGTTCTTCGATGCCGCTGTTGAAAAAGAAGGTGACGTGCGGGTATTTCTCGGTCTCAGCAGCACGGAGTTGGGTGAGGCCGGCAGCGGCGATGGTTTGGCCGAGGTTATGGCTGAGGCTCTCGGGGCCAAAGATGACGCGGGCTCCGAGGGCGGTGTAATTGGAGTCGTATTCGGTTAGGGTGTAGTAGCCGACCTCGGGTGTGACTTCGCGATCAAAGCCACTGAAGCCGCTCTTTAAAAAGGCATCGCTCAACTGGCGGGCGCGGTCAGCGCGGAAGTTGAACCAGAGGATGACATCGCCATCGCGGATGCGCTGCTCGTTGGCATTGGAAAAGATCATGGGCTGCATGAATTCGTCTCCGCGTGGGTCGCTGGGATACGCTGCTTTGACAGCAGCGCTTGGCAGATCGGTGCGGGCCTCACCACGGCCGAGGACGATGGCGTCCCAGGCGAGCTTGTTGCGCTCCCAGCGGGTGTCGCGGTCCATGGCGTAGTAGCGACCGATGACGGTGGCGATTTGGGCACCGCTAGGCTTCAAATCGGCCTCCAGCTTCGCCATGTAAGCGGCACCGCCAGTGGGGGAGGTATCACGACCGTCCGTGATGGCGTGGACCATGAGATCGGTGACACCCGCAGCCTTTGCGGCGTTGCACAAAGCAGCGAGGTGATCTTGATGGGAATGCACGCCGCCATCGCTAATGAGGCCAAGGAAGTGGAGGCGCTTGCCTTTGGCTTTCTCAAAGGCTTCGACGAGCACGGGCATGGTGGCGAGTTCGCCATCACGGATGCTTTTGTTGATGCGGGTCAGATCTTGATAAACGACGCGGCCTGCGCCGAGGTTTAGGTGGCCGACTTCGCTGTTGCCCATCTGGCCATCTGGCAAGCCGACGTCTTCGCCGCTAGCGCTGACGGTGCCGCGCGGATAGGTGGTGTAGAGGTGATCGTGGAAAGAGGTCTTCGCGAGCAAGGTGGCATCGCCATTGGCGACGGCTTGAGCTTTGCCGCCGGGGTTGATGCCCCAGCCATCACGGATAATCAGAACAACAGGTTTTTTGGCCATAAGAAGGCTATTTCCATGCGTCATGATGGGTGGAAGTGCAAGTCTCAGACACGCTTTGCCTCGCCACCCAGAGCGCTGTGGCTCTCCGCATTTTGAAAATGGGCGATGCCGACAGCGAGGGCATCGGCCGCATCTGGCGGTGGTGTCTCCTTCAGCTTCAGCATGGAGCGGATCATGAAGGCGACTTGATCCTTTTGCGCAGCGCCACGCCCCACGGCGGCGAGTTTTACCTCTCTCGGTGCATATTCATAGATGGCGATGCCGTGCTCTGCGGCAGCGATGAGGCAGGCGGCGCGCGCTGTGCCGAGCACGATGGCGGTCTTAAAGCTCTGCACAAAGATGGTGGCCTCAATGGCGCAAACTGTAGGCTGATGCTCTTTGATCACGGCGATAAGCTGCTCACGGATGGCGACGAGGCAGCCGGAGTGCAGCAATTTCTGCGCATTGGTGATGACACCGTAGGCGAGGGCTGTCAGCTCCCGTCCGTTCTTTTCCAAAACGGCCCAGCCTGTATTTCGTAAAGCTGGGTCGATGGCGAGCACGCGCTCGATGGCAGGTGCCGCAGTGATCTCCATAGGCCCTGCTCTCCTAGCCTTGGCTTTGTTTGCCAAGACGGCAGCGAGCTGGCTGGCAGTGAGACGCGCCATGTTACCAGTTTTTGCGCTTTTTAGGCCTTCGGCTCCAGCTTTCGCCGATGTTAAAAAGCTTATCCAATGAGATGACGCCTGAGCCGAAAAGCAGCAGTGTGAAAGAGATGAAAAGGTAGAGCCAGCCGGCCTCCACATAAATGGAGCCAGCCTCGGGAGCTAAGATGAGGAAGCCGATCAACACGGGCATAAATACGACCGCAAAAAGTCGCGTGAGGAAGCCAGTGATCCAGCTTAGCGCCACGACTGCAACGACGATGGCGATGGTGGGTGCTAGCACGGCTGCATAGGGCAGGCCAGTGTCATTGAATGTCTTTACCCAGTCCCAGTTTTGCTCTTTCCAGATCCACTGGTAAGCGCCCGCCGCAGCGGTCCAGCCATGCCGTGTCATGAGCATGATGCCCGCGCCGATTCTCAGCACGGAGATGGTTTTAAAGAAACTGCTAAAGGGGTTTTGATTGGCGGCTGGATTTCCGCCCACGTAGTCGATCATGAGGATATTAAATGTCTGGGGATAACTCAATGATGTCGCCTGGCTCAGGCTCTTCATGGTCGGCATCATCCAGCGTAGAGAAGTAGCGGCGCGCACCTTCGCGGATCAAATAAACACCGTGGGAGGTGGAATTTAGCTTACGACCTCCTGCGACAGTTACGGCCTGCTTGATCGTCATGTTTTCCCAGGCTGGGATGAACTCATCTTTGATCACATCACCCGTGATGGAGACTACCGGTGTGTCTTCGACAGAGATGATATGAACCGTCACCGCACGGTTGAGATTCATGCCAATGCGGAAGGTTGTAGCGATCGTTTTTACGGTTTGGGAGAGCGTGCCACCACCGACTTTTGCGCTGCCGATTTCGCCAAAATCAATCACGCCTTTTGAATCTACCATGAGCACTTGATTGAACACGCGCTTGGGTGAGCGGGAGCCTTCATAAACATGGATGCGGAGAGTGTGACCAAAGCCCACGGTGCCACGCGCATTGAAAGGCATCTGCGGATCATCGACAGAGACTTTGTCATAATCCGGCATCCCTGGGATGATTTTGGTGATCTTTTTCAGTGTGGAAAAACTCGGCAGAGACGGCATCGGCAGTTTGCTGAGATCCGGGGTGTACCGCTTCACAGTGGCACAAGCCGTGAGACAGAGGACGACGGTCAAAAGAGACAAGGCAGGTTTTGAAAAGCTGATCATGGGAGAATAAGAAAGCGCATACTGAATGCCACGGGCTGATATGACAAGGCCAACGTCACGCGACGTTGGCCTGAAATGATCAGTATTTATGAATGCGCTTTACGCAGCCAGCTTTTGCTTGCCATCTGCCACGAGGAAATCTGCCAGATCTGGCATGTAGCGCGCGATCTCATGGGCCAGCATTTCTAGGCGTGTGTTTGATTTCCAGCCGCCCTTCATGCTGCGGTCACTGTCATTCAGGTCCATCGTCATGACGGTGGCGAACACCATCGTATCATTTTGAAGTTCGAGTTGCGTTGGCATGAGGAACTAGGAGGGTAGAGCAGCGGCTGTTGCGGACAGCACGTCACCATCTTGAACAATGAACTTTCTCCGAGTCAGCGCACCTTCCCTGATCTTCTGCTCGACCGCCTGCGCGATGAGCAGACGAGCGGCTTCGGACGGGCTGCACCCGTACATGCCATCGGCTGTCAGATCCTCCAGATACATCTTGATCTGGGGAGTGACTGCGATGGTCATGGTGACCGAATCGAAGTTGTTAGAGGGGCGCGCCATGGATTAAAACCCGGAATTAATGCCATTTAAACCGAGTTATCTTGAGTTATCAAGAATTAACTGGGTTAATTTTGGTTTTTTATGCCATAAAAACCGGTTTTTTTATTAACACCCATTAACAATCGGCACTTTTCGGTGCCTGCTGATGGATTCGCGGATCACACTTCGTTTGGTTTCTCCCATGAAAAAAATACTTCTGATCCCCCTTCTCGCTGCCCTTTCACTCACCAGCCAAGCTGAAGATGGCTGGCAGCAATGGTTTAAAGATGGACTTGGCGATGCCACAGTCGTCAGCGGCACTGCCACTTATAAAGTCGAGGATGGCGTACTCATCGGCACCACGGTGGATGGCAGCTCGAACACCTTTCTCATGAAAGGCCCGTTTAAGGATTTCGAGCTTCAG
>Ga0105048_10017873_pt1 | contig 10926 bp, 7 predicted proteins | sample MAT05_FD_78382 | JGI IMG/M metagenome (GOLD analysis project Ga0105048, IMG submission 78382) | Freshwater microbial communities from Lake Fryxell liftoff mats and glacier meltwater in Antarctica - MAT-05 | ecosystem: Environmental > Aquatic > Freshwater > Ice > Liftoff microbial mat | place...
ACAATCGTGAATGACCTAATGCCGTATTTTGATTCCGCCGATGCTTTGATAAAACTCCGTTGTCCTTCAGCGGCGCGCAGAATGAGCAATAAGCAACTTTACAACCCCTTAATGATACCAGACCCTACCTACACCACCTATTATGCATACTGGCGTTATGGGGATGTAACTCAAACGCCTTTCCCAAACTCCCCAACCACCTTGCGTGATAAGGGCAGGTGGCTGCTGCTCGGGGACGCGGCACCAACCGTTCCCTCGCTCGACCAGTTACCCGCCAACCACCAAGGATCAGGCGGTGCTTGCGATCCTTCAGGAGCCAACTGGTTTTTCTTGGACGGTCACGTTCAATGGTTTCAGCGCAGCGAACTAACCTGCACTCTTCCTTACATGCAGGTTGTTCCCACGACCTCTCCATGAGGACTCATTTTACATAAGCAAACCAACCAAGCAATTTCTTGAAACTCAGCCCTTGTGGATTTATTTAAGCGGAACAACTACGGCCCGCTATCGTTTTGGATGTTTAACCATCGGCTTAAGCACCCCGAACTGCTTCGGCAGATGGATGAACTGAAAAAGCGCGGCTTTGCCGGTTTCTTTATGCATCCGCGCGCGGGATTGTTGACGCCGTACGGATCGAAAGAATGGTTCGACGCGATCGGCTTCTGCATTCAACACGCGAAGAAGATCGGGCTGGAGGCATGGCTGTACGACGACGACCCGTTTCCGTCGGGTGTCGCAGGGGGGCGTGTTACGCTTGACCATCCAGAGTTTCGCGCATCGTACCTGCGGAGTGCCACTCTCGATGTGGAAGCGCCTGGCGCCTATGAACTCGATCTGCCCGCTGGCGCGCTGGTGGCAGCGTTTATCGTTTGCAACGGCAAGATCACGCGCGTGGACGAATATGCGGGTTTAGTTCGCACGGATTGGACATCGGCGCTTGCGTTATCGAGTTACTATCCGCCCTACAGCGCCGAAGGCAGTCCGCATTGGCGCGCCAATGCGGTGAGCCCGCATTACAGGATCTCCCTCGACTTGAAGCGGGCGCCAGCCATGCTCGTCGGATTCACCCGGCATTACCATGTGCAATCGCCGTGGGGTGAATTTACCGACCTGCTCAACCCGAAAGCGGTGGCCTACTTCGTCGAGCTGACGCACAAGGAATATCACCGCCGATTTGGAAAGGAATTCGGCAAAACGATTCCCGGAATTTTCACTGATGAACCCAAAGTGTTCGGCTCGCTGCCGTGGTCGGAATCGCTCGAGCCGCACTTCCGTTCCATCACGGGCCGCAGTCTCGTTGAGAGTCTCCCGCACTTCACGCGCGAAATCGACGAGGACGCGGCGCTTCTGCGCTGGGCCTACCGGGAGGCGATCTCTCGGGCGTTCAAGGCCGCGTTCGTAGACCAAATTGGGAGTTACTGCAGCAGCGTAAAGCTCTCATTCACGGGACACATCAGCCCGGAGGAAGACCCGATTGGACAGGCCTACATGGCACCCGGCCTGATGGACTGGATCGGCGACATGACGATCCCCTCGACCGACATCATCGGCGTGGATGTCGGCGACGCGCGTCATCCCCTGTTGCATCTTGGTCCAAAACTCGCTAGTTCTGCCGCTCACACGCGCGGCAAGACGCACGTGATGTGCGAGGCATTCGCCGTGGTCGATTGGCTTCAGGACACCTCCTTTCTTGGCAAGGCCACGAATTGGCTCTACGCGCTCGGCGTCAACATGCTGACCGTCCACGGTCAATTCTACTCCATTGACGGTCTGCGCAAACGCGAAGCGCCTCCGTCGCAGTTCATCCAGGCATCGTATTGGGAACATTTCAACGCCTTTAGCCGATATGTCGAGAACCTCTCGCGCGAGTTGACCGCAGGCCGCCACGACGCCCCGTTAGCCATCTATTACCCGAACGAGGCATTCATGGCGCTGACCTCGGCGTGCGATCACTGGGAGTTGCCGCACGAAAGTCCACCGAACGAAGCGCGGCAACTGCGGGACCTGCTGGCGGAAATGATGCACCTGCTTCTACCTGCAGGCTATGACTTCGACCTTGTGGATGCCAGCGCGTTGATGGCTGCTGAGATCGCGGATGGAAAGATCAAGATCGCCACGGAAACCTACTCGGCGCTGGTGTTGCCCGGCGGATGGATTCGCAAGGATGCGAGCGAGGTGTTGTGCAAACTCGAGGACGGCGGCGTTCCTGTGTTATCGTTGCAAGATCGGATGCCGATCCTCGGCGGGGGCTTCTATTGCGCTCGATCTGCAACGAAACTCTCAGTGGTTCTTCGCGATCTGGCGAAACACGGCCGGCCCATCTTCCATGCGGAGGGGCGTTTACTCGGACACAAACGCGTCTCATCGGATGGTGTGTGCCTCTTTCTGGTCAACAATGCCGACTCGAAGTTCCATGGAAATGTCACACCCGATTTCGCCGGCCCCTATGAGATTTTCGACCTGCAGACGGGCCGCACTTTTGCCGCGCCGGAACCGTTGCAACTTGAAATTGAGCCGGGGCGGGGTGCGTTGATTCGTCAACGAAGAACAACCACTACGGTCGCGGCTTATCGCAACGCATCCGACTGGCAGCCGTGGCTCGATCTTTCGACCGGGTGGACGGCGCGCGCCGAGTCCGACAATTGTCTCGTCCTGAATGAATTTCGGATGCGCGCTGACGAGGCTCCCCGACCCATCGCAAACGATGAATTTATCTCCGCACCCTTTGTGGACCTGCTTGCCTCCGAAGCGCATCTCGCCGCCCAATATCTCGGTCGCGTCACGTATTTCTGGACCAGTTTCGAGTGCCGAAGTTACGACCGGTCGCTGCATCTCGTCCGCGACAGCCAACTTGGGCCGCCCGCCGACAGGGAGCGCTCGGACAGCTTTCGTTTCTTCGTGAACGGGCAAGAGGTCGAAGCATTTCAGCCCTGCCACCGTTACGACCCATGTAATTTGCAGGTGCGGATTGACGGCCTGATTCGCGATGGTCGAAATTTCCTCGTGATGGAGCAGACACTGCCCGGGAATTGGCCATTGGATAAAGGGATGCCCTACGATTGCGTGCGCTTATTTGGGGATTTTCACGTCGAATTGCCGTATGGCAACTCCATGCCGGCGTTTCTCAGTCCGCGCCCCGCCACGTATGAAATCGGCACTCCAATCTCCCTGCATCAGGTTGGTCATCCGCATTACGGCGGGATCGTGGTCTATTCACGCAACGTGGGCCTGGCGGAAATCCCCGAACGGCTCGCGCTCCGTTTCCACAAACTGCATGAGTCTGCCGAGGTCGTTATCAATGGAAAACCCGCTGGCATCCTCTGGCAGGAGCCGCATCTGCTCGAAATCGTCGATTCGCCTTGGCACGTCGGTGAAAACAGAATTGAAGTTCGATGCTCCACTTCGCCAGCGAACTATCTGCAAGCCATCTTACGTCCGTCGGGCATGGCCGGAGTCGTGACGTTGTGTCGGTGAGGCGGCATTTGAAAATAAAGTGCATGATTGCTTCATTTCCAAGGTCGATCCGCCGCGTTGAAAAAGGGTGGATAAGCAGGACCAAAATCAAATTATGTATAACCAAAATGTAAAATCCGACGACGCCGCCCTTCAACTCATACATCGGGGTTTCTGGGTGGATTGGCCCTCGGCTGGCATTCTGGAGAGCGCCTTGCGGGAGATTGTGCGGAGTATGCCCTTCAGGTTCACCGATTCCGAAACGGCATGCCGCATATTTTTCCGTTTCGAAGAAGGGTTTTCCGGTTTACGCATCATGGAGAGGGACGATGGAATTGAAATTACCTACACAAGGAAAAGCGATGCCCTGCGTGCTCTGGCCATTGCCACAGCAGGGGGCTGCCACCCCGGAACCATTGAAGAGTTGAGCTCGTTTTCATCGCTGGGGGTTATGCTCGATGTTTCACGAAATAGCGTCCTAACCGTGGACAGTTTGAAGAGGCTGTTCCGACACTTCGCGCTGATGGGCATCAATGAGGTGCAGCTTTACATGGAGGATGTCTATGAAATCGAAGGCGAACCGTTTTTTGGCTACTTTCGTGGACGCTACAGCGCCGAGGAGTTGCGTGAGATCGATCTCTATGGGGGGGTTCTTGGGATCGATGTGATCCCCTGCATCCAGACACTCGGCCATCTCGAACAGATCCTGCAATGGCCGGTTTACTCCGGGCTGATTGACTCAGCCGGTGTCTTGCTCGCCGGGGAGCCGCAGACATACAAACTCATCGAACGAATGCTCGATGCGGTGGCTTCCTGTTTTCGCACCAAACAGATTCATATCGGCATGGACGAGGCGCATGGCATCGGTTTGGGGCGCTATCGCAGCCTTCATGGCGATTGCCAGCCTTTTGACGTGTTCAATGCCCATTTAAGAAAGGTGACGGAACTTTGCAAGGAGCGCGGGCTGCAACCGATGATCTGGAGCGACATGTATTTCCGCCTCGGGTCTGCCACCAATGACTATTATGACCTCGAAGCGCGGATTCCGGATCATGTGGCCGCAGAAATCCCTGTGGGGGTGGAACTGGTCTATTGGGATTACTATCATGCAGATTCCTCGTTTTACGCGGAATGGATCGGCAGGCACCGTGCCATGGGGAAAGAGCCGATTTTCTCCGCAGGCGCTTGGAGCTGGGGAAGGTTTTGGACTGATTACCCCGTGGCTTCATCGAGCATATCCGCCGGGATGCAGGCTGCGAGGGAGAGCAACCTCAAGAAAGCTTTTGTGACGCTTTGGGGTGATGACGGGGATGAATGCGATCCATTCTCCACACTACCCTCGGTTCAATTTTTCACCGAATGTGCATACGGTCAGGAAGCGAAAATCGGAAACCTTCCCAAAAAATTTCTCGGTTCATGCGAAGAGAATCTGGAATGGTGCCTGCTAGGAAATGAGGTGGATGTGATCCCTGCACTGCTGCCGAGTCCGGACAGCTATGGCAATTTCGGCAAATGGATTTTGTGGCACGATCCGATCCTTAATTTTTTGGATAAGCACATTCCTGCGGTTCTGCCATCTCATTATGAGGCTTTGGCTGCTAAACTCAAGTTGTGTGTCGCGGCGGAGAAGACTGCAATCCACCTCCAGTTCATTACGAAGCTCGCCGAGACGCTGGCCGGGAAGGCTCGATTGCATGTGGAACTCCGCCAAGCATATCGTGAGCAGAATTTTGAAATGCTTCGGTCACTCCTTTGCCAGACAGTGCCGAAAACCATTGAGTTGCTAAGGGAGCTTGAGAGCCTGCATCGGAGAATCTGGCACGAGTGGAAGAAACCTTTCGGATGGGATGTCCTCGAGCGGCGATATGCCGGAATCATATCCCGGATGGAAAGCCTCCGAATCGTAATGGAAAGTCATATAAACGATCCGCAGAGTGGAATTCCAGAGCTTGAGGAGGAAACTTTTCGAGTGGATGAGACGAGCCGCGATGTCGACCTTTATTTCACCTACCAGCAATCCAGTAATGCAAACGCGAAGTGACCCATGGAAATTAGTGAAAACCGGAATGGGCTTGGCTCGCTGAGAATGCGGGTCGCAACCCCAATTCTTCTTTACAGCGAGGACGGTGTCTATCCCGACCATGGTGGAGTCGCTGTCTCCGTAATCCCAAGATCGGAGACGCACTTTCGATTACACAAAAAAATATGACTCAACCAAACACTGCGGATGATCTCAGCAAAGCGGCTCGAGGATGCATCTCCCACTCAGTCGCGATTTCCTGGCCTAAGCCCGTGGTTTCAAAATACGGCTCAATTGACCACGAAATGGCGCTTTGGGAGAATATGCTTCACGCGCGTCGGCACCTGTCGGCGATGAAACTCACCGCCGCCCTTTGCTGCGATTTCCGCATGGACCTAGTCGCCGAAGGGAGACTTTAGTGGATCATCTCGTTCTCGACATCGGCGGAAGCTGGATCAAAGGCGCCCTGGTTCACGGGGAATCCTGGCCGGACGTTCCCGTGCTCAAGCGCGTGCGCGCTCCCGAGAGTTCCGCAGCCCTGCATGCGACCTTGATCAATTTTGCCCGCGAGTGTGCGGCAGGGAAGAACGTGCGCTCGGTGGTGATTTCCACCGCCGGCGTGGTCCATTCGGCGGGAACCCATGTCGTCCGCTGCGCCGAGCATCTCTCTTTTCTCCGTGCGCCGGCCTGGCGAGACAAACTGGAGACCGCACTCGACTGCCCGGTGACCATGATCAACGACGCGGAAGCGTTTCTGCTTGGTGCGGCGACGCTTGGGAAAGTGCCGCGCATCGGCACGCTTTGCTGCCTCGTGATCGGGACCGGACTCGGCTGTGCCCTGACCAAGGACGCCCGGTTTTGGCGTCCGCATAGGGTCGTGCCGCTGTTGGGCAGCATCAGGATCGGCGGCACATCCTTCGATGCCCTGGCCAGCGCGTCGGCCCTGGCGACGCACGAGGCGACGAACGACCTCGTTATCTGTCTAAAGGCGGCTGAGTTTGAAAAAGTCCGCGAGACGTATTTCGCAGATCTGGCCGGAATCGCGGTCACCGCTGCCATCCTCTACGGGGCTGACCGTTTGCTGCTCGGCGGCGGACTCTGCGACGCGGCGGCGCTGGCGGAGCTGGACGTGGCGACCACCATCCGAAGGCATTGGAAGAAGCTGCCTCCCGAATTGGATCGCTGGCCGGAGATTGAGGTGGTGCGGGAAGGCAACGCCATGCAGTTGATTGGAGCAGCGGCGCTGGCGGTGGGATCCGAAGCCATGGCCCATGGAGAAACTCCGTCGGACTACTTGGCCATGATCACCGAGCAAATCCATCCAGATAGCGCCGACCTCCACGCCCGTACGCCACGCGAGATCATCGAGATTCTTTGCCGGGCTGAGAACGAAGCGGGGCAGGAGTTGACCGAATCGATCGGCGTCCTTTCCGAAGTGGCCGCGCACGTCATCGCGCAATGGCCCGCCGGGGGGCGTATCATCTATGTCGGGGCTGGTACGAGCGGACGCGTGGCGGCGATGGACGCGGTGGAAATTCCCTGCACGTTCGGCTGCCTGCCCGATCGCGTGGTCGCAGTGGTGGCGGGCGGCCTGATGGAAGCCGCCCTTAGCATCGAGCAGGACGGTGAGGAAGACCACAGCGCAGTGGCCGATTTGATTTTGCTTCAGCCGGATTCGCGCGATACCGTGATCGGCATCTCCGCGAGCGGCAGTTCCTTTTTCGTCCGGTCGGCGCTTTTTCATGCGCAGCAACGCGGGGCGGCGACGGTCATGATCCGGACCGGCGAGCGTAGGGCAGACGACCCCTGGAAATGGATCGTGCCTTTGCGCGGAGGCCGCGAAGTAGTGGCGGGCTCGACCCGTATGAAGGCCGGCACGGCCACGAAGAAATTGCTCAATTTTCTGACCACGACAGTGCTGGCAAAAAGCGGGAAGCTGCACGGCCCATTTATGATCGATATGGAGTGCCTGAATGCCAAACTGATGGCGCGGGCGCAGTGGATCCTCGAGCAATTATTCGGACTGCCAGCCGAAGAGGCCAGGATCGTCCTGGCCCGCAATGATTTCCGCCTGAAGAAGGCCATCGCGGAATGTGAGGCCCAGCGGCAGCCTTCCGGAGTTTTATGAAAACACGCACGCTCAGTCCCATGAAGATGTTCGCCAAAGTAACGGCGCGGCACGTTCCACAATTTCGATTTTCCGATTTTCGCGGAGATTTTACACAGTGGAAATCCGAAGCTATCCCGCTGGTGCGGAAAACACTCGGCGACTGGCCGCCGTCCACTGCGGCCGACCCCGAGTTGGTGGCTGATTGGGTTGACCGGGGAGTGCGCAAGCGCCGATATCTCATCGACGTCGCGCCCGATGCGTCAGCCTCGTTTCAATTGAATCTGCCGGAGCACCATGAGGGCGGCGCGCTGCCAGCCATTCTGTGCTGGCACGGGCATGGCCCTTACGGAAAAGATGCGGTGATGGGCAACCTCGGCAGCCCCGAAATTGCCGCGCACATTGCCGTTTACAACTATGACTACGGCCACCAGATGGCAGCGGCGGGATTTGCCACCTATGCCATCGACTGGATGGGATGCGGTGACCGCAACGACGCCGCGAAGCCCCACTTTCTCAAACACGGCGAGGGCCGCGACTGGTGTAATCTCTATTATCTCAACGCCACCATGCTTGGTATGACCAGCCTCTCGATTAATCTGGCGCACGGGCGCGCCGCGACGGATTTTGCCTGCTCGCTGCCGGAGGTCGATGCGTCCCGCCTGGGAGTAATGGGCCTCAGCGGTGGCGGGACGATGACGGTCTGGACGGCCCTGACCGACGCGCGCTTCAAGGCGGCGGAAATCATCTGTTACAGCGATCTCTGGGAAAAATTTGGCATTCAGGATTTGAACTATTGCGGCATGCAGATCGCACCAGGTCTCTTCAAACTCGTCGATCTTCCAGACCTCCAGGGCTTGCTAGCGCCTCTGCCTCTGTTAGTCGACATCGGTGCCAATGATACCTGCTTCCAGGCGGATAACGCAATGGAGTGTTTTCGGCAGGTGAGGGAAATTTACGCGGCCGCTGGTCGGCCGGATTTTCTCGAATTGGATCTCTTTTCCGGCGGGCATTCATGGGGAGCCAACAAGTCGGAGGCCTTTTTCAAAAAATACCTGTTCCCGGGCGAAATGACACATGATCTCTAATTCCTCCCCCGCGATCATCCCCGGCGAAGCAGGCTCCCCAAAGGAGAAGGTGTTCACGGTTGGCTCGTTAATCTATACCCGGGCCGGTTTGCTTTCCTTGTTTGGATGGCTGTTGTGGGGCGATTTTATTTTAACGCTGATGGAGAGCGTCATGCCTTCGTTGACGCCGCTGCTTTTGAAGACGCACGGGGCGAGTAACCGCGAAATCGTTTTCATAGGCAGCACGATCTTTATGATACTGAACTCGGCGTTAAATCCTATCATCAGTTATCAATCCGATCGCTTAAGGAGCCGATGGGGTCGGAGACGGCCCTTTATTGTCGTGACGACCCCCTTTGTCGTCCTCTTTCTCGCCGCCATTCCCTTCGCTCCCGAGATTTTGTCTGGCATCAGGTCGGTTGGCATCCTTGATCGCTTGCTCTCCATTAGCCCTTTGGCTCCGCTCATCCTCATGTTCATCTTTCTAGTGGCCGGGTTTCAGGCATTTAACATGTTCATCTCGTCCGTCTATTATTACCTCATTCCCGACGTTGTCCCTAAAGAATTCCTGGGGCGGTTTTATAGTCTTTTCCGCGTCTTTGGAGCGGCGGCGGGAATGGGGTACAACTACTTCATTTTCGGAACCGCCGAAACCCACATGCGGTCGATTTTCGTTCTGACCTCGCTCGTCTATGGATTTGCTATTCTCCTGATGTGCTGGAGGGTCAAGGAAGGCGAATACCCTCCAGCAATCGTCGAAGCTCATGGTCGTTGGTGGAGCGGAATTCATAATTACGCAAAGGAATGTTTTGGCTATTCCTATTATTGGTGGGTTTTTTTAGCGTATTCCGCTCTCGGATGGGGATCGGCCGGAAACGTGGTTACGGTATTTTTTTACCGCGACGATTTGGGGTTCTCGCTCGATTTCATTGGAAAGATGACCGCGTGGAGCGGATTTCTCTTTCTTGTTTTGTCCTATCCCATGGGCATGTTGATTGATCGATGGGGGAGTCATAAAACGATTATTCTGGGAACGGCATTGGTACCGATCTTTTCGATCCTGACGTTTTTCTTGGCCGTCGACAAAGAAAGCGCGATCGTGTGGATGATGCTTCGCAGCTTGCCGCTCGCCTTGAGTGGCATGGCAGCCATGAAATGGACCGTCGACGTTTACCCACGTGACCGCTATGGGCAATTCGGCTCAGCCGGAGCGCTTTTTTCTTCGATCGGCGGCATTGTCGCGGCATCCGTCTTCGGATGGTGGATCGACTGGGTCAAAGCTTACCGCTACTTGTTTCTCTGGAACGCTTTCTTTTCCGTCATGGGCTTGGTGGCATTGCTGATCGTTTATCGTCGCTGGAAAGTCCTCGGCGGTCCGGAAAACTACCATGCACCGTAGAACCTCCATTATGATTCAGCATTGTAATGCTTGCAATGCCATGGAGCGTTTCAAATGGAATCAGCAGACATACGAACCCAGAGAAAATCAATGAGGCAACCTTATGTTCTTGAGTGTCCGGTCCGCTCCTGCCGCAGAGCCTTTTACGCGGTGGACTTCAAAACTAACAAGCTGATCGCGGCAATCTATGGCGTCTTTATTCTGCTGATGTGCTGGCGTGCAAATGAGGGAGATTACCTACCACCGGGAAACGCACGTACCCGTTGGAGCCGACCGATTGTTAGCTATTTCCGAGAATTCTTCGGAGAGTCGTTTTTCTGGTGGATGTTCCTCGCATATTCTGTCTTAGGCTGGTCTTGTGCGAGTAATGTTTTCTCGATCTTCTTCTATCCTGAGCAAATGGGATTCAGCCTGGATCTTGTTGGGAAGCTTAACGCCTGGTCATCAGCCTTATCGTTAGTGTTGTCCTACCTCTTTGGAATGTTACTGGACAGATACGGTATTTGGACGGTGGCGGGAACTTTGCCCATCGCAAGTCTGGCCCTGCTAAAATGGACCGTTGACTTCTATCCGCCAAGTCATTACGGGCAGTTTGGTTCGGACGGAGCGCTGTTCTCTTCAATTGGAGGCATGATCCTTGGCCCATTCTTCACTTGGCTTATCAATGGAGGGGCGGATTACCGGTGCTTTCTTCTTTGGAGCGTCGGATTTACTGTGGTTGGGGTCTACATTGCGTATGCGGTGTGGCGAAAACAATTCGGACACCAGTTAGCCCAAGTTTCTTAAGGCAAGCCGCAGAGGGGCTTAAAACCTAGGGGTTTTCCCAAAAGGCACTACAAAAGCCTCAGGGTTTCGCGAAGGTCTTGAGGGGTTGGTAGGC
>Ga0105048_10017879_pt1 | contig 10924 bp, 7 predicted proteins | sample MAT05_FD_78382 | JGI IMG/M metagenome (GOLD analysis project Ga0105048, IMG submission 78382) | Freshwater microbial communities from Lake Fryxell liftoff mats and glacier meltwater in Antarctica - MAT-05 | ecosystem: Environmental > Aquatic > Freshwater > Ice > Liftoff microbial mat | place...
CGGTCTCTCTGGTCTGGAACAACGCGATTGCCAGGCCCAGTGCGGCGACAATAAAACATAAGACATAGACGGTCACATTGAGCAGATATCCGGCCGATACGGGGTGGCTTTGCGAGAGTGCGTCGGCGAGCCAGAAGTACTGCATGTTTGGTATGACGCGATATAGTGCGGCTGCGTACCACTTTGTTGCAGCAAGCGTGCCCAGCACGTAATCGCTGGATAACCCGCCGAAAGCGACGAACAAGCACGCCATGAGCGTGGGCACTTGCCCGAATCGCGTGCTGACGGCCGTCGCGATCGCACACACGAGCCACAGCGCCTGTGTCAGTGCGATGAGTGCGATAATCACCTGTCCGGGTTCACCCGTGAAGACCAGAAACGGGTTCTGGATTGACCACGTCTTATTCACCGCCGTCAGGATGATAAATGCGATTCCTAGCGTGATGACGAGCCATTTGGTCAGCGTCCCGCCGAAGGGCTTTTTGCTGAAATAATTCGCCAGCGTCGCGGCGGCGATCGAAACGATACCGGCCGTGCTGCCCAACAGAATGACGGGCCAATCGAAGCGGTGGCTCGCGGTAGACATCACGCCGTGTCGCGCGGTGAAGAGGAATACGATGCCCCAGACCCACGCCGCTGTTGTGATCGCCGTCGCGACACCTAAAAATTTGCCGACGATGAACACCCATCGCGTGATGGGCTTACTCACGACAGTCAGCACGGTTTTGTTTTCGATCTCGCGGCTGATCACCCCCGCCGCCGTGAACGCCGACAGCATCAGCCCGGCCATCAGAATGATCGACAGGCCGATGTCAAAGAGCAGCTTATTGTCATCATCAAAGGTGTAGGCGCAAAGCGGCGGATTAAGCACCAGCAGTAAACACGCCACCAGTAGCACGATCGGGAAGATCGGCTGACGGATGCTTTCGAGGAAAGCGTTTTTAGCTACGGCGTATAGTTGCATCTTGGGTGGTGAGCAGCGGGAATTCCCTGATCTCTTCTATTCTTAGTGCCGACTATCTTCACTATGTCTGAGTATATTTAATACTCGCCTGCTGGGCCGGGTGGGCAGTAATTACAAGGCACTCAGGGGTCATGCCTGGCCAGTTTCAGATGTGCTCCTACTTTTTTCCTGACAGCCAACTACGTAGGCGTTCTCCGGACGTCTTACGCCATCGCCGGCACTCCTGCTTGCACCCGTTCGCCCGTGGGCACTCGCTCGGGTGTGACCGCCGGTCGATTCGTATCACGATTTTCTTCCTCGGGGATCGTATCCAAGGTCTCACCCTCGCGAACCAGCCTGGCACTGTTGAACACTACGAAGATCGAGCTCAGGGCGTGCAGAATCGCGGCCGTCACGGGGTGAATCGTGCCCATCGCACTCAAGGTCGCAAAAAGCAAGATGAAGATCACGCTAAAGACGATGCCCTGTGTGATGACTCGGCCTGCCTTTCTGGACAGACGAATAAGGAACGGAATGCGATTGAGATTGCTGTTCATGAGCGCGATAGAAGCGCTGTTGATCGCCACATCAGACCCTGCCGCACCCATCGCGATCGACAAATCACCCGCCGCCAGGGCCGGGGCGTCGTTCACGCCGTCACCCACGACCGCGACCACGTGCCCCTTGCTTTTAAGAGCGTCCACCACAGACAGCTTGTCCTTGGGCAATACTTCAGCGAGCACGTCCGTGCAGTGCAGATCGGCGGCGACTTTCCGGGCCACGCTCCAGCGATCGCCCGTCACCATCACCAACTGACGAAGACCCAGGCCGCGAAGCTCGTCCATCGCGGCGGCGGCTTGCGGACGTGTTTTATCTTCGAGCCCGACCCAGCCCAGCAATCGCCCGGCCTTGGCGACATACAGAAGGCTGAACCCTTCGGGCGCGGCCTCGGCGGTCGAGAGGTCAACCCCCGCTTCGCGAACGAACGCCTCACGCCCGACTACCACCGGTATGCCGTCCACCAGGCCCGTAACGCCCTTCCCGCCCTCTTCGAAGAAGTTGGTCGGCTGAACGAGTTCGACACGTGCCTTCCTGGCGATATCAACCACCGCACGGGCGACGGGATGTTTGCTGTTTTGTTCCAATGCGACGGCCGCTCCCAGAAGCTCCGCCGCATCAACGCCAGTCACCGGCGAGAGTCGTGTGACCGTGAGTTTGCCGGTGGTCACCGTGCCGGTCTTGTCGAACACGACGGCCGACAGCTTGCGGGCGCGTTCGAAGTCGCCGACGTTTTTCACGAGGATGCCAAGACGCGCCGCCGCGGAAAGTGCCGCGACCATTGCGGTCGGCGTGGCGAGCACGATTGAACTCGGGCAAGCGATAATCAATAGCGCGATAACGCGATTAAGATCTTGCGTGAAGATCAGCACGATCACCGCGATCATCAGGACCACCGGGATGTACCACGTCGCCCAGCGGTCTGCCATTCGCATCGCGGGCGTACGCGTCTTGCTCGCTTGAATGACCAGATCCTGCACGCGGCCCAGCGTGGTGTCGCGCCCGGCCTTGCTGACTTTGACGTCCAGCATGCCCGTAATATTGATCGTCCCGCCGAAGACGTCCTCGCCCGGCATCTTTTCGACCGGCACGGATTCGCCCGTGATGTTCGCCTGGTTGATCGTGGACGAGCCGCTAAGGATCACGCCGTCGCCCGGGATGTTATCTCCGGGCCGAATGCGAACGACATCGCCCGGGCGAAGGTCTTTGGCTTCGACAGCCTCTTCACGAAGAGAGCTGCCTTCGCCCACGAGCTTGCTCGCGCGGGTCGGTGCAAGACGAACCAGTGACTCGATCGCCTTGCGTGCGCCAAGGGCCGTGCGGCTTTCGACGAGCTCGGCAAGAATGGTGAAGAACGCCGCCGCACCGGCGATGATGTACTCGCCCGAAGCGATCGCGGCCGTCACAGATAACGCCACCAAGACATCCATCTGCAGCTTGCCGTTCCAGATGTCGCGAAACGCTTTGACAATCAGGGGAATGCATAAAAGCGCCGCAGCGGCGGCGGCGAGGATGCCCGAATAAAACGGTTGTGCGTAGATCTGCGTTGCAGCAATAGACGCCAGCAAGAGCACGCCTCCGAGCAAAACCGCGACGATTTTTCTCGTCGCGCGTCCCGTTTCATCGCCGACGACGTCTTGAAAGTATTCGTGTGCCATAGAGAGTCTGATATGCTAGTGCATCGGGATCGGGGATTCTAGCACACCAATGCGAGGGTTCCTAAATCCACGTCACCAACGCCGCCACACTGAAGATGTTCAGCCGGACTCCAAGTTGCAGCAAAAATGAAAAATATGGTACCGTATCGGCGAATACGGTGGTACATTTCAAGCTCGCCAGGGTGCACAAGCACTCGAAAGGTCGTTCGTTTTATGAATACTCTCCAAATATACGGCTACACAGTTATCGCATTCTTCTCGATCTATCTGTTGGTCAGGTGTTGGCGAGATTCGACAAATTGCGTCACGCCTTATCATATTTTCCTGCTTGGTATCATTAATTTCATGGGCTTTGGAGCCCTTTCCGCAGCCGACCGTGGGGGAATGGGTCTGTACTCGGTCATCACCGATTCTGCAGTCATCACCCTCATCTTTACCACGATAGCATTGTATGGGACCATGATTTTGGTCTACCACGCCACTTTTCGAGTATCTGGTCGAGTCGCTCAATCCGTGAAACTCAATTTTGAGGCCAGCCCTCCTCTGGCGATCGGCATGGCCGTGCTTGCCGTCGTCACATCGATTTTGCCGTTCCTCGTCCCACGCGTCGTATTTGTATCGCAGATGCTAGTGGCCATCGGCACGACGACGATGATCGCATGTACGGTTATCACACTGGGACTTTGGATTCGATCCCCTCTTAACGCACTTTATGCCCTGCTGGCGATAGGTTCTGTCGCCTTTTCCGCCACCGCGACCGCAGTCGGTTTCGGCAGGTCCGCACAAATCGCGTTCATGTTCTCAATCGGAATCGTGGCTTACTACCAGATTTTCCGAAATAACAACCGGGTAATCCTGCTGGTTGGTTCGCTGATCTTCGGGGCTCTGATGCTGTATATTGTGACAGGGCTGAGTCTTGTGCGAGGTCAGCCGCTTAATTTGAGCTCCCTTTCAGGCTTCCTTAGCAGCGGCTATCTAAAGATTTCCAACGCGCTGAGTTCTGCCGATTTTAGCATCGCAACACAACTACTTGGCGGCGACACCGTCGACGCCGCATTATCAATTTTTTATCTCAAAGAGTCTTCCACGTTCGGTGAGCGTTTTCATATGGTCAAGTGGATCCTCGCAAACCCGATCCCTCGCGAAATCTTCCCCGGAGCCAAGCCCGAGGGTCTCGCTTATATCCTGCCCAGGTTTGTGGGTCGCGAGGGTGGCGGATTTTCGATCGGCTGCTCGTTCGTTGGGCACGCCTGGTATGACGGTGGATACTACGTTTGCGTCATTTACGGTGCTGCCGCCGGTCTTTTCCTTCGCGTTGGCGACGAAGTCGTTCGCCGCTATTCCAACAACACCATTCTTCTGGGCTTCTTCGCCGCCGCCTCCGCGAACATCCTCATGATTGTCCGCGGCGACTCGGGCCTTTACATCCTTAACGTGCTCATGGCAGCGATCATCGCGTTTGGCGTAACGAAGGTCCTTCGAACTGGCCTTTCACTCTTCGGCTACAACATCGACGCCGTCGCCTATAATCCGAACCCGCAGCTTGCCGACCCCCGTTACACCGACGAGTACGGTGAAGTTTTGGCGGATGGGTCCTACGACGATTCGCGCGAGGTCTCATGGAACCAGCGATAGGACGCCTCCATGCCCTGCCGCTCGGCACGAAGTATGAACACTTGCCGCAAGCGGCAGGGCTAAATGGTTCAGAACACAGGGATTCGATCGCAACCTGATGTTTAGCTTTCGAGCGTCACGCCGAGCTTCGCGATCAACGCATCAAACTCATCCAGATTCGTGTAATGCACGATGACTTTCCCGCGGTTGCCTTGCGTTGAAGCCTGCACCCTGGCACGCAATCCGAGCGACCGCGTGAGGGTCAATTCCAGCTCACGCAAGTGTGCCGAGGCGGGCTTGCCTGATTCCAATTTGCCGTTTTCAGATGACTTGACCCCCACTTCGGCCGGCTGTCCGATAATCCGTTCCAGGTTTTTTAGCGAAAGTTGCTGAGAAACAACCAACTTTGCCAGTCGATCCTGTTCAGCCGAATCTTTGATGCCCGCGATAATCTTCGCGTGGCTGAGGGTGAGTAGACCTTGTGCGATGAGCTGCCTTGTGAACTCGGGAAGTTCGAGCAGTCGCATGTAGTTGGTGATGGAGACGCGTTCCTCGCCGAGCCTTTGTGCGAGTTCGGTCTGGGTCAGGCCGAGCTCGGTGAGGAGCGTTCGATAGGCCTGTCCGCGTTCGAGCGGGTTGAGATCTTGCCGCTGAATATTTTCTACCAGTGCGAGTTGTGATTGTGTGAGTCGGTCCGCCTCGCGAACGACGGCGGGGATGGTCGCCCTTCCCGCGAGTTTTGATGCGCGGAGCCTTCGCTCGCCGGCGATCAATTCGTATTTGCCTTGACCGAGATCGCGAACCACGATCGGCTGGATCACGCCGTTGGCTTTGATGCTCTCCGCCAGCTCGAGCAAAGATTGTTCGTCAAAATATTTTCGAGGCTGAGACGGGTTAGGAGCGACGGCATCGACGGAGACGTCAAGAGGAGTGCCGCGCAGAACTTGAGAGGGCGGTGACGGCTGAATCTCGTGCGAGAGATCAACACTTCGCATGACCGCTTCGGAGGAGATGCCTGTCGAGGAGATCGCCGAGGAATCGACCAAGAGATTGGCCGACGGCATGGTTTGCGGTACGGACTCGAACTCGGTCGGCATGGCAGGGCGAGCCGCGGCGGGCTCTTGAACATCCATGTCGTCGGTCATCGAAATCAGGCTGCTCAAACCCCTGCCCAGTCTCGGGCGGTTTTTGGCGGGATCGTTCTTATTCATCGGGCCTCCTTGAAGCACGTGTTATAGACGAGCTGGCAGAGAATGTCGAGCAACACACCATCCGGCGACTTAAATTGACCCGACCCAAGTATCCGACCACAGTAAACGAACCAAGTGACCGAACTAAGTATTCGACCACAGTATCCCAACGAATTGATGGGTTCAATCATTCGTTCATGCCTGGAAAATGCATGGACAAACGAGTCGACACACGTTCTGCGCGGATCATGGGGGTCGAGCGTGTAGACGAATCAGGCTAATTAGGTCGTTTCATTAATCTCAATCGTGATCATCAACAATTCCGCCGCCCTGATCATCGCGACATGGTCAATGGTGATGGCCGTCATCCAGCAGATAATGAGGGTGCGGATCGTAGAGTAAATAAAGCTCCCGTTATGCGTGCAAAGCTCGTGCGTGACACAAATGTAGCCGACCTTACAGCCCGATCGGGTGCGGATCCGAAACGAAGCACTCCCATTTCGCTCAAGGATTCGTTCTGCGCAGCACTCCTATTTGAAAATCTTCTTCTTTTTCGAGGGCAACCCGATCACCTTGCTTCATCCGCGTCAGACAGCCCTACTGAACAGATTTACCCATCCGCAGCAAAACGATTAACCAGTTGACCGCGAGAAACTCGCAAAGCGCTCGAATACAAACGATAGGGGAATATAAGTCCGATCGAGCGAGACTTGACCTCTCACATCCTCTGGCCAGTCTGACAGAACACCACCAAGTTTACACCTTGAAACAAGGATAGCTCGTTTGATAAAAGTCGCAGCCAATTCGCCTTTGAAAACTGGAGGTCGAAAGTCCCTGCCGCCGGGGTAGCAACCGTTCAACACGAATGTCAGAGGGTGACGCGTTCCAGAATCGTGCGCGGAAACTTCCAGTTCCTCGTTCGCTCTGCCAGCTCATCAACCGTCTTCATCTCAGGCGTGGCGACTGGATTCGGCCGTCCATTTTTAGGTGAGAGAAAGACAGCCCGCGAGTGGACTGGGGACAATGGTCCCTCTTAGTAAGTCATCCCTCTAACTAGGCGTGATGGCGAGGAGACGATCACTCTCTCGCCGCAATCGTACCAGTGCCGCCAAGAGCTGACCGTCCGAACTCCAACGCGCCTCGCTCATTTGCTGCGCATCTCGCAAGACCTCCGCACTATCCAGCAGTTGATCCCAGGCCACCCTATATCCGGCGTCGCGATCCAAAACTTCCAATTCAATCCGAGATAACTCGACCTTAAGCTTCATCACGCGTTCGGCGGCCCGGATATGATCAATCGTTGGAACAAATGGGTCGCGATGTAATTGCTCTAAGTCATTCTGAGCACTGAAGATACGTCCAATAATCGATGAATATTCCGTGCCCAGCCTGGCCCGGGTGAGTGCGATCTGCCGGGCTTCGTAAAAATGCACCAGAGCCGTGAGCGAAGACCGTCTTGCAGATGCGAGCGCGGGCTCGGCCGCCTGTAGCTTGATCACCCGATCTACGACCCTGGCCACCTCTCGTCGGGCGGAGTCGACGTTTGTCCTCTGAGCGCGAGCGACGGATTCCAGCGGATTCACCGGCTCGGGCGTCCCCGGCACCAATTGCAATCTGCCCGCCATCGAACCGCCTGCATGGGCTTCGCTGATCAGCCCGGCGCTCAACAGCATCACGAGCATCGCCAAGCCGGGAGGGCTTATTGAGAACATGTCGTAAAAATGCTTCATCCTTCTTTCCATCGGCAAGTTCTTCGCCACGCTTAAGGTTGCACCAATCCCCTGCGGTCGCGGTAAGTCCGTTATTGGTATATTATCGGCCCATTGTTGGAAAGAAATCAAGATCGAAGATAAAAATCCATCCTCGTTTCCCCCGACACCGCCAGCCGGTAAACCTGCCTACCCGAGTCCGCTCAACCGTGCGGGGTTTCGGTTCTGGCTCGGCCGATTCTCTTTCTCATTCATGATCCTCGCCTTCGTCCTCGCTTGGCAGGGTGCGAGCGGCAAACTCGAAATCCATCCGGTTGTTCTATGGGCAAGCGTGTTCGCGCTGGTGCTCGTGGGTCTGATGGGCGTACGAGAACGGCACGGGTGACTGCAGCACGGGTGACTCCGCCACGGGCGGCAAGCCATTTTCGTGTGTGGTTAAGTCTAAAGTTCTTAAGAGCCGCGCACGCAGTAAGCGGGTTTCCATCGTTCTTCGCCTCTCATGTCAATTCACTTAAAAAAGCAAAGAAATTACAGCTCACGTCGTGCCCGGCCCATTAAACTTCGTCTTCACTCACGCGACATCGCGGCTACTTGATCCGATCCACATCCACCGCCACGACCACCTTGTGCCCGCCGCCGCCGAGTACCACGCCGCGAACGGGACTGACGTCGCCAAAATCGCGGCCCCAGGCGAGCGTAATGTGCTTGTCGCAAGGCGAGAGTTCGTTCGTCGGGTCATACTCCACCCATCCCGCATCGGGACACCACACCGCGCACCACGCATGCGATGCATCCGCACCAATCAATCTGGGCTTGCCCGGCACGGGTTCGGTCAGCAAATATCCGCTCACATACCTTGCCGCCAGTCCCATCGAGCGGACGCACGCGATCATCAGATGCGCGAAATCCTGACACACACCTCGCCTGCGCTGTAACACTTCATCGACGCTCGTGCCCACGTCGGTCGCCTTGGAATCAAACTTGAAGTCGGCATAGATGCGCCTCATCAAATCCGTCCCGGCCTCTTGAACCGATCGGCCCGAGACGAAACTCGGCGCAGCATATTCGGCCGCGGCGGGGCTCAGCGCGACATGAGGCGACTTGAACAACAGAGGCAAAGCTTCCAGCGGTGGGGCGGTCGAGGCCAACACTTCACGCACATCCTCCCATCCTCTGGACATCACCTGCTGCCTGATTTTTTCATGCTTGATCTCGACGACCGATACTGCCTCGATTTTTAGAACGTCGGTCGGGACGTGAATCGAAAACGATTCGACCTGATTGCCAAACGAATCTTCGTGTCGATCAAATACTTCGGGCGCGGGATCGACCAATAGATCGAACGACTCGACAGTTTGCCGGTCCGTCTCGCGAGGCACGAGATGCACCTGACTGTGACAGCTCGAAAACTCATCGGCATATCGGTAGGTCGTGAGATGTTTCACACGGTACTTCATGCCTCACCCCCGGCACTGATATTCGGTGCTGGGGTCGGGCTTGGGGTCGCGCTTGAAGTCGCGCTTGAAGTCAGAATTGGAGTCAGACTCGAAGTCGAGACGATGGCCGGGCCTGCCGATTGGTGCGTCACGCGAACGTGGCTCAGATAAAGACGAGAGAGAACGTCCGACAGCCGCGGCAACTCCACGTTGAGTTCCGCCAGCAGCTCACCCAGCGCATCAGAACTGGATGTTGTCCCGGGTTGCGGGAACAGGCCGTCGACTTCGAGCAAGCGCACTTTCGTCAGCAAATTGAGCAAGATTCGCCGGTCGTCGCCGATGAAGTGATTGCTGATTTGTTCGATGGGAAAAAACTCGAGATGCTTCATCGTGCTCACGAGTTGAAACGCGAGCGACTGCGGATTGCCTTCGTCGAGCATCAGCAGGTCGAGCACGGGCGCGGGCTGAAGCGTGGTGAGATATCGGCTGCGATACGTCCGCATGCTGCACGCGATCTCCAGGATTTCGTCGAGCTGCTCGCCCGACTCGGGATGTGCTTTGACGTCTCGTTGAAGCTTACCCTTGAACGCCCAGCCGACGAGTTCGGTGAGGTGAAGTGCGCGTTCGATTCGCCGGCCGGTATCGAGGAAGGCCCAGCCCTTGTCGCGCGACATGCTTCCTTCGATCTGCCCGCTGAACGCCGAAACCAGCAGCAGCGCGCGGTCGAGCACCTCGTTGGCGAGATGAAGAATCAGGGCACTGCCCACGCGCGGGCGAACAAAAAGCTCATCGAGCCTTGCGATCGCGCGCCAGGCATCTGCGGGCAGTCGGTCGCGCAAATTCGCGGCGATGCGGTGTGCCTGGTCGATGTCACTGCGAACACAGCGCAGACGAACCTCCTTGCGTTTTCCCGCCGCGGGTGGATCGAAAAGCGGGTTGATGAAATAGTGTTCGAAGTAGTCAGCCCGATCAGCGCCTGTCTTTCCGAGAAACAGCAATACGAGCGCTTTCGCGCCGTCGGTGTCGGTCTCGGCACGACGCGCGATGGACCGCGCGATCCGCATGCCGTATTCCACACGCTCGACATATCTGCCGAGCCAGAACATTTCGTCGGCGACGCGCGAAGGAAGAACCTGTCCCGCGCGCGTGATCTCGACGGGCGCGCCCGGCGGACGAAGCGGGTTCGCCTGATTCACCGGGCCGTCGGACAAAACCCACGTGTCCTTCGATCCGCCGCCACGCTGCATCGACACGACCATCGACTCCGCCGAGCCGCTGATGCGAGACAGGCCGCCCGGCATGACGGTGTACGACCCGTCGCCACGCGCTGCCACGAAAATGCGAAGCATCATGTGGCGCGGAACGAGCTTGCCTCCAGACGTTTCCGTTTCCCAACTCGGCGCGGTGGAAAGATTCACCTGCTCCTGCGCGATCCAATCTCGCGGCGAGGCACGAATGCGCGACGACAATTCCTCCTTCTGCTCCGAGGTGAGCGTCGAGCCGAATATCGGCTCGCTCGCGCCGGGCAGGGCGGGTTTGATCACCAGCTTCTCGAGACGCGATAGCACCTGCTTCATCGGCCCGGGCTGGCCGCACCACCACGTCGCGATCGTTGGCAACTTCAGCGACTCGCCCAGCAGTTCCCTGCACACGGCCGGCAAGAACGGCAACAACGCCGGCGCCTGCGCGAGCCCGCTGCCCAGCGCGTTCGCCACCGCAACCGTCCCCGCACGCACGGCCTGCATCAGACCCGCGATGCCAAGAACGGAGTCTTCGCGCAGTTCCAATGGGTCGCAGTACACATCATCCGTGCGGC